>Ga0209507_1000123_pt1 | contig 108424 bp, 62 predicted proteins | sample AD_UKC028_MetaG_FD_184414 | JGI IMG/M metagenome (GOLD analysis project Ga0209507, IMG submission 184414) | Active sludge microbial communities of municipal wastewater-treating anaerobic digesters from USA - AD_UKC028_MetaG (SPAdes) (version 2) | ecosystem: Engineered > Bioreactor > Anaerobic >...
TGTTTCGGTTGGCCCGCCCCCTACCCCATGGGGTAGGGGGCTGTCTTTCCCTGTCTAGAGATTACTCTGATTACTCTCTACCTTTAACCGTTTTCCAAGATACAAGGGTGTGCGAAACCGAAAGACCGAAGGTCTGAGGTTTTGCGCACGCGGCACGAACGTGCGCGGCGAAGTTATACTTTCGCGTGTGCAAAGCCTTCGGCTTCGCACACCCTACGAAACTTCGCACACCCTATGAAACTCGAAAATCCGTCAGCCTTACGCGCCTGCTGCCTCAATCACTCCGCTCGCAAGCATTCCCTTAACAAACGCCGCCGCCTTCACGACGCAGCCCTTCGGAACAATGATCGCGCCGGCGCAGAGCGCCGATTCCTCCGTCGGTTCCGAGCCGTCCAGCGTGTAGCGGATTTCCGCGCCGTCTGTCTCGCAGATCATCGCAATCCCGCCCATGCCGTCGGGCAAAAGCAGCGGAAGAGCAACCACCGGCATGGCGCTTGACGCGGCATCCGTCACGTCCAGGCTCTGCGTCCCAAGTTCCTTGACAATAACCGTCGCCAGAGGCGCGAGGATGTAACCGAACGTCATCGGCTTCGGGCGCAGGCGGTATTTCTCCATCGGCTGAGGCCCGCAGCTTGCGCCGCCGAGTCCGTGCTGCGCGTGGTCAATGCACAGGACCGTTTCGGGGAGCGCCCTCAATTCATAGGGGTGCGCCGCGCGGTCAAGCTCCTGCGCGGTGTAATGCAACGCGGAGAAACGCATCGTCTTGCGCGCCGCAACCAGCAGGCCCGGCCCTTTTTCACCGGTCAGGCAGAGCCACCTCGCGTCATCGCGGTTGCCGTTTTCCTGCGGGCGGATGTATTCCTCATACTGCGCCGCGACCGCGCTTTCGTAGCGCGCGATGTCAGCCCCGCGTTTGCGGTCAACGTAGTTCTCATGCGGGCCGCGCCCGTACCACTCGAGATTCTCCAGCCCCGCGGCCACGCGCATCTGAACGCCGATCTTCGGCAGGTATTCCGGCGTTCCGTGAGGAACAACCGCGTTGTCCGCTACCACGCAGCCGTTGCCCAGAACGGTCCAGACGCGGAGGTGATCGAAGCGGCATTCGCCCGTTCCGCGCGATACGACCGACGCGGTGATCCTGACGGCGACGGGGGCGAGTTGGGTTGCGCTGACGGATTTCACCTCATGCTTCAGGTCCGCTAGTCCGGCGTTCCGCCACGCGGCCTCGAAGGGGCGGTCGTTATCGGTCGGCGCGCGGAAGGCGTTCAGCACAGGCCCGGCCGCTGAGTCCGCAAGAATCTCCTTCTTCCTGTAGAGAAGCGAAGTCAGCATCCCTGTATTCCTTGAAAACACAACCTTGAAGTCGGCTCCGATGACGGCGATCTCGTCCGCGCTTTCCTTTAGCTTCAGTTCTCCCATGTCGGAAACTTTGGCCACCGGCCTGGCGGGAACCTTGAACGGAACGTCCATCTGCTCGGTTGCGACCTCATATCCCTTCTGCGCCCAGAGCGTGTCCTGGCGCAGGGCAAATGCGACGCGAAGGCGGTATTCCGCGCCGGCCTTGAGCTTCGGTTTTCTGATCGGCAGCTTCACCGGAACTTCGCATCCAGGCGCAACGTCAACCGGTTTCGCGTTCCCCCGCGCTATCGCCTTGCCGTTCTCGCTCAGCAACCATGTCAGATCGAATTCGTTCAGGTTCTTGAACGCGTACTTGTTACGGATGCGTATCTTCCCGGCGGTCGCGTCAACCGGGGTGAAGGCGACATATTGGTAGACCTTTCGTGTTTCGTGGAGTTTCGGCGTGACGCGGCGATCCGGCGTCGTCAGCCCGTCATTGCAGAAGCAGCCGTCGTTCGGCTTGTCTCCGAAGTCGCCGCCGTAGGCCAGGAATCTCTCTCCCGGCTTGCCCCCCGGTATCTGCTTGTAAAGGCTCTGGTCCACCCAGTCCCACACGCAACCGCCGATGAGCCGTTTGTGCGATTCGATCGCGTCCCAGTATTCTTGAAGATTTCCGGTCGCATTCCCCATCGAGTGCGCGTACTCGCACATGAAGAACGGTTTGTAAGATTTCTTGTTACCCTGCTCGATCAGCCATTCGACGGTCGGGTACATGCAACTGTCAATGTCGGCGATTTCGTTGAATCGCTCGTAGTGGATGGGCCGCGACTGGTCAATCGCGCGGGCTGCCTCGCGCATGGCGACGAAGTTCATCCCCGGCCCGGCCTCGTTGCCCAGCGACCAGATGATGACGCACGGGCGGTTCTTGTCCCGCTCTACCATCGCCTCCATGCGCTCGACGTGCGCCTTGCGCCAGCTCGGCGGGTGGCCCAGCGAGTCGTCTCCGTAGCCCATGCCGTGCGATTCGAGATTCGCCTCGTCAATGACGTAAAGTCCGTATTCATCGCAGAGGTCGTACCACTTCGGATCGTCCGGATAATGGCACGTGCGCACGGTGTTCAGGTTGTGCCGTTTCATCATGACGATGTCCTTGACCATCAGGGCGCGCGATATTGCGCGGCCCTTCTCCGGATCGAACTCGTGACGGTTCGCGCCTTTGAGCAGGATCGGGCGTCCGTTCAGGAAAAGCTGCGCGTCCTTGATCTCCACTTTACGGAAGCCGAGACGGCAGGACTCGACCTCAATGACCTTGCCGGTTGAATCCTTCAGCGAGAGCAACGCCGTATAGAGATACGGATTCTCCGCCGACCACAGGTTCGGCGCGGCTACCGCCGCCTCCATGCGGACCTCCGCCTCGGCCCCGGCTTCTATCTCTTTGATTGTCGCGGAAGCAAGCGCCCCGCCGCCGACAAGATTTCCCTTCGCGTCCAGCAGCGCGACCTCGATGCCGTATCCGCTCGCGGCCGAGTCGAGATAACTGCGGACCTTCGCCTTGATGTTCAACGTCGCGTCGCGATAGTCGCCATCCAGATCGCAGAGCAGGAAGAAGTCGCGCAGGTGAACCTGCGGCGTCGAGAAGAGATACACGTCGCGGAAGATGCCGCACATGCGCCAGAAGTCCTGATCCTCAAGGTAGCTTCCGTCGCTCAGGCAGTAGACCTGCGCGGCCAGGATGTTCCTGCCCGGCGTGACGTACTTTGTAATATCAAACTCCGCCGGGGTCATGCTGTCCTGGCTGTAGCCGACCTCGCGCCCGTTCACCCAGAGATAGAATGCGGATTGGACGCCGTCGAAGTGGATGAAGACGCGCCGCCCGGCCCATGACGAGGGGATTTCGAACTCGCGCCGGTAGGAGCCGACCGGGTTCGGAAACTCGGCCGCCGTCCAGTCCGGCGGGACCTCGCCCATGACGCGCGGCGGATCGGCCTTGAAGGGATAGCGCACGTTGGTGTAGATCGGACGGTCGTAGCCCAGCGTCTGCCAGTTGGACGGGACGGGGATGTCGTCCCACGCGGCAACGTCGCTCTCCGGCTTGAAGAAATCCAGCGGGCGCTCGGACGGCTGTTTCACCCATTTGAATTTCCAGGTCCCATTCAAGGGCGCATGGAAGGGGGACGCCTCGCGCGAGACCGTCGCCGCCTGCGCCGCGTCGGCATAGGGCATCAGCGCGCAGTGACGCGGCTCCTTGTTTCGCCCGGTTATCTGCTCGTTCTCCCAGTCGCGCACCTCCCCGCTGCCGCAGGGGTGTTCGGGCGCGGAAGCCGATCCGGACGGGCGGGTGGCCGCCGACATGCGCAGGGACGCCAGACCTGAAGCCAGGGACGCGATTGCCGATTCCAGCATGGGTTTTTCTCCGTGAGAGTGATAACGAATCACGGCGGAGAACCGCCGTGGGATGAATCATGAAGGACTTACTTTCGCCGGAGCGGGGGGAGTTGTCAAGACGAGCGAGGCTCCGCAATAAACCGCCCACTCAATGCGATCAGCCCATCCGCCTACTTTCCCTCCCCGCTCCTCCTCTCATAAATCTCCGCGTGGACTTCCTTCGCCGCCTCGACCATCTCCGCGTATGGCGTGTCGCTCTGGCTGACGAAACCGATGTTGTAATTCTCCCCGTCGAACCAGCGCCCCGTCAGCGGCTCGTCAATATACTGGAACCAGTGGCAGCCCACGAACGAAGGGCAATCCGCCACGCTGCGGACGTATTTCCTGTAGCACTCCGCCCGGTGTTTCTGATTCTCCGCCGCGACCAGGCCCGTGTGGAACATCCCGCGATCCAGCGCGCCGAAGTGGAACTCGCCGATAATGATCGGCTTCCCGATGTCGTTCTCCCCGGTCCAGTCCGCGCCGTTTATGCTGCTGTAATACAAATTATAACTCACCACGTCGCAGACGTCCGCCGCCGCCCTGACCACCTGCGGCGGGCGCGATGAGAAGCGCGAGCCGAGGTAAAGCTGGCGCGGGGCGTGGACGCGCAAAGCGTCCCTGCAAACCTCGAAATAACGCCGCGCGAATGCGTAGACGAACGCGTCAACGTCCTCCCGGCACGCCTCGTTCATGTCGTCCGGCGCGCGCAGTTCATCCCAATCCTTCGCGCTCGCCCCCCATGCCGCGTTCAGCTTCTCCAGCGTCCCGTACTTCTCCTTCAGACGCTTGACCATCTCCACGCGGCACGGCTGATCCGCCGGGCTTGCCAGCGTCCCGCGTTCGACGGCCTCCCACGCGATCTCGTTGTCCACGAAGTAGCCGATGCAGAGCGGATTGCCGCCGTACTGCTTCGTGACGTTCTCGACGCATTTGCGCACCGCCGGCTCGAATTTCGGATCGTAGGCGTCGTGCATCTTGCTCCAGTACCCGCCACCGCCCTCGATGCGGCGATAATCCCCCCAGACGCCAGTCGAGGCGACGAAGGGCATCCTGCTGTTGTCCAGAACGTCGCCCTGACACCAGTTGCCCAGCGTGTTGAATCCCCATGCGCGCAGTCGGGCGTATGAGTTCTCACGCCAGAGCGCCGGCCAGTCCGGGCCGTATTTGCGGATAAGGTTAGCGTTATAGAATCCGAAGACGCGCCCCTTGCCGCCGATTATGTCCGCCATGCTGTGCGCGCCCTTCTCATATCCGAAGGCCGGCTTGAACTCGCTATTCTCGGCGGGGAGCCATTCGAACCACGGTTCGCGCTTCTCCACGAACGTCCTGTCCCACGTGCCGACGCAGTCCACCCCGAGCGAGAAGAACAGCCGCCCCTCCGGCGTGACCAGCCACCATTTGCCGTCAACCTTCTCCGTGCGGAACCAGCCCGTCGCCTTCAGCTTCGGCCCTTTGGCCCAGCCGCCGAACTTGTCCCGGTCGCGCAATTTCGGCGTCTTGCGGAATTCGGATTCCTCCTTCTTCCGCGCGGCGATGAGGTCCTTGTCGTCCTTGATCTTGCCCGGCCAGTCGGCGTGCTTATACTGCCCGAAGCGATCCACGAACGGCAGCGGCACAAGGTCTTCCAGCTTTCCGCCGTGTCCGAAGAGCCGGACGTTCGAGATTATGAGCGTGTGCTTCTCGCTCGGCATCGGCAGGAAAACCTGGAACGCGGTGATCTTTGCCAAGTCAATCGCCGCGCCGGTCGGCAGGGGGCCTTTCACAGGTACGCCGCGCATCCCCCAGAACGGATTCGGCCCGCCGGTGTCGAGATGGACGCGGAACGTGGTCCACTGCTTCGGCAGCGCGGTGGAGCTTTGCTGGTTGCAGTTCTTCGCACCGTCCCCGCCCGCGTTGTCAATGCGCATGGCGACGCTTACCGCCTGGGCCTCCGGATTGTAGATGTCAACCGCTATGCCCGCGAACCCGCTCCAGTCCCACGTTCCCGATTTCGGCGTGAAGTAGACGTTGGGCCAGTCCGTCACCGCAAAATCCACCCTCAGGGATTTGCGCCCGTCCTGCTCGAAGAGCGCGACCTCGACGTTATGCCGCACGAGGCAGTCCGGCAGTCCCGGCCCGTCGAAGGAAAGGATGGCCTTCTCATTGCCGAACGGGTTGGGATTGCCCTCTACCTGGCCGACGGCAAGCAGTCCGCACAACGCAGGAAAAAGCAGCAACATGTTCTTCCCCTTATTATGGAAGGTCCGATGAATGGCGATTGAGATTGCACAGGAGATTGTATCAGAGGAACGCGCTGAAACATACGCGCGAACACAATGAACTGCGTAAATGAGGGATTGGCATGAATTCCAAAACCGCTTTGATTTGGCGGCCTCCTATAATAACATGGTTGCAATTTGCCGAATTGTCCGTAATCGCGCCGATGGAGGCGCGGCGTCAGCCTGAACATCATCGAGAATGGATCCGCGAATGCGCATCAGGAAAACCTTCGCACTCACGCCTTGCTTCACCATTGTCGCCCTCTGGCTTTCCGTCTCCTGTCGCCCCAGCCTTCGCGCTGAGGACTGGCCCATGTGGCGATGCGACGCCGGGCGCAGCGCCTCGACTCCGGAAGAGCTTCCGAAGGACATGAGCCTGCAATGGGTCAGGCATTACAAACCCCTCAAGCCGGCCTGGCCCGACGAGAAGCGCATGGTCTTCGACCACGCCTATCAGCCTATCTCGGCGGGAGGGCTTCTCTTCATCGGTTCCTCTGCGAACAACTCCGTCGTCGCGCTCGACGTCAAGGACGGCGCGGAGAAATGGCGTTTCTACGCCGACGGCCCGGTCCGCTTCGCGCCGGTCTTCTGGAGCGGCAAACTCTATTTCGCCTGCGATGACGGTTATCTTTACTGCCTGAAGGCAGACAGCGGGGAGACGGCCTGGAAATTCCGCGGCGGGCCTGCCGAGCGGAAAATCCTGGGCAACCAGATGCTCGTCAGTTCATGGCCCGCGCGCGGCGCGCCGGTCGTCGCCGACGGGGTTGTCTACTTCGCGGCGGGGATATGGCCCTTCATGGGCATCTTCGTCTACGCGCTGAACGCTGAGACCGGGGAAGTCGTCTGGAACGACGACAGCGCGGACGTGACCTACATGCTCCAGCCGCACAACAGCCCGGCCTTCGCCGGCATCGCCCCGCAGGGCTACATGACCATCGCCGGGGACAGGCTGCTCGTCCCGAACGGGCGCGCCATCCCGGCCTGCTATGATCGCAAGGCGGGCCGCCTGATCTATTACCACCTTTCCACCAACAACAAGAACGCGAATTCGCACGTCGCGGCGCGCGGCGATTTCTTCTTCAACGACGGCCTCATGTTCGACGTCGCGGGGGGGAGCGAGATACTGACCGTGCCCGGCGTCCGTATGATCGCCGCGCCGGAGTCGAAACCCGGCGAACCGGTACCGCCGCAGATCAGGGCAGAGCCGGTCCTGACGGAAAAGTTCATCATCATGCCGGGCAACAATTGCGTCCAGATTTTCGACGCGAAGCCGGTCACAAGGAGCGGGAAGAGCCAGAATGCTGAAAAAGCGCCCAAAGCCCCGGGCGATGACGATGACGGCGATGTTAAGGGCGGGGCCGCCGGCGCGGGTCTGGCCCTGGCCGGCATGAGGACGTTGAGCGCGCCCGGCTCCGCCGGCCTGATAAGGGCCGGATCGCGCCTCTACGGCGGGGGCGCGAACCTCGTCGCCGCCATTGACCTGCCGGACGAGGGCGACAAGACTCAGGTCTCCTGGAAGGCGTCCATAGAGGGAACCCCGGAGGCCATCATCGCCGCCAACGGACGCCTTTTCGTGACGACGCTGGAGGGGGGGGTATATTGCTTCGGCGCGGACAAGGTTGAGCCGAAAAAATACGCCCTCGCGGAGAAACCCCTGAACCGTGACGACGCAGGGAAAGCGCGCGCCGATAACTTGCTGAAGACTTCATGCGTTACCGACGGTTTCTGCGTCGTCCTCGGCCTCGGCGACGGACGGCTGGCGGAGGAACTCGCGCTCCAGTCGAATCTGCGCGTGATCGCGGTTGATCCGGACGCCGCGAAGGTCAATGCTTTTCGCAAAAGGCTTGATGATGCGGGCCTTTACGCCGAACGCGCCGCGGTCTTCGCAGCGGACCCGCTTAAGTTCGATCTGCCGCCCTTCCTGGCGTCGCTCGTGGTGTCGGAAAGCAAGGTTGCCGTCAGCCCTGAAAGCGCCGGCGACTTCGCCCGCAGGGTCTTCCGCCTCCTGCGCCCTTACGGCGGCACGGCGATCTTCGAAACGGATGCCGCCCTGCGCGACGCCGTCAGTGACGCCATGCCCTCGCTGGGCGGCGGCGCTGTCTTCGGGAGCGAGGGCGGAACGATTCTGATCCGCCGCCTCGGCGCGCTGCCCGGCACGGGGGACTGGACCCAGCAGTACGCCGACGCCGGCAACAGTTGCGTATCCCCCGATACCCTCGTGAAAGCTCCCCTCGGCCTGCTCTGGTTCGGCGGGCCGTCGAACTCGGACATCCTGCCCCGCCACGGACACGGCCCGTCCGAGCACATTGTCGCCGGGCGCATCATCATCGAAGGGCCGGATATCCTGCGCGCCCTTGACGTCTACACGGGCAGGCTGCTCTGGCAGGCCGACTTCCCCGGCCTCGGAAAGCATTACGACAACACGTCGCACCAGCCCGGCGCAAACTCCCTCGGCAGCAACTATGCCAGCCTCCCGGGCGCCATTTACGTCGCGCATGACAACAAAATGCTCCGCATTGATCCGGCGACCGGCAGGACGGTCTCCGAATTCGCGCTGCCCCGGAAAGAAGGCGATACGGAGGACCCGCGAATTGGCTATGTCGGCGTCCTGGGCGACGTTCTGATCGCATCCTCGCACCCCGTCCTCCTGAGCGGCGGCAGCAAGAGAATCGGCCTGAAAGACAACTGGGACTTTACAGCCAGCAAGAGAATAGTCGGCCTTGACCGTTATTCCGGAAAAGTCCTGTGGACGCTGGACGCGAAACGAACCTTCCGGCACAACGCGATCTGCGCAGGGGGGGGGATGGTCTACTGCATAGACATGAATCCTCCCGTCCTGATTGACCAGTTGAAGCGGCGCGGCAAGGACGTCCCCCCCGACAAACTGGCCGGAACCGTCATCGCGCTGGACGCCGCAACCGGAAAACAGGTCTGGAGCGCGGATAAGGGAGTCTTCGGCACATGGTTGAGCTACTCCGCCGGGCGCGACATCCTCCTGCAGGCCGGCAGACCGTCCAGGGACATGGTGGAGGATGAGCCGGGCAATCGAATGTCCGCCTATCGAGGCAAGACCGGCGAAGTCATCTGGGACCGCGAGTTGAAGTACACCGGACCGGCGATGCTCCACGGCGACATCATCATCACGCAGGAAAAGGCGCTCAACCTGCTGACCGGCGAGGACCACATGCGCTCCGACCCGATAACGGGGACACAGACGCCGTGGAACTACGTGCGAAACTACGGCTGCAATACCGTCGTGGCGTCCCAAAACATGCTCACGTTCCGCTCAGCGGCGGCAGGATACTTCGATCTGGTTGCGGACGGCGGGACGGGCAATATCGGCGGCATCAAGTCGGGCTGCACGTCGAATCTCCTCATTGCCAACGGAGTTCTCTGCGCGCCGGACTACACGCGAACGTGCGTCTGCAGCTATCCGAACCAGTCCTCCCTGGCATGCGTCCATATGCCGGAGGCCGAAATGTGGACCTTCTTCGGCAGCGTCTACACCGAAGGCCCCGCAAAACACCTGGCAATCAACCTGGGCGCGCCGGGAGACCGCAGGGCGCCGGACGGAATAATGTGGTTCGAATATCCCATCGTCGGCGGCGTCTCCCCCAAATTGAAGGTGAAGACCGAGCCTGACCGCCCGCGCTGGTTCAGGATTCACAGCTCCCGCGTCGAGGACGGCGGCGCACCGGGCGCAGGGCCGAAGTGGGTCGCGGCATCGGGGGGGGAGGGAATAACGCGCCTTGTCCTCAACCTGATCCCGGGCGAGAAGGCGACAGAGGAAAGAAAGTTCACCGTCCGACTGCATTTTCTGGAGCCGGACATGGTCGCTCCCGGCGAGCGCGTCTTCGGCGTTTCGCTTCAGGGCAAGCCCTGCATAGAAGCGCTTGACGTGGCCAAGGAAGCGGGAGGGCGGCATCGTCCTCTGGTCAGGGAATTCAAATCCGTCGCGGCAAAGGCGGATCTGGAAATCGCGCTGACCCCGTCCGCCTCAAGCGCAAAACCACCCATCCTCTGCGGAATAGAGGCTTTGGCGGAATAACCTGCGGAACGGATCGTCGGCCTCGGGAGCGCAGAATGATCTATGACGTTTCGCTGCCGATTTCTCCATCGCTTGCGGTCTGGCCGGGCGATCCGCAAATTGAAACGACCCCGCGCGCAGACGGCAGGGTAAAGACCTCTCAATGGATCATCGGCAGCCACGTCGGAACGCACGTTGACTCCCCGGCGCATTTCTCCGTCGGACCTCAAACCGTTGACCGCCTTGACCTCGCCGCCCTCGTCGGTCCCTGTCGCGTTATTGAACTGCCGGACGTTGACCGCATAACGGCTGCGGACCTGCCGATGGAGCGATTGCGCGGTGCGGTGCGCATCCTGTTCAAAACAAAGAACTCCGCGCTATGGGAAGAGGATATGACGAACTTCCGCGCGGATTTCGTCGGACTGGACCTGGGCGCAGCCGAGGCGCTGGCGCGGCTGAAACCTCGGCTCGTCGGCGTTGACGGATTATCGGTCCAGCATTACCGCGGAAAGGGCGCGCATGAGGCGCTGTTGCGGGAGGACATTGTCATACTCGAAGGACTTCGCCTGGCGGCGATCCGTCCCGGAGATTATCGCCTGATCTGCGCCCCGCTCCTGCTTGCCGATTGCGACGGCGCGCCTGCGCGAGTCTTTCTTGAGGATTGACGCAATCGCCGGGCGCGTGTATTCTCCGGCGGCATTGAGAGTCGCCCGCCGCGCAATTACGCCTTCCGGCGGGCGAGGCGATAACTGCTGAGGAGAGATTCGCATGAAGAAAGTGATTCCCGTAATACTGGCGCTCTGCCTGTCAGCCGGTTCGGCAAGAGCCGAGATGATCAAGCGGCCAAAGAATGACGCGATGGCCCGCGCCGCGCTTGCCCTCCATGAACTCGGCGAGGTCTGCGCCGCGATTGACTACGAGTCCGGCGTCATAACGACGCAGCGCAGAACCCTCGATGACAACTACATCCTCGTATTCGGCAAACGGACCGAGAGGCAGATGAGCGTGCGGTTCATCGAAAAGGACGGCGGGTGCGACGTTGACGTCCGCGTGCAGACAATCGAGGTGACTTCCGTGGGGCTGATCGTCGTCTTCGCCCGCTTCGCGGACACGCTGGCCATGGACCGCGAGGGAATGGCGCAGAGCCTGCTGAAGCGGATCGAATGATTCAACGCAATACCGGCAGGGGGATGTTGTCGAGGAGGCCGGCGGGCTTGCCGGTAAGCGTCGCAATGGCGTCCCGGGCGGCAAGGCGCGCGGCCTCGTTCGCGTCCGACGACATGACCGCCTGGAGAAATTCCAGCGCGCGCGAATCGCCCGTCTTGCCCAGCAGTCTGCAAGCATCAACCCGTATGCGATAATCGCCGTCCTTCAAAATCCGGACGAGCATCGGCGTAGCCCCAGCGCCTCCGTGAAGCTCCAGTTGCCCGAACGCCGTCTGCGCTTCGGTCTTGGCTGAATTTGAGCCGGTCTTATGCGACTCCTTCAGCGCGATGAAACACTTTATCACCTCGGCGTGCGTGCTGTATGAATCCTTTATCGCCAGCCGGGACAGATCCTTGCGCGCCCCCTCAAGATCGTCCTTCAGAAACGCCTGCAGCGCAGGCTCGAACTGCTTCGGGATGGCGACCGTCTGATCGCTCTTTGCAGGCTCCGGCGGTTTGGTTTCCGTCTTTGGCGGCGGAGGGGCGGACGACGGACTCTTACTCGCCGTTGCGGGTTTCGGGGCGGGCTTCTCAGCAGTCTTATCCGCCGGTTTGACCGTCGCCTTCGGCGGCTGCTCGGAGGCGGGTTTTGCGGGCGGTTCCGGTTTCGGGGACGGCGGTTTTTCCGTCGCCGCCGCATGCGCCGATGCAGGCGACGGCGCGGGCTGCGCAACCTTCTCCGCCGGAACAGCCTCGGAGGATGGCTTTTCAGGCGACTTGGTTTCCGACGCAGGTTTTGGAGGGACTACCGGCGGAACCGCAGGCCGGGGCGATTCGGCAACCTGCGATGTCTGCGCCGGTTGATCGGCGGTTGTAGAAACATGGTCGTCCTTGCGCCCGGCAGACCTGACAGCGAAGAAGACCGCAACCGCAGCCGCCGCGATTACTACGCCAGCTATCGCATAAGCCTTTCGCCGCGATGATCCCGCCTCCGAAACCGGCGACGCATCCCCCGGCCCGGCGGCTGGTCCAACCGATGCCGCCTGCCCTGACGCTGAAGTCACAACCGGAGCCAATGCCGGGGCAGGTTCCGCCGGGGCGACGGTTGACTCGGAATGCGATACGGGAACCGCGCCGGCAACGATGGTCGAGCTGTAACGCTCGATATTGATCCGGCTCACGGAATCCGTCGCGCTCCGGGGCGGCTGGAAGCCGATGGTCTCAAGGGCGGACTGCAACGCCCGCTCCATGTCCGCAGGCGTCTGGTAGCGGTCCTCCGGGTCCTTCGCCATCGCCTTCATGACAATGGCGCTCGTTGCCGCTGACACCGTCGGCATGGCCTCTCGCGGGTCTGGCACGGGCTTGGTGAGGTGGCAGAGCATGATGGCCGTCATCGTCGGCCCGTCGTAGGGCGTCCGGCCCGTCGCCATGTGGTAGAGGCTTGCGCCCAGGGAGTAGATGTCCGCGCGGATGTCCACGTCCCTTGAGCCTGACGCCTGCTCCGGCGAGATGTAGTGCGGCGTGCCGAGGGCCATGCCGGTCTGGGTCAGCTTCGGCCCATGCTGCTCCCCCAGTCTGGCCAGCCCCAGGTCCGACACCTTTGCCAGCCCGCAGACGGCGTCGCCCTTGTCCGCCGCGGGACGAATGTAGAGCACGTTGTCGGGCTTGATGTCCCGGTGGACTATCCCGTTGTCCCATGCGTGCTGGAGCGCGCGGCATACCTGAATGCAGATGCCCAGCGCCTCCGGCTCGCCCATCGGCCCGCTCGCGTCCAGAATGCCGCCCACGTTCTCCCCGTCCACGAACTCCATCGCCATGAAGTAGACGTCCTTTTCACGCCCGACTTCATAGCAGTGAACGATGTTGACGTGGTTGAGGCTGGCGACGGCTCGCGCCTCCCGCCGGAAGCGCGAGATGAAGTCCGGATCCCCCGCCAACTCGTCCTTCAGAACCTTCAGCGCTACCGTCCGCCCCAGGTCCAGGTGGCGCGCCTTGTAGACGCTGCCCATCCCCCCCGCGCCAAGCTCCTCGAGAATCTCATACGAACCGAGGATTTTCAGCCGCTCCCGGTTGCCGGCCGCGCGCCGGACGGCCTCCCCCTGCGCAAAGGTGATCAGCTTGCGGTCCAGCATGATCTCGACAAGGTCCTTGGATATGCCCATCCCGCCCATCTGCGCCTGCGTTTCAAGGCAGCGCTCCAGTTGGGCGTCGGTCACGTAGGCGAACTCAAGAGCCGCCTCCGCGAAGGCCTTGTCGTTTTCATCCCGGTAGTCCGGCATTGCTGATTCCCGGCGGGGCGGACGGAAGACTCGGAAGGTCGGGACTCCCCGCGCCCTCATCTCTGATGAGCCTCATCTGGGATGAGCCTCATCTTGGATGCGACGCATCTCTGATGCGCTGCATCCTCGATGCTCTGCATCCCCGATCAATCGCTTGTTCCGCGAATCCCTCCGCCCGTAAGTAAGCATATCCGGCGTGTATGCCCCGTTCCAGACATTTTGCCCCCGGGGGGTATCCGGTCAGTGAAGGGAGCGTTTATATGCCAGCCACTCGTAGGGGCGGGTTTGAAACCCGCCCCTACGCTGCCACGCGCCCGTGACTGACGCCGTACCCCGGGGGGCATGGCATATGCGCAAAGCAATTACTTGGGCGTTGAAATCAGAGAAAGCAGCGCGCCATTCCTGTTTTCGCATCTGTTCTCTGCAGAACGATGTATTTCCGAGCGATCAGCGCGGGACTGCGGCCCAAATCCCGCTGTCGGCCTGAATTCTATTTTTGCGCGACGACCATGATTTCGATCTCGTCAAGGTCGAGGGGGCGCTTCCCCCAGTTGCCCGCTGTTCCGCCCCACATGTGTTGCGCGGCCATGCCTGCCGCCCGGATGAGGAGGGCGAGTTCGGTTGGCGTGAACGCCCTTTCCCGGAGCGCGACGGGCGGCAATCCCTCGCGCGGCGGCATTTCTGACGATTCAACCATGCCCAGGGGGTCAAATCGCCCCGCGGCCACGTCGCTATTCTGGAATCTGCGAATCATCGCCGTCCCATTGAGGACGGTCAGGATGGCCTTCCCGCGCGGCTTCAGGCTTCGGGAGATGTTGCGCAGGATGGACAGGGGCTGCTCGATGGGATCGTCATCCCGACCGAGCAGGCCGAATGATCCCTCGCAGAGGCAGACGGCAGCGTCGAATCTCTCCGGAAACTCGAAGCGCGCCGCGTTTGCATGAATCAGTTCCAGGCGAACGCCGGCGGCTCTGGCCGCTTCAGCGGCCTTTGACAGCATTCCCTCTGACAGGTCAAGTCCGGTGACCGCGTATCCGCGCCGGGCAAGGGCGACGGCATGACGCCCCGTTCCGCATCCGACGTCGAGGATCGAGCCACCCGGGGGCAGGCCCAGCTCGCTCACAAGAAAATCCACTTCGTTTGCGGTGTTCCTGGTGAAAACGTTTTCTTCGTAGATTGGCGCGTGCGCGTCAAAGAAGTTTTCCCATGCGGTCTTGTCCGGCATTGCTCGATTCTCCTTTGAGTTCTCCAAACGTGTAAAACCCGAATTATTTGCCCTTTCAGTTATATATATATCACTTGAAATCCGCCGTCGCGGCGAGACGCCATGTCACCCCGCTGTCGTCGGTCATCATGAGCGCGCGACGCGTTCCGAAGTTGTCGTTGCGATAGAACCAGTAGGTGGACCAATAATCGTAGGACAGGAACAGCCGCCCGCGCCGGTCAACCGTCAGCCTGTGATAGAAGACGCTGTATTCCGAGAACGGAGGCGCGACCAGCGCGCGCGGCGCCTCCCACGCCCCGCCCGGTCGCTTGCGCATGTGGGAGAGCGTCGGGTAGGTGGAATGCGGGAACCGCGCGTCCTCCGTGTGCCAGAGCCGGAAGACCAGGTGCAACGCGTCCTCATTATCGCACAACAGTCCCACGTAGGTCTGCCTCAGTCCCGGCCCGACGTCCTCAGCTTCCGTCCAGCCGGACGAGGCGTCGTTCGGCTTCAGAGACCGCGCGTATTTGAACGTCCTCCCGTGCGTTCCCACCAGCGCGTGAAGCGTTCCGCCGCTGTCCATCGTGATGGACGGCGTGTTGTGGACGTCGTTTGCGGGCGGGCCGTAGCCGATCAGCGCGGGCTGGTCAAGCGATTTCGTCGCGCGGTCGTATGTCACCACGTAAGTCGGCACGCCGGGGACCTTCTCATCCGGCTCCGTCGCCTCCGCCCAGATCACATGAACTTTGTCTCCCCTGGACACCAGCGATGACGGGATGCCGGAGTGCGCGGCAAGCCCTATGCACTTCGAGCTGATCCTCGCCGGCGCGCCCATCCGGACTCCGTCCGGCGTCTTCTCCGGCAGGAAGAGATCAAGGTCGTGAATGGTTCGCCAGATGAGTTTCGGGTCGCGCCCCGTTCGCGTGAAGCGCGCAACCGGCGGGGGGCCGCTCGGAATGTCGTGGCCCGAGAACTGCTCTATATCGAAGGCGGCGGGCTTGCCTTCCTCCTGTTCTATCAGACAGGCTGAGAACGTCTCTCCGCCGTCGGCGGAACGCAACAGCGCCGGGCGGCCGTCGGAGCGAGCGAGGACGTAAATGTCATTGTCGGCGTCGAACGCGATTTTTGTGCTGATCGGGCTGAAGTCGCCGCCTGCGAGCGCGCCTTTTACGGCATCGCGGAATTCGCGTCTGACCCACCGCGAATCGCGCAGGAACGCAATCCCGGAAGCGGTCAGCGAATACGGACGGTTCCGAGAATCAAAGTAGAACTGGTTCTCCAACGGATAATCCGGGAGATAGCCCAACTGCTCGTTCTCGTGAGAGTACGGCTTCAGATCCAGCGGCAGGGCCAGGGGACGAGATGCGGGGGCCTCGCCGGTTCTCACGATCAGGCTAGAGTAGGTCGAGAAATCGGGGGCTGATTTGGGGGTCGCCCTGATATGGCAAATACGCCCGGCGTCATGGCCGTCGCCGGTTTTCGGAATCGTGAACCGGATGGGAACTTTGCGCGACTCGCCCGGTTTGAGCGCGATTTCGCCTGCGCCGATTTTCGCGTCCCATTCCTCGTCCGGAAACTCCAGGCTCAGGCTGATATCCTGCGAAGAGGCGGAGTTGTTCTGAACAAGGAACTCGATCTCCCGCGCCTGGCCGGGGACGCCATAAACCGTGCGGCTGTAGGGCGTGAGCAGCCAGCGGTGCGACTGGAGCGGGAAAAAGGACGACGGCTTGTTCGTCCAGAATCCGAGATTTGGATGTGGGTCCTTGTCGTCCCACCGGGTGACGCCGTCAATGTTCACGACGGCTTCCTGAGAAGGGAGGTGCAGCCGCCAGGGGGCGGCGTCGCGGGGGACAGAGGGATCGAATCGGCATGAAGCCTTTCCATCCGTGCCGATTTGCATGACTGCGAGCGTTTTGCCGTTGGCGTCGAAAATCTCCAGAGGGCCGGAGTTCTTCGGCAGTCCCGTTACGTCAACGGCAAGATCGGTGTTGCGCGGCATGAAGCAGATGTCCCCCGGGACGCCGGGGTTGAAAAACACAATCGGCTCCTGATGCCGCTCGTCCTTGTGGCCGCGCGAAGTTTCGATGAGGTAGCGGGGGCAGTTGGTCTCGAATCCCCAGACGATGCCCTCGCCGTAGCGGTCCTGGGAAATCGTGATATTCAGGGCGTAAATGCCCGCCCGCTTGACATCCGCCGTCATCCGGACGCGTTGCCATGGACCGGGGCCGCTTCCTGCGGGGCGTCCGTCGTCCGGGATGGAGACGTCGCGGATGACGCGCCTGTCCGGGCCGGCCAGAACCGCCCGCAACTCGGTGTGAACGCCGCCTCTATTCAGGTCTCGTTTGTGAAGGTCAATGACCAGTTCCCCGGGCGACGCAAGGAAGTAGACGCCCCCTGCGCCCCCGATGCCCATCGAAACGTCCGCCTGTCCATTATCCATGGCCTTGTCCCCGGCAATTGCGGCAGGGATCAGAAGACAGAAAACAGCCAGCCCGCACGGAGAAATCATATTTTGTCTTGTCATATTCATCATGCTACAGGATGTCGCGGCGGCAGGCAATTCATCAAGGGGGAATGGGATGGCGCATGTGCCGGCATCCCGCCCCTGTTCTTGTTAGGGTTCATGGGCACGGCTATAATCCAATCGGAGTTCGTGACGTCCCGCGCGGGAAGTCTGCGGGGTGTCAATGGAGCGGAGCCGCCGTCGTCTTTCAGGCCGGAGCGATATGAATCTTCTCTCAGCCGCCAGCTTATTTGGGTCCGGACTTGATCCGGCGCTGGCATACATCGGCCCCGGCGCGGGATTCGGCCTGTTCTCGTCATTCCTGGTCGTGATCGCGGCGTTCGGTCTTGCGCTGGCCTCGTTCCTGGTCTGGCCGGTCAGGCTGGTCATTGCGCTTATACGAGGCTTGAAAAGAAGTGGTAAGGCGAGAGTCCGACGGCTGATCATCGTCGGCCTGGACGGGATGTCCCACGGTCTGACCGCCCGGATGCTGGAGGACGGCAGGCTGCCGAACCTGGCGCGGTTGCGAGACAAAGGGCATTTCGGCCCATTGGAAACCACGAATCCTCCGATCTCGCCCGTCGCATGGTCAACGTTCCAGACCGGGACCGATCCCGGGGGACACGCGATCTTCGATTTCCTCTCGCGCGATCCGGCCTCGTACATGCCGCAACTCTCCTCCGCCCGAATCGGCAAGCCGAAGCGTTTCCTGAAGATCGGGCGATGGACAATCCCGCTTGAGCGTTCGCCCGCGCGACTTCTGCGCAGAAGCAAGCCGTTCTGGAGCATCCTGGGCGAGCACGGCGTCTTCTCCTCCATCCTGCGCGTCCCGATCACGTTCCCCCCCGAAAGGTTCAACGGACACCTGCTGTCGGCGATGTGCGCGCCCGACCTCATGGGGACACAGGGCACGTTCATCTACTACACGACCTGCGACGACGCGGGGGAACTGCCCGGGGGCAAGGTCGTCAAGGTCGAGAAGAATGACGGCGTCATTCGCGGAAGCGTCCCCGGCCCGGCCAATCCTCTGTCCGCAGACGGGGCGGAGTTGTCGGCCATGCTCACTTTCCGACCGGACGGCAATGGCGGAGGCGAGCTTGATATTGCCGGGGCGGTCGCGCAGTTGAAGGCCGGGGAGTTCAGCGATTGGACGCGCGTGATATTCCACGCGGCGCCGGGGGTATCAATCAGCGGAATCTGCCGCTTCCTGCTTAAATCCGCCGGGCCGGACTTCTCGCTTTACTCCACGGCGCTGCACATTGATCCCGCAAAGCCCGCGCTGCCGATCTCACATCCGGCGTATTACTCGATCTACCTGGCAAAATTGCTAGGCCCGTTTGCTACTCTCGGGCTTGCAGAGGACACGTGGGCCTTGAACGACGGCATCCTTGACGAGCGCCAGTTCCTCGACCTCTGCCGACTGATCCACACCGAGCGCGAGAAGATGTTTTTCAACGCTCTGGACAGGCAGAGGGCGGGTGTGATTGCCTGCGTTTTCGACATTACCGACCGCGCGCAGCACATGTTCCCTCCCGGCGAAGGCCCCGTCGAGGAGGCGTATGCGGCGGCGGACGCGCTCATCGGGAAAACCATGGAGATGATGCGCAAGGGCGACGAGTTGATCGTCCTTTCCGATCACGGTTTCACGGAATTCCGCCGCTGCGTGAGCTTGAACTCGTGGCTGATGTCGGAGGGATACCTGTGCCTGAAGGGCGGGGCGCAGCGCTGCGGGAGTTACTTTGCCGACGCGGACTGGACGCGATCGAGCGCCTACGCGCTGGGCATGAACGGCGTCTTCCTGAACGTTCGAGGGCGAGAATCACAGGGCATCGTCGAGCCGGAGAAGGCAGCCGCGCTGGCCGAGGAAATCGCCGTGAAATTGAGAGCGCTCAGCGATCCGTCAACCGGCGAGCGAGCCGTGGCGAACGTCCACAAAGCGGATGACATCTTCCACGGCCCATACGCCGGGGAAGGGCCGGACCTGGTCGTCGGCTTCAATGCCGGATATCGCGTGGAGTGGGAGTCCGTCACCGGGAAGTTCGACGGACGAGTCTTCAGCGACAACGAGTTGGCGTGGCGCGGGGACCACTGCGTCGAACCGTCGCTCGTGCCCGGCGTTTTCTTCAGCAGCATGAAGCCGTCCGGCGGACGGCAGCGTATGATTGACATGGCGCCGAGCATTCTGGAACTGTTCGGCGTTCCGATTCCGGGATACATGAAGGGCAGGCCGCTTTTCAGCCCCGCTGATTTTGAAGGCGCAACGTGAAGAAAGCAGTCGAACAATACCGCGAAGCGAATTCAAGAACCGCGATCAGCAGGCGCGGTTTCGTGAAGACCGGCGTCGCCGCCATCGCGGGGGGATTCTTATCGCAATCGTCCGCCTTCGCCGCGGGGCCGGCAATAATCAGCGCGCGGAAAAAGCGGCGTGTCTTCGTGCTAGGGTTGGACGGAATGTCGCCCTACATGGTTGCGCGCCTTTTCGAGAGCGGCGGACTTCCGAACCTGAAACGCCTGTCCGAGATCGGCTCGTACTCCAAACTTGCGACCAGCGATCCGCCGCAAAGTCCGGTTGCATGGTCGTGCTTCATAACCGGTATGAACCCGGGGGGGCACGGCATATTCGACTTCGTCCACCGCGATCCTGAGACGATCAAGCCTTACCTATCTACGTCCAGGCTTGTGCAGCCGTCGCGGACACTCGGCGCGGGGAAATGGAGCCTGCCGATTTCGGGAGGGGGGATTGTCCAGCAGCGGAAGGGCAGACCGTTCTGGGAATACATGGAGGATGAAGGCGTCTCCGCTTCGCTGTTCCGCATCCCGGCGACATTCCCGCCGAAGGAAACATCCACACGGCTGCTCTCAGGACTGGGCGTGCCGGACATGCGCGGGTCATATGGCGTATTCACGCTCTTCACCGATGATCCGAAACGCGAGCCGGGGCATGTTCCGGGGGGGGATATCCGCCGCGTTCAGTTCGCCGACGACTATGTCGCGACCGACATCGCCGGACCGGATAACAATCTCCTCAAGGTTCCCGAGCCTGTCCGAATCCCACTAGTCGTCCGCCGCGACCGCCTCTACGACGTAGCCAGGATAAGCATTCAGGGGACTGAGTTCATTCTGAACAAGGGGGAGTGGAGCGGATGGGTTCGCGTGAAGTTCGCAATGATGCCCGCCGGGTTTGCGGGCGTCTCCGGCATCTGCAGGTTCTACCTGAAGCAGGTTCACCCCGTCTTCGAGCTTTACGTTTCGCCGATAAACATTGACCCCGCCGATCCGGCGATTCCGATCTCTTCCCCGGCGTCCTACTCGCGCGAATTGTGCGAACGCTTCGGGCCTTTTTACACGCAGGGCATCGCGGAAGACAATCAGGCGCTCAGCAACGGCGTCCTGGACCATGAGGAATATCTCGCGCAGGCGTGGAGCGTCCTCCGCGAGCGGGAACGAATCTTCGATTACGAGCTTGGACGATTCCGCGAGGGTTTCTTCTTCCATTACGTCTCATGCCTTGACGTGAACCAGCACATGCTCTGGTGGACGATTGATCCGCAGCACCCGATGCATCGCCCCGATCTGGCAAAGAAGCGCGCTGGAGCGCTGGATGAATTTCACGCGGCGGCGGACGCCATGGTCGGGCGCGTCCTGAAGGCCGCCGGCCCGGAAGACCTTGTCATCGTCATGTCCGACCACGGCTTTGCGTCATTCCGCCGGTGTTTCGGACTGAACGACTGGCTTCTCAAAAACGGGTATCTTAAGCTGAAACCCGGCGCGGGTCCGCGCGAAGCGGACGGGCTGCGGGGCGTTGACTGGTCGGAAACACAGGCATACGGCCTCGGAATAAACAGCCTCTATGTGAACCTTCATGGGCGCGAGGCCGGCGGCGTGGTTCCGCCCGGGGACCCCGCCCGCGCGCTGGTCGCCGAAATCGTCGGGCGGCTTGAGAAAGAGACCGATCCCGCAACGGGGGAGAACCCCGTGTCCCGCGTCCTTCCCGCATCGGCGGCTTATTCTGGAGGCTGCATCGGAAGCGCCCCCGACGCGGTCGTCTGCTACAACCGGAATTATCGCTCGTCCTGGGAAAGCGTCCTGGGCGGCTTCACCGGACAGGTCTGCTCCGACAACATGAACGAGTGGACCGGCGATCACTGCATGGATTCCCGGTTGCTGGCAGGCGTCCTTTTTGCCAACCGGAAGCTGACCGCGGAGGCGCCGTCACTGGTTGATTTGCCGGTGACGATTCTGGCGGAGTTCGGAATCCCGAAACCGGAACAGATGGAAGGGCGCGACGTTCTGACGAAATCCTGACGCATACACGGACTGGAGGAATCGCCGATAATGAGCGGCAAGATCAAATTTGAAAACGAACTTTACGACAGGATGAAGAAATGCGCCGAAGCGGCCGGTTACTCCTCGGTTGACGAGTTCGCCCGCCACGTCCTGGAGCGGGAGGTCGCAAAGCTCCTCCAGGAGAAGGCGGACGAAGAGACGGCGAAGCGATTGAAGGGCCTGGGATATCTTTCGTAAAGGCGGCTTTTGAACGGATGAACGCTCTGAACTGGGCGATGACGAAGCTCTTCGCGGCAATCATGCTGCCGCTGGGGCTGTTGCCGCCGCTGCCGGCGCTGATAGCGCTGTCGGCTCTGATCGGCGCGGCCTTTCTCTGGGCATTCGGAAAGCTCTCCGACCGGCGGAAGATGCGCGCGGCCAAGGACCGCGTGAAGGCCGGCCTGCTTGAAATCCGACTTTTCCGCCACGACCTCGGGGCGATGACGCGCGCTCAGTTCCGCACAATGTCCGCCAACCTCTCTTATATGGCGGCCATGCTGAAGCCCATGGCGATCATGCTTCTGCCGCTGGCCCTCCTGGCGGCGCAGATCGAACAGCGCTTCGGGCGGTTGCCTCTGGAAATCGGCGAGACTGCGATCATCTCTTTCAACTTATCCGGCGCTTTGCCCGAAGACCGTTCTGAAATCATCGCCCAAACTTCCGACGGGTTGAAGGTTGACTCGCTGCTGCTTTTCATCCCGTCGTCCCGGACGGTTGAGTTCCGCGTAAAGGCAACTGGCACAGGCTTACAGAGGGTGATGCTTTACGTGCGCGGCAAGCCATATGAGAAATCGGTCGTCGTGAAAGGCGGGGGGGACGGATCAATCGTTGTGGCGCAGGCCCGGCGAGTATCGGGCGGCATATTGACAGCAATCGCGCATCCATGCGAACCGACTTTCGCCGGCGGGGGGGACGTGGCGTCTGCCTCGGTAGGTTACAAGACGGCCAGTTATCGCATCCTAGGATTGAATATGGGCTGGGTCTGGATTTTCCTGGCGGCGTCAATCCTTTCGGCTCTGGCGTTCCGGAGAACGCTTGGAGTGGAAATATGAATATGCCGGCAGGCTGCAAAGCGCCGCCGGCTTTCCATTTTATGTTGACTGAATACGTAGGGGAGAATTAGACTCAGCGCTGTCGGGCGTCGTCCATTCGCGGGGATTTCTGCGTCCCCGCGCGGATTGGGCGGAAAATTCTGTCAAACGAAGCGGGGAGAAGCGGCGTTGCCTACCGAAGGCGACATAGAACTGGCGCGAATGCTGGTTGCCAACGGCCTGATCTCACAGATGCAGGCCGAGGAGGCGATCAACTTCATGGCCAAGCTTGAGGCGGCGGGGGTGAAACCTTCGTTGAAGGACGTCCTTGTCCGCAAGGGGGTGCTGTCCCCCACCCTCGACCTCGAAATGCTTCTCGGCCCCATGCCCAAGAGTGATCCGGCATCGGGCGTATCGGCGGAGGAACTCAAGTCCGGCATAGAAGACGAAACCCCCTCCAACCTGAAGCCCGTCTCCGCGTCTAAGCCCGCCCCAAAGAAGCAGGACGAAGAGGAAGTCGTCGAGCTTGACTCGGAAGACCTGATCGTCATGGAAGACGAGACCTCCGGCGTACACGAAATCGGGGAAGAGGACTACGACACATGGGAGTCAGGCGCGAGGGCTCCCGGGGAATATCCTGCCGTGCGCCCCGCCGCCGCGCCTGAACTGGACGAGGAGCCTCCGGAAGCGCCTCCGAAAGCCGCGCATCCGCCGAAGGCCGCCAAACCGCCTGCAAAGCGTTTCGCCCCGCCCGACGCGCTGCCCGGGCAGGCTCCCCCGCCACCCCAACAGCCCCCGGCAGCGCAGAAAAAAACCGCTCCCGGAAAACAGTGGGGAGGCGGAGACGAGGACGTCTTGGACCTCAGCGCCCTATCCGAGTTGAACGACCGTCTCGCGCGGGGGGACAGGATGGAGGCCGGCTCCTCGCTTGGCGAGATCACCCAGACCGTCAGAATGCCCGCCCCGGACCATGATGAAAACGAGGATTCGACGCTGGGGACAGATCCGGTTAAGGCATTCGAGGAGGAGATAAGCCGCAGCGGGTTGAATCTTGCCGTTGACCTGGGCGACGCGGAAACCGAAGAAGAACCCCCGAAACCGTCGCTCTCAGGCCCGGCAAGAGACCTGGGCAGATATAAAATCGGACGCGTATTGCGCAAGGGGGTCTTCGGCTCAATCCACGAGGGACTCGACACTCAGAGCAATCAGCCGGTCAACATCGAGATTTTCAAGATCGCGGACATAAGCTGGACCGCCATCGTTCTTGAAACGCTTTTCGCCGAGGCCCTCAGCGCAACCGCTACGGGGCACAGGAGCGTCCTGAAGGTTCTCGACACCAACGCCAAGGGCGAGGAGGGCTTCATCGTCACTGAAGCCTTCGAGGGCAAACCTCTGGACGAATGGGTCGAGATCAACGGCGCGATATCGCCGGAAAACATGGTCGGATTTCTTTACAAGACCCTCAGCGCGCTGGCGGCCGCCGAGCGGAAGAATGTAATTCATTACGACCTGCAGCCCAGGCACATCCTGATCGCGCCGGACTACAGCGTCAAGGTGGCCAATCTCGGCCTTGTACAGCCGCGCCGGCTGGACGGGCCGATCCTTGAATCGGGCATGACGCCCCTTATCCGGGCCATGTTCACCGCCCCGGAGGTCTGCGAAGGCGGGCCGATGAACGGTTGCAGTTCGGTCTACGCGCTGGGGGTGACGAGTTACTTCGCCGCGACGGGACGGTATCCCATCGCCAGCGAATCCCCCCTTTCCACCGCATTGAGGCAGACGACGGCCCAGATAGTTCCGCCAGAGGAACGGTCAAAGAAAATCCCGGAAGCGCTAAGCCACATAATCCTGAAAATGCTGCGGCGCGATCCGGAGCGCCGCTACAAGAGTTTCCGCCAGGTCATTGACGACGTTGAGCTTTTGCAGGCAAAACGCAACCTTGCCCACGCGCGCCGGAGCGAATTCAGGCCATCCGAATTAGGAGCCGACGAGCTTCAGCCCGTCTTCTGCATAATCAAGGGGCGCAACAGGGGCGTCGCCTTCACCATTGCGCGGGGCGACGACATGACCATCGGGCGGGACAGCAACCGCAGCAAACTGCCCATTCTGGACGGCATGGTCAGCCGCGCCCACAGCCAGATCCGCAACGAGAACGGCAAGTTCACCGTCATGGACATGGGCAGCAGCAACGGGACATATCTGAACGGCCAGCAGATCACAATGGCCCGCACGTTCCACCCGGGCGACCGCGTCCGGCTGGGGTCAACGGAGGTTTTCTTCGGCTACGCTCCGACATCGCCCGACCCGTACCACATGGCCACGCTGGCCACTCGCAAGGGAGTCGTCACGACATCCCAGGCCGAGGAGGCGATACTGCACTGCGGAAACTCCATGGCCAGGGGGGAGCCGGCATCGGTCAGCAAACTGCTCAACATTGCCGGACGCGCGGATGACGAAAAGCTGACGGAGCTTTTTTCCGCCATGGACGAGCAGATTCTGGTCCACGACATGATCGTCCGCGAAATGCGCGAGCAGCAGGCGTCCCTGCTCCAGGCGGAGGTCACGGAAACAGTCCTGCACGCCGACACGCGCATAATGCGCAGTCTGCTGGACGAGTTCCACTTCTGCGAGAGCTGCGGCTCGGTGATACTGGCTGAGCATCTGGAGATGGGCGTGGCTGAGCGCGTGAACAACCTGCCCTTCTGCCAGGCCTGCGCCATTGAAAGCACGTTCCTGGGCCAGAAGGTCGGCGACGTGACCTTCGTGCAGACCATCGGATCGGGGCGACTGGGGTTCGTCTACAAGGGGACCGGGGACGAAGCGCTGGGCCAGAGCGTTCTGGCCGCGAAAGTATTCCACCACAGACTGCTGGAGTCGGAGGAGTTCGTCGCCCGCCTCCGGGCAGCCTACGACGCCGCCATACAGCTCAACCATCCGGGCATCATCAGGATTTACGACCTCTGCGAGGTCGGAAACACGCTGGCCCTGACCATGGACTACGGGGACAGGTTCTCGCTCCAGGTAAGGCTTTACTCCGGTCTGGGCGAGGTCAAGCGCCAGTTGCAGCCGCTTGCCATCCAGGACTCGATGCACATCGCCCACGAGATCGCCAAGTCCCTGGATTACGCGCACAAGCAGGGAGTCGCGCACGGCGAACTGTGGCCCGGCAAGGTCTACGTCTCCCCGCGCGGAATCGTCAAGGTCGGCGGATTCGGCATGCGCGCGGACGACATCCTGGCGGGCATCGCCCAGCAGACCGACTCGCGCATGACGCCCTACCAGGCGCCGGAACGAAAGAAGGCCCACGCCCCGGACGAGAAGATGGACCAGTTCTCACTCGGCAGCATTCTTTACACCATGCTGCTGGGCAAGCTATGCAACCCACAGACTGCGGAGCGAGACGTCCTGAACGAGGGCGTGGTCCTGCCCAAACAGTTGACGACACTCCTGGCCGCGATGCTCGCGGCCGATCCCGCAAGCCGCCTGCCGGGCATACAGGATTGCATTGCCGAGATGGAAAGCCTGATACAGAAACAGGCCGGCGCCGCATCCTGACGGAATTCCAGCCCATGACTATCCCCCCCCCCGACTTCGCCGCCGTCGCGGATCTGCTCGATCTTTCGTTGAAGGAGGACCTCGGCTCCGGCGACGTCACAACGGACTCCGTCGTCCGCATAGAAGCCGCCGCGCGGGGCAGGTTCAAGGCAAAGGCGGAAGGGGTCGTATGCGGCCTGCCGCTCCTTGAGTTCATCTTCTCGCGGCACTGCCCGGAAGGCTCATTTGTCTCAATTGCGCGCGACGGGCAGCGCGTCAGAGCCGGGGAGCTTATTGCGACCCTTGAAGCCCCGGCGCGTTCCGCGCTGAAGCTTGAGCGCCTGATGCTGAACTTTCTGCAGCGGCTTTCCGGCGTTGCCACGTTGACAGCCCGTTTCGTGGAGGCCGTCGGGCCGGACGGGGCGGCAATACTTGACACGCGCAAGACCACACCCCTTTGGCGAATTCTGGAAAAGTACGCGGTCAGATGCGGCGGCGGGCAGAATCACAGGATGGGCCTCTACGACCAGGTTCTCATCAAGGACAACCATCTGGCGCTGCTTGCGGCGGAACTGGGCAACGCCGGGGCGGGCGGCTGCATCGGAACGGGAACGATAATCGAGGCCGTCCGCCGAAGCCGGGAAAAGGCGCCCGGCCTGATCGTTCAGGTGGAAGTCCGCGACATCCGGGAAACGCGGGAGGCATGCGGCGCGGGGGCTGACCTGATCCTGCTGGACAACATGAGCCTGAAAGCGCTGGCGGAGTCGGCGGGTTTTATCAGGCAGTGGCGCGAGGCCGGCGGCGCGGCGGCTCCGTTGAGCGAGGCGTCCGGGGGAGTTTCACTGGAGAACGCGCGCTCCGTCGCGCAAACCGGCGTGGACAGGATATCCATCGGCGCACTCACCCACTCCGCCCCCGCGCTGGACATATCGCTGAAGCTAGCCTCGCTGTAGGACTTCAGTTCACCATCCCGTAAAGCACGATCTTTGTAAGCAGTTTCTCCGCGTCCTCCGGCTCCAGTCCCCGGCACGTCGGGCAGGGATGCCCCTCCACCCCGCAGCCTATAGCCCACGGCGAGTAGACGATGACCACCCGCCCATTATATACGACGTGTTCCAACTGCGGCGCCGCCAGGTCGGGATCGGTCTGCCTCACTGCGGGCCGGTAGGCGATCTTCTCAAGCCCAGGGCCGTAGCTGAATAATTCATGGTCCGGCGGTATTGGCGCAAGGCGCTGAGCGGGGAACAACTCTTCGCAGAAACTCCTGAACGCCGAGTCGAATTCTCTGCTGCCGCAACACGCTTCAGCGAGCAGGAATCCCCCGTTCTCGAGGTATTCCCGGATGTTTGCAGCGCCCTCGGGGGAAATCGAGAACGGACGATGGCCGATCAGGTAGAGCATGGAGAAGCGGAACAGATTCGGGTCCTCGGCCGGAGCGTTCTCCCTGTCTGTGACAACATCCACATCCGCGTCCTCCCTGAGCTTTTCCAGGAAGAGCGCCCACATCCGGGCGTGCGGGTTCCAATCCCCGTTGTGGATGATCTGCCCGACGCTGAAGGCGCCGCGGCGCACCGGCCAGTCCCCCTTTCCGGTCCGGCGGATTTTAACGGGGTCCAGCTTGTCGCGCAGGGGCTGCGCCCCCGTGACGTAAGCCGCGATATTGACGCCGAGGCGGAACTGCGCGCCGTCCGTGGAGCGGGTGTCCCATTCGCAGGAAAGCGGCCCGGGGCTGAAGATGACGGACAGGCGGCATCCGGAGTTCAACCCCAGCAACGGAAGCCGCTCCTCCTCCTTCAGGCGGTAATACGATGAATATATCTCATGGTCCTTCGGCAGCGCCTCAAGCGCGTAACCCGGTAGAGCCGATTGCAGCGCGGCGCGGAAGGAGGAGGCGAACTTCTCGTCGCCGTGCAGGGCCTCCCCCAGGATGAAGCCTCCCTGCTCGACGAAATCCCTCAGCTTTGCCGCCTCGGCGCCCTGCGGGGCGAAGTCGCCGCGCCCGCTTATGAAGAGAATCGGCGCGGCCAGAAGGTCCTGAAGCGAATCCTCGAGCGTTGAGGTCTGCCAGGCGACCGGGATGCCAAGCTCCTGCCCGTAAATACGCGTCAGGTTGTAAAGGTCGAGCTGGTGATAATTCCAGTCCCCCCGCCACTTGAGCTTGGTCATCAGAGCCGGGGTTTTTCCCTTGGCCAGGAAGAGCAGCGCGAAGGCCGTGCTTATCTCCCTTCCGGTGTTGGAATCCTCCTTCCAGGAACCGTCCGCGCCCTGCCGGGCGATCAGTGCCGCGGCTCCTTCGGCGTACCAGTCGTGTTTGCCGATGTTGCGCTGCGCCCCGATGACGCCCACCCGCTCAAGCGCGTACATGTAGTAGTAATACCATTCGCTCCTGCCGCCGGGGTTCTTCGTTACGTCGAAATAGGCCGCAAGCCAGCGATAAGCCTTCGCAATGTTATCGTCCGCCTTGTATTTTCCGCACTGACCGGAGCTGGCCTGATATTCGGATCCGGCGGTGTAGAGGCTCGCGATGCCGGCGCACGTCATGCTCCCGTAGGACTTCTCCCAGCTCGCGCCGGCTGCCCGGGAACTCCGGTATCCCCAGCCGCCGTCCATGTTCTGAGACTGCCGGAAGTGCCGCGACACGTCGGACCATATGCGCTCCGGCACCTCGACGCCCGCCTGAGACGCGGCGCGAAGGCCCAAAACCGCGAACTGCGTGTTCGAGTTGTCCCACATTGACATGGCCGGGCTGTAGCTCCACCTGCCGTCGTTAGCCCCTTTTATAAGCTGCTCCGCCGCTTTGGCTATCTCAGGGCGGTACTTCACCGGGTCGGCGGCGGCCAGCGCCATGGCCTTCAGCGAGATCACATACGTCTTATCGCTTTCGTCCCGCACCAGCAGCGGGATTGCCATGCGGAGCGCCGGATCGCTTTCTGGAACCCCGGCGGACAGCAAAGCCAGCGCGACCAGCGCGGTGGCTCCGACGCGGTAGTCCTGCCCCCCCCAGTTCGACGCGGACCAATACCCGTCCCCATTCTGCTGTCCCCTAAGAAAGGCCGCTCCCCTGTCAATAGCGCCGTTGACCTCATCCGCTGTCAGGGCAAGCGCTTCCGAGCGGCAGAGGAGCGCCGCCGCAACCAGAAACGCCGCGGCGATGCGAAAAGTCTTCACCGCCCGGCCCCCCCCCCGGCAGGCTCCGCCTCCGCCGGAAGCGTTTCGGCGGAGCGCTCCTCAACCACGAGGCGCGAACCCTCGGCCAGGCGGATTGAATATGTCCGCCCCTTTGCGAGAACCACCGGGATCGGCTCGATTAACTCCACCCTGACCCCGGAAGCCCGGGCGAAATCAGGCTCCGAAATCATCCTGCGCAGCCTGGCCCATACCTGTTCCTGGACCTCCGGCAAATGGCGTCTTGAGACTTGACGATCCGGAATCTTTGCATCTTCGACGGGGAAGAACTCGTACCCTTCGCCGGGCGAATCCCTGTCCGTGAAAAGCCTCCTGAACAGGCATATGCCCCCCCCCTCGTCGCCGCCGGGGCGATCCTGAAACGTCAGAACGATGGCGTCGCAATACGCGACCTCGCCCTTTATCGTGAGATTTACCGCCTCAAACACCGAGCGGTCGGCCCTGCGCTCCACAACTCTTATGCTTGTTCCAACCCATCCTTCCGGCGATTTCTCCCGCCCCGTCACCGCCAGCTCCAGAACCCGCCCCGGCGCGAGCGACTTTCTCAGGTGGCTCAAATATTCATCTCTTGCCTCGGCCCCCCCCCTCTGCGTTCCGGACGAACCGCGCCCGGCGGAGCGGACGGCGTTGACTTCCCGGATCGTCTGGAGCCTGCCGATGAAGTAAAGAACGAAACCCGCCCCTAAGAAGCATATCACGACCAGGATCATCATGGACCGCTCGACCGAGCCTCTCCGCCGGACGGCGGCGCGGGAATTCCTTCCATGCATGGGGCTGCTCACTGTGCCGATTCAGCGTCCTTCCTCGCCTGATCGCGCGTAGCGTATGGGAAGCCACGCGTTGTCGGCTTCCTGCTTGAGTTCGACCGTGATATTCTGAACCTCGAAAGACGCGCCCTTCGCCTTCTCAATGCGGCAGTGCGCGATTGCGTCCGGCACGTGGAAGAACAGGTCAACGGGTTTGATGTCCAGTTCCAGATCCCCGGTCTTTAGAATCCTGTCCGCGTGCCCGTTCCTGCACAGCCATGCGAGATACTCAGCCAGCACCTGATCCGGCTTGGGATAAATCACCAGCTTGGCCACCAGTTTGCCGTATATGCGGTTGCGAGCGGCTTCGGCAAGAGCGTAAATGCCGATGAGCGATTCCGCCTTCGCCTTGTCCGGAGCATGCTCGATCCTGTTGTCCCCGTCAATCTCCGCCGACGCAGTCTCCCCGTTCCGGACTGCGTTAAGGAGCGTCCCTTTTTGCAACCCGTCAATCGTTCTCTTCAGGTACGCCTGCTGGATGCGGCGCGCAGTCTCCTGCGACAGAGGCGCGCCGTCCCGCCCCTTCATGCCGGCTGTCGGGTGAAGCGTATCGTTGATCCGTTCCGCCAGCCTGCCTTCCAGTATGGTCAGCGCCCGGTTGAGGTAGCGCATTCTGGCCCTGACGACCTCATCCTGCTCCTCAGGCTCTGGCGGCTTGACCAGAAGTTGCTCGTACAGTTCGGGAACTTTGGAATTGATTATCTTCAGCTTGTTCCCCGCAATGTCAGTGTGGATGATCTCGCTCTCCCCAAAGGGGGACTTGCCGGCAATTTCCGAAAGAACCTTGAAATGAGACTCCAGCAACACCGTTGCGGATATTTTTTCGCCGCTGGTTTCTCGCACATATGTCTCAACCTGCTTCACAAGACGGATAACGGATTCCAGCCCCTGCCCGGCATGGGATTTATACGCTGCCTCCGCGCGGATGATCACGGACTCGCGTTGCCCGCGCCAGCGGTTGTAATTGGACACCCAGGTGGAAATCCAGTTGCGCACTTCCCTGAGGTTTCCGCGCGCGCCGCCGATGACGCGGTCGGCAGTCCTCAAGTCCCCGCCGCGGGCTATTTCCCGGGCCGCAAGGGCAAGGCGCTGCGCATTGTCGAACTTATCGTGGGCGTCCCAGAGGGTATCAAGGTCCTTTTCAAGCTCTCCCAGGGTCAGTTTCTTCATTATCGCGTCGGCCTCGGCGGACGCCTTGAGCGCGGGGGCGAATTTCGCCTGGAACGCGGCGCGCTGCTGACGCTGACGCAGAACGACGTAGACCATGAACGCGGCCAGAATGATCAGGGCCACGATGACGATCTCGATTATCCCCTTCTTGGCGTTCATTGCCCACCTGATGTGTGCGTCGGATAGTCCGTCTTTGTCCTCCCGGGGGCCATCGCCGCGGCCCCTCGCTGCGCAACCCGGATTCCTCCGAATGACCTTATAAATCAGTATAAACCCACGGCGCGTCGGGAGCAACGACATTTCCAGCGTCAATAATGCGGAGGCGAATGCTCATACAGGCAGAAGTAGGTAGGGTGTGCAAGACCGCAAGGCTTGCACACGCTGAATCTTTGCCTTCCCGCGTGTGCAAATCCGGGGGATTTGCACACCCTACGCACTCACTTCATGAGCGACTGTTATGGCGACGTCCCCCATAACCCGCCGCGCCGCCGCAATCCAAAGCTCCGAACTGCCGCCGGCTAAAAGTTGAATCCGTCTATGTTTTCCTTAGTGAACTCGAAGGGAGCGCCCAGTATCACCTCGTCGCCGTTGCGAATCTCCTTCTGCCCAAGCCGCCTGCCGTCCGCGGTCTTCGAATCCGGCTTGAGTTTCCCCTCGGCCAGGTCCTTTGCCACGCACACGGTCAGATATCCAAGGTCTATCGGATTCCAGAGAACGAAGGACTTAACCGTCCCGTCCTTGACGTAGCTTTTCATGCTGTTTGGGGTCGAGAGGCCGGTCACGACGACCTTGCCGGTCAGGTTCATCTGCCTGACGGCCTCTGCGGCGCCGGGCAGGGAGACGCTCGTGATGCCGAAGACGCCCTGAATCTCCGGGTGGGCCTTGATGACGTCCTGCGTCACCTTGAAGGCCATGTTCTGGTCCTCCTCGCTGGGCTGCGGGTCGGTGACGTAGGCCATTTTGGGATACGCCTTGTCTTTGTGCTTCGCCATTTCGGCGATCCAGATGTTCTGATTGGCGGCGGTGAGGGAGCCGGTGATGATGACGGCCCTGGCCTCCGGGCCGGCGTGCTTTGCCATGATGTCAATGAGGGCCTTGCCGATGGAGTCGTTTGGGGCCTGGTTGACGAAGTATTCCCGCCCGGACGCCTTGGCGTCCGCGTCGGCGTCCCACGTGATGACGTGTATGCCGCGCTGCCGGGCCTTGTTCAGGACGGGGGCGATGGAGACGGGGTCGTTCGGGGCGACGGCGATGACGTCCACCTTCCGGGTGATGAAGTTGTTGATCATCTCGATCTGCTTGTCCGGCCTGTTGTCCGCCGGGCCGTCGTAGATGAGGTCAACGCCGAGTTCTTTTGCGGCCTCCTTCGCGCCGATTTCGCAGGCGGTGAAGTAATCAATGCCGATGAGTTTCGGCACGACGGCCACCTTGACCGCGCCTTTGGCGGGCTGCCCTGCGCCGGTTGCGGCGCCGGCGCCGGCGGCGGCTGGGACCGGGGCAGGGGGTTGCGCCCTTTTGCATCCCAGTACCGCAAACGCGACAACAGCCGCAACACACAACAACGCCGGTAAGAGTTTCCGATTCATCTGATTTTCTCCCGATGCCGCGCGGAGGGCGCGACACATAAAATGCGGCGGGCTACGCCGTCAGACTTCTTCGCCGCGGATCATCCTATCCACGGTCGTCGCGCCTATCAAGAGCGCGCCGACGCCGACCGTTCTCCATTCATCCGTCACGCCGGAGAGTTGAAGCCCGTTCTGGACGACGCCCACTACGAGCAGGCCCAGGAGGCTGCCCGTCACGGAGCCTTTTCCTCCAGAGATGCTGGTTCCGCCCAGCACGACGGCGGTTATCACGTCCAGCTCGCGCCCGGTTCCGGCGTCCGCCTTGGCGCTGGCGACGCGCGAGACGAAAACCACAGCGGCCACTGCGGACATGAACCCGCTGAAGGCGTAGAGGGCAGTCAGCAGGCGCTCAACGCGGATTCCGCAGCATCGCGCGGCCTCCGGCCCGGAGCCGATGACGGCCACGCGCCGCCCCGCGGGAAGGCGCGTGAAGATAATCCAAACGGCAAGCGAGAACGCGCAGAGCAGGAGCAACTGCACGGGAATCCCGCCTCCGGCGAAGGATATGGCCGGAACGCCACCGTCAATGACGACGTATCCCCGCCCCAGCGCGCCGAACGAATCGCTGAACCCGCGGTATGACTCCGCCTTGCTCATGCCGACGGCCAGCCCGGCGTAGATCGCCATCGTGGCAAGCGTCACGATCAGCGCCGGAAGCCGCAGATACGCCGTCAGCAGGCCGTTGACCGCCCCGCAGACCGCGCCGAGGGCCAGAGTCATCAGTACCGCGATCCAGAGATTGACGCCGAACCTGCTGAACATAATGCCAAGAAACACGGCGCAGAGGGAAAGGATCGAGCCTACGGAGAGGTCAATCCCAGCCACGACCAGGATGAGGGTCATGGGCAGCGCCATGAAGCCGATCTCGGCGCTGTAGACCGTCACCTCGAGCATGTTGTCCGCGCCGAGGAAGTATTCCGACGTCTGCGAGAACACGGCGACCAGGCCGGCGAGCAGCGCGAGCAGCACCGCCTGCCGGTTTGTGAAGACGCGCCGGACAATCCCCGCCGCGCCGCCGCCTATCGCTTCAGAAGCCACGTTCCCGCTTCCTCCTCCGCAGGGCGTCCAGGATCACCGCGCCGACCACGAGGCATCCCTGCGCCGTGCGCTCCCAGAAGGACGACACCTTCAGGAAGATCAACCCGGTTCCTATCGTCCCCAGGAGCAGGACGCCGATCATGCTGCCCAGGATGCTGCCGCTGCCGCCGAAGATGTCCGTCCCGCCCACGACGACCGCTGTTATGACCAGGAGTTCCTGCCCGGCCACTGGCGTGGTCTTAATCTGTCCGAAGCGCGTCGCGTAGCAGAGCGTCGCAAGCCCCACCAGCAGGCCGTTGATGACGAAGACCGCGAACACGCGCTGCCGGACCCTCACGCCCGCAAGCCTGGCCGCATGCTTGTTGTCCCCGCTGGCGTAGACCTCCCGACCGAAGGCCGTGTGCGACATGACGAAGGAGGCCGCGACCGCTACGATGACGGCGATGATGACGGGGAACGGGACGCCGGCCAGGTCGCCCCTGCCGATCTGCATGAACCACTCCGGCAGGTTAACGATGGTCCGGCCCCGGGCGATGATGATGACCAACCCCCGGAAGATGCTGAGCGTTCCCAGCGTAGCGATGATCGCCGGGATACCAACGACCGTCACCAGGAAACCGTTAACGGCCCCCATGGCAGCCCCGCAACCGAGCGTGAGCGCAATGACGACGGCGGGATGGCAGCCGGCTGTCGCCGACCTGCCGGCCACGATCGCGCAGGCGGCCAGCATGGAGCCGATGGAGATGTCAATGTTGCCTGTGATGATGATCATGGTCGTGCCGACGGCCATGATTGCGACATAAGCATTGTTCAGGAGGATGTCGCGCAGGTTTTCCGCGCCGGCGAAGCGCGGGTTCCTGACGCCGATGATGGTCGTCAGCAGAACCAGGAAGAGGAGGAGCGAGACCTCGCGCCCGTAGCGCTCCATAAGGCGCCGCTCAGTTGCGGCCTGTTCCGACAGTTCGGTTCTTTCCCGCGTCGCGCTCATCCGACCCCCAGCATTGCGGCAAGCGTCTTTTCCTCTGACGCCTCCTCATGCGACAGTTCCGCCGCCACGCGCCCGCCGCGCATGACCAGCACGCGATCGCCCATGGCCAGCGCCTCCGGCAGGTCGCTGGAGATCATCAGCACGGCCATGCCGTCTCCCGCAAGGCAGTCCATGAGTTTGTGAATCTCCGCCTTCGCGGCAACGTCAATGCCCTTGGTCGGCTCGTCCAGGATCAGGACCTTGGGTTCCCGCGCAAGCCAGCGCCCGACGACGACCTTCTGCTGGTTGCCGCCGGAGAGGGAGCCAACGCCGGTCTTGATGGACGCGGCCCGAACGTCGAAGCGCTTCATGAGTTCCGCCGCCCGGTTGCGCCGGGCGGAAAGGCTCAGGAACGGCCCCCGGCAGAGCGATTTCAGAATCGCGAGGGTCAGGTTTTCTTCGACGTCCATCTGCATCGCCAGTCCCTGGTTCTGCCTGTCTTCCGGAACATAGGCGATGCCGGCCTCGATGGCTGCGGCGGGGTCTCCGGGTTTGACGTGACGCCCCTCGACCCATACTGCCCCGCCGGCGGGCCTGCGAAGGCCCATGATCCCCCAGGCCAGTTCCGACCTGCCGGAGCCGACAAGCCCGGCCAGGGACACGACCTCCCCGCTCCGGACTTCCAGGGAGACAGGCCCGGCAAGCCCCGGCACGTCAAGCGCGTCAAGCTTCAGTCCCGGCGCGCCGTTGAGGTTTCTGTGGCGCGGATAAAGCGTGGTCACCTCGCGCCCGGCCATCAGTTCCACGAGGCGCTTTTCGTCCAGTTCGCGCGTGTTTCCGCAGAAGACGCTCCTGCCGTCCCGGAAGACCGACACCCGATCCGCGATGCGGAAGATTTCCGGCAGGTGGTGGCTGATGAAGATGATCCCCAGGCCGTCGCGTTTCAGTTGTTCGATGACGGCGAACAACTGGTCTGTTTCATGCGCGCCGAGGGAGGCGGTCGGCTCGTCCAGGACGAGAATCCTCGCGTTCAGGGAGAGCGCGCGGGCGATTTCGATCAGTTGACGTCCGGCGGGGCCAAGCCCCCCCGCCAGCCGGGTCGGCGGAGTCTTCTCCCCCAGCCGCAGCAGAAGCTCCGCGGCGCGGTCGTTCGCGGTTCTGCGGTTCAGGAGTCCGATCCCGGCGGCAACCCCCCCGCGCCTGCGCGGAAGGTTGCCCATCAGGATGTTCTCGGCGATGCTCAGGGAGGGATATATCTGCGATTCCTGGTAGACGACGGCGATGCCGCCGGCGATTGCTTCGCTGGGATGCTTCCAGCGCGTTTCCGCCCCGGCCACCCGGACGTTTCCGGCGTCCGGACGGTAGGCCCCGGCAATAATCTTGACCAGCGTGGACTTGCCCGCGCCGTTCTCGCCGACGATGGCGTGGACCTCTCCGGAGCGAACCTCAAGATTGACGTTATCCAGCGCAAGAACGCCAGGGAAGCGCTTGGTGATCGCCTTGAGGCTCAGCAGGGGGACGGCTTCGGAGTTCATGGGGGGGGGACGTCAGCGCGGGCTGACGGCGTAGAGAACCTTTCCGTATGATTGCGAGGCGGCGATCTCACCGCCTGCGGACAGCGCGATGAAGGCCGCGCGGCCGCTTATCGCCTGAAGTTCGGACAGGACCTTCGCGACGGCCCCGGGCAGCGGAGCGCCATCCCTGACACGCGCCGCCATCGTGCTTGCAAGGGCGACGCGGATGATGTCCTCCCCGCGCCCCGTGCAGGAGACGCCGAGCGCGGGGTTGGCGTAATTGCCCGGCGGCATTCCGGAATCGCTGACCCGGCCGGGGTATTCGTTGCCGCGCCCGCCCGTGCTGGTGGCGGCGACGATGTTCCCGGCGTCGTCCAAGGCGACGGCTCCGACCGTTCCGTGTCCGTCCGCCTTGCGCTTTTCCCATTGCGCCCGGCGCTCGGTGGAGACGGGGTCGAAGTCGGCGAATCCCTTCTCCCGCGCATAGGCCGTGGCCTCGGCGCCGGCCAGGATGGGGCTGTCCGCGCCGAGCAGCGTCCGGACGACGAGGATCGGGTTTCGGACGCGCATGATATTGACCACGCCGGCGAAGTTCATGCCGTTGGATTCCATGATGGAGGCGGTCATGCGCGCCTGTCCATCGGCCTGAAGAGAGCAGCCGAAACCGGCGTTGAAGCGGGGATGCTCCTCCATGAGTCGCACCGCCTCGACCGCGGCATCAAGCGCCGTGCCGCATCGCGCGAAGGCGTCGCCGCAGATGGCCTGAAGGATATCGAAGGTATCCTCGCGGGGATTTTCTGAAACGCCGCCGTGGATGATCAGTTTTTTGAGCATGGGGGGCGTCCTTGCCAGGCGGGAGCCACGATTTCCCAAGACGGTTAGCGTCCGAAACGCCATGTTTCTATCGCCAATCCCGGCTGCCTTGTCAAATGATTTTCCGTGGAGGGCGCAACCGGTCAGTAAAGGCCGCGCCTGTTATAACACAAACGTTCCGGCTGCAGGATAACCGAGCAGACGAGACGCCTGCGCTACAACTCAAGCCCGTCAGCGACCCATTACCCCCGGCAAGCCGGGGTAACGACAGGGCGGCAGCAAGACTGCCGCACTCCAAGTCCAGGCCGCGCGCCCGTCACCGGCGAATTACATGGAAGGAGCAAAAGTATTTGCGCCGGGGTGGGGCCTTGCCGTAGAATCCGCCCGTGGCATAACCGTTCGCTGAAAGAGCGCTGGCCTATGCGAGAATGGAGAGGACTATGACGAAGCACATCTTCGTGACCGGCGGCGTAGTCTCGTCGCTGGGGAAGGGGCTGAATTGCGCCAGCATAGGAATGTTGCTGGAGAGCCGCGGGCTGAGGGTCAACCTTCAGAAATTCGATCCATACGTGAACGTTGACCCCGGCACGATGAGCCCGTTCGAGCACGGCGAGGTATACGTCACCCGCGACGGGGCGGAGACCGACCTTGACCTCGGACACTACGAGCGCTTCACCAACGCTCCGATCAGCCGCAACAGCAACTTCACGACCGGCAGCATCTACAGCTCCGTCATCAACAAGGAGCGCAAGGGGGAGTACCTGGGCAAGACTGTGCAGGTCATCCCCCACGTCACGAACGAGATAAAGGAGTGCATCAGGAAGCTGGACAATGAGGACACCGACGTCGTCATCAGCGAGATCGGCGGCATAGTCGGCGACATCGAGAGCCAGCCGTTCCTGGAGGCCATCCGCCAGTTCGGGCACGAGGCCGGGCCGGGGAACGTTCTTTTCATCCATCTGACGCTTATACCGTATCTTCGCGCCGCCGGGGAGATGAAGACGAAGCCGACGCAGCACACCGTCAAGGACCTGATGCAGATAGGCATCCAGCCGGACGTTCTGATCTGCCGGACGGAGGCCCCGCTGACGCCCTCCATGCGGCAGAAGATAACGCTCTTCTGCAACGTGAGCCAGGAATGCGTCATCGAGGAGCTGGACGCGAAACCGTTCATCTACCAGATACCGCTCATGCTGGTGGAGCAGGGGCTGGACTCGCTGATAGTGAAGAAACTCGGCGTGAAGGCGAACTGCCACGACCTGGGCAAGTGGATGGCGATGCTCAACACGCTGAAGAATCCGGCGCACTCGCTTGAGATCGCCGTGGTCGGCAAATACATAAGCCTTCAATCCGCCTACGAATCAATCTACGAGGCCCTCATCCACGGCGGGATCGGCAACGACGCTCGCGTGCGCATACGGCGCGTCGAATCGGACGAAATAGAGGAGCAGGGCGCGCAGAACCTGCTTGACGGCGTCAGCGGCATTCTTGTGCCGGGCGGGTTCGGCAATCGCGGGATCGAGGGAAAGATCGCCGCAACCAGGTACGCCCGCGAGAACGGCATACCCTTCTTCGGCATCTGCCTGGGAATGCAGTGCGCGACGATCGAGATGGCGCGCAACTGTCTGGGGCTGGCCGGGGCGAACAGCACCGAATTCAACCCGGACACGCCGCACCCCGTCATCTGCCTGCTGGAGGAACAGCGGAAGATCACGAAGATGGGCGGCACGATGCGCCTGGGCGCCCAGCCGTGCAAGCTGGTCCCCGAGACGAAGACGTGGAAGGCGTACGGCAAGAGCGACGTCATTCAGGAACGCCACCGCCATCGGTACGAGTTCAATTCGGCCTACGCCGAGGCGTTCGCGAAGGCCGGCGCGATAGTGTCCGGAAAGTCGCCGGACGGGGAACTTGTCGAGGTGTGGGAATACGCGAAACACCCGTGGTACGTCTGCGTTCAATACCACCCCGAGTTTCAGAGCAAGCCGACCCAGCCGCACCCGCTGTTCCGGGATTTCATTGCGGCAGGTTTGGAATACCAGAAGAAACGCTGATCCGCCCGTTTTGTAGGGGTGGGTTTCGTATGTGTTTAGCGTCAAGTGAACCCTTGAAATGGGATGCGATAGCAGGCAGTTGCCGATCAATGCCCCCTTCCGTCGCCCCGCGAGACGGGGCGCCACCTTCCCCCACGCAACGCGCTACGCTCGGCGCGCTTCGCGCGACGCGGGGGAAGGAAGGTTTGCGTTAAAGACATACCGGGTTTCAAACCCGCTCCTACCGTTCGATTCTCATCGCCCCCCCATTACGGAGGCCAGCGCAAGATGATTGACGGAGTCAAGATCAAGCGCCTGAAGGTCATACCCGACGAGCGCGGACGCCTGATGGAAATACTGCGCGCGGATGACGAGATCTTCGAGGAATTCGGCCAAGTCTACATGACAACGTGCCTGCCCGGCGTCGTCAAGGCGTGGCATTACCATAAGGAACAGCGGGACAATTTCGCCTGCGTGGCCGGGATGCTCAAGGTCGCGCTGTACGATGACCGGGCGGATTCGCCCACGAGGGGCGAGGTTAACGAATTCTTCATCGGCGTTCACAATCCCATGCTTCTGAGCATTCCCCCGCGCGTCATGCACGGGTTCAAGTGCTCAAGCGTTGAGGAGGCAATCGTAATCAACGCCCCCACGCGGACGTACAACAGCGCGAAGCCAGACGAATACCGCGTCCCGGCCCATTCGAGCGAAATCCCGTACGACTGGTCGCGCAAGGACGGGTAGGAAACCCGTAGGGTGGGTGCTCTGCACCCACGCGTAGGGCGCGTAGGGTATGAGCGGCGGAGCCGCGCACACGCTGGAAGACTGAATCCGACCATTCCGTTCCTGAAAAAATCTTTCCCGAGGAGAAACAATCATGAAAGGCATTGTTCTGGCCGGCGGTCTCGGCACGCGGCTTCTTCCCCTGACAAAGATCACGAACAAGCACCTGCTGCCGATATACAACAAGCCGATGATCTACTATCCCATACAGGCGCTCGTGAACGCCGGGATAAAGGACATAATGATCGTCACCGGCGGCAATAACGCCGGAGACTTCCTGCGACTGCTGGGCAACGGGAAGGAATTCGGCCTGCGCGACATCAGCTACACCTATCAGGAGGGCGAAGGCGGGATAGCCGAAGCGCTCGGGCTTTGCGAACACTTCGCCGAAAAGGAAAAAGTCGTCGTCATACTGGGCGACAACGTCATCGAGAAGAACATCCGCGCAGCCGTCGAGGAATTCGAGAAGCAGCCCTCCGGGGCAAAGATAATGCTGAAGAAAGTCCCCGAACCGTGGCATTTCGGCGTTCCGATCATGGACGGGGAGAAGATCGTCAGCATCGAGGAGAAGCCGGAGAAGCCGAAGTCGCCTTATGCTGTGATCGGAATATATTTTTACGATCCCAGGGTCTTTGAGATCATCCCGACGCTGAAACCGTCCCGCCGCAACGAGCTTGAGATAACAGACGTCAACAACGACTATATCCGGCGCGGGGCGATGCGATGGAGCGAACTTGACGGCTGGTGGATTGACGCCGGAAGTTCCCCGGACAACCTGGCCCGTGCCACACAGATGGTCATCAGGACCGGGGCCAACCGTCTGGACTAAGGCGGGCAACCCTCGCGAAAGTATTGCCCGCCGCCCCGGAATCGCAGATATTTTTGTTGAAGAAACAGGGGGGTTTGTCGTATACAAATACGATAATTGGAGTTGATGCATCATCATTGAGCCGGGCGGACCGTCCGGAAACGTTCCGGAACGGGCTTTCCGGCGCATTGGAGACGCGCCAGATTCGTCTTTACCGCGAGCCATCGGGACGGCCCTCAAAGGCAGGAGGAAACACATGGCCCCGAGGAGAATACGGCGGACCCTCGTCACCGGAAGCGTAAGCGCCAACCGCATGCGTCTTTTCGAGCCGCTCGAGAATCGCGTCCTTTTGGACGGATTGGCGCCCGTTGCGACTATTGAGTCGCCCGCCGACGGCGCGAAGATCAATCCCGGCGACACCATCAACCTCCAGGGGCTGGCCACCGATCCCGACGGAACCATCGCAGATCACGCATGGTTCATCCTCGGCCCGGGGCCGGGCGAGGGCGGACTGCCGATCTTCATCAAGACCTACGCCATTGAGGATCCCGGCGATCTGGTTCTGCCCAACGTCGGCTACTACACGATCATCTACGGCGTGAAGGACAATAACGGGAATCCCGACGCGACGCCCGCGCAGATATCCGTGACGGTGGGGGAGCCGACCAATCCGCCGCCCGACGGAACGATCACGTCGCCCCTCAACGGAACCGTCATCAGCGCCGGCGGGAGCGTGAACCTCGCGTCCACGGCGACCGACCCCAACGGCGTGGTCATCATGCACGCATGGACGGGTTTTGGCCCCGGCGGTTACGTTGCCGACCCGATGGAGGATTCGCGATTCCTGCTCCAGAACCCCGGCAACGTGCGGCTTGACGCGCCCGGCGAATATTTCTTCGGCTACATTGCGATTGACAACGGCTTCCAGCCGGATCCCTCCCCCGCGACCATTTCAGTCACCGTTCTGCCCAACGAGCTTCCGAACGGGACGATCACCTTCCCGACCGAGGGCGCGGTTCTTGACGCCGGCAGCCAGTACACGCTGGTCGGAACGGGGAGCGACCCCGACGGCTCGGTCCAGGGCTGGTCATGGCAGGTGAACGGGCCGGGCGGATTCGTCTGGACCTCCACGGAGCAAAGCCCGACCACCCCGCCGCTCATGAGCGCGGGGGCGTACACATTCAGCCTGACCGTCAGCGACGACAAGGGCGCGGCGGACCCGTCGCCCGCGGTCGTGAACACGACGGTCATCATCACGGGCAACCTGCCGCCCGACGGCGTGATCGAGTCCCCCCTGAACAACACGACAATAGTTCAGGGCGGGCTGATCAACATGCAGGGCAGGGGCACGGACCTTGACGGCGTCATCGCGCAGTGGGCATGGGCGATCACCGGCCCCGGCGGGTTCTCCTGGAATTCGAACGTCGAGGACCCCGGCGCTCTGGCGCTGAGCAACACGGGCGTCTACACGGTCAGCCTGATCGTGACGGACGATGACGGACGGGCGGACCCGATTCCGGCCCAGGCAACCGTCACCGTCGTCGCCGCCAACGATCCGCCGAACGGAACCATCGAATCCCCCGCGGGCGGGACGGTCATCGAGGCCGGCGGGACGATTGACCCCCTTGCAAACGGCAGCGATCCGGACGGAACCATAACCGCGTGGAACTGGGAGATCACCGGGCCGGAAGGTTTCGTGTGGACCTCGACGATACGCGACCCGCTGCCCATCATTCTGGACACCCCCGGAAGCTACATCGCCACGCTGACTGTGGTTGACAATCTGGGCATGGCCGACCCGACGCCGGCGATCTCGAACATAACCGTCCTGGGGCCGCAGAACCTTGCCCCGAACGCGACGATTGACTCTCCGGCGGACGGAACGACCATTCCCGTCAACGGCACGATAGACCTTCAGGGAACGGGCGTTGATTCGGACGGGACGATCGCTTCCTACCAGTGGATAATCGTCGGCCCCGGCCCAGGCGTGGGCGGACTGCCGGTCTTCGTAAGTCAATACAGCTCCGAAGACCCCGGCATCCTGCGCCTTCCGAATGCGGGCGAATACATGATTCTCTTCACAGTCACGGACGATGACGGCGCGACCGATCCGACCCCGGCGCAGATCACCGTGACGGCCGGGGCGTCGGGCAACCAGTCTCCTGTCGGCGTGATTGACACCCCGGCGGACGGAACCCGCATTCAGCCCGGCGAGAGCATTTTCCTGTCAGCCCATGCTACGGACCGGGACGGGGCCATCGTAATGCACACGTGGTTCGGCTTCGGCCCGGACTTCACCTTCGACCCGCAGAGCAATCCCGACGCGCTGAAGGAAGATCCGGGTTCCATCGTCCTGACGGAGCCCGGGCAGTATTACTTCACCTACGTTCCGATAGACAACAAGTTCCAGCCCGATCCCGACCCGGACTTCATCATGGTCATCGTCGAGGAGTTCCAGCCCAACCGCGCTCCGGAGGGCACGATACTCAGCCCGCTGGACGGGACGACCATCCAGCCGGGACAGAACGTTGACCTTCAGGCCGACGGCTACGACCTTGACGGGCGAATCGTCGGCTGGCTGTGGCAGATTTCCGGGCCGAACGGCTACTCCAACGTCATTTCTCAGGAAGACCCCGGCGCACTGACACTGGTTGATCCGGGGCAATACACCTTCCGCCTGACCGTCTTTGACGATGACGGAGCGGCAGACGCCACGCCGTCCATCGCGCATGTGACGGTCGGCGACGTAGTGCTGAACAACCCCCCGGAGGCCTTCATTGACAGCCCGCTGGTCGGCGCGGCAATCGCGCCGGGCGGGGCGGTGAACCTGGCGGGGCGCGGATTTGACGGAGACGGCTCCGTGGTCGGCTGGCAGTGGACGGTGACAGGCCCCGGCTTCTTCAACAGGACGTTCAGCGTAGAGGACCCCGGCGACCTCATCCTCCCATCCGTCGGCTACTACACCATAATGTTCAACGTCGTTGACGACGACGGGGACATTGACCCGACGCCGGCGATGGTTTCCGTGAAGGTCGGCGAGCCGACGAACAAACCGCCGGACGGCAGGATTGACTCCCCGACCGACGGCACGATCATCCAGCCCGGCGGGACGATCATACTGGCCGGCTCGTGGTCGGACCTTGACGGCGCGACGGCCACGCACCAGTGGATAATCTCCGGCCCGAACGGTTACTCGTGGACTTCCACGCTGGAAGACCCGGGTCCGCTCGTCCTGGCAAACCAGGGCGTGTATTCCGTGGTCTATATCGTGCGCGACGGATTTTTCCAGCCCGACGTGTCGCCGGCGGTTGCGACCGTCACGGTGCGCGAGCTGCCCGGCCCGCGCATGCTGGGCCGCGTGCAGACGACTGCGGGAGACGTCTACGTCTATGACGCGGACGGCGTCGGCATCGGGCTTCCGATTGACGGGGACTACGAGAACTACGATCCCAACAGCCCATACAACGACCTGATCATCGTTGGCACGCCGAACGGCGTGATGATTGCCACACGAAGCCAAACCTGGTTCGGCCCGTATGAAGGCTATAAGCAGACGGACTTCACCGGGCTGGGCATAGCCGTAAAGGGCCGCATAGGAGCCTTTGTTGACAACCGGATCGGGACAGGGCCGATCTCGTTCATCGCGGCGACGTCGGGAATGGGCGCGGTCATCATCAACTCAACGCTGGCTGGACTTGCCGGCGCGTCATTCGCCCCGCAGGATCCGCCCTTCTCCGCCGGAATGATAATCCCCGTCGGAACCGGGCTTTACACTAAGAGCGGCGGAATCGAGGCGGCGATCATCCGCGGCGTTGACGCCTCCGGGGACAGCCTGCTGAGCGACGTTGTCTGCGAAGGCATGAGGAAATCGGACGGGATCGGCGCGCTGATTATCAACGGCAACGCGGTCGGCGACGTGATGGTTCAGAGCAGCATCGGCAATTACGCCGTCAGCGGGAATCTGGCGGGCGACGTCAGCGCAGGAACATGGATCGGCGCGATTTCCGCCGCTCCAAAGTGGGTAAAGAACCCCGCGAAGGAATGGGTACTGACCGGCGGCAACATTCTGGGCGGCGTTGAAGCCGGCGCATGGATCGGAAGCGTCAGCGCAATAGGCCGCTGGATGCAGGCGTCCGACGGCAGCCTGTCCTTCGTCGGCGGCGACATGAACGGCAGCGTAGAAGCCGGCAAGATCATTTATCAGGCGCTGGGAATGAACAACGTCTCGGGCCATATCGAAGCCCAGGAAGGCATAGGCGCGGTCGTGGCGCACAACAAGCTTCTGGGAAGCGATTCGATAATCACGCCCGGCTTCCTGAACCTGGCCTTCGCCGGCATGGGCGCGGACGTCGCCATCGAGGCCGGCTCGCTGGGCGCCCTCGTCGTCCAGCGCGGCAACTTCGAAGGCTCGATTGAAGCTGGATCCATCGCGCAGATCGCGATTCCGGACGGGAACATGAGCGCGTCGGTGATAGTTGAGAATGACGTCGCGCAGATCAAGGTCGCCCGTACCTTCCAGGGGACTCTTGCCGCCGGCGGGAAGATTCATAATGCGTGGTTCGGCAATCTGGCGGGCCTCGGCTTCCAGAGGACGCGCATCATCGCCGACGACGGCATCGGCACGCTGGCCGTGCTGGGGAACGTGGCGGACGCGGACATCGGAGTCGGCGTGCGCGGAATCGAGGTCGGGCGGCAGGTGTCGCTCGGAATGCTTTACATCGGCGGCAATTTCGAGCGGGCAAACGTCCTGGCCGGCGTCTGGAACGAGCCGGAAGGGACGGCGTCCGCGAGCAACCCGTTCAGCGACGGCGGCGAGACGATGGCGTTCAGCGTCCCGGCCATATCCGTCGGCGACGCGCGCATCGAGAGGGTCTACATCGGCGGACGCATCGGCACGTCTGGCGCGCCTGCGGCGCAATGGGCGATTGCGTCCAAAAATCCGCCGCGCGGCGGCTGGCTGCTTCTGGATGAGCCGGACGCGGACGTGGTCGTCAACAAAGCAGTGGTTCCCCCGCCGCCGGAGGATTAAGCCTTCGCCCTGCGCCATAAGCAGAATCGGCGTTGGTTCCGCAATAAGGCAACGAAAAGGCCGCCCTGAGAAGGGGCGGCCTTTTTCATGTGCGCGAACCATGCGGGGGCTTCAGGATGATCGCTCGCAAAGCGTCCCGCCAATCTCGGCGGGCGCGTTAAGACCATCCTGCCATTGACTCGAGAAATACGCCGTTGTTTTCCTTCCATTGATTCATCACATTGCGGAGACCGAGGCGGAACCGCAGCCGGCCTATCGTCCGGGCCAGCGCGGCGCGAGCGCTCAGGCCGTTCTCCGCAATGTCGCTGAAAAAACCAAAGGCGCAGGACAGCATCGAACCTGTCCCGGCAAGTCTCGAATACGCATCGAGCATTCCGGACTGAAGTTCAGCCTGGGACATTTGTTTCGGCTTGAAAACCGCGTGCTGAAGGTCATACCAGCGCCAGTCGTTGGTGAGGATTCGACCGGCGGATTCCATTTCGTTCCTGACACGCGTGCAGGGCAGAGGCGTAAGAATCCAGAATACGAAAGTCGTGAGCCGCTCAGCGTCGCAGAACCGCGCAACGTCATCGAAGACCCGCCGCGAGTGTGAATCCCATCCGAAAATGAACATGCCGGTGACGGGGATGTTGTGCTTGCGAAGAATTCGCACCGCTTTGCGTATGTCGTCAGGGGACTGCTTCTTGTTCATTCCCTCCAAGGCTTCAGAGTCCAGCGCCTCAATGCCCATCGTGACATTCATGCAACCCGCCGCCGCCATTTTTTCCGCTAGCGACTCATCGTGAATCTGAGTCACCCGCGCGCTGCAACTCCACTTCCGACGCCGATTATCAGAGACCAGGAAGTTGAGGATGGCGTCGAAACGAGCCCGGTCTTCCAGGAGGTTATCGTCGCTGAACGTCACGAACGCCCCTTCAGGAACTCGCTTGAGTTCTTCAATCACGCGCGGACCGGACTGCCGCCTGTGCTTGTGCCCGAACATGGAGGTGCATGAGCAGAAAGCGCAGTTGAAGGGACACCCGCGCGAGGTGATCAGCGGGACGAATCGGACCCGCTCCGCCCCCTCAAGCAGGGAATAGTCCATCAGGGGGATGGAGTCAAGGTCCTCAAGACGCGCGCCCTGGACAAGTTTCTCCGAGCTTCCGGACCGCAGCAGGTCAACAATAACCTCCTCCGCCTCCCCCTGCACTACCACGTCGGCGCGCGGTACGCACTCGTCCGGGAGGAGACTGGGGTGGATGCCGCCGATTGCCACGCGGCCCCTGGGATTGCGGCTTCTAAACCGATCCGCGATCTCATAACCGCGCGGCGCAGTGGGGGTCATGAGCGTCAGGCAGAGCCAATCGGCGTCCATGTCCGAATCGCCGATCCGTCTTCCCAACACGCTCTCGTCAATAATGCGGACGTTGAAACCGGCCCCTTTCAGCTTCGCCCCGAGAATCATGGCGCCGACGGAGAACTGACGGCTGGCCGCGCCGAAGACATCCGGCTGAGCCGAACATGGCGCAACGATCAAGACTCTCGCTGACATGGTTGTGTCGGCAGGCGCGGCCTGCGCGTCTGGTTCATGGCTGGAATATGGCCTGCCTGTTGTTGGCGGCGCTTTCCTGAGATTTCAACTCAGTGATCCCAGGCTATCAGTCAGCAAATCAGACTTCAATGCCCACACGCCGTATAGCCGCCAGGTCGCCGCAGCCAAGCCCAAGTTCCGCCGCGCGGATGATGTGCTTGATCGAGTTGTTGCGCGGGGTCAGCTTCTCCTCAAGCCGCTTGGCCCGGATGATGTCCTCCATGACGGTGTCCAGCGCGACGGGATCCGTCGCCGCCAGAATACCGTGATAGTCCCAGCGCGATTTGGGCTTGTAGAACGGCCCGCCGTCGTAGACGCCGTAGAGGGCGTCCAATATGCAGATGCGGGTTTTGTCCTTGATGTGAGGGAGCGCGTTGATGTCGGCGATGTGGGCGCAATCCTCAATGTGGAAGTCGTTGGCGTTCGGTACCGTGCCGAGGTGGTTCTTCAGCGCGCCCGTCACGCCCGCCAGGACGTGGCTCTTCATGATCGGCAGGTTGACGATGACGTCCGCCTCCTCGATGATCTTCGAGAGTTTCGTTCCGACAGGCCCGGCCTTGCATCCGCCGCCGTAATTGTCTTCCGTGCCGTAGACGCGCGGCGCCTGTCCCGTCCGGTTTTCTTTCAACCGCGCCCTGCCGACGTCATCGTTCTTCCGATCGAAGACGATGATGTTCGCCGGGTCCACGCCGGCCTGGATTATTCCGTCGGTGACGGCGGAGACAACCTCCGGATGGGTGGAGCCGTTCTCGAAAAGCCCGTTGAACTTTATCGCCACCTTGTCCTTGCGGGTGACGAACTTTCCCCATGCAGCGGCGACGTTGTCCTTCTCCGCGAGTGCCATGACCGCGCGGTCAACCATCTTCTTCACAATCTCCGCGTTCGCCTTGAAGCCCTCGATGGATTTCCGGGAGGCGTCGCGCGCGATGATCACCGCCGGGCCGGACGCCGGGGCCGTCTCCGCCCCGATAAGCCTTCCGCCGCCCAGAACGGCGGCGCCGGCAACCCCGCATTGCGCCAGGAAACGTCGTCTCGTAATCGAATCGTTGAAACCCATCCTGCTTCTCCTTTCAACGGCGAAGGGCCATCCTGTCCCAGAACGTCAATGATATGATTATACAAAGCCGCAGGCCGTCGTGAAAAGGGCTACCGTTCCAGTTCCCCTCGGACGCGGTGCATGTTCATCAGGTCGGCCCTGGTCACGATCCCGAAGAAGCGTCCCGCCGCGTCAATGATCGGAAGCTCTGCGGCGTTCATCCGGCTCATCCGCATGAGCGCGTCGTAGGCGTCCTCATCCGGCCGGGCCGGGGACTGCATGCCGGTGGAATCGGCGGCGTGGACCGCCCATGTCGAGGTCCAGCGGTCGCGCGGGACCTTTCCGATCCGCGCGGGCGTCAGCAGCCCCAACGCTTTGCCAGCGTCGCTCACGATGAGCGCGTCGGGATAATGGCGCAGGATGCACTCGTCCACGGCGGTTTGCAGCGTCATGTCCGGCGGGATGGCGATCACCGACCTTCGCGCGACGCTGTTCACCGGGATGCCCTTCAAGCTGGACATCAGCAGAACGTGCTGGTAGGACGAACTGGCGGCGTTTCGGAGGAACAGGCCGATAAGAATGAACATGATGCCGGACATCTGCCCCAGGATAACCATGAGGACTCCGCAGGCGATGAGCAGCGCTCCCAGCAGCTTGCCGACGCGGCTCGCGATGGAGGTGGCGCGGCGAAGGTCGCCGTAGCGGTACCAGAGCATCGCGCGGAAGACGCGCCCGCCGTCCAGCGGGAAGCCGGGCAGCAGGTTGAAGATCGCCAGCATGCCGTTAGCCTGCGCAAGGTAGTAGAGAACCGCGCCGAACGGGCGGAGCGCGGCCTCCGCCCCGCGGGATTCCGCAAACCGTCCCAACGCCCAGCCGAGGCCGAAGCTTCCGCACGCGATCGCCACGCTCGTAGCCGGCCCGGCCAGCGCCATGACCAGTTCCGCCACGCCGCTGGGCGGTTCGTTGGACATTTCCGCCACGCCTCCGAAGATGAAGAGCGTTATGCCGTGAACACCGGTTCCCGTTCGCATGGCCACAATGCTGTGCCCAAGCTCGTGCAACAGGACCGAGAGGAAGAGCAATAGCGCCGAACACGGCCCCATGATCCAATAGACTGTTGCGGGGTAATTCGGCATCAGCATCGGGAAGATATTGGACGCCATCGTCCAGGAGAGGAACACGAATATGACGAACCAGCTCCAGTCCACGCGGACGGGGATGCCAAGAATGCGCCCAAGCGATATGGTTTTTCCAAGCATCAGGATTTCAGATTTCCGGACTCGATCACAACCGAAAGATCGGGGGTTTCAAATCCAGGATTACGGAGTCGGCAAGCCGTAATTCCGAAGCAGTTCCTTCTCCCGCGCGGCGCTCCATCCGTCCGACGGGATGAGCGGCGTCTCCGGGATATGCGGATAAAGTATCGTCTTGCCCTCCGACTTGCCCTGCTCGATGAGGTGAAGGGCCTCAACCGCCTGGTCAAGGCTGCCGATCATGCCGACATGCAGGGCGGGATCAACCGTCCCGTCCGCGATCAGTTCCAGCGCCTGGGCCGCGTCATACGGCGTCCCGCCGCTAGAGCCTACGACCTTGATGCCGTCATAGTGGACGCGGATGGCGTCCAGGTCGAGGTGATGCTCGCCGCGCTTCAGCCCGCCGAAGAGGTTTGCCACGCCGCCGCGCGCCAGCCAGCCCAGCGCGGTCTGCTGAACGGGGCGGATGCCGACGGCCATGATGATGTCGTCCGCGCCGCGCCCGCCGCTCTCCTCGCGGATGGCTTTTTCAGTTTCATCCGGCCCGACCGCGCGCAGGCGAACACCGGCGGCTTCCGCCTTCGCGCCGAGATTAGCGACGACCCAGTCAAGGCGCTCCCGGACAACGTCGCTGACGATGAGGGCCTTGACGCGCGCGCGTATGGCAAGCTCGACATGGATGCGCCCCATCGCGCCCGCGCCGACAAGGGCGGCCACTCCTCCCTTGAGCAACCCAAGCCGCCCGACGCGGGGTGACGCCGGCGACTCCTGAACGTAATGGCAATGATGATCCTGCGCGCAGACGACGCACGATATCGGCTCCGCCATCGAGCAGGCGAAATAAGGCAGCCTCTCGTCCGGCACAGGCAGCAGGCACTCGCCCTTGAAAACCTCCTCCGGGATCAGGACGTATTGCGCCAGGTGACCCCCGAGCGTGTAGCCCATCGCAGTCTTTTCCATGCCGGCGGCGTTGTTGCGATAGCGTTCGCGGTGGTTGATGGGGCCGACGTCCACGGCCGGTTGCGTAACGCAGCGCTGCCCCTCCCGCCACCTGCCGCGCAGGTTCGCGCCGACCTTCACGAGCGTCACGGAGCCTTCGTCGCCCAGCGTGACGGGCCACTTCGCCGGGTCCCAGCCGTTGAAGTACGAATGCTCGGAACCCTGCGCGATGATTTTCAGGAGGGACGTGCACACGCCGGCGGCGTCCACGCGGGCCAGCGCCTGACCCGGCCCCGGCTCCGGCACGGGGATTTCCCGCACCGCGACGTCGCCGAATCCCTTACCGGAAAAGACCAGCGCCCGCATCATCTTCGGAACCTTGATGTCGCTCACGTTTGCTCCATTTCTCCTATGATCACAAGTCCAGGACGACGACTTGCGTGTAGTTCTTCAACTCGTCCAGCCAGACGCCGATCTCGAACTGCCTTTTCGGGTTCGGGCTGCGCTTGCCCGGCCAGGCGTAACGGTAGACCTTCCCGGCGCACGCGATGCTCAGGGCGGGCGTCAGGACGAATTGGGAACGGTATGCGCAACTGATTTCCCCGAAGGGCATTACGTGCCCGCCGGTGATCCCGCAGTTGGCGTCAAGCGCCCTTCCCCAGAACGGCTTGAAGCTCACGCTCTTCTTCGTCAGGCGAAGCTCTCCGTCCCTGACGGCGATCCACTCGCACTCCGGCCAGGGGTAGTATCGGACGTCCGCGACCAGGATCGTCTCCGGCTCCTCGGCGTCGTACCAGCTTCCGGCTGAAGCACAGCCGCTCGCCGGGGCGGACGGCGCGAAATCGGCCTCGATCTCCTTCAGACCGAACTTTGCGGGGAGGCATTCGTCACCGCAGAGGGCGGCGCGGATATCCCGCTCGATGTCCTCCGCGAACGGCTCATCGGAGGCGCTTAAGCGCCACTCGACACAGACGACGCGGGTTTCGTGGTAGAGCGCGGCCTCCGGCGCGTTATCCGGGCGCGCCGAGCGAGCCGCCGCGTTAACCGCCCGAAACAGCGCGTCCGGATCGTCCGCATGCTTCAGGAGATCCATCCTCAGCGACGTGAAGGGGACAATCAGGCTTTGAAAGCGACGTGCCATGCCGTCAGACCGAGCGGAATCGCATCACTATGAAACCTGTGTTAATGCTAACGCTCCGGTCGGAAACAATGCAAATACTTTCAACTTGTCTCCCGGCCTTGACAACGCGGGCGGGAAAGCGGGACAATCCCGCAATCCTTCCCGCCGGCGGACTGGAGGCGCAAGCATTGGAAGCCGTCATTGTGAGCGCATGTCTGATGGGCCTGCCGACCCGTTACGACGGGCGGAGCAAGCCGTCGGACATTCTGTGCGAACTGCTCGAAGGATGCGTCCCGGTTCCAGTGTGCCCCGAACAACTGGGCGGTCTGCCCACGCCGCGCCCGCCATGCGAGATCAGCGCGACGGACGACCGCGCCAGCGACGGAGACGACGTGCTTGACGAACGGGCCAGGGTGATCGCGTCGGATGGAAGCGACTGCACGGAAGCTTACATCAGAGGAGCTGATTGCGTCCTCAAGATCGCGGCGGCGGTCGGCGCAAGGAAGGCGATCATGAAACAGAACAGCCCCTCGTGCGGATGCGGCTTTGTGATGAAAGGCGGCGTCAGGACGACGGGCAACGGCGTCTGCGCGGCGCTACTTCTGCGGCACGGACTGGAAATTGTCCCGCTTTAAGCCAACGGTTACAACCATTGTGGAAGGAATGAGATGAGCCGAAACCTGCTGATTGCGATTTTGTTGAGCATCCTGCCGATCTTCGAACTGCGCGGCGGCATCCCGTTCGCCCTGGGAACAAAATGCCCGGTACTGCTCACCTTCGCCGCATGCACGGGCGCGAACATCGTCATCATCCCGCTGGTCTTTCTGTTCCTTGACACTGTCAACAAACATCTCTTGAAGATCGCCGTCTATAAGAAGCTTTTCGACGCGCTGGTGGACAGGGCGCGCAAGAAGGCCCACGCGGGCATCGAGAAGTACGGCTACGTCGGACTGGCGCTCTTTGTCGCCGTGCCGCTGCCGCTGACCGGAGCCTATTCCGGCTGCCTGGCGGCGTGGTTCTTCGACATGGAGCGCAAGCGTGCGACACTAGCCATCGCTGTAGGCGTACTGATCGCCGGCATCGCCGTGACGCTGGTCGTGGTCTCCGGGATCGAGGCGCTTCAGCACATCTTCACAAAGCAGGTGCAGGTCTGACGCGCCGCCCGGAGGCGTTGATCCGGCTTATCCGCCTTTGCCTTCCAGCAGGAAGTCCCGAAGCCTTTCCAGATTGTCGGTGTTGATAAGGTCCACGCCGGCGTCGCGGAATTCCCTCCACGCGCCCGGGCCGTCCGGCGCGCCCCAGAATCTTATCCGCTTGCCCTTGTCGTGCGCCTTCTTGACGGTTTCGCGCAGCTTCGCCCGCTCCTCCGCGGACATGGCGGTCAGGCCCTTCCACTTGAACATGCTCCCCCACGATTCGCTTATCAGCGGAACGAGGTGAACCGAAACATCCGTCCCCAGGTCTTCCCTGCGTCCGTCAACCGCCGCGTATCGCAACGGCTCCGCCGCAAGCATTTCCTTCGGTCTGTTGCCGGAGATTATGACCGTTACAGCCTTCTTATCCGTCCTGTCCGGGGTGAAGGTCGTCAGCATTTCAGCGTAGTTTATGAGGACCTTGCTCAGGGCGGAGTAGGTCTTCGCCCCGTCGGTCTTGAGGTCAATCAGCAGCGTGACCTCCGGCCCGTTCGGAAAGACGCTGCCCCCGTTTTTCTTCACGCGATCAAGCAGGGGATCGAGGTAGAGCGCCTCCAGCGTGCGCTCCCGCTTGCACTGGAAAAGATCGTGTCCGACCAGCAGCTTCCCCTCAACCAGGTGAATGTCCGCCTCGATACTGCAGAATCCGCAGTCCAGCGCGTCCAGCAGAGGGCGCTTGTGCATGTAGTCGTTGTGCGCATGGGCGTTGGTCAGTGGGATCGGGTCATCGGTTGCCCCGCCGGGCGCCGCTGAAAACGCCAGGGCGCAGACGACAAGAGACGCGCAACGCAGTCCTGAAATCGGGATCATGGCGATATCTCCAAAATCATCCGGAATGACACGCCCACAAACCTGTAATCATCCTATCAATCCACCGATCGGAAAAGCAAACATCTGGAAGCGGGGGGCGGAATAATCGCCGGCACGTTACCCGAACGACAAATCCGGCGGCTTGGCCAGCGGGCGCAACTGCGGGAACGCCTCCAGCATGGCATCCGGCACCCGCACAAGTCCGCCCTCCAGCATGGCCTTGATCTGGATCACGTTGCCCAGCGCCTTGCCTTTCGGATGATTGTTGGCGAAGAGGAACGTCCGCCCCGCCCGCTCCATCGCCTCCAAAACCTTGCCCGCGATTTCGCGCAGTTCGTCCTCGCCGTAAAGATAGTCGTACCTTGCATGACGTCCTGTGTCACTGCCCGAGTCGCCCCCGGCGGCGTCATTGAACCATGTCTTCGCGTTGCGACCATGAAGGCGGAAGTAGGCGACGGGGGACGTGACCTTCGGCTTGAGCGCTAGGTTGCCCTTCATCGCTGGCTGGTCAACCGCGCACAGCCCGATGCCGCGCGCGCGGAAGAAGTCATCCGCATCCTCGCAATCCCACGCCGCGTTGCGGACCTCCGCGACAAGCGGAAACTCCCCGAACTCCCCGAGCAGACTGTCAAGATAATCCAGATTTTCCGGCGTCGGCCTGAACGACCAGGGGAATTGCATCAGGAGCGCGGACAGCCTCCCGGCGTCCAACAGAATCTTCAGCCCCTCCTTCGCGCGCCGGACGTCCCCGGGGGTCCAGCCGGATTCCCGATTATGCGTGAAGCCCTGCCATAGCTTTGCCGCGAACTGGAAGCGCGGCCTGCCGGCGACGGCGGCGATCCATCGCTCCGCGTATGCCGGATTCAGGGGATGGTAGAAGGACGTGTTTATCTCCACGCAGTCCAGGTACTCGGACAGGTAGGCCAACTGATCCGTCCCCCGGATGCGCTTCGGATAGACCACGCCCTGCCAGTCCGGATACGACCATCCGCTGGTTCCCAGAAAGAGATTTTCGAGACCGGGTCTTGCGGGAGTTTTTTTTGTCTGTCCGTCCATTGCCGTCTTATCCGGATTGCGGTTAAGCGAAACGGCCCCCGACGTTGTCATCGGGGGCCGTTTTTCTCTTCGCGTTTTTTTTACTGCGCGAGACTAGCTCAGCACGGCCACGCGCACGGTTCCTATCTGGATCGGGTTGTCCCTGTCAACCGTGCTCCAGGAGCCGGTGTAGAACAGGAAGCTGCCGGTCTCGGCCAGCACGCCGCGGGTCGCGCCGTAACCGTCAACGTTGCCGCCGACGTAGACCCATCCGATCGTGCCGCTGCCGGAGGACAGGACGTCGGAGCCGTCGCTATCGCCCAGGCGGGCGTTGGAGCTGAAGACTCCGGCGCTGATATCCGATCCCTGGAAATTGCCGCCGATGCGGACCTGCTGGATCTTGCCGCTGCCCGGCGCGTCGCCTGAATCGCCGAAGACGGCGTTGCTGCCGAGGTTCGGCCCGGCGGCCAGCGAGGATTGCAGCATGTTGCCGCTGATGCTGACGACGTTGATGTTCGCCGCGTTGACCGCGGTGGAAATCATGTCCGCCGCGCCCATGCTGTAGATCGTTCCGCCAACGTCAAAGACGGAACTTCTGACATTCCCTGCCGCCGTGAAGCGCATCAGGTCTCCGCCGGCCTGGACGCGGCCCTGGAAGCCGCCGCCCATCGCGCCGAGGAATGTGATATTCCCGCTGGAGAACACGTCCATGCTCAGATCGCCGCTCAGGGAGTAGACCGCGCCGATCTGGGCGGCGGAGATGCCATTGACCGGTTCTGAGGCGTCCGTGAAGACCGCCGCGTCGAGCCTGCCAAGCGCCTCGAACCAGACGTCACCCTCAAGCGTCCCGACCTTCAGGTTGGCCAGGTTGCCGCCGACGAACAAGGAGGAGTCGGTGGCCATGGCCGAGGCCTGGAAGAGGGTCATGTTGCCGTCAACAACCGAGTTGCCGCCGACCGTCCCGAACGGGGCGAAGAAGGCGTTGAGGGCCTTGCCCTGGAGGGCGATATCCGCGCCGTCCCCGCCTTCGATGAAGGTATGAGAACCGAGCGTCATGCCTCCGATGGCCGCGCCGCTGATGCCGCTCTTGAGGGAGATCGTCTTGGCGTTGTGGTCCCACGTGATGAAGCTAACGTCCGGAACTTCCGATCCGGGGGCGACGCGCAGGTCAATCACGGAATCCAGCCAGCCTTCGACGACGATGCCCAGGCCGGAGGCGTCAACCTCCTGGTCCAGGATCGCAAGGGTCACAGGCTCCTTGCACCAGCCGCCCAGGACGAGGACGTCATAGTCGCGCCAGTGGGAGGCGACTTCCGGGTCCTTGATCCAGCCGAACGTGATGTCGCTGGCCTCCGGGCTGGAGACATCCGTGTCATAGAAGTGGACGGTTGACCTCCAACTGCGGGTCGTGACGGAGCCGAGGTAGGCCATTTCCTCTTCGGGGATTTCCGTGTTTCCGAAATCGAGTCCGGTGATGTTTTCGCCGCCCTCGACGTCAATCGTGTAGGAGCCGACCGTGCCGTCCTCGCCGGTGATCCTGACGGGTATCGAACCGAGCACGACGCTTGTCCCGGCGCGCACGAACTGCAAGTCGTAGACGCGCGGCGTTCCGTCGCCGGTGAATTCAACGTCGAATGACGCCGTCTCGCCCTCGCCGACGTCAGTGACGACGCCGGTAAGGTTTTCCATCAGGACGCCGTCCTCTGACGCGCGGAGCGAGATGTCGAAGGACGTGCTGGTCACGGCGGATTCAACCGCCGCCACGATGCCGTCCGCGACGGTCGTTCCCGATCCGGCGGTGATGTAGAAGAAGAATGGATCTCCCGGCTCAATCGGATCGCCGGAGATGTTGCTTTCAATCGTCCTCGTGGAACCGTTAACCGCGCCGGTCAGGATGGACAGGGCCTCGAGGGGCTGCCTGGGCGCATAGGTCGGGCTGGTCGAGTTGCCCAGACCGATGACGAGCGCGCCCATTCCGACGAGTTGGTCAATCGTCTCCTGTATGGAAGCGCCGTCCATGCGGCTGTCGCCGTTGGCGTCAGGCGTGGTCGTGCGCGAGGATGACGTGAAGCTGGACACCGGGACTGTCACGCCGCCGGCGCCCGTGATCGTGGTCGCGCCGTCGTCGCGATAGACCGTGCCGATGTCAGTTGCAACCAGGACTATCGGCAGCGCGCCGGGGCGGAAACCGCCGCCGCCGACGTTGCCGCTGGGGGCCAGGACGTTGTTGGCCGGGTCGGCAGTGAAGGACGCGAACGCCGGAACGTCGCCGCTCACGCCGGGGCTGGTCTGCGTGGAGGCCAGTCCTGCCGGGCCGCTGTCCAGCTTGCTGCCGTTGCCGTCGCCGTCAATGCCGACGCCGGTGGCGAGCTGGTAGAGGCCGTCAATCATCGTCTCCGGGCCGTCTCCGCCGTAACCCGGCGCGGTGCGGTTCAGCGCGGCGTTGATGGCCGCGTCGAATCCGGACGTGCTGGTCGTGATGATCGGCTGGTTGAGGGTGAACGGACGCCCGTCGGTATCCTCGCCGGAAACCGCGGAACCGAGTGTTCCGCCCCAGTCCTCAAACCTTCCCACGCCGAAGCCGAACGTCACATCGGGCAGGGAGGTCTGGAGCCTGGAGATGACCGTCGGGAACTCGGCGACAAGGGTCGGGGCAGTGCTGGCGAAGCTGCCTGTGTCGTCGAAGAGGAGGAACACGTCAACGTCCGTCACCACGCCGCCTGTGTGAGGCAGCGTAAGCATGACATCGCGGATGGCCGACTCCGCGTTGTGCAGGTCAAGGTCAATCATGGTCGGCGAGACGTTTCCGGAGGCCGGATTGCTCGGTTCGGTCGGCTCGACCAGCGCGCCGGTTCCGCCCGTCACGGGATAGGTCGCCTCCCATCCGTCGGGAAGGATTTCCGTGATGTTGTAGGTTCCGGGGACCACGTCAACGAAGCGATACAAGCCTCTTTCGGTGTAGGGGTTGATTGACTCATTCCCGTCGAGGTCTTCTTCGTAGGTGACGACGCTGGCGATCAGTGCGCCGGCGGAGTTGCGAAGTTCGATGGTGACGCCGTTGAGTCCCGGCTCGCCCTCGTCGCGCCTGCCGTCGCCGTCCTCGTCAAGGAACTTCTGCCCGCTGATTGTGGCGGTCTCGACGGCGATCAGGTGGTTGCCGAAGTCCAAGCCGGTCAGGTCTTCGTCATGTTCCAGTTCGACGCCGTACTCGCCATTCTCGGTTTCGGGATAGGTCTGTTCCCATCCTGAACCGACGACTTCGCGGATGATGTAATCGCCCGGATCAAGGTTAATGAACTCGTAGAGTCCGGTTTCCGTGATCGGGTCAATCGTTTCGTCGCCGTTGAGGTCAATCGAACGGGTCGTCGCGGTGTCAATGAGGAATTCGCCCTCGCCGACGCCCCAGAGTTGGATGACCCATCCGTTCAGTCCGACTTCCGTCTCGTCCCGGACGCTGTCGCCGTCGGCGTCATTGAACTTCTGGCCGGCAATCGAACCGGGGCCGGGTTCCCTCATGTTGCCGAAGTTCAGCACCATGTCCTCAAAGAAGAACACTTCGGCGCGCTGCGGTTCTCCATCCGAAGGCAGGGTCTGGATCCAGCCTTCCTGGAGAACTTCATCAACGAAATACGTCCCGGGAAGCAGGTTGATGAAGGAATAGGAGCCGGAGTCGTCGGTTGTTGTGGTTGCGATCAGCTCCTCTGTGTCGTAAAGCTGGATCGTCCATCCGGCCAATCCCTCGTCGCCCTCATCGTAAATACCGTCGCCGTCATGATCGTTGAACTTGACGCCGCTGATGGTCGCCAGTTCCCTGTTGGCGAAGTAGAGATTAGTGTAGTCCTCGCCTGCTTCGGTGATGGTGAAACCCTGGGACGAGTTTGGAGTGAAGTAGCCTGCCGGAAGGACTTCGCGGAGGATGTAATGGCCGGGCAGCAAATCGCTCAAGCTCCACGTTCCGGTCTCGTCAACGTCAGTCAGCGGATCGTCCTCAGCCGTCAGGACGCTCAACTCGCCGTCGTCAAAGACGCCGTTATCGTTTGCGTCATTGTAAATGCGGATGCCGGCCATCCCCGGCTCGCCCTCGTCAGGTCCGCTATTGCTGTTCAGGTCCAGGAATTTGAAGCCGCTGGCTGAACCTGTCGCCCCCGTAAGCTGGTTTCCGAAGTCCAGCCCGGTGATGTCCTCGCCCTCGGCGATGACGACGTGATGCGCGCCGGGAGCCGCGACTTCGCCGGAAATCCTGACAGGTATGGAACCCATCACAACGCTGGTTCCGGCGCGGACGAACTGGAGGTCGTAGACGTAACCGTGGCCGTCGCCGGTGAACAAGACATCGAAGGAGGCCGTCTCACCCTCGCCGACGTCCGTGACGACGCCTGTGAGGTTCTCCATCAGGACGCCGTACTGGGAGGGAACAACGTCAATGTCGAAGGAGATACTGGTCACGGCGGAGCTGACCGCCGCGACGATGCCGTCGGCAACCGTCGTGCCTGATCCGGGGGTGATGAGGAAGAAGAACGGATCTCCGGGAGCTATCGGATCAAGATCAATGCCGCTGGGGATCGTGTCGGTAGAGCCGTTGACCGCGCCAGTCAGTATGGAAAGCGATTCCAGCATCTGTCTTGGATCCCTTTCCGGCAGAACGCCGTCTCCGAGACCGATCACCAGTGCGCCCATCGCATTGAGAGCGTTGATGGTTTCCTGGATCGAGGCTCCATCCATAACTGAGTCGCCATTGGCATCCGGCGTCGTATCGCGGGCGTAATCGGTAAACTTCGCCAGCGGAACCGTCACGCCGCCAATACCGGTGATCGGGTCGGTTCCGTCATTGCGATAAACCGTACCGACGTCCGTTGCGACCAGCACGATGGGCAGGGCGCCTGGACGGAAGCCTGCCCCGCCGATGTTCCCGGCAGGTTCAAGCACGTTGTTCGCCGGATCGGCCAGGAATGACGCGAAGGGCGGCACGTCGCCGCTGTTTCCCGGCGTCGTCTGGGTCGCAGCCTGGCCGGCAAGCCCGCTGTCCAGCTTGCTGCCGTTGCCGTCGCCGTCAATGCCGACGCCGGTGGCCAGTTGATAAAGCCCGTCAATCGTCGTTTCCGGGCTGTCGCCGCCGTATCCGGGGGCTTCCCGATTGAGCGCGGCGTTGATGGCCTCGTCAAAGCCCGGCGTATCAGTCGTGATTATCGGCTGGTTCAGGATGAACGGACGCCCGACGTTGTCCTCGTCCGAAACCGCCGAACCGAGCGTGCCGCCCCAGTCCTCGAACCTGCCTACGCCGAAGCCGAGGCTGACGTCCGGGAGGGCAGTCTCAAGGCGCGAGATTATATTCGGGAATTCGGCGATCAAGGTTGGCGCCGTGCCGGAGAAACTACCCGTATCGTCAAAGAGCAGGAACACGTCAATGTCCGTGAACGCTCCACCCGTGTCGGGCAGCGTAAGCGTCACGGTCTGCGTTGAGGTGATGCTGCTCTGGAGCGCCAGTTGGATCATCTGGGGGGTGACGTTTCCCGACGGGGGATTGCTCTCGAACGGGGGATCAATCAGTTCCCCGCCTGCGGGAAGAGTCGGAGTCCATGAGCCGTCGAACAACTCAATCACCCTGTAGGCCGCCGGCAGAAGATTCTCGAAGCGATATAGACCGCGCTCGTTAATGGGGTCAATCGAGCTATCGCCGTTCAGGTCCTGTTCGGCGGTCGTCGTGGTGGCAAGGAGCTTGCCGCTCCAGTCGCGAAGCTCAATCGTCCAGCCGTTTAGTCCTTCCTCGCCGGGGTCGTGCGCGCCGTCGCCGTCGCGGTCGTTGAATTTCTGGCCGGAGATGAACCCGCGGTCAATTGGGCTGTTGCCGAAGTCAACGTCCGCCAGCGTCTGACCGCTGGTCACGCTGACGATGTGCCTGCCGCCTGCGGGCGAGGTTTGAATCCAGCCCTCTGCCGAGACTTCTTCAAGGTAATATGTCCCGGGCATAACCTCGATGGAGTAGATCCCTTCCTCCGTGGCTGGATCAATCGCGCTGTCGCCGTTCAGGTCTTCAGTGCGGGTTTGAATCTCGGCAATTAGTTCATGCCGGGAGTTGTAGACGTTGATCAGCCAGGCGCTAATTCCCGGCTCTTCCGGGTCCTGAACGCCGTCGCGGTCAAGATCGCTGTACTTCTGCCCGGTGATGACAGCCGGCGCAAGCTCGTGGTTACCGAAGTCAATGCCCGTCACAACCGTCCCGTAATAGGGGTCAACCGTAACGGAGTGATAACCGCTTTCAGGCCAGGTCTGCTCCCAGCCGGCCTTGATGACTTCCTGGACCTTGTAGTAGCCCATTTCAACTTCATTGAACGTATAGGTTCCATCCTCGGCGGTTACTACGCTGGCAATCACCTCGCCATAATAATCGGTCAGTTGGATGGTCCAACCGCCCAGTCCGTCTTCCCCTTCGTCCTGGAATCCGTCCGCGTCCTCGTCATTGAACTTCAGCCCGCTGATGGAGCCGACCTCTGTAGTTTCTTCCTGAACTCCGAAGTTCAGGTTTGTAATTCCTTCAGGATAAAGGGTTACGTTGTAGTATTCGGGTGTCGTGAAGCTCCAGCCCGACTGCGGAGACTGCGCCACAAGCAGGGGATATCCCTCAACCGGAGCAGGCAGTTCGCCAAACATGTAATAACCATTCTCGTCGGTGGTTGTTACCTGAAGCGGTTCCAAGCCGCCCTCCTGGTCCCACACGTCGCAAGTCCATCCAGCCAGACCCGGCTCGCCGTCATCCTTGACGCCGTTGCCGTTCAGGTCGTTGAAAGTGTAGCCGCTGATGGTGCTCAGCAACACGCGGCGTTCCAGCGCCTCGACCGACTGACCCGTCAGGCTGCCGGGTAGGGTTCCGAACAAACGACGCGCCGACGACAGCTTTTTCTTCCTGAGCATTAAACTGCCTCCTTCGATTCGTGGCCGCGGACAGACCGGTATCCCGGCCCTCTGAGAGGAAAAAGATTGCTTGCGGGAAATGAATGCTCCCCGTCTCGTTCCTTGCTGAGAATCCCGTTCGCCTCCAGCAGGAAAACTCCATTGAAACCACAAAAGCCCCCGCCCCCTTTGCCACCGAACGCCCCGGCACTGGCGGGAACTCCCCGAATTATGAATCGGGTAAGTCCACTTATTCTAATTGTCACGCCGGCGGCTTTCAAGTCCCCACGTCAGACTTTTTTTCCACCCCTCCTAAGCGGTCCGCGTTGGTTCGGAGAACCCACCCTACCTGTCGGCTGCCCTTTTCATGTACGCTCTAAGATACCGGCGGCGCGATCCTCCCCGCGCGAGCGCGCGGCGCGTTCGTATGCCCGGCTGTAAAACCTGTAATTAACAAACGCCATTAGCGGTATAGAAAAGCTACCGGCGAACGGAACCCACTGAAACGCGAGCAGGATGAAGGATATCAGGCCGACCACCCAGCGCAACACGGCTCTCTGCGGAGCCGGGATATATCGCCGGAAGGGCGCGACAAGCCGGAGGCGATAGTAAATGACGCCCGGAACTGCCCCGATCACCGGGATCGAACTGAACCCGAAGCATACAAGCAATGTCATCGGAAGACGCCGCTTAATACCACCCATGTAATCCCCGAGAAGCGCATCGGATATGGTTTCCTTCCCGCAACCGGGGCAACTCTGCCGCGCCGCGCGCTTGGGTAGCCGGGTGGCGCAGACCGGGCAGCGACGGTTCTCGACAAGGGCGAGGGCGTGACGCCCGCGGTCCGATGCGATCTTCTTCAGCGTCCGGCCAAGAAGCCCGACGGCCTTCGGCTCCGGCATTTCCTTCCCGCAGCCCGGGCACATGATGGCGCTTCGGTAGTTCAGCGCCCCGCAGGCCGGGCAGTCAATCTTCGACCTCTCCTCAATCCGGGCCAGCGCCTCCCGGATGACAAAGAGCATCAGCAGCGCAAGCGCGACAAGCGCCAGCATGGCCGCCGGGAAGACGATGAGCAGGAAAATCCCGAAAAACGCCCAGACGTCCTCGGCGATGCTGACCAGCTTCACCAGGCCGAGGCTGCCGTCATCGTCAACGTCCAGGATGAATCCGAGGATTGTCGCGCGGAGCAGGCATGCGGAGAAGACGCCGATGGCGACCGTCAGGGCAATCGCCGTCTCGGAAAAGCCGGCGACCTTGACCTCACGCAGAACCGCCTGCTCCGAGGCCGTGAGCAATCCGAACGTGATCAGCGCGGACATGGCGGCCTTCGCATACTTGTCGAAGGTCAGCATGAACTGCTTCACGTCCGGGTCCTTGTCCGCCAGGATTTCGAGGATGGAGAGGATGCCCAGGACGGCGATGGTGATCTCGTGCGTGAACCATGCGGGCATCCCGGAGGCGGACTGGAGGTTGCGGACCATCGGTATGTCCCGCAGGAGCGGAACATCCGGGCCGAAACGCGCAAGGACTGCCACGGCGAAGGCCGGCAGGAAGGCGCGGGAGGCGAACACGCCGATGGAGGCGAAGGACTGTATTGCGGCGGTCAGGGACACGAAGGGTTGCTCCTAAGATGAATAAATGGCGTCGCCAGTATGGGGCCAGTGACGGGTGCGTGGCCGTAACTTGGAGTGCGGCAGACTTGCTGCCGCCATGCCGTTACCCGAGCTTGCGCAGCAAGCCGCTTGCCGGGGGTTGGAAGCTGCTTGATCCAGCATCGCACAAGCAAGCGCGCACGCAAAAACGCGCGAATGCAACAACAAGGCGCAAGCAAGCGCGTCCGCAAAGCGGACGAGCGCACTCCAAAAAAACGCGCCTGTCACTGCCCCCATTACTATCACCGTTTATCATTCCATTTCCCCGCCGAAATGGTCAAGGAAGACGACGTCCTCGAACGGTTTGCGGTCAACGACCGGGCGGAAGGCGTTCTCGTCCTTCGGGAAGCCCAGCGGGGTCAGGGCGAGGATGTCGTAATCGCCGGGGACGCCCAGGTGTCGCTTGAGTTCGTCATGGCTGAACGCGCCGATCCAGCACGTCCCCAGCCCCTCGGCCCGCGCCGCGAGGATGAGGTGCGTGAAGGCTATCGAACCGTCAACCAGGCACATCCGCTCCTGGAGCCAACTGTATTCGTCGCGATAGCGCCTGACGCAGCAGACTATGACGACGGGGGCCTCGGCGATGAACATCTGCCCGGCGGACAGTTCGGCGATGCGGAGCCTGGAAGAGGCGGAGCGAACGACGATGAACTTCCAGGGTTGGATGTTGTTGGCGGAGGGCGCGGCGCGGGCGGCCTCCAGCGCCCTCTCGATTGCTTCAGAGGAAACGGGCCTGGGGCTGAAGGATCGAACGCTTCGCCTCGTGTTCAGGACGGACCAGAGATCCATGGCACACCTCCTTTGGAAAAGGGGCCGCGCAACCGGAAACAGCATACTGTCTTTATTTGGCAGAGGGAATAGGCACATGCCGGGGGCGGGCGGTGGCTTTTCTTACCACAAAGGCACAAAGACACGAAGAACGGCGGGGGCGGGGATGGGATTTTTCAATGGGTGTGGCATAGCGAAGCCACGGATTGAGGATGGCGAATTGCTTCGGTTTTTCTAAATGCGGCGGGCTGCCCTGCAACGAACGGGCGGAAGGGGAGATGAGAGATGCAGAATTAAGGTCGCTGTCCCCGATTTCCGAAATCTGGGAAAGGGGTCCGAAAGCCGGGTGTTCAAGGCTCAAAAACTACCAAAAAGTGGGTACCAAGGGGGATTTTGAGGGAGAAAATGGGCCATATCGCGTTTTCCCATATCGCTGTTTCATGCCGCTTCTTCAGGCAGAAAAAGATAAGTGAGGTGTCCCCGGGATTCTGAATTAGCTCTTGGCTTGGATGACATTTTCAGTCTTCATCGCTTCCCCATCCCTTCTTCCCGGTCCTTGAACTCCTCTCGCGCCAATTCCCAATTCGTAATTCGTAATTCCTAATTCGTAATTTCCCCCTCCCCCCACACCCGCCCCAGCGTGGCCTGGATCTTCTTCTCGAAGCGCGCGATCAGTTCCCGGTTGGCGGCCACCAGCGCCTGCTCTGCCTCGATCTCCGCGACTATGGCTTGCTGCGTGGCGAGAGGCGGGAGGGGGATAGCCATATTCCGGATATCCGACACCTTTATGCTGGCTTGGTTGACGGCTCGCTGAGCGAAACTACGCGCCTTTTCGATAAATAAATCCTGCTTCATTGACCACAGGGCAAACGATGGATCGACGAGGTCTTGCTTAAGTCGAAACCGGATCAAGTTGATGCCGTGAATAACGGGAACGCTTGAATCCTGGAAGATCGCGGTTTTCGCAAGATGGTCTATGCTGTTGATATGGCTGAACAAGATATCCCCGCCCCGCATCAAACGCTCCTCCGGGACCTCGTCGTTGGTCCATTTCGTCTTCTCTAGGTCTACAGTTCCGTCAGCGATAGTCTGGATGCGTGTTACCTTGTAACGCCCCGGTTCGTCGATCTGTTCGACCGGATAGCCGTTCTGAATCGTATCGCACACCTCCACCAACTCCACCATCGGCCAGTCGGGGTTGATGGGGATATGGGGGCGGTAGTTGTCGAGGACGGCGCGGGCGCCGTTGATTACCTTCTGGTACCCCTCAATCTCCGCCACAATCTCCCTCTGCACCTCCAGCGGCGGTAGGGGGATTTGAAGTTCACAGAACTTTGATTTGGAAATCTCTTTGAATGTCCCGCCCGTTGCCCAAGCATCCATCGTCGGCACGAGTTTTGTGAGTGTAAGTGCGATATACTCCGTAAGCACCCGTGACTTATCTTGGATGATGACGTTCTTGAAGCCCTGATTTGTGGCGAGCGGAACGCGGTTGATGGCAATGCGTCCAATCGTTGCGCGTGTCGAGACTATTACCGAGTTCGCCGGAATCATCTTGGCTGAGGATTCGCGCAAACCCTTCTCACTTATCGTTCGTTGCGTCGAGCTAATCTCAGTAATGAAGTCGGTCGCGGGAAGGTCAACCAATGTCGCCCACAGGATGCCGCCGTTCCAGTATGCCTCCACGCCTGACTTTGGTGTACCACCGCTTTCAACACGAAAGAGGCTTGAATCCCCAAGCGAAATGAGCGGGAAAAAGTGGTTGCGGACATCATTCACCCGATACCTCTCCCCGCTCAGGTTGTAGTCCCCATTCGCGGCGATCCTTTCCTTGGGGACAATTACGAATTGAGAATTAGGAATTAGGAATTCAGAAGCGGCCGCCTGCTCCCCATTCGTAATTCGTAATTTGTAATTCCTAATTGCCGCAAGAACGGCAGGCAGATCGTTCCTGTCAATCTCCCGCCGCTGCGCGCCGAGGCCGAAGCCGTCGTTCTCAACCTTGAAGAAGGCGATGGCGTTGGTTTTCTTCGCCAGCGATTTGTCGAGGATGAGGATCGAGGTTTTGACGCCGGAATAAGGGTTGAATACACCCGCCGGCAGGGAAACGACGACTATGAGATACTCCTCCACCAGCATTTTGCGGAGTTGTTTGTAGGCGGTCTGGCTCTGGAAGATGATGCCCTCGGGCACGATGATGCCGGCGCGGCCGTTGGGCGTGAGGTGCTCGGCCATGTAGTCCACGAACAGCACTTCGCTGCGCTTGGACTGCACGGAGAAGCGGTTGTGCGGCTTGATGCCGCCCTTCGGCGACATGAACGGCGGATTGGCGAGGATCACGTCGGCGTATTCGTTCCAGCGGTCCTGGCTGGTGAGGGTGTCGTACTCGTATATGTGCGGGTCGGCGAAGCCGTGCAGGTACAGGTTCACCAGAGACAGGCGCACCATGTCCGGGGAGATGTCGTAGCCCTTGAAGTTCTGCGCGAGACGTCCCTTTTCGTCCGGCGTCAGGGTGCTGTTGCCCTTCTTGTCGGCATTCGCCATGAGGATATGCTTGTAGGAGGAGATAAGGAATCCCGCCGTGCCGCATGCCGGGTCAAGCACAATTTCGGTCTTCTTTGGGGCTATGACCTCGACGATGAAATCAATGATATGTCGCGGGGTGCGGAACTGCCCGGCGTCGCCCTGTGAACCGAGCACGGAGAGCAGATATTCAAAGGCGTCGCCGAGGCGTTCGCTGTGATCGTAGTTGAACTCGTCAATGACCTTGAGGAACATCTTGAGCGTTTCGGGGTCGCGGTAGGGCAGGTAGGCGTTCTTGAAAATGTCGCGGAAGAGCGGGGGTATGCCGGGATTCTCCGGCATTTTGGCGATGGCTTCGGCGTAGAGGTTCAGGGTCTCGTGGCCGCCCAGCCCGGAGCGCATGAGCTTGGCCCAGCCGTAGCGGGCGAACTCTTTTGCGAAGAACTTGCGCTTCCCGCCGAACTCCGCGCTCTCGGCGTCCATGTCGTCCATGAACTTGTAGATCAGGGCGATGGTGATCTGCTCGACCTGGGATTTGGGGTCGGGGACTTTGCCGACGAGGATGTCGCGGGCGGTGTCAATGCGGCGCTTGGTGTCGGTGTCGAGCATAGCCTTCCTTTACGGGGCGAACTGGTTCAAGGAGACGTAGTCTTTGACGTATTCAGGGATGATCGCGCGGTATTTCTCCGGCACGGCGCGGAAGTCGCGGGTAGAGAAGACGGCATTGGTGGCAAGGTCGGTGAACTGCTTGGTTTCTATGATGTGGCGTATCTGGTCGCTGGTAACGTAGGCCTTGAAGTAGTTCCGGATTGCCGGGATGGCTCCCGCTTCATCGGGCTTGCAGTCGGCGACAAACTTGGCGAACTCCTCCTCCAAAATCTCGTCCTTCGTCTTGAAACGCGGAATGAGGCCGAAAATCTTCTCCAGAATCTCGCGCAGGCTGAGGCGCCGATCCACTGCGGCGGCCTTCCGCAGCTTGTCCAGGGTGTAGTACTCGTCGGGTTTGTCGAAGACCTCCCGGATGACATAGTCAGTGACGCGATCCCACTGCCGGGCCTCGACGCCGACGACGATATTGTCGTCTTTACGCACGGTGTCCTCGAATTTCTCGAAGAACATACGGTCAATCTTCATCCCGTCGTAGCCGATGGTCTCTTCCCTGATCGAGGCGATGATATCCGCTCCGAGGTGCTCGTAAGCGCCACCGGCCGACGGCGGTTGTTGGCCGCCCCCGCCGCCGCCCTTGCCATGTGTCAGTGGGAGCTTCAGCACCTCGTCGTAATTGAACTCCTTCTCGAAATACTCGCAGTTGGCGAAGAAGTCGAAGAGCTTGAAGGCGGACTTCTGCGGCTGCAAAACGCCATCCTTGAGGCTGTCGTCGAAAAGCTGCTCGAGGAAGTTATGCTTGCGGGTTCCGCGCCCCTTGATCTGGATGAAGTCGGTCGGCGAGAAAATCGGGCGGAACATACCCAGATTGAGGATGTCGGTGCAATCGTAGCCTGTGGTCATCATGCCGACCGTCACGCAGACGCGCGCCTTGCTGGTCTTGTATGCGGGCAGGAAATTACCGGAGCCGAGCAGATTGTTGTTGCTGAAGTTGACAGTGAATTGCTGGGCGTCGGGGATTTGCGAGGTGACTTGGACGGCGAAGTCGGACTGGTACCTGCCCGGGAACATGCGGTCGGCCATTTGGTTGAGGACCTGCGCCAGCTTGGCGGCGTGGTTCTGGCTTACCGCGAAGATGATCGTCTTGCCGATCTCCCCGCTGACGGGATCGCGCAAAGCATTTTCCAGAAAGGTCTTGCAGAAGAGCTTGTTGGTGGCGTCGGCGAAGAAACGCTTCTCGAACTCGCGCTGTTTGAATGCCTCCTGCTGGTCCTCGCCGGCATTGTCGGTGAACAAGACGACGAATCCCTCTTCGGAAAGCAGTTGGGCGGTGATCTCGGTGCGGGCATCCACCACTGTGGGGTTGATCAGGAAGCCCTCCTTCACGCCGTCGAGCAGCGAGTAGCGATAGGTGGGTTGGCTGTTCTCGCATCCGAAGGTGCGGTAGGTGTCCAGCAGGAGTCGGCGCTCGGCTTCGCGCGGGTCGCGGGTGGTCGGGTTGGATTGATCGAACCGTTTGAGGTAGTCGCGGGGCGTGGCGGTGAGTCCAAGTTTGTAGCCGATGAAGTAATCGAAGACGGCGCGGGCGTTGCCGCCGATGGAGCGGTGGGCTTCGTCGGAGATTACCAGGTCGAAATCGGTCGGCGAGAAGAATTGCTGGTACTTGTTGTTGGAAAGCAGCGACTGCACCGTGGTGACAACGATTTCCGCCCGCCGCCAATCGTCCCGGTTCTCCTTGTAGATCACCGTCTGGAAATCTGCGGAGAGCAGCGCCGTGAATGCCTTCCTGGCCTGCTCCTCAAGTTCGAGGCGATCCACCAGGAAGAGTGCGCGGCGGGCGTTGCCGGAACGCAGGAACAGCTTGATGACGGCGGCGGCGATGAGCGTCTTGCCGGTGCCGGTGGCCATCTCAAACAGGAAACGGTCTTTGCCGTCCTTCACGGCACGTTGCAGGGCATGAATGGCCTTCAACTGATAGGGCCGCAGGAAACGCAGCTTGTTGGCCTGGATGTAGCCGAGACGCTCGGCCTCGTTGCGCCACGCCGCTTCGGATTGGTAGTTCGGGCGCTGGGTCAGCACGATGTAGTCGTCGCCGACCAGATCCTCGACGAGGCGTTGCGGGTTGGGCGAGACCTGCCGGCAGCCGATAACCGAGTCCGGCGTAGGGAAGGACGTAATGAGGTAGGGATTGCCGCGCTCCAGGTCCCAGAAGTAGTGCAGGTTCCCATTCGAAAGGATGACGAATCGGCAGTTCTGCGAACGTGCGTACTTCCGGGCCTGCTCCTTGCCGATGAGCGGGTTCTTGTCCTCGGATTTGGCCTCAAGGACGATGAGCGGGAAGCCTTTGGCATCGAGCAACAGGAAGTCAATGAAACCCTTGCTCGTCTTCTCGAAGTTCTCGCCAAGCGCATCCAGATCGGATGACTTGATTGTCACGCTGGGCTCAAGGCCGATGTTGGCGGGAGCGTTTCCCTCAGCGAAGAAGCGCCAGCCTGCCGCTTCGAGCAGCTTATTGATCTTGATGCGGGCTATGGCTTCCTTGCTTGCCATTCGGCTCCTCACTATTAACTACATGCCACAATAGGAATTACGGGGACACCATACTTAACTCTCTACGTTCTTTCGTTTCGGGCCGAAAAACCGTTATGGCATACTACCTCTCCATCACGGTTCTTTCCCGGCTGAAACAGGGACAGTCTCATTTGCCGTCCCTCATTTATCATCGTCTGAGGTCTTCCACCTGCTGTGTCGTCCACCTGTGGGTCTGCCAGTAGCGGTAGAGGAAGCCGCGGTCCCAGCGTCCGTTGCGGACTTCGTCAATGTAGCGCTGGCCGGGCATGAGGGGGATGAAGTTCATGCGGCAGCCCCAATCCTGCCGGAAGACGTGGTCCTCGTCCACGGAGCCGGTCGGCTCGTCGTAAAGGAGGAACTTCTTTTCGCCGTACATGGCGTCGGAGAATTTTTCATAGAATTTGGCGGTGGTGAATCCGGCGTCCCAGACGAGCTGGTTGTGGTTGATCACGCCGAGGCCGGACGGGAAGTATTTCGCGGCGGGGACCAGGGACCAGGCGATCACGAGGCCGCCGGCCATCAACGCCCCGGCCATGCCGCCCAGTACCGGGCCGAGGACCTTGTCCGCCATGCCCAGGAGGTCGGCGTCCGGTGGGAGGAAGCGGATTTCAAGCTCGTGAAGGGCGACGTAAATCCAGATGCCGAGGGTGAGGAAGAAGGCGGGGGCGAGCAGGTCCCGCCAGGGGGGGGACGCGAGGGCGGAGACGCTTTCCGCCGCGAAGTCGGCGAGTGGCCAGGAGAAGGTCATAGCCGACGTGACCGCGATCATGACCTTCATCAGGTGGAGTGTGGTGACGTAGGCGGTTTTTTTGTAACCGCGATAGATTTCGCGGATGACCAGTCCGAGTATCAGCGCGTTGGCGGCCAGGGTCGCCATGTCACGTATCTCCCAAAAGCGGACAACATGGGCGCGTCGCAACGCGCCCCTACTTATGACGGCATGGGCGCGTCTGTTGCGGCGCGGACGTCCCGGATAGAAGAAAACCGGGCAGGCGAGACGCCTGCGCTACAACTCGAACCTGTCAGTGACCCATTCCCGAAGGGGGGCGCGTTGCAACGCGCCCCCTACTTGGTAACTCTCTGGACCTCTCGCAGGGAGGTTGTTCCGTCAACGACCTTCATTATGCCGCACTGCCGCAGCGTGCGAAAACCAGTTCTTTCTATCGCCTGCTTCAGGTCGGTCAGCGACGGTTTGCTGACGAGCAGGTCGCGGATTTCTTCCGTGACGACGAGGATTTCATAAATCCCGACGCGTCCCCTGAAGCCGATGCCGGCGCATTGCGCGCATCCCTTGGAGCTGTACCAGGATGTCGCCTGCGCGGGGGGGATTTTCAACTGCTCGACAAGCTCGGGAGGCGGCTGGTAAGGCTCCCGGCAGGCCGGGCACAGGACGCGCACGAGACGCTGCGCCAGAACCGCCGTGAGGCCGGACTGGAGGAGGCTCGTTTCAACGCCGAGGTCCAGGAGCCTGTAGATGGTCGTCACGGCGTCGTTGGCGTGGACGGTGGAGAGCACGAGGTGGCCGGTGTTGGCGGCTTGGAGGGCTATCTGCGCCGTTTCGGCGTCGCGGATTTCGCCGACCATGATGACGTCCGGGGCCTGGCGCAGGATCGCCCTGAGGCTGCTGGCGAAGGTGACGCCGGCGGCGGTGTTTATGGGCGTCTGCGTAATGTTGGGGAGCTGGTATTCGACCGGGTCTTCGATGGTGATGACTTTGCGGGTGTTGGAGTCCACCTCGCTGAGGCCGGCGTAGAGGGTTGTGGTTTTGCCGGAGCCTGTGGGGCCGCTGACCAGCAGCATGCCGTTCGGGCGGTCAATGATGTCCCGCAGCCGAGAAAGCGACGTGGGATCGAAGCCCAGGCCCTCTATGCCGTGGCGGAAGACGCCGCCCTCGGGGTCGAGCAGGCGCAGGCTCATTGTTTCGCCGTGGACGCTCACGCTGGTGGCCGCGCGGATTTCGATGCGATTGTCCGGCATGATGGCCGAGAGGGATCCGTCCTGGCTGCGGCGGCGCTCCGCTATGTCCATGTCGCTGAGGACCTTGAGGCAGTTGATGATCTGCCTGCCGGTTTCGATGGGGTACGGGGGGACGGCGTGGAGCATGCCGTCAATGCGGTAGCGGATGCGCAGCTCCATGCCCTTCGGCTCGAAGTGAATGTCCGTGACGCGGGTATTGATGGCGTTTTCGATGATTTCCGAGCTGGCGTAGAGCGCTTCAGAAAAGGACTCGCGCCGGTCGGCGATGGCGTTGATGGACGTGCCGTCCTTTCGCACGAGGGTGACGACAAGCTCCTTTCGCGCCTGGGCTGGGGGGCCGCCAAGACCGAGTTTGGAGGCGAACTTCAGATTTCCCAGCCTGCCCTTCACCCAGTTTTCGATGCTCTCCTGGGTGAGGATTCTCTGCGCGACGGGCACGCGGCGATTGCGATCCTGAACGTAAAGAAGCCCGACCCCGACGGCGGTGGGGATGATGAGGAGGATGAAGGGCGCCCAGACCAGGGACGTTAGCATGATCCCGCCGAAGCCGAGCGTCGCGACGCCGGTGCTCCAGAGCTTCGCGTTTGCGCCGACCATTTCGGCGTCGTCGTTGAGCCACGTCCAGAGCAATATCCAACCCAGGATTCCGAGCAGGAAAAGGGCATACCAGAAAAGGTTGACGTGCAGGGCATACTTGCCGACGGTTTTTTTCTGGTCGGTATAGGGTATGAAGGCCGTATGCGGCGGACGGGTCAGGCTTGGGGGGACAAAGGTGTCAACAACCTCTTCCTTCGGTTTGGACGATTTCTCCAGGGCGATTTTTTTGGCTTTTGACCAGGGATCGTCCGGGGCGGTAGTTTCTTTTGAATCCTGGCAGACTACGTCGCCCGCCAAAACGGCGATGGCCAATGCCGCCAGGATCAGGAAGGCTGTTTTAAGTGTCGCTTTTCCCTCACCCATGTCAATGCGCACCCGCGTTACTGCCGCTCGCTAAACGCCGCTCATGCCCGATGATTCATTTTCTATCACAAGTCAGCATGTTTTGAAAACACAAATCCAACCTGAGACGCCGGGGGGAGATGGCAGTACATAATCATTAAACGAGATTTCATGCGGAACGACGGACCATTCAGCATTAATCTCGACCAGCGCTTCCAATGTCCCCGACGAGGCGGACGATCCCCAAATCACTCAACTCGCGGATCAATCAGTAGTCCGAAGGCCTGCCGAAGAAATGGACCCTCCCCATCAAGGTGTCCTGCGGCGGGGAGGAGAAGTCAAAGTAGCATTCCAGGTCGCGCATTGCGACAACCATATAGCCCTCGACCTTCAGGTAATCGAGGAACTCCTCAAAGCGTTCTCGAGGAGTTGAACAGAAAGGATGAGCGCCGTCCGGCGTTCCATGGAATTGAAGCACGACAGCGCGCCCGCTCTCGGCGGGGGCGACAACCTTGCGGAAGCCATCCAGCGTCCAATCCGGCGTCGCAAGTCCGGTGGTGGGTATAAGCATCGGATTGTGACACGCCGGATTATATTGCGGCCCCATGCCGGGGACGGGCGCATCGCGCGGAGCATCAGGCATCGGACCGCGTCGGCCAAAGCGATACCCGAGTTTCATAAGCCGCCCCGCCGCCGCCGGGCCGAAGTGATTGCCCGGCCAACTGAAGCTTGCCGGCTTAGGCACGCCAACACTTTCCAGCTTCGCTTCAAGCTCCAGAATCTCCCTGTCCAGTTTTTCAATAGGCTTCGGATCGTGCATGGCCGCATGATGCATCGTGTGATTTCCCACCTCGAAACCCATCTGATGCAGCCGGGCAATTTCCTCCCAGCCGAGGAAATTGGCGCGGTCGTCCATCCATGCTGCGGTAACAAAGAAAGTGGCGCCGAATCCCCGCTCCTTCAGAAGGGGGGCCGCAATTTCAAGATGCGAGCGGGTTGAGTCATCGAAGGTCATTACTATAAGTCTTGCCGGAACCGGCAGGCGCGTCGGAGCGCGTGTCATCGCAGGTTGTGTATCCCTGTCAAGGCAACCGCCTGTGAGAATGACGATTGGAAGGAGAATCCGAAGTTTCTGCAAAGCCATCCTTTTCAGCGGTCAGCCGCCGACGCGAAACGATTCATCAGTCGTCATGAAGGTCTTCTTTGGGAAACATCACTCATCAATGCCCGCCGGGCAGCAAGCGCCTCAATCCCTCGCACAACGCAGGATTTTGCCTGCGAGTGGGCCGTAAAGCCCGTTGCCCCACGTAATCTTAGCGGCACGCAGTCCTGCCGACAAATCCAGATCAATCGGTATTGATCCAAGCTCTGCGCCGTCCTGACGGACGCTCATCCTCCTGTCGGAGATTATGAACTCGAAAACCGTTGGACCATTGATCCAGCGCATCTGGCAGGAAAGATGTCCGGGCAGCGTCATCCTGTGCACGAGACCATATTGCGCAAGGGTTTCATCGTCTATGAAGTCGTATTCCGGCAGGCGAAGCAGACCGCCCTTGTTGGACGTGCCGATGAACATGGAGTCTCCGGCGACGGCGATGCTGGTGGCGCGCTGGCCCCAGTCATTGATCACGTTTTTGGCGTTGTTCGCCGCATTCCACGCCGCGATCTCGGCCTCGAAGGGATGGCCGACCTTGTCGGTAACAGGCGGGCGGGAGAAGAGGCGCCTTGCGAGGGACCACCTGCCGTCGGCGCGGTCCAGTCGCCAAAGCTCTCCCCACGGCCAGACGCCCGTATACAGGTCGCCGCGATAAAGCGCAAGTGATTGAGCCTCGCGCGACCAGGCCGCCGCGCCCGGCATGGGCGGGGGCCAGTTTTCCCGGGGCGTCAGCTTCTCCCCGTCGCATTCGTGGACGCATCCGGAGGGGTAATGGGCGAACAGGAGCCGGTCGTAATAATTCAGCATACTGTAGACCTGGTAGCTCTTGCCGTCGCACTCGCGGAGCGTATGCCATTCCCGCCCGTCGAAGGCCAGAACGGTCCCCCAGTTGGTCACGGTCAGAACCCTGCCGTTGATCTGCCCCCATGCCCACGTGGTTTCGTGGAGATTGGTTGTCGGGCGGGCAATAGCCTTTGAGAGGTCAGCCGGAGCGGTCTGACCGGGAGTCCACGGCAGGGCGCAGACCCGCGTGAAGCCGCCGTCCTTCGCCTCGCCCGGGCGGTCGTGGAAGAAAAACAGATGTCCGAGCGCGTAATAAACGTGATGGACGTATTCCTTCTCCGGCGCGGCAAGGACAATCGCGCCGTCATACTCGATCCGGTTGTTTCTGAATGTCAGCAGGCCGTCGCCGAGGCGCATTTGACCGTCGCCATTGCGCAGCGGGCTGTCGGCATATTCCGTCGCGACTTCCCAACGCCCGGCTGCGGGGTCCCATGAACGCGCCAGTTGATCCACGCGCTGCCCCAAGGCATAGACGCGACCGTTGATGTCGCCAATATAGACGCCGGGGTCCTGGCTGAATCTTGGCAGGCTTTCGATCTGCGGGCTGGCGGAGTCTTTCGCGGGCCGCGCAAAGAACTGCAGCCCCCGTCGGTCGTTTCGGCAGGTTGTATTGTAAAGCCCCTGAAAACCGGCTCCGGCCACGGCGCGATCCTGCGCGTCAACGGCCTCGAAGAGCGCGCCGAAGTTCTGGCCCTGATCCTGACCGAAGTCCACGACAACGGTCACCTTGCAATGCGAAACAGGCTCGGGACGATCTTGTCCGCACAGCGGCGATACAATGCTCATTAGAGTTGCCCCCCAGGCGAAAAGCGCGATCCAGTTTGTCTGCTCAGAAAGCATTGCCTATCCTCCGCAGTTCTCAGGCGGCCCTCAGATCAGGCGACCGATGGAGTATGCATCGCATCAGGGGTTTGCGCAAGTGGATGGTCGCCACATCCCTTTAACCGCCACATTGTGTATATTAATGGCGCTCACGTTGTGGGCTTCTCCAACCTGTTGATCAGCTCGGCCAGCATTCTGGCAATCTTTTCGAGATCGCCCTTCATTTTGCCGTGATCTTCATCGTTTATCAAATCCCGTCGCCGCGCTTGTTCCAGTAACGAGACGCACCCCTGGACAGATCCCCGCGCAATGTCGAAGAAGTTCCGGCGGTCGGCCTTCGTGAAGCGTCCGTTGCCGTCGGCGATGTTGGCGGCAATGGAAAGGGAGATGCGTTTGACCTGGTCGGCCAGGAAGAAGGAGTCGTCCTCACGCGTGGCGATACGGCCTCGTTTGCGCAGGCCTTTCAGATCCCTTTTCACGATCGAAATGTTCTGCTTCAAGTGCATGGCGATGTCCTTCTGGTGTAGTCTGAAGCCCTCATCAACCTGCTCCAGAATCCACTTCTGCCGTTCGTTAAGCTCAGGCTCACCAGGCTCATTGCCAGGCTCACGAGGCTCACCGGTAGGCTCAAACCGGGCTTGTGCGCCTCTGGGCCTGTCTTTCAAGCCAGTCTTGACCCGTTAGCGCCATGCAGAGAACTCTCATCCTCGCGGCAGACCGGCAACCTGCCGTCTGGACTGCACTGTTATGAGACAGGACTAACCCTACCACTGTCTACGGAGTTTCCAGAGACCTCGAACATTCTCTGGATTTCCCTTGACATTTCACGGGGGGGGGGGGGCGGTAATATTCTAATAGGCGGCAGAAGCGTTGCAGGATGCGAAGGCCGCCTGCGGGACGCATCTGCATGGCAGGCACAGCCCGCGGTTTCGCGCATCCTGAATGCTTGCGCGATATGCGGCGGATTCGCCAACCGTATCGCGCTGCCGTTCAGCTTCTCCAGTCAGACCTTGGGATTGATAAAATCCCGCGCGGGACTGGAACTGTTTTCCATTCGCGGATAGAATGGAAATAAGGTTGTACTGATGCCGTCCGAAATGTCGCGCCTTCTTCAAGGAGGACGAGAGATGAGAAGGTTGAATTCGCGCGGGGGTTGCACTAGTCGTTCGGCTAAAGTTAACGTCGAGAGACTTGAAACCAGGGTACTGCTCAATGCCTTGTCGGAGACGGGGATTCTCTCCGGGCAGGCCGCGTTCATTCGCAATGACGGCCAGTGGACTGACGAGTCTGTGCGATACGCGCTGGACGGCGACGGGGCGGACGTTCTGGCCTGCGACGGGAGCTTGCGGATACTTGCGTCTCAGGATGCGGACGCGGCGACGGGGCTGAGGACCGCGCCGCGCGAGTTCTCCATGACGCTTTCCGGCGCTCGGGTGGTAGCGCCTGTCGCGTCAGGGATGCTGCCGGGGCGGACGAGCTACTTTATCGGGGACACGCCTCGCGACTGGGTGGTCGGCGCGCCGAGCTTCTCCGAGATCGCGTATGAGAATGTTTATGAGGGCGTGGACCTGGTCCTGTGGGGATCGAAATCGGAGATCAAGTATGAGTTCCGGCTCGATCCGTGGGCCGATCCCGGCGTCGTGCGCGTTGACCTCGGCGGGATTGACTCCATGAGTCTTGACGCCGGTGGCAATCTCAGGATAGCCGTCGGCGACGCCGAGTTCGCCGACCTTGCTCCGTTCGTTTATCAGGAGGCATATGGGAAGAAGACGAAGATCGAGGCGCGATACAAACTGATTGACGCGGACAGTTGGGGCATAGAGGTCGTCGGGGATTACGATCCTTCGCAATCCCTGATCCTCGATCCCGCGATAGCGTGGTCGAGTTATCTCGGCGGCGGGGATTACGACTCAGCGCAGAGCATCGCGGTTGACGGCTCTGGCAACGTGTATGTGACGGGCGTGACGGACTCGGTGAACTTTCCGACGGACAACGGGTTCGACACATCCAACAGCGGCTTCCGGGACGCGTTTGTCACGAAGATAAGCTCCGACGGCTCGACGATACTCTGGTCGGCGTATCTTGGCGGCAGCGGCGGCAGCGACCAGGGATACGGGATAGCGGTGGACGGGACCGGGAACGTGTATGTGGCCGGAGTGACGGATTCCGGGGACTTTCCGGGATTGGGCGGTTTTGACACCACGCTGGGCGGGGGGCAGGACGGGTTTGTGGCGAAGATACTGTCCGACGGTTCGGGCATTGCGTGGTCGAACTTCCTCGGTGGAATCGGCAATGATGAGGCGCGGGATATAGCGCTTGACGCAAGCGGGAACATTTATGTGACGGGGATAACGCAATCGGGCGACTTCCCGGCGGTCAACGGATTCGACGCCTCTCTGGGCGGGGCGCAGGACGCATTCGTCACGAAGATAGCCAACGACGGTACGGCGATCATCTGGTCGAGTTACCTGGGCGGGACGAGTTATGAGGAGGGGATCGGGCTGGCGGTGGGCGGCGACAGCAGCGTTTACGTTACTGGCAACACGATGTCAGGCGATTTTTCGACGAACGGCGGGTTTCAGACGAGCTACGGCGGGGGGCAGGACGGTTTCGTGACGAAGGTATCCCCTGCGGGGAATAGTCTGGCGTGGTCGAGTTATCTTGGGGGAGGCAGTGCGGACTACGGAGAGGGCGTAGCGGTTGACGGGGCCGGGAATGCGTATGTGACGGGCTACACGCAGTCGGGCGACTTCCCGTCGTCCGGCGGGTTTGACGCGACACTTGGCGGCAGCCAGGACGCCTTCATCACGAAGGTAGCCGCCGCAGGATCGTCCCTCGCATGGTCAAGCTACCTGGGCGGAAGCGGGAGCGAGAAGGGCCGCGACCTTGCGCTGGACGGCTCCGGCAACATCTTCCTGACCGGGGAGACCGATTCCAGCGACTTCCCGACGGCCAACCCCGTTGACGGCACGCTCGGCGGCGGGCGGGACGCATACATGACAAAGGTCGCCGCGGACGGCAGCGCGATCTCGTTCTCGACCTACATAGGCGGCGACGCCGGCAACGAATACGGGCGCGACGTGGCCGTCCTGACCGACGCCTACATAACGGGCGATTCATGGTCGGACGACCTGCGGACAGACTACGGCTTCGATCAGAGCTACAACGGCAACGGCGACGCCTTTGTGATGAGGATTACGGCAGGCAATCTGCCTCCGCGCGGGACGATTGACTCGCCCGCGGACGGCGCGACCACGTACCCCGGCGGCACGATCAACCTTTTGGGATCGGGCTTCGACCCGAACGGCACGATAGCGTCGTGGGACTGGCAGGTGACCGGCCCCAACTCCTTCAGTTGGTCCTCCACGGATGAAGACCCCGGTCTGCTCGCCCTGCCGGACCTGGGCGATTACACAATCACGCTCACGGTGACGGATAACGAGGGCGCGCCGGACGAGTCGCCAGAGGTTGTCACGGCCCAGGTCAGGAACAACCCGGACGGGACGATTGATTCCCCGCTGGACGGGGCGGTTGTCTTCCAGGGCGGGAGTATTGACCTTCTGGGCACGGGATACGACTCTGACGGAACCGTAGTCGCATGGGACTGGCAGATAACAGGCCCGTCCGGCTTCACATGGTCTTCGTCGGTCGAGGACCCCGGACTGCTGTCGCTGCCCAACCTGGGAGAGTATTCCATAACGCTGACGGTGACGGACAACACGGGGCTTGAAGACCCGGTTCCGGCGGCGGCGACGGTCGCTCTGCGCGCCCGTCCGAACGGAACAATTACTTCCCCGACCAACGGCCTGGTCATCCAGCCGGGTGAAAACATTGACCTGCAATCCTCCTGGACGGACGCCGACGGAACGGTCACGGCGTGGGACTGGCAGATAACCGGCCCGAACGGCTTCACGTGGTCGTCCTCGGTTGAAGATCCCGGAACGCTGACGCTCAGCGACGAGGGCGCATACGCAATCACGCTGACGGTCACGGACAATCATGGCTACGCGGACCTGACGCCCGCGCAGACGGGCGTGGTTGTGAATAAATTCATCTTTGAGAATGTGACGGGCGCGTCCGGTCTGGATACCAGCCGCTTGGGCGTGGGCGTCGCTGACATCACTGGCGACGGCATAATTGACGTGGTCATGACCGGCGAGAGCGGCGAGATGAACCATGCCTGGTTCGGTGATGGGGACATGACCTTCACAGATCCCGGTTCCGTGGGCATTGAGAATCAGGAAGGACATACCCCGTCCTTTGCTGATTACGATAACGACGGCGACACGGACCTGGCAGTCGGCTGGTATTGGAGTGGCGGCAGCGGTCTTTACCGGAACGCCGGAACGGGAACTTTCACCGACGTCAGCGGATCTTCGGGCGTAGGCGACCCGGACAAGATACACCTTGCGTCGTGGGCCGACGTGAACAACGACGGCTGGCCGGACCTGGCCTTCGCCCGCAATGGCGCGAACATGCTCTTCCTCAACAACGGCAACGGAACTTTCACCGATCAGGCCGCCGCCCGCGGCATGAACCAGGGAGGTTACGGCATTGCAGTCATATTCGGCGACATAGACCGGGACGGAGATTCCGACGCATACGCCACGATTGACGGCGGGACCAACAACAGGTTGCTTCGGAACAACGGGACAGGATATTTCACGGATGTCACGGATTCATCAGGGGCGTCCGGAGTGTTCGGCGGCAGCCAGCATCCCATGTTCGCTGACTATGACAATGACGGTGATCTGGACCTGTTCCAAACGGGGCCGGGATTGAAATTGCTGGCCAACGACGGAAGAGGATACTTCACGGATGTCACTTCGGCGGCGGGGCTTGGCGGCGCGGGCACGTCGCCCGTAGGCGTCATGGTTACCGATCTGGACAATGACGGATATCAGGACCTCATGGTATCGGCAACCACCGGGAGCAAGCTCTACCTGGGCGCTCCCTCAGGAGTATTTCTTGACTCAACCGCCAACGAACCCATGCTCGGCGTCGGCCGTCCGATCACCTTTGGAGATTTCGACAGGGACGGCGACGTGGACGTCCTGCAGGTGCATGCCACGCCGACGTGCCTGCTTGAAAACCTGACTGATGACGGACGCATGTTGACCGTCGCTGCCGACGGATTGACTACAAGCCGCAGCGGCATCGGCACGCAACTCTCGCTCTATCGCCTTGATGGAAGCGAGTGGGAACTGGTCGGATACCGCGAAATCTTCAGTGGCTACGGACGCACCAGCGGCAACCCTCTGGAGCAATACTTCGCCCTGCCCGAGGACGGGACCTACAAGGTCATGGCGCAGTTCGTAAACGGCTCCTCCGCCGAGCACACCTTCGCCTATTCCGGCGCCGGGCCGGTCAATCTTACGCTCAATCCTGAAGGCTACGCCCCGCAGAGCGTCATTGACTCCCCGCTTGACGGATTGGCAATTGACCCCGGCCAGAGCATCAACCTGCAAGGCTCCGGCAGCGACGCGGACGGCTCAATCATCACCTGGCGCTGGGAAATCTCCGGCCCCAACGGGTTCGCGTGGAGTTCAACCAGCGAAGACCCCGGCTCGCTCCAACTCAACGATTTCGGGAAATACACGATCACGCTGACGACGATTGACGACGACGGCTTCATTGACCAGACCCCGGCAAGGGCCACTGTCTGGGCGAACTTCGCGCCCTCGATAACGGTTGACGCTCCGGCCTCGAACCTCATTAAGAATCCCGGCCAGGTTGCCCGCATCGCCTTCACGGCAGCCGATCCGGACAACGCTGCGGCAATCTCCCTCTACTATGACACGGACACAAATCCCGACAATGGCAAAACCCTCATCACATCCGCGCTGGTCGAGGGGACGGATACCTACTACGACTGGACCATCCCGGCCAATTACGGCGCAACGTATTACGTCTACGCGCTGATTTCCGACGGCGTAAGCTCGGTCGGCGACTACGGCCCGGCCACGGTCCACGTCAATAGCCAGCCCAATGGCGTCATTGATTCGCCGTTGAGCGGGAGCATCGTCAAGCCCGGACAGTCAATCAACCTGACGTCGAGCTGGACCGATGACGGCGCTGTGACCGGCTGGAACTGGCAGATAACCGGCCCCAGCGGCTTCACGTGGTCCTCAAGCAATGAAGACCCCGGCCTGTTGCAACTCAACACAGAGGGCGTCTACACAGTCACTCTGACGGTGACGGACGACCTGGGGCTTGCCGACCCGACGCCGGCGCAGGTCAGCGTCGAGGTTACAGACCGCATCTTCACGAACGTCTATTCCAACTCCGGACTGACATCATATTGGTATGGTTTCGGCATAGAGGACATCAACGGCGACGGGATTCTGGACCTTGTGCCGTCCAAGGGCGGCACTGACTATCGTCTCTTCCTTGGCAATGGGGATCTCACCTTTGCCGCCCAGCAGAACATGGGTTTTGAAGGCGATCCGGCGCATGGCGCCTACTTCGGGGATTACGACAACGACGGCGACCGAGACATCTACGAGACCTGGGCCTTCAGCAGCAGCTACCTCTTCCGAAATCAAGGCGACGGGCACGTCGTCAACGCCAACTCCAGTTCCGGCATCGGCTCCCCCAGCGACCTTCAGGTTGCCACGTGGGCCGACCTGAACGCGGACGGCTGGACCGATCTTACGCTGGCGGGAACGACCACCAAGGTCTTCATCAATAACCACAACGGCACGTTCACCAATCAGACCTCGCAAAGTGGACTCTCAGGTACGGCACATGAGATCATCTACGGCGATCTTGACAGGGACGGTGACCTGGACGCGTTCAAGAACGATTGGAGCGGCAACGGCGCCCTGTACCTGAACAACGGGACAGGCTCCTTCACCAACGCCACGAGTTCGTCAGGTGGACCGGGCGTCTTCAGCGGCCCCAAGTCCGCCGCGCTCGCCGATTACAACAACGATGGCTACCTCGATCTCATCCTCAACGGCTCATATCCAAAGGTCCTCAGGAATGACGGGAGCGCGTACTTCGTTGATGTTACGAACGAGGTTGGGTTGAGCGGGATTACCTGCGCCGACGGGCGCGACGGCCTGATGGTCGCCGACTTCAACAACGACGGATGGCAGGACCTTTTCCTTTGTGTTGACAGCGGCAGTCGCGTCTTCCTGGGCGGCGCTTCCGGGGTCTTCACGGAAGTCACGTCCAATGAACCGGCGCTCGGCGAGAGCAGGATAGTCTCCTACGGGGACCTTGACCGCGACGGCGATGTTGACGTCGTAGCCTCCGCTTTCGAACAGGTAACCAATCCGCACCGCAATACCTTCAAACTCCTGAGAAACGACACGAACGACGGACGCCTGCTGACGGTCAGAGCGGACGGGTTGACCACGATGCGGGACGGCATCGGCACTGGAATCTCGCTCTATCGCGAGGAGGCCGGGCAATGGGAGTTCCTGGGCTATCGCGAGATATTCAGCGGTTTCGGCTCCTATTCCGGCAATCCCCTCGAGGCCTATTTCGCCCTGCCCGACGACGGCAATTACAAGGTCCAGGGCCGATTCGTCAACGGCCAGGTCGGGGACTACGAATTCGCATACTCCGGCGCGGCCCCGGTCTCCATCACGCTGAATCCGGAAGGCTTCGCGCCCGTCATCGCCATAAACTCCCCGACGGACGGTTCCGACATAGACATTCATCAGAGCATTAACCTCCAGGCGACGGGAACCGATTCCGACGGCGCGATTGTCTCGTGGTTCTGGAACATCACGGGGCCGAACGGATTCTCATGGACCTCGACAGCCGAGGACCCCGGACTGCTTCAACTGGACGATCCGGGCGAATACGTCGTCACGCTGACGGCCGAGGACGACGACGGATTCCTCAACGCCCTGCCGGCGATCGCCGTCGTTGACGTCATTGACCACGGCCCTGTCGTCACGGACATGACGCCCGAAGGCCCCGTCGGCGCGGCGGTTGACGAGATCGTCGTGGAGTTCAACGAGGCGCTGAACGTCGCATCAGCCCAGAGCGCCGCGAATTACATTCTCACCGGCAGTCTGGACCACATTTTCGGCAATGCGGACGACAGCGACCTTTCCGGCATGATCCAGAGCATCGTCTATTCGGACGGCGGCGGCGCTGGGCCGTTCGAGGTGACAATCACCCTGAGCGCCCCACTTGACGAGGGCGCTTATCGTCTGACCATTGACGGGAACAACACCGTCACCGACGCGGCGGGCAACTCACTCAACGACGGCGCGGACGAAGTCCGCTCATTCGCCGTTGACGCAATCTCCCCGACCGTCACGATTGACCTCCAGCCCGGCAGCGACTCCGGCGCGTCCGACACGGATAACATAACAAACGACAACACGCCGACTTATGACATAACAGTCAACGAGTCGGGGACGATTGAGGTTGATTACGACGGCGACGGAACCCCGGAAACGACCATGGTCCTGGATTCGGCTGGGACATACGAAATCAGCGTGGGAATGGCGACCGGATCATTCCAGACTCAACAGACCTTCGCAGTCGGGACCAATCCCTACAACGTCGAGTCCGGCGATCTTGACAAGGACGGCGCTCTTGACCTGATCGTAGCCAATGTGGCAAGCAATAACCTGTCTCTGCTCATGGGCAATGGCGACGGGACATTCCAGGCGCAGCAGAACTACGCGATGGGCACGAGTCCCCACGCACTCATCGTCGTTGACTTGAACGCTGACGGCAATCTTGACGTTGCCACGGGCAACGTTACCGGCGTCGTCGCCGTAAGGCTCGGCAATGGCGACGGAACACTTGGGACGATGCAGACCTATTCCACCGGCTCGGAAAGCCGGAGTATCACTGCCGCCGATTTCAACGGAGACACGATCCTTGATCTTGCCACGGGCGACAAAACCAACAACCGCGTGTCGGTCTTCATTGGTAACGGCGATGGAACTTTCCAGTCGCAACTGACCTACGCTGTCGGGACTTACCCTCTCGGCATCTGCAGCGGCGATTTCAACGGAGATGGACGGCAGGACATCGCCACGGCGAATGACTCAACCGACAACGTCTCGGTACTGATCGGCAACGGGAACGGCACGTTCCAGTCGGCAGTGAATTACGCCGCAGGGGATCAGCCGCGCCACGTCATCAGCGTTGATCTTGATGGCGACAGCGATCTGGACCTCGTTACGGCAAACTGGTGGAGCCGGGATGTATCGGTTCTGCTTGGCAATGGAAACGGTACCTTCCAGACCCAGATCAGGCCGCAGGTCGGATACGGCCCAAGGGTGGTTGTCTCGACCGACGCGAATAACGATGGCATCGCGGACCTGGCGGTCGCCTGCGCAAGCGATGACGTTGCCGCGCTGTTGATCGGCAACGGGAACGGCACGTTCCAGACCTACCAGACGTTTGCTACCGGCGACTATCCGGATTGCGTCTGCGCCGGGGATTTCAACGGCGACGGCGCGAGCGACATTGTTTTAGGCAATGACCTGGCAAACAACGTCTCCGTCCTCCTTGGCGAAATCGCTGAACTATCGGATGGCGCTTATCCCTTTACCGTCACCTTCACCGACTCCGCCGCCAACGTCGTCACGGACAGCGATCCGACGACGGTTGACACCGTAGGGCCGGAGGTTTCCGGCATGGTCCCGCCCCCTGCGACCAATGCGGCGGTCGGGCAGATTGTGCTGACCTTCAACGAGGCGCTTGACCCCGCGACGGCTGAGGACCTTGCCGACTACCAGCTTCTGGCAAGCGGCGGGGACGGCGCATTCGGCGACGGGAACGAGGTCGTCCTCGACGCCAGTATACAAACAATAGTATACGCCGACGGCGGCGGGGCCGGGCCTTTCACGGTCACGCTCACCCTCAATCCCGTCCTGAGCGACGAAAGCTATCAGTTGACCATTGACGGCGATTCGTCGGTCAAGGATATCGCCGGTAACGTCCTCAATAACGGCAGCGACGAGGTCCGTACCTTCCTGATTGACACCATCCCGCCCACGGTCACGATTGACCTCCAGCCCGGCAGCGACTCCGGCGCGTCCGACAGCGACAACGTAACCAACGATAATACACCGACTTATGACGTAACAGTCAGCGAGGCTGGAACGCTGGAGATTGACCTTGACGGGGATGGGACTCCGGATAGGACAATAGTCATTAATGCCGCTGGGACCTATGAAGTTGATCTGTTTGGAGACCAGGATGGGTTCATAACCTTTGACGGTTATCTGGGCGGCTCCAACCCGTCAGGCATAGCGGGAGGAGACATCAATGGCGACGGTCATGCCGACCTTGTGTCAACAGACAACGGTAGCGCCCAGATTTCCGTATATCTGAATCGCGGGGATGGAACGTTTGAGCAGCGCGCGGCTTACGCGGCGGGCAGTTCCCCGAACGGCGTAGCCATCGGGGATCTTAATGGCGACGGCGTTGGAGACGTTGTGGTCGGAGCATCCGTCTCGTCTCAGGCCAGAGCCTGCGTGTTCTTGAGCAACGGAGACGGAACGTTGCAGCCCTACCAGTCCTACGCCGTCGGCGGAACCGCAGCCGGATGTGTCATCTGTGTGGACTTGAATGCCGACGGGAAGCTCGACCTGGCCGGGACGAACAACTCCGGCGATCAGGTTGGAGTTCTTCGCGGCAACGGAGACGGGACTTTCCAGGGGGCTCAGTTGTATACAGTCGGCGACGGTCCCTACTGTGTATTCAGCGCTGACCTGGATGGCGATTCAAAGAACGATCTCGTTACTGCCAACGGGAACAGCGACAACATATCTGTGCTCAAGGGCAACGGCGACGGGACGTTCCAGGCGCAACAGACCTATGCGACCGGTGATTTGCCGATGTGGGTTGCCGGCGGCGATCTTGACGGCGATTTGCGCGTGGACCTGGTTGTGTCAAACGCGGCGGGCAATTCCATATCCGTGCTTCTCAACAATGGTGATGGGACCTTTGGAGCCAAGACGGATTACCCGGCAGCTAACACCCCCCGCGGCGTCGTTGTTACCGACGTTGATTCGGACGGGATTGCGGACGTTGCGGTCTCAACAAAGGGATCGTCAAGCATTCTGCTTTTCCCAGGGAACGGCGACGGGACGCTGGATGTCGCTGAAAGACTCGGTACCGGCGAATCCCCGAACGGATTGTTCGCCGGCGATCTTGACGGCGATTCCCTGCCCGATCTGGCTGCCGCCTGCTCAGGCGACAGCGATGAGGTTGCCGTGCTCCTGACCGAAGGGACGACCGGCTTCAGAACGTATGATCGGGTATTATTGAGCGATTCGCCGCTGGGCATGATTGCCGTTGATCTGAATCTGGACGGAAATCTCGACATTGTCGGCGCGCTCTACTATGAGTCCGTCAGTTCCCTGTCGGTTCTTCTCGGGAACGGCGACGGTTCGTTCGGCGGGGAGACGCTGCTGCCCGTCGCCGGCATGTCATCGGACGTTGTCAGCGCCGATTTCAATAACGACGCCGTACCGGACCTTGCGGCGACCAACTATAATGGGAATACGGTTTCGGTTCTGATGGGAAGAGGCGACGGCTCATTCGATCCCTATCAGACCAGCATCGTCAACAACGGACCGCTGGGGTTGTATTGCGATGACCTGGACAAAGACGGCAATCAGGACATCATCGCGTCGAACAGCAACGGTCTTAACCTTGATGGCAATACGGTCTCGGTCCTTCTGGGAAACGGCGACGGTTCCTTCCAGCCGCAAATCACGCTGACTGTCGGACAAGGTCCGACCACAGTCGTCGCCGCCGATTTCAACAACGACGGCATTTCCGATATTGCAACATGCAACATGGCCGGTCAGACAATAACGCTCCTTCCCGGCAACGGGGATGGCACGTTCCAGACGGCCTTGACCTGCTCAATGCCGTCAGGCATCGGCCTGAGGCTTCGTGCCGCGGACTTCGACAAGGACGGGAACCTTGATATCGCCGTATCAGGAGAGGAACTGCTTGTTCTGCTCGGAAACGGCGACGGGACCTTCCAAACTGAATTCTCTGTGTGCAGCGAGACCATTGACGTGGCGGTCGGTGATTTTGACTGCGACGGAAACGCCGACCTCCTGGCCTCTGAATACCCGTTTACATCCCATGCAACACCGAGCATATTCCTCGTTCGAGGCAACGGCGATGGAACATTTGAGCCTGTAGAGAGCTATTCAATAGGAACTCACACATCCGTCGCTGCCGGCGATCTGAATGGCGACGGCAAGATGGATGCGATAGTGGGCGGTGAGGACTCCAGCATTGGAATCATCCTGGCCAGAAGCGGCCCGCTCGCAGACGGTATCTACCCAGTCAACGTCACCTTCACCGACGCCGGCGGGAACGTTGGAACAGACAGCGATCCGACGACGATAGACACGGAAGTCCCGGAAAGCGTCATCGAGCAACCCTCCGGCGACGTCAAGTGGCCCGAAGACACGCCCTACGATTTCGCGGGAAGCGGCGATGAAGCGGCGACTACGTCGCCGTTGTCCTTCGCTTGGGACTTCGGCGGCGGCGCGGCGAACTCATCCGAGCAGAACCCCACCGCGACATTCAACACCGTCGGGACATACACCGTCAGCCTCACCGTCTCCGACCTGGCGGGCAACGTTGACCCGACGCCGGCGACCGTGCAGTTCACGGCGGTGCGCAAGCCCAACCCCGGCTACAACGGCCCCGTCCTCATCATCCCCGACATGGTCGAGGTCATGCCCGCGCGCGACCACTACACCGACTGGGTCGAGTCCACGCCCTACGGCATCGCCCCGGACTGGTTCGACACGGAGAACACCCTCACGAGGGCCTACGATCCCCTGCTGGCGTCCCTGCAAGCCCCCGGCGTTGACCTCGTCATGGGCGTTGACTGCTTCGTGGCGGCCTACGACTGGCGGCTCTCCTTCGCTCCCGACGACGGCGTCGCGGACGGGCATCTCGCCACGGGATTGAACGACGCCGACGCGACTTACGAATACGCGGTCGAATACCTCCGATACTGGATTGACGCGGCCAAGACGGCCAGCGGATGGGACACCGTCACCCTCATCGGACACGGCACGGGCGGCATACTGGCCCGCGCATACATGCAGAGCGACCTCTACGACGGCGACGTTTCCGAGGTCGTCATGGTCGGCGCGCCCAACCACGGCGAGCCGAGCGCATACGCCCAGTGGCAGGGCAGATTCGGCATAGGCGAAGACCTTGATCTCGTTCGCGGCGCGATGCTCAACCAGCTTTACCACGACCACGAGCGCAACCCCATCCCCGGCATTGACCCGGCGGCGACGGATATCGAATTCGCGCAAGCCTTCATGCCGTCGCTGAAGGACATCATCCCGACCTACGCCTTCCTGGTCAGGGAGAACATCAACGACACCCCGCTGTCTTCAAATCACAACACGTTCCTGCGGGACCTGAACGCCGACCTGGACGGTCTGCTCCAGCCGGGCGTTGACGCGGCAACGATCTCGCAGACGGGACTTGACACCCCGAGTTGGGTGATCGTGAAGAACAACGGGAAGTATAAGCTGGCCAACGACGTTGACGGCGATTCGATAGTCGCGCGGGATGCGGCGGGCATTGCCGGGAGCGTGCTGACGGGCGTGACGGATTACGCCGTGAGCGCGCCCGGCATGTCGCACAAGGACATGCTTGAGCACGACAACGTCCAGGCGCAGGTGTTCGCCCTGCTGGGCTACTCCGCGCCGGCCGGCGGTTACTCCCACAGCGGCATCCGGCTGGCTGGGGAGGACATTGCCGACGTGACGACCTTCAGCTTCGACCCGGTTGACTTCATCGTCACGGACGATTCCGGCAATCGGAGCGGCTACGACGCGGCCAACGGACTGCTCGATGAGATACCGAACTCCTGGTTCAGCGGTGACGACGCGCGGGAACTGCTCATCATTTTGAACGGCGCAAGCCCGGATTACCAGGTTGACCTTACGGGCACGGGCGACGACTACATCGCATCTGCGGGCGGCTTCACCCACGGCGGCGGGGAGACGTTCTACGACCTGTCCGGCAACCTGCCGCTGGGGCAGACGCGCACGGACAACGTCAGCGAGATTTATCGCCCGGACGGAACGATGGTCACGCCGGCGGAGCAGGTGTTCATCGAGCCTGGGCAGAGCGTCTACTTCGCGGGGCAGGTCAGCGATCCTGACGATCCGAGCGGGCATTTCTATCAGTGGAACTTTGACGGGGCCGCGCCGATGTCAACGGTCCTGGAACCCGGCAACGTGCAGTTCAACGGCGTCGGCGTCTACTACGTCCAGTTCACCGTCACGGACCCCTACGGCAATGTTGACGAAACGCCGGACATCGTCATGGTGAACGTCATCATCACGAACCCGACAGCGCCGGGGCGCTTGGACCTATCCGCCGGCAGTGACAGCGGGGTCAGCGACAGCGACGACATAACGAACGATAATACCCCGACGTTCACGTGGACGGCGTCAAGCGACATGAGCGGGATAGCGGGATACTGGTGGGCGGTGGATGACGCCACGCCTGAGACGGGCGGAGCATTTACCACGGAGCTGACCGCGACGCTGCCCGCCATCGCTGACGGCAGTCATACGCTGTATGTAAAGGCGGTTGACGCCACGCCAGCCGGGTATCTGAGCGACGCGTCGGCGATACCGTTCACGGTGGACACCATCGGCGCGAACGTGCAGCAATGGCAGTCCAAGCAGACCCACGGGGCTGCCGGTGAGATCACGACGGTCATAGCAAACGGGTGGGTCGAGAGTCGCTACGCCGGGATCAGGAAGCTGGTGATTGATCTTGACGAGAACGCCGACCCGGCAAGCGTCGGCGTCGGCGACCTGAGCGTCGTCGGCGTCAAGAGCGGCAACCAGAGCGGATTGATATCAAGTGTTACCGCATCGGGCGACAAGGTGACTGTGCAGTTGAGCGCGGCGCTGCCGGACATTGACACATACACGATCACTCTCGGTCAGGACGTGCGGGACGTCGCCGGCAACCAGATGAGCGGTCCGAAGCAGATCACGGTGAAGGCACTGCGCGGGGACGCCAACGGGGACGGTCAGGTCAACAGCTTCGACCTGTTGAACATCCGCGTCTACGTGGGGCAGGCGATCAACGCCGCAAATGCCCGGTGCGACATCAACGGCGACGGGGTCATCAACTCCTTCGATCAGTTGATGGCTAGGGTCTACGTTGGGAACAAGATAACATAGAGGGTGATCCCGAGCGCAGGAATACATTCATACACTGGCGGAAATATGTTCTGGAACGGTTGCTGTTAACCGAAGGACCGTCCGATCTCAGAGTCTAAGAGTCTCCGGCATTTTACCGGAAGTTGCCTCACCCTGCATTCTCAGAAAGTGGCGCTTGGAATCGCTAGTAATTGGAGCCAGTCGTAAGTCTTTATCCCATTGCCATTAAACACATCAGGCCGACGCAAGTTGCATCGGCCTTCTTCCAACCTGTTTCGACTCTCGATTTCGGGGAATTATTGGATGGACTCCCGGAATATGCCAGTTCTCAAGCAAGGCCAGGTCGCTCGGAATGTCGCATATGCGCGCGGATCATCCACGTAACTCCATGCGATATTCTCGGTTACGAGTGGCCTGTCAACAATCTATCCGCGTCTGCGTCAGGCCAGAAGAAGCCGAGGCATCACTGACTTTCTTACCTGGCCGTGCGGCTGAGTCGGAATGTGGCACAAGTAACCGCTTTCGACCAGTCGCCAGCGATACCTCACCATTGAAATCACCGTCGTGGTTTGAGGTACTCGTCTGCATTCTTACAAGGCTTGCTCCGAAGGTGTAAATGCGATACTGTTCTGACATGTATTCTGATTCCAGAACCATGATAGATTCTCGCGCAGTTCATCATAAGGATTAAGTTCAGTAAGAAGGTTGGCTCCATGGCAGGCGATCTGATCACAAGGCGGAGATTTCTCAAGGGAACATGCGGTTCGGTGGCCGGAGTCGCTCTGGCGGGCTGCAGAGGGGCATCACTCGCGAATACTGCGAGCGTGGATAAAGACGACGCCAAGGGCATGCTGACCGGGTTCGTCGTCGCAGATGCGCATTTCGGATGGGACAAGCCGGATGTGCAGCCGCCCGTAGAAGTCATACGGGCCATGATGGGGCGCATTCTCAGGCGTTTCCCGGACCTTGATCTCTTCATAGATGCGGGCGATGCGCACCACGGCCACGCCCCGGACCAGAACCGTGGCGAATGGACCGATGTCATTGCCAACGGTTGCGGGAAAGTCCCCTTCTTCTACGTCGCCGGCAACCACGATATCATGAATTTCGGGCATGGGGACGCCGAGCTGCGCTGCAACCGAATGGGCAGCGCGCCGTGTCGGCCCTACTACAGTTTCGATTTGAAGGGGATACATTTCCTTTCGCTGCCGGAGTTGATGGACGTCTGCATCGTGACCCGAGAGACGCTCGAGTGGGCATCGCTGGACCTCGAGGCGAATCGTGGGAAAACGACAGTCATCCTCTCGCACAACTCCATCGCGAACACAACGCTGCCGGGCCTCGACCCGGGCTACCGAGAGCTTGCCAACAGCGAAGAGGTCTATGACCTCATCAACCGCTACCCGAACGTGCTGGCCTGGATGCACGGGCACAATCACACATGGGAGATCGTGCCGAAGTCCGGAAAGCTCTACGTTTCGTGCGGCCGCATCGGCGGTTTCGATCCGCCCTACCCGGGATGGTTTGGGCGTGGACACCTTGGGGGGATGTACTTCGAGGCCGCGCCGGACCGCTTCACCGTCAGAGGCTACAGCGCCACCGAGGCCTGCTTCTTCGACGAAATCGAACACTACTCACATCTCACGAAGTCCATCAGCGGGCCGACATCTTACGATCCCGGGGCGCCGGCCGCCTTCAGCTACGGGATCGGCGGCGCGTTGGACGGACAGAGGATGCGGGCGGCGAACCATTACGCTGGTGAGTCTGTCCAGCGACAGATATTCCTCTCCGGATGTAGTGGAGGAGTTCTGAATGAGAACGCCGATATCCAGAAGTACGCCTGCAGGTCGCTGGCAGGGAAGTTGCTCCCCGCCCTCGGCCTTCATCCGTACAAGAACAAAAACGACCACTCGAAGCCGGCATGGGAATGGCTTGATCCGGGGATCCGACTCAATCCGCTGGACAACCCAAAACAAGATAGAGTCCTGACAAGTCCCCACACACAGGCCGGTCGTGTCGCATACTACCGCTGTGCCCCCGGGCGCCGATACTTTGCAGCAATAGACGCAGAAGCCGAAGGTGGAGGGCAATCACTCAAGCTCGAGTGCCAGGTGCACGACAACGAGGGGAACCTGCTGAGTGCTCTGCCCGTGGCGGAGTGGCAGATCGGGCCCGGCAGGCGTAGATACGAAGCGAACTTCGACGTCCCGGCCATCAGCGGAACCCCGACCATCTACTCAGACCCGACTTCGGACAGAACGATACAGTTGATGATCTGTGCCACGATCTGTCCGAACGCGGAGCCGATAGTCGTGCGGCACTTCGGTTTTACCCTTGCCGGAGCCTCTGAAACAACGGAGGATGCCGCGATCATCGTTGATGGAGCAGAATTCAGAAGAGACGGCTCCCTCGGAGAGGCGGAGTGCGCCGTGTTGCCGGTTCCCGGACTTCCGGGAAGCCACACTCTATTTGAAGCCCGAGCAGGGGGTTGCGGGCGTGTTACATGGCTTATCAGGCACGAAGGAATCAAGTGGCAGGTCAGGAATGCTACGGTCCAGACGACTCAAAAAGGGATGTTGGTTGGCCCGATGCGAAATACCTTCTGCCCGAAGAATGAGATCGTGATAGCGCCGCTCTTCCGACCGGCAGGTCCGTATGTCTCCCGGACGAGGAACATTGACAGGTTCTCCGTGCGCTTTCCCACGGACGACGACTCCTCCCTGGTTGTAGGGATCGAGAAGCTTCTTGGGCCAGGTGAGATCTTCGTCCAATCAAAAGCGAGGCCCTCGTCAGTCTCGGGGACGAGTCGGTGGGAACACGTTGACGGTCTCCTGCGGATCGAGGTGGACGTGGCGGGTGAGAAACGGATCATCTTCGGAACGTGAGATGACGCGCTGGCACCGTGGCGCCAATGCATATGAACATCGGAGAGAACCTGAGACCTCGGTTTCCATTGTGTTGATTCACAGAAGATTTGCCAACGGCGAGAACCCGGGGAAAAAGCCCCTGATTCGGCTCCCGGTGAAGAAGATCGTGGTCTATGATAAGCGCACCATCGAGATCAGGTACCGCTTATACACCGGGTTGAGACTCAACGAAATCCGCAGTCTCACGGTGACAGACCTGGACGTCGAGAACCCCGGCCTCAGACTCGACGGCGCATGGACCAAGAATCGCAAGTTCGGCTTCCAGCCTCTCCCCCCAGGCGCTGGTCAAGCGGCTTGAAGCGTTCGGAGCCGCCCGAACTGCGAACAGCTTCTACGAGAGATTCAACGGCAGGAAGGACTTGACCATCTGGGTTCCCGACAACCCGCTGCTCTACGTTCCCAGCCACGCATCGCGGGAGTTCCTGAAGGACCTTGAGGCGGCGAAGATCCCCAAGAACTTCCCCGGCGTCGGCAAGGCGGACTTCCACGCCCTGAGGACGACCTATACGACCCTCGTGATTGAGTCCGGGGCGAATGGAGTCGTTCCCAATGCCTATCGCTCTTCTATCATCGTCAGCTACCTCGTCATTCAGTATCCATTCGTCTATGTGCTCAGTATGACGGAAGGAAGCGATTCTCTTGCGAACAGGTTCCGACATGATGTCGAACCGCCCCTTCGTGATCTGTGTGAGTCACCCACCTCGAGAGGAATTCAAGATACTGTCAGTCTGAGGGCTCCAGACAACTGACGACGTATTGGAGTCGAGCGTCCTTGCCGTTGTGGGTGTCACGATCGGGCTTTCGACGGCCACTGCCATCTCATGCGCGGCGGGCAACCGGCGCGAATCCACTCCTCCAGCTCTTCACGTCGCCAGAGCGTCCGACCACCGATTCTGACTGGCGCTGGAATCCTTCCGCTGTGGATGGAACGCCAAATTGTAACCGTTGCAACACTCAGCATCTCGGCTACGTCGGATGCCCCCAACAGCAGTTTCTCACTGGGTGCGTCATTCGGCATGTGTCAACTCCTTGGGATGGGAATCAGCTGGCGGCGGCTGGTGATATCAACTCGACCGTCGCTTTGGAAGCAGCTGATTCGTGAAGCATGGAGCGCCTACTTGAAGGCCGTGACACGTGTCAACGGCGATGGCCGAAGATGGTGGGTATCTGATGGGAGATGGTGATCCGCTGGACATCCCGCCACGTTGGGATACACTTCACGGGTGGGATACCTGCGAATCCAGGGCCTCGTCGCTGCTGCGTCGCATGGGAACGGGTCAGGTGCGCCTGGAGGCAGGAGTCCGAACGGTTGGCTGAAGAGAGGTCATTGCCCGGCATGAAGACATTGCAGAGAGCCGCGTGCGCGCTCGCGTTCCTGTCCATCGGCGGGGCAATGCGCGCGGGAGAAATGGCAACGGTGATCACAAAAGACACGCAGGCCGCTCTCGTCAATCCCGGCATGGGTTGGACAATGCATTTCTACTCGAACGTCCCGACCAACTACGGGTCGAAACTCGATCCATCGGACACGCTCGATGACTTCCCGGGGCTTTCGACCGTCTACCTGCGCATCCCGTGGGCGTTCATCGAACCCGAAGAGGGCAAGTTCAACTGGTCCATACTCGACACGCCCGCACAGCGCTGGATTGCCAGGGGTAAGCGCATCGCATTGCGCCTGACGTGTTCCGAGAACTGGATGAAGTATGCGACTCCGGAGTGGGTCAGGAATGCGGGAGCACTGGGGACATTCTATCAGTTCGGGAAGGGCCGCGTTGACGACAGCGGCACATGGGACCCGTTCTTCGACGATCCCGTCTTCCTGGAGAAGCTGGACAAGTTCCTCGCTACGGCGGCGGCGCGATATGACGGCAATCCCAACGTTGAATTCATAGACGTCGGCACATTCGGTCTCTGGGGGGAAGGCCATACCCACATGAGCAGCTTGCAGGACAACATAGAAATCCAGAAGACCCACATTGACCTTCACCTGAAACACTTCAAGAGAACTCTCCTCTGCATCAGCGATGACTTTGCGGGCCACGACAAGCCCGGACGAAGGTTCCCGATCACGGACTACGCGTTGTCCAAGGGCGTCACGCTTCGCGACGACAGTATCATGGTGCAGCCTCCGCCGAGGTCTTGGTACCACGCCGAGATGGCGCAGGAGTTCTGGCCCAGGCTGCCCGTCATCCTCGAGCACGAACACTACGGGGGATCCAAGTCGCGTGGCGCGTGGGACGGGGAGCGCTTGCTGAAATCCGTCGAGGACTACCACGCCAGCTTCATGTCGATCCACTGGTGGCCAAGGATACTCCTGGAAGAGAACCGCGAAGCCATCGCCAGGATCAACCTGCGCATGGGTTACCGCCTTCAGCCGGTGGAGATAACGTGGCCAAAGACAGTCGAGATCGGAAAGCCGTTCATGGTCCAGTGGGCATGGTGCAACAAGGGCGTTGCCCCGTGCTACGGCGGCGGTTTCCCAGCTCTGACGCTGAAAGATGACAAGGGCGGCATCGTGGCCGTCCTGAGCGATGAAACGCTGAATATGCGCGACCTGCAGACCGGTCCAACCGATGCCACTCCGACGAGGAAACACGAAAGTGAGTTCGTCGTCGGCCTCGTGGCCCCAACGACGAAGCCCGGCCCTTACGACGTATTCATATCCGTTGGCAAGCGCGACGGCACGCCGCAGATCGCCTTGCCGCTGGAGGGGGACGACGGCCAGCGCCGCTACAAACTGGGAGCCGTGATCCTAAGAGATGGAAATACCCCCAGCGACTGAACAGCTTAACCGCATATTGCCGTTGAGCGCCTGTGTTCGGTGACATGTGGTGAAGGTGCCGCTTCTCACCCACCATAGGCGTTTTCACCAGAACATCGCCGAGACGAATCACACTCGTTCCGCGACATTATGGCGGCCGTGATTTGTGTAATGGTTGCTTTTCTTACCATCCTCGCTCAATCCACGTGCTTGTTAGCGAATGGAGATGACACCCCGAATGAACGCATACTATCCGGAGCCATCGTCGTTTTTGGTTTCCTACTGGCAATGTATGTCTACCGGCTGTATCTGCGCTGGAAGTTGATGCCTCTTTCTCAGGATTCCGTGACAAAGGGGAGAGGGATTAGGAAACGTTCTTTTCCTGTCGCCATATTCGGCTTGGGAGTTAGGGAGGGGAGAGGCATCCGTCCGCGTGTGCAAAACCTCAGACCTTCGGTCTTTCGGTTTCGCACACCCTACCCCTTTTGCCCACGGGGAAAGCGCGCCGCGCACCCTACGCTTTCTTTCCGCGTGCGCACGGCTTGCGGCTTCGCCGCCGCGCCGCGCACCCTACATCAGCGCACACCCTTCCGCGCACACCCTCCGGTCATCTCGCACCCAGCGTTCGTCGGGATTTACTTTTCCCGCTTGTAGACAATCAACGCCGCGCCGGGTCGTTCCGTTATCTCGACGAGGAGATACTTCTCCATCATCTCTCGCCCCGTCATGCGCTTCGTCCCCGGAACGTCGGGATTCGTCAGAGCGTAGACCGCGTCGGGGTCAAGCCCGCGCAACTGGAAGCCAATGGCCGCGCAGGGGCTTTCCGCGCGCCGGAAGGCCTGCACCATGCCCTCGCCGAGGTCCGGGCGATCAAATTGCCACGCCATCCAGACGTCGTTTTCGACGCTGTAAGTGGTGAGTGGATAGTAGTCGCCAGTCCAGCAGTGGGCGACTTGCTGGAACTCCTCCGCCAGCTTTCGCATCAGGTTGTAGTCCAGGCCCTTCGAGCGCATGTCCCACAGGCAGTTGGTGAAGGGGGCCATGTTGCTGCGGAAGACGTAGGGATCAACGTCCGCCGCGCCGGTTCCGGAAAGGGGTATCCAGAAGGAGAGGCCGTAGGTGTGGCTCTGCGTCCCGACGGGATCGCATCGCCAGTCCGTGCGCCAGAGCGGGATGGCGCGGCGCATCGTCTCAAGATCGTTGCGCCGCCCGCCGCTTGCGCATGAGTCAATAAACATGGCGGGATGCCGGCGCAGCAGTTCGTCCCAGTAGGCCAGGTATCCCTCGACATGCCTTATCTCCGTGATTCCCTGCCGGTCCGGCGCGTCGTTGCCCCGCCAATGGTTCAGCGGATCCATGTTGAAATCCTGCCGGTAGAGATCAATCCACTGCTCCGTCAGCCACTTCAAGGCGTCCGGATTGCCTAGGAGTCCGTCAAAGTATTCGCGGCGCGGACGCTATTTGAAAGCGCCTTCGTCATGTCGTTGCATGGACCTGCCGGGGCCATCCGGGGACTTCTCCGTCGCAACTTTAGCATCGTCGACTTTTCTCTCTCAAAACGCGCAAAAAACCTGAAAAGAACGGAATCCGGCAATCGCGGCGCCCCGGTGCGTGTCAAGGCAAGAGACGACATACATGCCGCGCAGCGCTCTTTCTCGGATTGACGTTGGCCGCGTGCCAATCAGAATCGCGTCTTCGCCGTAATTTGTAACATGGTCAAGGAGACCAATGTGAGAACTGAAGTCCTGTTGGCTGCCATGGTTGTCCTGTCATTCTTTTCCTGCGCGAATACGGATGGGAAGAAGGATTTCCCGCCGTCTGCGGCACAGTGCGCTGAAGGCGCAGGGAATTCCGCCCCGGGGGCGGAAAGCGATAACCCGCTAAAACGTGGCCGCTTGCGTGCGGAAGGACGATGGATTCTGGATGACAAGGATCGCGTGGTCATCCTCAACGGCGTCAATCTCGCCGATTCCTGCAAGCGGCCGCCCTTCCTGCCCTGGCAGACCAAGGAGCAGGTGCAAATCCTCCGCAAGTGGGGATTCAACAGCGTGCGTTATCTGATTGTATGGGAGGCCGTCGAGCCGGAGCCTGGCAGGTATGACGATGCTTTCCTGGATCAAGTTGCGATTCGGCTGGCGTGGTGCCGCGAGGCCGGCCTGCGCGTCATTCTGGACATGCACCAGGACATCTGGGGACGGAAGTTCAACGGAGACGGCGCTCCGGACTGGGCGTGCCTGGACAACGGGCAAAAGTTCGCCCAGCCGAAAGGGGTATGGAGCGCAGGATATCTGACCTTGCCGGTGAACGCCTGTTTCGACAACTTCTACGCCAACAAGCCCGGTCCGGGCGGCGTGGGTATCCAGGATCGTTTCATCGCGGCGTGGAGGCATGTTGCCCTTCGCTTTAAGGACGACCCAAACGTCATCGGGTATGACCTTCTCAACGAGCCGCACTACGGCTCAACCATCTACACGATATTTCTTAGAGGAGGCGTGATCCTTGGGAATTACCTCGGCGATGACGCAAGAAAGGAAATACTGAGCATTCTGAAAGACATGGACCGATCAAAGATCGTCGGCCAGAAGATCATTCGCGAATTGATGGACAAAAAGCTCCTCATGAAGATGTTCGACGAAGGCAGCGACACCGCCCTGGAGCGTTGACATCACGCAGTTCGTCACGGCTGGTGAGAACCGCATCGAGATTCTGGTCTGCAATACTCTTGCTAACCACTACGGTACGATACCGACGCACTACCGGGGCTGCACGGTTTCAGGTCTGCTGGGACCGGTCACAATCCAGGCTGATTGCCCGATGACATTGCGGCAACAGGCGCGCTAGGCCGATTCTGTGCAAGGGCGCCTTGCCGCGCGCACGCGCGGAAGCCGCAACAGTAGGAGTAGACTGACAATCGCTGCTGTTCAAAGTGCTGTGCGCGATTCCTCTCTCCTCAACGACGAAGTCGGACAATCTGATTGCCTGGAACTCTCTGGCAAAGCCGTTTGGCCGGGGAATCAGGCCGGCCTTCTTGCCAGTTCATTACACGAGCCGGGGGGAATCACGTTTGAACGACCCGATGGTGATCTCGATTCGATTGACTGCGGCTTGGAAATCAGATGATTTGTGAAGCATCAAACGACTTGCTGATGTAATCGGGTTCATGACCATATCATTGCAGCTGGCCTTGATCGCCCAATGACAGCGGCGACACCTGAACCTTTGTCGAATTCTACAAAGATGTTTTCGTGCGAACTGTTCGATAGTGAGGCCGGCGCGGACTACGAGGGCGCGCAATCGCATTCCTACGGACGAGAACAGCCCATTGTGAAAAAGGGGCGAGATTCTGCGCCGCCTCACGGACGAGATTGGCGACTGCCCCGGCTCTGTCATCGTGGAATACAGGCGGCTGGGCCGATGAGCCATGCGCTTCGGCCATGTTGCGGTTGCCATGTAAAGCGCGACCTTGCATGTCTGACGCGACGTCGGGCGACTTCCAGAGCCGTCGGCCCTGGCCAGGGCGCAGACGGCATCCACTCCGACGTGTCACGCGCAGGCAGGTCATGAGCGACTTCCGCTGTGGAGTTCTTATCATACCGGCTGGTATAGTCAATGAGAGGAAGTCGGAGCGAACTACTGTGGACCTTGAATGGATGGAAGGTGCAGCCATGAAGTCACCAGAATCCGGTTGCAGCGTGTGGCGCGAGGTCGGTCTTCGGCATCGAAGAGCCTTGATCCAGCGGCGCTTCGTTTTAGCCTGTGTATTGGTTCTTGCCGCCGCGGCGCATGCGGTCGGGGCTGATGCTCCGCAAGAACCGGTCGCCTTCGTGACGCACCGCATCGGCCAGTTCCGCAGCGAAGCGTGCTGCGTCGGGGATTTCAATAATGACGGCAAACTCGACGTTGTAGCCGGACCTTATCTATATGTCGCGCCCGATTGGAGGAAAGTGGAGATACGCAAGCTGACTGGGGAAGTAGACGACAAGGGCAAGGGCTACTACGACGATTTTGCGAACCTGGCTCTGGACGTAGACGGTGATGGCCTGCTCGATGTGGCTTCATGTTTCTGGTTCAGGAAGTCCGCAGCATGGTATCGCAACACCGCCGCCCAGGACGGACTGTGGCCCGAGACAATCATCGGCACGAACGGCAATTTCGAATGCGGCGAGCTGTTTGACCTCACAGGTAAGGGGAAAGCCAGCGACATTCTTCCCCATGTTCCGCAGACGGTATGGTACGAACTCGTCGTCAGCGGGCCAAAGCGGGGAACTTTCGTCTGCCACACGGTATCCGGCAAGACCATGGAATACGGCGGCGGCGCGGGCGATGTGAACGGAGACGGGCGGATTGACATCGTTCGTCCGAACGCATGGTTTGAGGCTCCGGCGGACCAGCGTTCTTCGGACTGGAAAGAGCACCCGCTCGCCCTGGGAGACCGAGAGGCCGGCAAGGCCGAACACACGCCTGAGATCCGCGTCTACGACGTCAACGGAGACGGGCTCAACGACTTGATCACCAGCTCAGCGCATCGCTACGGCATCTTCTGGTACGAGCAGACGCATGAAGACGGCAGGACGGGTTGGAAACAACATCTGATTGACGATTCATGGAGCCAGGCCCACAGCATCAGCCTGGCCGATATTGACGGCGACGGAGCGCTCGATCTCGTCACCGGCAAGCGCTTCATGGCCCACAATGGAGGCGATCCCGACGAGAATGCGCCGTTGGGGGTCTACTGGTACCAACTGAAACGCAAGCCGGACGTGACTTGGACGAAACATGTAGTCTCCTATGATCAGGGCATAGGGTCTGGCATGAACATCCCGGTTGTTGACCTCGATGGCGACGGAGACCTTGACATCGTCGTCACTGGCAAGTGGGGCGGGCCGGTGTGGTTTGAGAACAGGCGGATATCTTCACAACGGTAGGGCGGTTCCCATCCTCGAATGGCGCTGGGCGGGACGGCCAGGTAGTTCCACAACTTTGACAGGCTGGTCTTGATCACCCAGTGACCGCGGCGGCACCTGAACCTTTGTAGAATTCTACAAAGGTGGAGACCGGAACCACGCATAACCCGTCAAGAACCCCGCCCCGCAACGTCAAATGCATGGTCACAATCTCAGTTCCCGCTCCGAAAGTCCTCCCCGCAAGCGAGGCACGGGCGTCTCGGAAGTGGCTTTGGCAGAAGTATCATCATTTCATTCGCCCCCAAAGATACTGCTGCGTCGTCAGGGGTGCTGCGATCATTTGTCCAGACTCAATGCAGTTTTGTATGCAACAATCTCTCAGTTTCCCGTCAGTAACTGACCTTTGGATATCAGAATCAGTGCAACAGACATCACCGTCAGCATCCCTGACGCACAACTGGTTGCACCCGAAGCAGTTTTTTTACGTTTCGGCAGTTTTCTGCTTGACTGCGCCGCTGAATCCGCTAAGAATGAATACAGGAGAGCAAATACTGCATCACAATGCCGAGCACGACCATGAAGTCCGTCAGATTATGATGAGGGGAGACATCAATGAAGGTCTACGCCATCACCACCAACAGCGTTGACGGAGCCTGCGCCGCAGCCGCCGTTCTGCTCAAGCACCCCGACGCCCAGGTGCAGATAACCAGCCAATACAGCATCGGAAAGGCCCTGGGAAAGATACTCGACCAGAATGACCAATCTCCCCATCTGCATATCTGCGGGGTCGGACTCGCCGGCGGCGAGGAGGACAGCAGAGGGATACGGGCGGACGTGGCCGCCAAACTCTCTCTGATACGCCAGAGAGGCGGCAATACCGTCTGGTACTGCGGCAGAAACTACATGGACATCCACAGGGATGCGCTGTCCAGGGTCTGCGATACCAGATTCGACGCGCGCATGAAGACCAATACGGCATGTGTGCTGGATGCCCTGGGCATCAGCGGCCACGAGAGGGCGCGGTTTCTCACAGAACTGGCCGGGGAGTACTGGGACAACAGCGTTGAGAGCCCCGATCACCAGTTCTGGCACGACCTGGTTGACGTTTCACGAGAGAGTTACTTCGGAAAGGGAGACCGCGAACACGCCGTCAGAACCATACGGAAGCTGTCAGGAACCATTGAGTACACCGCCGAGGAAAGACAGAGGGACGAAGCGGAGATCGAGGAACATGAAAGGTTCGGCTTCCACTACGCCCTGCTTGGCTCAAGCGAACAGATGGCGCGGCTGCGCAGAGAGATAATCAACGTAGCGCAGACGGACAAGCACGTCCTGATCGTAGGCCCCATGGGATCGGGAAAGGAGTTCGTCGCCTGCGCGCTGTGGAAGCGCGGCTCACGACGCGAGAAACCGTTCGAGAAGGTCAATTGTGTGGAGTTCTCATGCGATTCGCGGGAAGCGGTCATCCGACTCTTCGGCTCCAGGGGAGGCGAGGAAGGCGCAATCGAGGGCGTTTTCGAGAAGGCGAAGGACGGCACGGTATTCCTCCGCAATGTGGATGAACTGCCCCTGGATGTCCAGAACAGGCTTCTGCTCCTTGTGGAAGAGGGGTCATTCCGTCCCGACGGAACACGGGAAAGGGTGGAGACAAGGGCCCGCATCATCGCGTCAACCAGCAGGGATCTGGCCGTGGATGAGAGGTTCAGGCGGGACCTTTACTACAGACTCGGGGTGGTCAGGATACAGGTCCCGTCATTCCGGGAACGGATTGACAGCAATCCGTCGGACGCATGGGTCGTCGGAGACGGGATACTCGAGGAGATGGAACAGAACGGGCTTCGGCTGTCGGAGAGGGACTGCCAGGCGATACTGGAGTATGACTGGCCGGGCAGCATGGCGGAGTATAAGTGCGTTCTGTCCCACGCGGCGTATTCCCGCAGGACGGTCTGGGAGATACTCAGGGGGGCAATCGCCGGTTCACAGACAGGCAGATACAGAGAAGCAATGCATGCCATGTCACGGGAGCATCCCGTCCATGAGACCGTCTGCTCTGCCCCCCCGTCCACGAACCTGGAGCCGGCAGAAGAGATGGACAGCCTGGCAGACGGAGCACCAGAGGGGCCGCTTAGTCCTATCCATTGTAAAGAAGAAGTGATGACGGACAACGACATCCGCAAACTCTACATGAAACAGGTGTGGGAGGTCTGCGGGCGGAACTACCGCGATGCGGCCAGACGGCTTGGAGTATCGGAGAACACGCTGCGGAAGTATGTCAGGATGTCGCAGGCGACCTGACCAGACATCAAAAACTGGATTACGGCTCGAAAAGACGGCCAGAATCGAAAAGAAATCTCTCAAATCCTGACTGACTTTCGAGCGGGACACCGTTTTATCTGAAACAAGATTGCGGCAAGCATCGCCGTGCATAACGCCACGTAAGCTATTCATATCTAATATGATACGACTACATTTCCTATCGGAATGCCCCCCCGCCGTATCGGCCTCGAAAGCAAAATATGAATCGGCAAGAAAATAGTGCTTGACATTTGCATTTCGTGCGCTATACTAAGGAGAGTGGCGTGAGATTCTGAGGTTGCGATCAGAATTTGCTGCCGCGACTGGTGCGGTGGAACTGGTGAACCAACCAAAGCAGGGAGGACTGGACATGGCGATCACGGCTGACAGGTTCATGGACCTGAACGGGTTGAGTGAACTGAGGATCACGGGACACGCCCTTGGCCGCATCGAAGAACAGGTCGGGTGCGAGGTCGGGGCTGACGACATCGCCGATCCTTTCCTGACGGCTCGACAGGTCAAGCCCTTCCAGATGCTCATCCTCGGATACCGTCCGAAGTACGCAACCAGGAAGAGCAGCGGGGAGAAGTCGTGGTACTTCCGCTTCCTCTTCAAGGCATGGGAGTTCATCGCGGTGCTCAGCCAGAAGGGGGACGGACAGATCAAGTGGGTGACAACCTATGCCCGCAACCCCCAGAACGACGCGCTGCGGCTGTTGGACTTCGATGAGCTCATGCCGGCGGTTCAAGCATCTGATGCGGCTATCCGTCAGATCGCGTGACGGAAGGCGTATGAGAAGGTGAGAACCGAAATCAATTCTTTACCTTGGGAGAGATAGAGAGATGAACGGAAACATCAGTCAGATTGTCAGTCAGGTCGTGGTGGGCAACCCCATAGAGCTTGGGGCGTTGACCGTATTCCCCCTTTCGTGGCAGACGGAACGGGCCGGACGTCAGGAGGTGGCCGTTCTGGATGAAGGCATGGGGACCGGCAAGGTCCTGGTCGAGGAGATCTCGGAGGGAGGCAGCGTGCCTGAACTCTCCGTTCAGAACAACCTCGACCAGGACCTCTTTATCCTCGAGGGCGAGGAGGTCAGGGGCGCAAGGCAGAACCGCGTCCTGAACATCTCCGTCTGCATCGGGGCGAAGTCCAAGGTCATGATCCCCGTCACCTGCGTCGAGCAGGGGCGGTGGCATTACAAAAGCAGGAGGTTCGGCTCCGGCAGCCGGGCAAGCTACAGGATGCGCAAGGACTCCTCGAAGTCCGTCAGCGAGTCGGCCAAGCGGGGGCTCGACTTCAAGTCTGACCAGCGATTGATGTGGGAGAACGTCGAGAAGGAGCTTCGGCACAAGAAGTCCCACAGCCCGACGCGGGCGTTCTCCGACGCCTATGACGATGTTGCCCCCCACATCCGGGCGACCCTGGACACGGTGTTCGAGCTGCCAGCGGGCACGGTCGGCGTGGTGGTCGCGCTCGGGGAGAAGGTTGTGTCAGCGGAGCTGTTCAGCACCCCGTCGCTGTTCCGGAAGATGCGGGACAAGCTGTTCAGGTCCTACGCCTTCGACGCCTGGGGGATCAAGGAAGGCCACAGGCGTCCCGCAAGGGAAGAAGCCGAGGGCTTCCTCAGGAAGGCCGAGGGGACGGAGGCGATCCTGCGCAAGTCCCCGGGCCGGGGAGACCAGGTGCGTCTTGATGGGAAGGATGTCACGGGCGGGGCGCTGGTCGTTGACGACGAACTGGCCTACGCCTGCCTGATGTCGTCGGACTAGGGCGACGCCTGCCCGAATTGGGGCGTGGGATGAGATGCCGCCGTGTCTTCCCTGAGGAGACTCGGCGCTCTCATCCGGGGTGACACTGACGGGACATGCGGCCCGCATGCGCGGGCGGCATCGGAGAAGTCGCGTGGAAGCAAATGTGATAACGGGTTCCGTTTGCCGCGACATGGTGTTGCGGCGCGGAACACATAAGGAGAGGCTGAGATGAATAGCAATCTCACCGAAATCGTCTGTATCGTGGATCGTTCGGGCTCGATGAGCTCTGTCCGAGAGGACGCTGTGGCCGGGTTCAACAGCTTTCTGGGCGACCAGAAGAAACAACCCGGGGACGCAAACATCACACTCGTGCTGTTCAACGACGGTTACGAGGTCGTCCATGACGGCAGGCCCATTGCGGGTGTTGATCCGCTCAATGATCAGACCTACGTGCCAGACGGTTGCACCGCCCTGCTGGACGCCGTGGGACGAAGCATTGACGACGTAGGCAAGCGTCTGGCGGCGACGCCAGAGGACGAACGCCCGGGAAAGGTCATCGTGGCGATCCTGACCGACGGTCTGGAGAACGCCAGCACGGACTACACCCGTGAGCGCGTGTTCGAGATGATCAGTCACCAGCATGAGAAGTACAGCTGGGAGTTCATCTTCCTCGCCGCCAACCAGGACGCGATTGCCGAGGGCGGGAAGATCGGCATCAAGGCCGACAACTCCATGAACTTCGCGGCAAGCGGGGAAGGCACAAAGGAAGCCTGCTTGCGCATGAGCGACGCCGTCATGGGGTTCAGGACGACGGGCAAGACCGGCGACTGGAAGAAGATGCACAAGCGCGTGCCGGGCAGCCGCAAGCAGAGCCGCAGCAGGACTCCGAGCCAGGGACAGGGCAATGGCAATAACGGTCAATGACTTCATCCGCGTGGTGAAGGGCTACATCACCGACCGCTTCTTGGAGGCGGGGCAGGCAACGTCGCAGTTGATCCTGTACTCGCGCCACGCGCGGGCGGGGAACCTTCCCCTGGAGGACAAGGCGATCCTGGAGGATACGGATCGCGTTGTCCTCTTCAGGAAGGCCTGCAATCTCTTCCAGGCGGCGGCCGTGCTGCACTTCTTCGAAGGACGGGTGGGAAGTCCTGAGGAGGTCCATGCATGGCGAAGCGATGAGGACGCCCCGTATCCCGACGGGCGGGAATGTTTCGTGCTGGAGGTCGAGACGCGCGATGAGCACTACAGCTGTGTCTGGCCGATCATCAGGCGCAGGAACGGCCCCGTCAGCCTCGGGGCGGAGGAGGTCCATCCTGGAACCATTGCCACGTGGCCGGACAGGAAGGAGATCATCTGCGGCGTGGGGTACCTGGACGGCCTGGAGCCGGAGGAGATCGAAAGCATGGGGCTTGCGGTCCCTTCCGACCAGGCCGAAGGAGACAATCCGTCACAGTGAAGGAGAAGTCGGATGGCAGTCACAATTGATGATGTCATAAACGAAACGAAGGACTTCCTGACGGAGGGGTTTCAGAAGCACGGCAGAGTCCGTCCCACGGTCTATCTCTTCACCAGCGATTCAAGGCTCTTTCCTTTGCCGCCCACAAGGGGCATGGGTATGATGGAGGCCGAAAGAAGGGTGGCCGCCTTCCGCCGATTCTGCAACCTGGTACAAGCTGAAGCCCTCCTGCACTTCTATCTTGCTCGCGTGGGGAAAACGGAGGACTTGGAAGCCAATGCGGACGGAACCGCTGCGGCAAACCCGCATGACAGGGAGTGCCTCGTTCTCGAGATCGAGACACGGGATGAGCATTACTGCTTCGTCTGGCCCGTGATGCGACGCGCGTCGGGCATCGTCAGCTTGGGGCCGGAAGAGATCCATCGGGGAACCATCGCCACGTGGCCTCAGCGCCAGGAGATTCTGCGCGGAGTTGACAGAATGCATGGAGTGAACAAGGAAGATATTGAAGCAGCCAAGGCTTTTCTGCTGGCCGGTTCAGAGGAGTTGCCTGAAGATGCGCCCGGTGTTGATTCGCAGAAGAGAGCAGAAGCGGAGTCGCCCGAATGAGCATGAGGAAAAGGATTGCCGCCCGATGGAGCGCGACACATGCGGGGGTATTACTGCGCTGGCGCGCCTTTCGGGAATGGCTCCGCCGGCGCGGCCCGGCTCAGTTGGCAATACGGTGGACTCTTATTGTGATAATCGTCATATTCGGCTTGTTCTTTGTTCTTCTGACAATCATGATGGCCAGCTACTGGATGGACCGGTCCAGAACCGGGCTGACAGGTTGGTTCTCGGCTACTTCATCTGTGTACACGATGGAACGCCCAAAGGCATCATTACAGCCGCGCAACGTGTATCGGATGAGATGTTCTCTCATCTTCGATCATGTTTCGAATATCGACAGTCCCATCATTGCTACCGATGCAGATGGCATCGTGCGATGGTCGGTCTCGCCCAACTTCAGGCTCATCGAGGAAGTTGGTCCGGTCGAGTAAAACGTAATCAAAGGGGTACGTAGCTCCAATAGAGCCCGTTCTGACAGGACATGGGCAACGGGTCTGGCCAGCCCGAACATGACGGAAGGAGCAACGATTATGAAGAACTGCGACGTACAGAATGGCACGACGTACTTGGTGAAGATCGCCGACAACCTTGTCCCGGTGAAAATCGTCCGCGAGCATTCCAGCGATGGATGGGAAGGCACAGCCTTGCTGGCGGCGACGCTTCCTCAGTAGAAAAAGGCAATGCAGGAGATCCGTATCGCGTTGTCCTCAGGGAGATACGTAACCTATTCGAAACTGCCGTCATGCTGCGCACTTCTTTGAAGATCGCGTCGGAAGTCATGAAGAGGTTCATGCGTGGCGAACTCACGCAGATGTGACTTTATCCGGACTGGCGAGAGTGCCTGGCACTTGAGGTCGAGATGCGAGATGCGAGACAAGTATTAAAGCTTCATCTGTGTCATTGAGCGGTGAAAACCAGCCAGTAGAAAGCGCTTGAAAACCAGCCACGCAGATAAGGTTTGAAGCCGAATAGCATGGCCTCCGAAAGGAGGTTTGCTAGATGGCCAACCAGATCA
>Ga0209507_1000124_pt1 | contig 106518 bp, 84 predicted proteins | sample AD_UKC028_MetaG_FD_184414 | JGI IMG/M metagenome (GOLD analysis project Ga0209507, IMG submission 184414) | Active sludge microbial communities of municipal wastewater-treating anaerobic digesters from USA - AD_UKC028_MetaG (SPAdes) (version 2) | ecosystem: Engineered > Bioreactor > Anaerobic >...
TCCGCAAGATTCGTGCACGTATAATTGACTGGCGTGCTAATCAAATATTGAACGTATTGCTGTTTGGTTATCATGTCGAGATTATACCAAAACAATCAACAACCTGGAACTCCAAGCGAAAGTCCTGTGTATGTGGAACGGTTGCAGGAAGCGTTATTGCCCGATTATGAAGATCAGGAACAACGACAAGCGGCGGCCCGTTGTTTTTATGCCCAGGGCGAGCTGGGGCCGTTATGCGAATTACTGGAACAGCGCTATTTCAAGGTGTTCGATAACCGCGATCTGCGCTGGAGCAATGAACTGGTGGTGAAAACCGCCTTTCTGGTCACGCTGTTTAACGACACGTTCTACATCATGGACTCGGAGCCAGCGCTGGATAAAGGCTACGGCGATTTGAGTCTGATCCTGCGTCCCGATATCCGTCAGTACCAACTGCTGGATCACCTGCTGGAGTTTAAATATATCTCCTTAAAAACCCTGGGACTGAGCAGCGAGGTGGTAGGAACAATGGATCGGGAGGCGTTGCGCGAACTGTCCACAGTGGCTGAACAAATCCAGGCCGCTGAGAGCCAGTTGGCTCGGTATCGGGCCACTCTGGAGCGGGTTTACGGGGGAAAACTCAAGCTGCGCACTCACGCGGTGGTGTGTATCGGGCTGGAACGGCTAGTATGGTTGTCATCGGGCGATCATTCGGCACAGGGCCAAAAGGCGCATTGACCGAACCGCACATCGCCTCACCCTCTCCCCGGTAGGGAGAGGGATCAACAGGAGAAACTCAGCGCGCCGCTACTAGCGCCTGCTCCAAATCCGCCAGAATGTCATCGATATGCTCAATACCGATGGACAGCCGCACCAAATCCTCACTGACGCCCGCTTTGGCCAATTCCGCCGGCGACAATTGCCGATGGGTCGTCGTCGCTGGATGGCAGGCCAGCGATTTGGCGTCGCCGATATTCACCAACCGCGTCACCAATTGCAGCGCGTCGATGAACTTCGCGCCAGCGTCGCGCCCGCCCTTGATGCCGAAACTGAGAATGCTGGAACCGCGCCCGCCCATGTATTTATCGACCAGCGGCTTGTCCGGGCTATCCGCCAGCGCCGGGTAATTAACCCACAAGACCTGCGAGTGACCCTTGAGATACTCAGCGGCCTTGACCGCATTCTCGCAATGGCGGTCCATGCGCACCGGCAATGTCTCAATGCCTTGCAAAATCAGAAAACTGTTGAACGGTGAAATCGCTGCGCCGGTATTCCGCAACGGCACCACCCGCGCCCGGCCAATGAATGCCGCCGGCCCCAGCGCCTCGACATAAACTACGCCGTGATAGGACGGGTCCGGCTCGTTCAACCGGGCGAACCGGACCTTGTGCTGATCCCAGGGGAAACACCCGGAATCAACAATAATGCCGCCAATGCTGGTTCCATGGCCGCCCATGTACTTGGTCAGGGCATGAACCACAATATCTGCACCATGCTCGAAGGGTCGGCATAAATAAGGGGTCGGCACGGTGTTATCGACGATCAGCGGGACGCCATGCGCATGGGCGACCGCCGCCCACGCGCCGAAATCGACCACATTCGCCGCTGGATTGCCGATAGATTCGCAGAACACCGCCTTGGTCTTGTCATCGATCAGCCGGCCCATCGCCTCGACATCATGATAGTCGGCGAACCGCGCCTCGATGCCGAACCGGGGCAGGGTGTGGGCGAACAAGTTGTAGGTGCCGCCATACAAGGTGGACGTGGTGACGATATTGTCGCCCGCCTCGGCAATGGTCATCAGCGCATAGGTAATCGCCGCCATGCCGGATGCGACCGCCAGCGCCCCTACCCCGCCTTCCATTGCCGCCACCCGCTGTTCGAGCACGGCGGTCGTCGGGTTCATGATCCGCGTATAAATATTGCCCGGCACCTTCAGATCGAACAGGTCAGCGCCGTGCTGGGTATCGTCAAAGGCGTAAGAGGTGGTCTGATAAATGGGAACGGCAACAGCCTTGGTGGTGGGTTCCGGCGTGTAACCGCCGTGAATGGCAATCGTTTCAATTTTCATCGTTCGGGTTCCATCAGTTGTCGGGAAAAAACGGGTAAAGTCTGAACGCCACAAGCGGGAAATGTCCAGTGACCGCAATTCCTTGCTTCATCATCGACATTCCCTACTATGCTTTGTTTTGGGGAACGCCGTGTTAGCGCCCCTTCGTCCCAGGCGACAGCCATCGAACGAAAAAACTACTCAACAACTCAACTAATGAGTCAAACCCAGGAGAGACCCATGCGGTTCATTCATCCACAAAAAAGAGGAGGGTTCGCGCCATGGCGGCAGCAGGATTGATCCTTGCCTTACTCTGCGCCGTCGGCGCCCTGATCTACGGCGTCCAGTCGATCCAATGGATCCTGGCCAAGAACCCTGGCAATCCCCGGATGCAGGAAATCGCCGCTGCCATTCAGGAAGGCGCCCGCGCTTACCTGAACCGGCAATACACCACCATCGCTATTGTCGGTGTGATACTGGCGGTGATCATCGCGGTGGTGCCGCAGCTTGGGCTGCGGACCGCTATCGGCTTTGCAATCGGCGCGATCCTGTCGGGCGCGGCGGGTTATATCGGCATGTACGTCTCGGTGCGCGCCAACGTCCGCACGGCCCAGGCGGCCCATGACGGGCTGGGCGCGGCGCTGGAAGTCGCCTTTCGGGGCGGTGCGATTACCGGCATGTTGGTGGTCGGTCTGGGCTTGCTCGGTGTGGCCGGCTACTACGTGATCCTGGCGCTGACCAACACCGCACCCACCGAACTGCCCGACCTCGGCCCGATGATCGGGCTGGGCTTTGGCAGTTCGCTGATCTCGATCTTCGCCCGGTTGGGTGGCGGCATTTTCACCAAGGGCGCCGATGTCGGCGCCGATCTGGTCGGCAAAGTGGAGGCTGGCATTCCCGAAGACGATCCGCGTAATCCAGCGGTCATCGCCGACAACGTCGGCGACAACGTCGGCGACTGCGCCGGCATGGCCGCCGACCTGTTCGAGACCTACGCCGTCACCATCATCGCCACCATGCTGGTAGGCAGCCTGTTGTATACCGGGGACGTCGCGCAAAGCGCCATTATTCTGCCGCTGGTGATGGGCGGTGTGTCAATCATCGCCTCGATCATCGGCTGTGGCTTCGTCAAGGCCCGGGAAGGCGAAAAGATCATGAACGCGCTCTATCGCGGGCTGGGCGTCGCCGGGGCAATTTCCGCCGTGGCCTTCCTGCCCGTCATCTGGCTGTTCATGGGCGGCAACAATCCCTGGGGTTTGTACGGTTCGGCGCTGGTCGGGCTGGGTCTGACCGCGGCCATGGTCGTCGTCACCGAGTACTACACCGCAACCGAGTTCAGCCCGGTGCAAAAGCTGGCGGAAGCCTGCACCACCGGTCACGCGACGAATATCATCGCTGGACTGGCGGTATCGATGAAAGCCACTGCGCTACCCGTGCTGGCCGTCTGCCTGAGCATCGGTTTGGCCTATTCCTGGGCCGGGCTGTACGGCATCGCTATCGCCGCGACCTCAATGCTGTCAATGGCCGGGATCATCGTCGCCCTGGACGCTTACGGGCCGATCACCGACAACGCCGGCGGCATCGCCGAAATGGCGGAAATGGATGAAAAGATTCGCGGCATCACCGACCCGCTGGATGCGGTAGGCAATACCACCAAGGCGGTCACTAAGGGTTACGCCATCGGTTCAGCGGCGCTCGCGGCGCTGGTGCTGTTTGCCGACTTTGAACACAAGCTGGCAATCTCCCATATCAAAGTCGATTTTTCCCTGACGGACCCTGTAGTGATTATCGGCCTGTTTATTGGCGGCATGATCCCGTTTCTGTTCGGAGCGATGGCGATGGAAGCCGTCGGTCGCGCCGCCGGCAGTGTGGTGATCGAAGTGCGTCGGCAGTTCCACGAAATCGCCGGGATCATGGAAGGCACGACCAAGCCCGACTATTCACGAGCGGTAGACTTGTTGACCAAATCGGCCATCAAGGAAATGATCATTCCTTCGCTGTTGCCAGTGTTGACGCCGATCGTGGTTGCTTTCGGTATGGCCTGGCTGATGGGGCCAGACGCCGGGCCGAAAGCGCTGGGCGGTTTGCTGATGGGCACTATCGTCACCGGGTTGTTCGTGGCGATTTCCATGACCACCGGTGGCGGGGCATGGGATAACGCCAAGAAGTACATCGAGGATGGTCATCACGGCGGTAAAGGTTCCGAGGCGCACAAGGCGGCGGTTACCGGCGACACGGTCGGCGACCCCTACAAGGACACCGCTGGCCCGGCAGTCAACCCGCTGATCAAGATCATCAACATCGTCGCGTTGCTGATCGTGCCGCTGCTGGTGGCGATGCAGTAAGGGCCATGACTGATCTCAGCCATTTCAACGCCGCCGGCGAAGCCCACATGGTGGATGTGGGGGACAAGGACGTCACGCGCCGGACGGCGATAGCCGAAGGCTGGATCGTCATGCAACCGGCCACGCTCGAACAGATCGTGGCCGGTCTGCACGCTAAAGGCGACGTGTTGGGTGTGGCGCGGCTGGCCGGCATCATGGGCGCCAAGCGCACTGCTGATCTGATTCCACTGTGCCATCCGCTGGCCCTGACCCGGGTCGCGGTGGATTTACAGCCGGTGCCGGAATGCCATGCGGTGCGGTGCGAGGCGACGGTGGAAACCCGGGGGCGTACCGGGGTGGAAATGGAAGCCTTGACCGCGGTGCAGATCGCGCTGCTGACCGTCTATGACATGTGCAAGGCGGTGGATCGTGGCATGACCCTCACGAATATCCGTCTATTGGAGAAGTTGGGTGGGAAGTCGGGACATTGGCAGGCAGATGCAACCAGAAGCTAAGGAAGGCCAGTGACGGAAATCACCATGAGCGATGTTCTCTATCTTGTCGATCAACCCTCACTGGTCGAGTTCTGCACCGGGTTGCGCGGCGCAGCTTGGCTGGCGCTGGACACCGAATTCATCCGCGAACAGACCTACCATCCCCAGCTCTGCCTGATCCAGGTCGCCAGTACGGATCAGATCGCCTGCATCGATCCGCTGGCGTTGCCGTCGCTGGAACCATTGCTAGCGATTCTGTACGACCCGACGGTGACCAAGGTTCTCCACGCCGCCTATCAGGATCTGGAAATTTTCCATGGCCTGCGCGGCGCGGTCCCGACGCCGATTTTCGATACGCAGTTAGCGGCCGCCGCACTGGGCTACGGCAACCAGGTGGGTTACGCCAACCTGGCGCAGCAGATGCTCGGCGTGGAACTGGCGAAAATCCATACCCGCGTTAACTGGCGGCAACGGCCGCTGGCTCCGGAGTGGTTGGCCTATGCCGCTGACGATGTGCGCTACCTCCGGGATATTTACCGACAACAATGGGCGATGTTGACAGCGTGTGGCGAGCTGGAAGGGCTGGCCGAGCCTTTCGCGGCGCTGGCCGAGCCTGCCCGCTATCAACCGCAACCCCAGGAAGCCTGGCGACGGATTCGGGATCATCAGCGATTGCGCGGTGGCTCGCAGCAAGCTGTTTTGCAAGCGCTGGCCGCTTGGCGGGAAGAGCAAGCGATTCGCGACGACCGGCCACGCCGCTGGATTCTGCATGACAGCCCCTTACTCGACATGGCCCGATACATGCCCGCCGATCTGGATAGCCTGGCGCAGATTCACGGGCTGCCGCCCGCAACCCTGCGTCGGCATGGCCGAACGTTGTTGACATTGATCGCTGCCGCCCGCACTGAATCGCCAGAGTAACGATTCAGGCGATATTCATCTTGACCGGGGGATACTGCATCGTAGTCAAGTGGGGTGTCGGTGGGTTTAGCGGGCGGTGCTGTTGCCGACGCGCTCGGTGCATGATGACCGCCTGCTTTTTTTCACGGATGTCCTGCACGAGTCCGGTTATCTTGGAGGTGCTATGTATACGCCATTGAAATTCATGATGTTGGCTATGGCGCTAGGTCTGGCCACGGCGTGCGCGCCGCCGCCACCCGGCGCTCCTCCTAACTATAATATGACCGGTGGCGCATTAATGGGCGCAGCAGCGGGCGCAGCGATCGGTCACGCCATCGATCCGACCGGCGGTGCCGTGACCGGCGCGTTGGGTGGCGCATTAATCGGCGGAGCCGTCGGTAATCAGATGGACTATCAGAATCAGGAAATCAACCGCTTGCGCGGCGGCTATTACGATGATGGCTACTATTCCAGGCCACCGCCGCGCTATTACCGCCGTTACGGGCCACCGCCCGGTTACTACAATCCTCCGCCATACTGAAAATCCGTGGAGCCGGTGCCGAGCCGGCTTGACGGGCAGAAGCCCTTCCCACAATAAATAACTCCGCAGCAAGCTGCGGGGTATTTAACAGACGGTGGTACGCAGTAAGCTGCGGGGAATGGACCCGTAGAAATTCAAGACCCGCTCCGCTCGCCAAATTTACTGTCCCCATCCTTGCTCGTCGCTCCGTTTTCTTTCCCTATCATCTCAGCCGCCCACTCCAGCGGACCAGTTTGACCCAATCGGCATAGGGTGTTTGTCATTTATGAATGACAAACGCCTTTTTTTATCCTGGTCGCGCCGTTCCCAGGAACTGAACGTTCATTCTGGTACGCAAACTTCCTAAAAAAACCAATAAATTTCAGGCATATCGATTGCAAAAGTCTTGACGCAAGCTCTTCTGGCCGAGTCTATCAGGCGTCAAGTCAACCATGCAGCAAACACCATTTTCCCGGAAGGTATTCGACCGTAGCGATCTACTGGTTCTCCCCGTTTTACCCGCAATTATGCATGCCTTGCTGGAAACGGTGGACGAGGAGGGCGCTGATTTCCAGAAACAGATTCAGTTGTTCAGTTGCGATCCAGTTTTGAGTGCTCGCCTGCTGGCTGTGTCCAATTTATCTACGATATCGGCCATGCCGATCAGGCAGCGCATACTGACGGCACTGGGTCCGACTGCTCTCAGAACACTGGTAGTCACCACCGCCATGCAGCAATCCGGCTCGCTGCTCCCCACTCCCGCACTGAACCTGTTCTGGCGTCATGCCCTGCGGTGCGCCCGCCTCGCCCGGCAACTGGCGGAAATGACTGCCTATCCCGATCCCGAAGAAGCCTATCTATGCGGCTTATTGCACGATCTCGGCAAGTTGGTCATCAGCGTCCACTCCGCCACAGCTCTCGATGAGATTTACACCCTTGGCCGCGTTGCCCGGACGCCGGGCGAGGTGGTGGAGCTGGAACAACGGTTGTTTGGCGTTGATCACTGCGTTTTGGGTGCGGAGCAGAGCGAAACCTGGCAGTTGCCGGTATGGTTTGCTGACGCTATCCGTTTCCATCATCTGAACGCCGGAGAATTGCGCGGCGCACATCCCCTGCTACGCCTGCTTCATGTCGCCAATGCCCTCAGCCAAGACCACGAACCCGCAGCAGGCGGCCTGACCGAAGCCGGCGGCCTGCTGGAGTTGAGTCCTGGAGTCCTGGAATCGGTCCGCGCCGGGATAGCGGACAAAGTCGAACGACTGGCGATAGAACTCGGCATTGCCGCGACCGAAGCCGAAGCGGAACCTAAGTCGATCCGCGCCCCACTGGAGTCTACTCTCGGCGAGATCGCCCTGATCGATGCCGTGCGCAGCGAATTGAGCAGCGCCGATGACCCATTAACCCTGTGCGAAGCCGTGATACGTTGCGCAACCCTGCTCGCTGATCTGACCCAGATGGACTTCTTCCACTGCGATTCACTCACCGGGACGCTGCGCGGCAGCCCTTCGGCGCAGTGGCCGGACGGATTCACTATCAATCCCGAAGGCGCCGCCAATGCCTTGCAACGAGCATTGCAGCAACGGCGAATTTGTCATTCACTGGAACCGGCAATCCCCCCCGGCGTCATTGACCGGCAGTTGGCCCGACAGTGGGATTGTGAAGGCATCTGGTGCCTGCCGCTCTATGCAGGTGAGCGCTTGCTGGGGGTATTGGTCGCCGGCGCTTCACGCGCCCAACTGCCGCGCCTGCTGAATCGGGAGCGGTTATGGAAACGGTTCGCGACGGCAGCAGCGACGGCGTTGGCTGCGCAGGAGCAACGGGAAATTCTTCAGCGCCGTGTCCAGGAAGACCACGAACTGCTGGAACGGCAGCGCTTGCGGGCAGCGATCCATGAAATTTCCAATCCGCTGACCATCGTTCGCAACTCGCTGTATCTGCTGTCCACCCGGCTGGGGGAACCGGCCACTGAGGAACTGCGGGCTTTGCGGGAAGAAATGGAACGGGCCAGCCGCATCCTGCTGCGTCTCACTGAAGCGGATGAGTCGGTGGAAGAATCCGGCTTCGATCTGAACCGGACAATTCGCGATTTGGCGCGGGTGCTGGATGAAGCGCTCTGTCGGCCACGCGGCCTCCATCTGCATCTGCAGCTTGCGGAGGGGCTGGCGCCACTGACGCGGGGCCGCGATGCTCTTCGGCAAATTCTGCTGAACTTGGTGCGCAACGCCGCCGAAGTATTGAAGGAGGGCGGTTGTATCACCGTGACTACGCAGGACGGTATCAATCTGCATGGGTGCCGTTATCTGGAAATTGCCGTGGCCGACAATGGTCCGGGTCTGCCCGAGGCGTTGCTGACGCAACTGTTCCAGCCGGTGGCGACCGCTAAGGGTGAAGAACATGCCGGCCTGGGATTGTCCATCGTCAAAAATCTCGTCGAGGCACTGGACGGTCAGGTGGGTTATCGTCCTAATCCAGGTGGCGGCGCGGTGTTTCTGGCGTTGCTGCCACACACAGTATCCCTGGGCAACGCCCATTAAGATCGACGGGGAATTTTTGGAGTCCTGAAGGGGGACTTGATGTTAGCTCAGGAGAGCATTTCGGGATGCTGATTTGGGAAAAGGTTTATTATTGATTTTATCAATGACAGCTGATCATAGTACACAGCCTTACAAACCGGGATGCGCTAAGCTACAAAAATCATGTGGATGAGGGGAGATAGAGATGGAGGAACAAACTTCATTCTCAGTGCTGGTGGTGGATGATAATGTGGGTCTCCTGGCAAGCCTTGAGCAACTGCTCAGGACGCAGGGCTATCAGGTTACTGTCGCCGCCAACGGCCCGCAGGCCTTGACGTATCTGACTGAAGCCCGCTACGACCTGCTGCTGCTGGATTTAGCGATGCCCGGCGTAGGGGGCGCCGAGGTGCTGGATTTCGTAAACGCGCATAACCTGGATCTGGCAATTATCGTGATGAGCGGTACGACCTCAGTGGTCGAAGCAACCGCTGCCATGCGCCGGGGGGCCATCGATTTTCTACGCAAGCCCTTCGGCCCTGAGGAACTGCTGAGCAGCGTCGCCAACGCGACCCACAAGCTGCGGCTGGAGCGAACCAACCAGACGATGACCCAGCGTCTGGAAACCTCTGAACGTCTGCATCGCTTCATCGTCAATCATTCTCCCGATCTCATCATGGTCCTGGACGCAGCAGGCCGGTTCACTTACCTCAACCATCGCGTCAAAACCCTGCTCGGTTTCGAACCTGAAGCGTTGGTAGGGCAATCTCTGCTGGAGTTGGTCACGCCGCTGGACCGGGAAAAGGCCAAGCAATTACTGGCGGCGCTCGCCGACCGTCCAGTGAAATCCCTGTCAGCAGAATTGTGCCTGACGCGCGACGCCGACTTCCGCCGCTACTATCCACGCCTAGCGTCGCTGGTCATTGTAGAAATCATCGCGTTAGCCATCAGTGAAGAACACAACCCAACATCGCGTTATGCCGGCAGCCATATGGTGGCGCATGACATCACGGAGCGCCGGCGCGCTGAGGAAGCGCTGCGCCGCGCTAGCGCCCGGCTTGAGCATGTGGTGAGCGCCAGCCCTGCGGTCATCTATTCGCGCCATCCCGGTTCAGGGATGCCGATCAATTTCATCAGCGCTAACGTATGGGACCTGCTCGGTTATCGTGCGGAAGAACTGCTCGCCGATCAGCGGTTTTTTGAACGCCTGATCCATCCTGACGACTGGTCGCGCCTGGAGTTGAGTCCAGATCTGGGAGAGGGACGCTCATCAATAAGCCGCGAGTATCGGATGCGGCATCAGAACGGCCAGTGGCGTTGGATTCGGGACACAGTTCGTCTGATTTGCGACGCGGATGGCCGACCCATGGAACTGGTCGGCTCGTGGCTGGACTACACCGAAGCACAGCAACTCGCCGAGCAACTCACCTATCAGGCCAGTCATGACTCGCTGACTGAATTGGCCAACCGGCGAGCATTTGAGATCCACCTTCAGCAAGCCCTGGATAGCGCCCGTGAGCTAAAAACCGAGCATGTCCTGTTCTACCTGGATCTGGATCAGTTCAAGGTCATCAACGACACCTGCGGACACATCGCTGGCGATGTCCTGCTGCGTGAGTTGTCGCGCATTCTGCAAGCGCGGGTGCGCCGACAGGACATGCTGGCGCGACTGGGCGGCGACGAGTTCGGGGTACTGATGGAAAATTGCTCATTACATGACGCCATGCGGGTCGCTAACGGACTATGCAACGCTATCAGCGACTTCCGCTTTAGCTGGGGCGACAAAATCTTCCGGGTCGGCGTCAGCATCGGTGTGGTGGCGATCGACGCCCATAGCGAAAGCTGCGCCGGCGTCCTCAGCGCAGCGGACAGCGCCTGTTACGCCGCCAAGGACGCCGGTCGCAACCGCGTCCATCTGTACACCGATAACGACCTGGAACTGGCCCGCCGCCAAGGTGAAATGCGCTGGGTGGCCCGTATTAACCAGGCTCTGGAAGACAACCGCTTCCAACTGGTCTTCCAGACCATTGCACCCATTCAGAGTCCGGCAGGCGGCCATCATTACGAACTGCTGCTACGCATGCAGGACGAATCCGGCCAGATCGTCCTGCCCGGCGCATTCCTGCCCGCTGCCGAACGCTATCATCTGGCGAGCAAACTGGATCGATGGGTGGTTGGCACGGCGCTGGACTGGCTGTCCAGCAATCCTGGTCACCTTGACGGTCTATCGCTCTGCACCATCAACCTGTCCGGTCATTCGCTCAGCGACGAGCATCTGCTGGATTATATGGTGAAGCGGCTGGCAGCTCCGTCGCCGCTCAATCACAAGCTCTGCTTCGAAATCACCGAAACCGCCGCCATCGCCCATTTTCCCAACGCTTTACATTTCATTCACACACTCAAGGATATTGGTTGTCGTTTCGCACTCGATGATTTCGGCAGCGGTTTTTCCTCATTCGCTTATCTGAAGAAACTGCCGGTGGATTTTCTCAAGATCGACGGCATATTTGTCGAGGATATCGCCAGCGATCCGGTCTCGCTGGCGATGGTCAGTTCCATCAACGAAGTCGGGCATGTCATGGGGATGGAGACCATTGCTGAATTCGTGGAAAACGATCAGATTCTGGACAAGCTGCGCACGATCGGGGTGAATTACGCGCAGGGGTACGGGATCGGCAGACCGCGACCGCTGGCCGAGATGACGGTGTGAAAAAGCGGGTAGCGAGCCGTGAACTCCACTCGCTACCTCCTCGCTACCTGCCTTACAGATTGGCGGAACGCCACCAGCTATTGTATTCGCGGCGCAGCACTTCGTGGGTGGGCATGGGGTAAAACGCCAGATCGGGGCCGTTGCCCATGTAGAACCCGCTCTTGACCATCCGATAGGGGAATTCCAGAGAGTGGACTCGATGAACTAATTTACTCGTCTTGTCGCCACCCAGGAACAACAGCGCTTCGCGCAGGTGGTGCATGAACGAGTAAGGCAGGTCGCCGACCGGGCCGTTTTCGGGGTCGGACGCCAGCGCGCCCAGCCCCAACTCGACAAAGCACAAACCCGGGAAGCGAATAAATTTGGCCGGTTGGCTGGTGACGCCGTGATAATAGTCGGCTGGGCCGAGGGTGCTGACCACCAGACTGTTGACCGGTGACAGATCCTGGTACATGTGCAGGCCGGAAGCGGGCGGCGGCGCAGAGTCGCTGCGGCTCAGGCCGAGGGTATGGCCGTAGGCGGTACTCAGGTACAGCTTGCCGAGTGCACTGACCGGGATATGTTCGAGCACCCGGTACACCGAGATGTAGACGGAATTTTTCGGTGAACCGTCAGGATGCGGCGTACAACGGGCAATGCCTTCTTCCAGGTTGAAGAACTCGTGCCGAAACGAAGGATCAACTTCGAAAAAGATCGCCTGCCCCTTGGACTTGTATTTGTGGCCGGTGGCGTAGTACTGGCCGAACTGCTCCGGCGGCAGCATGGAGGCGATCAAGGCTTCGGGGATCAATGAAAAGTACAAATGAATAGTCATGGCAATGCGCTCTCTCCAAGGGTTGAACAGGGAATGACGATCCTTGTCATTATGGTAGATTTCCAGCAGGGTGTTAAAAAATTATCCCGCAATCGGCGTCATTAATCCGCAGTCCGCGCCGATTCCAGGTATTCCTCCAGGGCCGTCAGCAAGGCATTGCAGGCGGTGGGCATCTGGCCCAGCGTCGGCCAGGCCCAGCGCAGTGTGCGTTCCGCCGCCTCCCGATAACGGGTCTGTCCGGTCAGGCGTCCGAGTTTCAGCAACACTTGCGCGGCGATACCGTTGCCGGATGGCAGAGCGTCATCATGCGGCGGCTTGGGGCGTTGAATCAACGCTTCGTGATCGTCAGCGGTAAAGTAGAAGCCGCCGGATGTTCGATCTTCGAAATGGTCCAGCAAAACTTCAGCCAGCGCCAGAGCGAAATCCAGGTCGCCCTCCCGTTGACGACATTCCTGTAATTCCAGTACACCGTCGATCAGGAAGGCGTAATCGTCCAGATAAGCATTCAGCCGGCTTTGTCCATCCTTGTGAACCGCCAGCAACCGACCGTCACGCCAGAGATGGGCTTGAATAAAATCCAGCGCCCGTTCGGCAGAATCGACGAAATCGCTCCGTGCCAACAGGCGTCCGGCCATAGCCATCCCGCGAATCGCCAGACCGTTCCAGGCCGTCAGAATTTTCTCGTCCCGGCCCGGCCACACCCGCTGGGAACGGGCGGTGAACAGTTGATAGCGTGCTGAGGCCAGCCAAGCGTTGACCTGCGCCGGTTCGACGCCCAAGCGCTGCGCCAAATCGGCGGCTTCGGCGACGACGCGCAGGTGCCAGGCGCGACCTTCGAAATTGGGCGGCAGTTCCAGCCCGTAGCAGATCGCGAAAACCGTGTATTCCTCGGTATTGAGCAATTCTCGAACCTGTGCTGGTGTCCAGGCGTAAAACCGGCCTTCCTCGCCTTCGGAATCGGCGTCGAGGGTCGCGTAGTAGCCGCCATCGGGCGATTGCATTTCCCGGAGGAGCCACTCGCCGGTTTCTTCGGCAATCGTGCGAAATAACGGCTCCTGGGTCGCCTGCCAAGCTTGGGCATAGAGGGCGAGTAGCGGGCCGTTGTCGTAAAGCATCTTCTCGAAATGGGGAATCTGCCATTCGGCATCCACCGAGTAGCGATAGAACCCGCCACCGAGTTGGTCGTAAATCCCGCCCAGCACCATTTTACGCAAGGTGAAGCGCACGGCGGTTTCCGCCTGCCGATCCGGTTCGTTGCACTGGAATGCATCGCACTGGAGGCTGGCTGTCCAATGCCGCAGCAGCCGTTCCAGGCTGGTGGGGTGCGGGAATTTAGGGGCGTCACCAAAGCCGCCATGCACTGAATCGAAATGGTCGATCAGTTGGTCGCGCCCGGCCTGGAGGGGTTCGGCGGTCAAGGCGAGATCGCCGGTGCTGGACGATGGGGTGATTTCAGCGCGGAGGGCGTCCAGCAACGCCTGATTCTGCCGGCGGATGTCACCCAGGCGCTGGCGGTAGTGATCGCTGACCCGGAGCAGAAGGTCGGTGAAGGCCGGCATTCCATAACGGGGCGTTTTGGGGAAATAGGTGCCGCCGACGAAGGGCGCATGGTCATCGTGGGTCAGGAACATGGTCAGCGGCCAGCCGCCAGATCGCCGGTGCAGCAGTTGAAAGGCGGTCTGGTAAATTTTGTCGAGGTCGGGGCGCTCTTCGCGATCCACTTTGATGTTGATGAATCGTTCATTCATCACCTGGGCAGTCGCTTCATCCTCAAAGGACTCGTGGGCCATGACGTGGCACCAGTGGCAGGCGGAGTAGCCGATGGACAGCAAGATCGGCTTACCCTCGCGGCGAGCTTTATCCAAAGCTTCCTCGCCCCAGGGATGCCAGTCCACCGGGTTGTGGGCGTGTTGGCGCAGGTAGGGGCTGGTTTCGTGGATCAGGCGGTTGGTGTAGTGCGACTCGGACATGGCGGTTTCCCGGACGTTAGGCGGCAGAAGGGATGTGTATGAGTCGCTTGCCGAACCCTGAAGGTTCCGGGCCACTGGCGTTGCAGGCTGAGTCGTGATTCCTTCAATCCGGCATGGAATCACGCGGATCGCTGGGTAGATAAACCCCGGCGAACTGGCGAAATGCTGCCGAAGTCCGGGGTCCAGCCCGCCCGTCCACCCTGACATAAATTCCCGGCAAGGTATTCAGAAATCGTTGCAGCGCCTCCGTCCAAGGTGAAATTGCGGTTTCATCATAACGCAGCAGCGGCCCTGCCAATGGTTCTCCCGTGATGGCGAACTTGATCAGGCCGCGTTCCGCCAGCCGTCGGAGCAGGACGGCCACTCCACAGCGTTGCGCCACGCCGGTCTCGCTCCAGGTGTCGTCCGCAACATATTTGCCCTGGGTGTAGTACGTTGAAGCATTCCACAAATAAGGCGAAGGGACCTCGGGATGATGCAGCCGGTAGCCCCAGCCGTTGTGCCCCTCCAGCAAGAACAGCGTTCCGGCAATGCTCCAGTCCGTCCACACATCGAAATGGCGCAGTTGCAGGGCGTCAATGGCGCTGTCTTCCCAGTGAAAGGGCGGTTCGCCTGCTGCCGGACGGCCATCGGGAAGATGCTGAGTGCGCCCAGTCAGCGGATCGCCGTTATGCAGATGCACAGTAAAATCACCGCCGACATCGGCCTGATGCAGCGCCGCCACCACGAACCAGGGGATATTCAACGGCTCGCCTACCTTTTTATAGCGGTTACGCTCGGCCCAGATCGCATCGACCAGCGATTCCACCTCGATCGCCCGTTCTTGACGGATCACACAGGCGGTAAAGCGGCGTTGATAGTCGTCCTGCAATTCCGGGGTCAGGGTGATACGGCTCATGGAAATTCCCCAAGGGTTGATCGGCGCGAATCGTCGCCAAAGTTTGCTCAATGTAAAGGTCTGAACGGTTACAAATCGCCTTAAACCGCCCATTCATGCACTGGCGTCCCACCTTGCTGCCGTACCTGATAGGCCAAAGTCAACGCCGCCCAATCGGGAACGTGGCGGCGGGCAAAGCGCCGTTGCCAATCAGCGCCAGTACGGCCGCTTACCACTCGTGCGGTAATGATGTCCAAATAGTCGGTCACATCCGCTGCGTCCATCGCCAAGGCTTGCAGTCCCCGGCGCGCCAGCGGCAGCAACTCGTCCAGCACCAGTTGCTGCAACGGCCAGCGCCGTCCATTCAACCAGACCACTTCCGCCCGCAACCCATCCCGCGCCGCGGCGTAGAAATTAGCCCGGCATTGTGTGAAGTCCAGCACCGCGCTGGGGGATGGCAACGCTCGCGCCAGACCATGAATCAGTCCGTAATAAAACGCGGCGTTGGCGATGGTGTCGGGAATACTGGGGCCGGCAGGCATGACCCGATGTTCGATGCGCAGGTGTGGCGTCCCATCGGCTTCGAAGCCCAGCAAGGGCCGGTTCCAGCGCCAGATGGTGCCGTTATGCAGGCGCAAATGCGGCAACCGTTCGGCGGATTCTCCGCTCAGATCGACTGGCAACAAGGGCGGATAGCGCGTCAGATTTTCGGTGAACAGTTCCAGCAGCGATTCCCGGATATAACCACTGCCGAACGTCACCCGCTGGCAAGTCGGATCATCGGCGCGCTCACCACCCCGTAGCGCCACGCCCTGCTCAAACAGCGGAATGCGGGTTTCTTCCCACAGCGTTTTGCCGAACAGTAACGACGAATTGGCGGCGACGGCGACCATCGGCGCGGACAACAATAAGGCCGCATTGAAAAATGCCGGTGCCTGATTCACCGTCACCTGCAAATGGGTCTGAAACGAGGTCGTTGCCGCTTCCAGCATCACATCCTGATGGGTCAAGCGCAGGGTTTCCGTCCCGTGAATGATCAGTTCCATTGGCTGGCCGCGTCGCCGTTGCAGAATCTGGTCGTTGATGGCCTGGTAGCGTTGCTGGCTGGACATGTTTTCCGGGATGAGATCCTGATCACGCAGGGTCGGCAGAATCCCGATCAACGTCACGGTCGCGTCCAGTTCAGCCGCCGCCTGCTGACAGTCTCGCCAAAGGCTGTCCAGATTGGCGTGCATCCGCCGCAGTACGTCACCGCACAACGGCAAGGGCGGCGTATTCAATTCGATGTTGAACACGCTCAGTTCCGGCACGACCAACGGGTTTGCCATCCGTTCCAGAAAGCGTTGATTCAAGGGCGCGGGCATTCCCCGGCGATCCACCAGCCAAGCCTCGATTTCAAAGCCGCCCATGCCGCCGGTTGGCGCGAATCGCCCTTTCCGGAACCACTCGGTCAGCAAGGTCGTTTCCTGACGCAAGCAGGTTTGAAATCGCTGGAAATCCTGGCGAGTGAATGTTGAGCGGGAAATTTCCTGGCCCATGGCGACTCTCTCTGGATCGCTGATTTCTCGCAAACTATAGCCGACTGCGCTCGTCCCGGAAGGCAAAGCCGCGTAACGGAATTTCCAGATTCCGGGTCAAGGCGATAGCCTGGAAACGGTCGCCCATCTCGCCGGGCAGGGTCAGCAATTTGACCTGACGGGCCTGCTCCAGATAGGGCGTTGAATGAGCAGGGTTAGAAATCCCCTCGTCCTCCGCCAGCAATTCCATTAACCCACAACCAAACAGGAAGTGACTCTGCCTGGCGTAGCCCGCCACCTCCAGTCCGGCAGCCAGCGCGGCGTCGGCCACGGCCGTGAAATCAACGCTGGCGGTGATGTCCTGCAAGCCAGGCAGCAGCAGCGGATCCTCATGCGCCCGGTGGCGATAGTGACAAAGCAACGTCCCGGTAGCTCGCTCAGGATGGTAGTACTCCCGCCGTGGATAGCCGTAATCGATCAACAGCAGCGCGCCCGCTGCCAGCGGCTCGGCCAGGGCGGCCAGCCATTCCGCCAAGTGCGGAACGTACTCGGAAGTATAGCCTTCCGGCAACCGCCAGCCGATGTCCGCCTCGATCCGGGCCACCGCCTCGGTCACTGATGGATCGTCCTCGCCCTCGATGCAGGTCAGTCCGGTTTCCGTCGCAACCACCACCAGCCGGCGCACGCCCTGGGCGGTGATGCGGAACCGCTCGACCGGCAAGGCATCCAGCACCTCGTTACCGAGGACCAAGCCGCGAAAACCCGGTTGGGGTAAAGCATCCAGCCAGACCACCCGCTCCACAAGTTCAGGGATTCGTTCAACCAGCGTCTGCCGCTGACGTTCCCGCAACTCGCCGCTCAGCTCCAGAATAGCGTACTGCTCCGGCAGTGCATTCAACGTCTGCAATTCCTGGAGAAGGTCAGCCGCCATGATCCCGGTCCCGGCACCGAGTTCCACGATAGCGCCACCGCCGAGCGCTTGCAGAATATCCTGACACTGGCGGGCCAGACAGCGTGAGAACAGCGGCGAGAGTTCCGGCGCGGTGATGAAATCGCCGCCGGAACCGAATTTGCGGGTTCCAGCGCAGTAATAACCCAAACCGGGCGCGTACAGCGCCAAATGCATAAAGCGAGCGAAGGAAATGGCGCCGCCCGTTGCAGCGATTTCGGTGCGGATATGATCGAGTACCTGGGCGCTGTGTGCAGCAGCAGCGGGGTCAGGGGCAGGCAGGGTCTTGAGCAGATCAACGGATGGAACCATGAGCAGGCCTGATGGAGTAGAGCTGGAGGTGAGGATGTCGTTTTACCATGACCATGACCCCTTAAACCGGTTAAAATCGCGTCATCATTATTGATTCTCTCCTCTCTACCTTCCATCGCAAGATGGGAAGGAAGTCTCAACGTGAACCTCCCTGACCCTGAATACGTCGCCGCACGATGAAAACATCGATCACCTCATGGGTATTGACCCTGTTTCTGGCGGTTGTTGCGCCGGTCCAGGCCCAGACTCGGATCCCGAGTCCGGCCCCGAGCGCCGCCTACGTCAGCGACCGTGTAGAGGTGCCCTTGCGGGCAGGTACGTCTAATCGCTATAAGGTGATTGGTTCAGTGAACAACGGCTCTCGGGTGGAAGTGCTTAAGGTCGACAAGGCCAAAGGCTACACCCAAATTCGCACCCCGGCGGGCGTGAAGGGCTGGATCCAAAGCGCCCAACTCACCGATACCCCGGGCAGTCAGGAACAACTGGCGGGCGTCCGCCAACAATTGGAGCGGCTGCAAACGCAGCACTCTGACCTCAAACAACATGTGGATAACGTCGTCAGCCGGCCTGAGGGGGAGGACCTCAGCTATCCACAGCTTTATGAGGAAGCGTTGCGCCTGCGCCAGCAACTGGCGCAATACCGCAAAGTGGCGTCCGACACTGTGGCGATTGATGAACGCAACAAGGTTTTGCAGGAACGGGTGGTCACGCTGGAGCGGGAACTGCAAGTCGTGCAGCAGGAAAATCAGGCGTTGCGCGACGACAATGGCAACATCCGGTTCCTGATCGGCGCCTTGCTGCTGGGCGTAGCCCTGCTGGCGGCGGTGTTGACGCCGAAGATTCGGGAACAACGACGCACCCAATGGAGCCAGTTGTGAGCAGGCATCATGAACTTCGGCGACGGCGTTCGATCATGACGCCAGCGGCCTTCGCGCCAAGAGGTACGCCCGGCTTGTGCAGAGTGAGCCGTAACCAGGGGACGGCGAATTCCTGTAACAGCAATTCAGCGATCCGTTCCGCCAGAGTTTCCACCAACTGGAAATCGCTGGCGGCGGCGAAGTCGCTGACCCGCTGCGCCACCGCTTGGTAATCAAGCGTATTCTCCAATCGGTCGGTCGCAGCCGCCGGGTGGATATCAGCGCCCAGTTCCAGGTCGAGCCGCAGTGTTCGGCACCGGTCGCGTTCCCAGGGATGAACGCCAATAATGGTTTCAATCAGCAGTTCGTGAATGAAAATAATATCCATGACGGTTTTCCGGGCGATGGATTATCTTTAGTGAAAAATGGCCTGATCCGGCCCTGTTCCCTTCATTCCAAAGCGTTTGGCGTCACTCTCCATGCTCATCACTCTATCATCGATCGTCCTCGGCTACCTGGCCGGTTCCATTTCGACCGCCATCCTGGTCTGCCGGGCGATGGGCTTGCCCGACCCGCGCAGCGAGGGTTCGCGCAATCCCGGAGCGACCAATGTGCTGCGCTTTGGCGGTAAAAAAGCCGCAGCCATCACCTTGGCCGGCGATTTCCTCAAAGGTCTGTTGCCGGTGTTATTCGCACGACTGGCCGGACTGGAAGAGATCGGACTGGCGCTGACCGCGCTGGCGGCGTTCCTTGGTCATCTCTATCCGGTGTTCTTCGGCTTTGAAGGCGGCAAAGGCGTGGCGACCGCTTTCGGCGCGATCCTCGGGTTGTCCTGGCCGGTGGCGCTGGTGGCGCTGGCCATTTGGCTGTTCATGGCCTTTGTGGTGCGGATTTCCTCGCTGTCCGCATTGACCGCAGCGGCGCTGACTCCGCTGTTGGGCTGGTGGTTTAGCCTGCCGCCTGCCTATAACGTCGCTATTCTAGCCATGGTAATCCTGCTGATCTGGCGGCATCGCTCCAACATCCGTAATTTACTGTCCGGCGCTGAGGACAAGATTGGCACGGATCGCCCGGAAGGATAGCCACCTGCTTCCACTGGCCAGCGCTCGTAAACTCATTGCCCACCCACGGGGAAAAACCTTTATAATTTCGAGTTCAGCTTAATGTTTCTTTTCCTCACTGAACCCTCCAGGTATTCACTTTCGTGAACAAACAATCCAGCTACACGCGCGAGGAACTGCTCGCCTGCGCCCGGGGCGAACTGTTCGGCCCCGGCAACGCCCAATTGCCGCTGCCGAACATGCTCATGGTTGACCGCATCGTCCATATCGGTTCCGAGGGTGGTCAATATGGCAAAGGCGAAATCGTTGCAGAACTGGATATTCATCCGGACCTGTGGTTCTTCGGTTGCCACTTTATCGGCGATCCAGTGATGCCCGGTTGCCTGGGGTTAGACGCCATGTGGCAACTGGTGGGATTTTTTCTGGGCTGGATGGGTGGGCCGGGCCGGGGCCGGGCGCTCGGTTGCGGTGAAGTCAAGTTCACCGGCCAAGTCTGTCCCGAAGCCCGGAAACTGACATATCACATTCACATGAAGCGGGTCATTTTACGCAGATTGGTAATGGGTATTGCGGATGCGACTCTGGAGGTCGATGGCCGGACCATTTACACCGGCAAGGATCTGCGGGTCGGACTGTTCACCTCTACTGACGGTTTTTGAGGGGTTGCTCATGAGACGGGTTGTAGTGACCGGCATCGGTATCGTATCGAGCATCGGCAACGACCGATGGGCCGTACTGGAATCATTGCGGCAGGGCCGTAGCGGTTTGGAGTACGCGGAAGATTACAAGGAAATGGGGCTGCGTTCTCATGTTCGCGGACCTTTGCGGATTGATCTGGCGACGCTGATCGACCGCAAGGTGCTGCGCTTCATGGGCGATGCGGCGGCGTACAACTACCTGGCCATGCGCGAGGCCATCGCCGACGCTCAATTGCCGGATGACCTGGTGTCGAATCCCCGCGCTGGGCTGATCACCGGCAGCGGCGGCGGTAGTCCGCAAAACATCGTCGAGGCCGCCGACCTGCTGCGCAACAAGGGGTTGAAGCGAGTCGGACCGTACATGGTGCCGCGAACCATGAGTAGCACGACGACCGCCTGCCTGGCGACGCCGTTCAAGATCAAGGGCGTCAATTACAGTCTCAGTTCCGCCTGCGCCACCAGCGCTCATTGCATTGGTCATGGCGCGGAGTTGATTCAATGGAACAAGCAGGACATCATGTTCACCGGCGGCGGTGAGGAACTGCACTGGAGCCTGACCCACCTGTTCGACGCCATGGGCGCGCTGTCCACCAAATACAACGCCACACCGCACACAGCTTCGCGGCCCTATGATGCCAATCGCGATGGCTTCGTCATTTCCGGCGGCGGCGGTCTGGTGGTTTTGGAGGAGTTGGAACACGCCCGGCGGCGCGGGGCGCGGATCTACGCGGAACTGATCGGTTACGGCGCCACCTCGGATGGGCATGACATGGTGCAGCCGTCCGGCGAGGGCGCAATGCGCTGCATGAGGCTGGCCCTGGAAGGCGTCACCGAGCCGGTGAATTACATCAATACCCACGGCACCAGTACGCCGGCGGGCGACACCAAGGAACTGGAAGCAATCCGCGAGGTATTCGGCGACCATGTCCCGCCGATCAGCGCCACCAAGTCGCTGACCGGTCATGCCTTGGGCGCGGCGGGCGTTCATGAAGCGATTTATTCACTGCTGATGATGGACAACCGTTTCATCGCCGCCTCAGCGAACATTGAAACCCTCGATCCGGCGGCGGAAGGGCTGCCCATCGTCCGGGAACGGGTCGATAACGCGGAGCTGAACGTGGTGATGTCCAACAGCTTCGGTTTTGGCGGCACCAACGCCACATTAGTGTTCCGGCGGTTTGCGGGTTAGGCCTGCTGTCCATTGATCCGCCCGCTGCCAGAGCGGGCGGATCAAGCCTGTGGATAACTCGGCTTAATCAACAGGCATCCATGCCCATCCATACCCATAGATTGGGCAAAACCGGCAAGGGGCTATAAGCAAGCTCTTGAAAAAGATGGCGTCCCCAAGGGGATTCGAACCCCTGTTATCGCCGTGAAAGGGCGATGTCCTAGGCCTCTAGACGATGGGGACGTAGAGAAGAAAAAATAAACCGTCATGTGAATGACGGCTGAGGTTGGTGGAGCCAGACGGGATCGAACCGACGACCTCCTGCATGCCATGCAGGCGCTCTCCCAGCTGAGCTATGGCCCCGTTCACCGGAGAAAAGCATTCTAAAAAACTCCCTGGCGTTCGTCAATCCCCAATTTTCAGGATCACTCGCTAATGTACGCCAGCGCTCGCTCCAGCCGCGTCAGCGTCTTCGCCCGGCCCAGCAATTCCAGCGTCACATCAATCGGCGGCGACACCGCCGTACCCGATACCGCCACCCGCAACGGCTGCGCGACCTTGCCCAGCGCCAGTCCACTGGCCTCCGCCACCCCTCTCACCGCCTCATGAATCGGCGCAGCCCGCCATTCCGGCAATGCCGCCAGCGCCTCCCGCAGTTGCCGTAATGGCGCTTCAGCGGTGGCAGTGAGATTCTTGCTGGCGGCTTTCGGCTCGTAATCCGCGAAGTCCTGATACAGGAATAAGGCAGCCTGTGCCATGTCCTTGAGCGTATCAGAACGCTCGGCGAACGCCTTGACCACCTCGGTCAAGGGCGGCCCCGCGCTGGGATCGATGCCTAATTGACCGACATGCCAGCTCAAATGACGAGCGACATGGACAGGATCGAGGGTCTTCAGATAATGCTTGTTCAACCAGATCAGCTTGGACGGATTGATCGCCGAAGGAGCTTTGTTGCATCCGCTCAGATCGAATAATTCGCTCATCTCATCCAGGGAAAAAATCTCCTGATCGCCATGCGACCAGCCCAGCCGCACCAGATAATTCAACACCGCTTCCGGCAGATAGCCCAGATCGCGGTATTCCATGACGCTGGCTGCGCCATGCCGCTTGGACAGCTTCTGCCCGTCCGGCGCCAGAATCATCGGTACATGGCCATAGAAGGGAACTGGCGCGCCCAACGCCCGGAGGATATTGATCTGCCGGGGGGTGTTGTTGATATGGTCATCGCCGCGAATGACATGGGTGATGCCCATGTCCATGTCATCGACCACCACACAGAAGTTGTAGGTGGGCGTGCCATCGGCGCGGGCGATGATCAGGTCATCGAGTTCGGCGTTCTGGAACACGATATTGCCGCGAATCAGATCCGTGACCACGACTTCGCCTTCCAGGGGATTTTTGAAGCGCACCACCGGCTCCACGCCATCACGCGGTGGCCCCTGATAGTCGCGATAGCGACCGTCATAACGCGGTTTCTCCTTGTGGATCATCTGCTCGCCGCGCAGCGCTTCCAGTTCTTCCCTGGTGCAATAGCAATAATAGGCCTTACCCTCGCGTAGCAGCCATTGCAGCACCTCGCGGTAGCGGTCAAAGCGCTGGGTCTGGTAGAACGGCCCTTCATCGTAATCCAGCCCCAGCCAGTTCATACCTTCCAGAATAGCGTTGACGGCTTCTGGCGTGGAGCGCTCCAGATCTGTGTCTTCGATGCGCAGCACGAAGGGACCGCCATGACGGCGGGCGTACAGCCAGGAAAACAGCGCGGTGCGCGCGCCGCCGATATGCAGATACCCCGTAGGACTGGGGGCAAAACGGGTCTTAACCATGGATTCGTCCAGAGTGTCGCTCCCTCCCCCTCACGGGAGGGGAGGAGGGCTGAAAAGTTGTCGTCCGATTAAAGTTTCTTCGGCTTAACCGGTCGATCCCAGTTCGCTACTTCCTTACGCTGGGCGCGGGTTAGACACAGGCTGCCATCCGGTACACTGCGGCTGACCGAAGAACCGGCGCCAATCGTGGCGCCCCTGCCAATGCGCACCGGGGCGACCAGCGAACTGTTGGAGCCGATGAACGCGCCGTCCTCGATCACGGTCTTGTGCTTGTTGGCGCCGTCGTAATTGCAGGTAATCGTTCCGGCACCGACGTTGACTTCCGCACCGACTTCGGCGTCACCCAAATAAGTCAAATGGTTGACCTTGGAGCCGGGGCCGATGGTGGTTTTCTTGGTCTCGACGAAATTGCCGATATGCACGCCCGCCGCCAGTCGGGTGTCCGGCCGCAGGCGGGCGAAGGGTCCGATCTGCGCGCCCGCTCCGACTTCCGCACCCTCGATCCGGCAATGCGAGAGAATCTCGACATCATCGCCAATGATCGCATTCTTCAGAACACAGAATGGCCCGATTTTGACTCCGTTGCCGAGACGCACGGTTCCTTCAAACACCACGCTGACATCAATCACCACATCCTGGCCCGTGCTGAGTGAACCACGCACGTCCACCCGGGCCGGGTCCAGCAGCGTTGCGCCGTTACGCATCAGGATTTCGGCCTGCCGCGCCTGATGGAACCGCTCCAGCGCGGCCAGTTGTCGACGATCATTGACGCCCTGCACTTCCAGCGGCTCCGCCACCGTGAACGGTTCAACGGGGACGCCATCGCGCGCCGCCAGGGCGATAATGTCGGTCAGATAATACTCGCCCTGGGCATTTTCGTTGGTCAACCCGGCCACCCAGTCACGCAATTTCGCCGTAGCGACCGCCAGAATCCCGGTATTGATTTCGGAGAGACACCGCTCGGACGGCGTCGCGTCTTTCTCCTCGACGATGCGCTGCACCCGCCCCTGATCGTCGCGAATGATGCGCCCATAGCCGGCGGGATCGGCTAATTCAACGGTGAGCAACGCCAGTTGGCCCTGCCGCGCCGCATCGACCAGCGGTTGCAGGGTTTCGGGTTGGATCAGCGGCACATCGCCATACAGCACCAGGGTGACGCCAGCATCATCGAGCAGCGGCAAAGCCTGCGCCACCGCATGTCCCGTACCCAGTTGCTCGGCCTGTTCGACCCACAACACGCCCGATTCACCGGCCAATGCGGTTTTGACCGCTTCGCCGCCATGCCCATAGACGACCACACGAACGGCGGCTTCAAGGCGGCTGGCCGCGCCTAATACATGGGCTAACAAGGACCTGCCGCCCAGTGGATGCAAAACCTTGGGCAGATCCGAAACCATCCGCTTGCCCTGGCCAGCGGCCAGAATCACGACTGAAAGTTGCTGCATGGAGTGCGCCTCGCCTGAGAAAGGACTCTATTGTACTGAATGATGCGTCAGGCTCATCCATAGATTGCGCACTCTGTCGGGCGGCGGCGCGGGATCATAGCAGCCGATGGGGTATAAAGCCGTATTGCCGGCAGCACCAGCAGGATCATGCAAGGGCGGGTCCGCTAGCCGCAGGAGGTCTTGCGTCACAACAGTCAACACTGTGACCAAGCGCTACGTCCACTGGCCGGAGAATGCGCCGAATGCTGTAGCTGTTTTAGAAGCTATCGATATGTCTAGCCGCATTTCGTCATACCTAGACGAATGAGATCGGCAAAATTCGGTGTAACTTATTGATTAGTGGTGGCTACGGGTGGACTTGAACAACCGACACCGGCATTATTAGTGCCGTGTTAATGTTCCTAGCCAGCGCTATCGAATTCAGGTATAATAATGCAAATCAAGTATATATATTGCACTGAATTGCATGAAATGATACTGTTATTCATGGTTGCTGCACTTCTCATGCACTTTCAGCCGGAGATCATCCAATGCCCGTTGTCAATCTAACCAACAAGCTCCTGAATTCCATTAAACCCACTGGCGAGATCGCTGACTACCGCGATCAAACCATCAAAGGCTTTATGGTTCGCTTACAGAAATCGGGGGAAAAGAGCTATATCTTGGAGTACGGACGCGGTAAGCGGTTTACTATCGGTCTGGTCGGACAAATCACCCTTGACCAAGCAAAGGAAATTGCTCAGGATAAATTAGCGCTCGTTCGGCAGGGGCATGATCTCAATGCGGATAAGCGAGCGGCGAAGGCAAAAGCGGAAGCTGAACGGCGGCGTCACACTTTTAAGACTTTCATTGATAAAGAATATGAGCCGTGGGTTAAGGTTCACCGGAAGTCAGCAAGTGACACCTTGCAGCGCCTGCGTACCCATTTCTACCCGGAATTTGGGGATAGCCCATTAGAGGAAATCACACCTTGGCAAGTGGAAAAGTGGAAAGCTAAGCGAGCGAAGGAGGGCATCAAGACTGTTACTACAAATCGTCTTCTTGCCGCATTCAAAGCGACGCTCTCTAAAGCAGTTGAATGGAACCTCATCACGGAACACCCCCTTGCCAAACTCAAACTGAAAGGAGGAGCCGATGGGAACAAAGTAGTTCGCTACCTGAATCTTACAGAAGAGACTGCCTTACGGGATGCGCTGGACAAACGGGAAAAGCAGTTACGGCAAGGTCGGGAATCTGGCAACCAATGGCGGCGAAATCGTGGCTATGTGGAGAAGGTTGATCTAACGGAAGCCGCTTATGCTCACCATCTCAAGCCGATGGTACTTATCAGCCTTAACACGGGTATCCGGCAAGGTGAATTGTTCGCGCTTACCTGGGCGGATGTTGACTTTGATCGGGCGTCATTGACCGTTCATGGTGACAATGCCAAGTCAGGTAAAACCCGTCATATCCCCCTCAATCATGAAGCTTTGAGCGTATTTACGCAATGGAAAGTACAAGAACTTGATCGTAACGGCTTGATTTTTCCAAGTCGCACAGGTGTAAAAATCGACAATGTACAAAAATCTTGGACTACGGTTCTGGAGATGGCGGGTATCAAAGAATTCCGCTGGCATGATCTCCGCCATACTTTTGCTTCCAACTTAGTAATGAGAGGAGTTGATCTCAATACGGTGCGGGAACTAATGGGACATGCCGATATTAAGATGACGCTACGCTACGCACATCTCGCACCGGAGCATAAGGCAAAAGCGGTTGCTCAATTAAGCAGATTTGAAGAAAAAATTATTCCATTAAGGCGCGCTACCAATTAAATTTTTATGCTTAAAGCCCTCCTATAAAACTTTTGTTTTATAGGGCGGCTTTATATTAATAATTGTTTCATATAAAACATTCGCGTGAAACAAAATATACAATATTTTCAATTGCATAAAGTTGCATTGCCTTTTATAGCATGGTATGATGCTGTCCAATCATCATTTGCTATTATGAGAGCATCGAATGACTATTAATCAGCGTTATCTAACTACGAAACAGGCGGCTGAATATACTGGTTGGTCAGAATCCTATTTCAACCATGTTCGCTTAACTGGACAGATAAGGAACTTAACACCAGGGCCATCTCCCATCAAAATGGGACGTAAAGTTCTGTATGATAAATATGAGCTAGATGCGTGGATTAAACAGCATAACTATAATAAGAAAAAATCGTTCGGCGTAAGCTACCTGCAAGAGTAATAAAATTTCTATCTCTTGCTGCTAAAAATAAGCCTTGATCGAAAGTTGGCTGGTAGTTTTGGGGGATATGCTGGTTTTCTCGTTGTGCAGCTGACATAGCGAGAGGCCGAATCTGCGGGTGATTGGTTAATTTTCAGTATCTTTCTAACTTGGAGATAAAGAGATGATGTACAGAGAACCTGGCACTGGTGATTTCATTTTTACTAATAATGATGATGATAGAGACGAAGCTATAAAAGAACTCGGAAAAATGGATTCTGATTATTGTGATAAGGTATATAAATGTATCGTAGCGAGGCTTGGCTATGTGCCTGATGAAGACGAAGACGAAGATATATTAGATTACATTTGGAATTTTTCTTATGAAAGCTCTAGCCACCAATACTGTAGAATTACCTGTCCTAAATATCCAGAAATAGAGGATGCTGTAAAAAGATACTTTGATGAGTAGATTTTTATTGATAAAAATAAAGGTATTATTGACCCAGAAGTTACTGCTGATGTTCTAAATTTTCTTGGTGATAGCAATAACGTTCCGAAGGAAGTTATTGACTACTTTGAAGTTGCATTTCAAGGCATCTTGCAGAGAGTTTGGGATCCTGAAAAATCATTTAGAAGAAGGGATATACTAATATATATCAGTAATTCTTATAATTATCCTGATTTTCCAGATGTATATAGTGTTATAGACGGATACACGGATACTTTGAAAAGTAGATGAGTTCTAAATATTTTTAATCTTGGAGAAGTAGGCTAAGGAAGGCTAAACATTTCTGAGTTTTATTTACTAAAAATCTTGGGGTGCCGCCAGCGCTACGGGATTTTATGACCACTTATTCATAACCGGATTTAAACATGCTCATTTTGGCGCTTATAAGCCGTTATAAGCCGCGTTTAATGGTTCGGGAATATGGGGTAGCGGGTCATGCTTGGAACGGCTCAAAACGGCTTACACGGGCATTTGGAGACAGAGCGAAGAAATGGGGGATTAATAGCTAATGCTTATTATGAATATTCGATTGTTTCATAAAAAACTTAGTTGTTTTATAAAAATATAATTGATCAATCACGAATATCGTAAAAAATTTAGGTTTCCATTTTTGGAATTGATAACAATACGATTTAAGGTTTTTATTATGAATTCAAGAAAAAACCCAGTTATTCTTAAAATCAATCCTGATCGAGTCATGGATTACTGTGATACGGTTGAAGTGATGATGACTGGTTGTCTGAGTTCGGAACAGCAGAATTATATTCAATATCGTTCGGGCGAGTTGATCTACTCCAAAAGAAAAGCAGAACATCTGAGTAATTTTATTCGCTGGTTATCTATCCATCAACCGACTGTGGAAAGCGTTAGGCGATTGATCGAAGTTACCCAGGAAGCCAAGATCGAAGTACATCTCTATCGAGTCGATTTTGCACGGGACTATGTTTTCAATACTTTTGAGGAAGCATGGGAGTGGGGTGAGTTCTTCAAGCGCCACCTTGTTAAACGCTGGCATGGTAAGCAGACGGTGGGCGGTTACGAAGATGCAATGTATTACAGCTCTAATCGTGCCAATGTTTCACTTAATCAAGCTGTTTATGATGACCTTCCCAACCGATTCACTGGACAACCCAACGTCCATCTTGAGTTTCGGATCACGGGTAAGCAAGCGTTGGGGAGATACGGCATTAATCATCTTGAAGACATTGTCCGGTATGGTGAAGATGGCCGGATCACGAAGTTCATAGAAAACCAACTCGTTCTACGAAGTATTGGTAAACAAGCGAAAAAATGGATAGTAGAAAACCGTACAGGCTGCAATTCCAACTACCTAATTGGTAAAAAAGAACTCAAATCACGCTGGTTTCCCAGATTGATGAATATCTTTGAAAGACATGGTATCCAAGTAATTATTGACGGCAATGCACGAATTGAAAAAAGCACCTCAACAAACAATAGAACACGAATGACTGGCAGTTTCATTCAATCTTTGGATGTTTTTCAACTCGATTATAGTACTCCACTCTTTCAACCCGAAGCTAACCAAGACATCAGTCTGATGCATGGTGGGTTGATCATTTCGGGTTGTACGTATACGAACTATCAATCACTTAGCGCAAAAAATGGGGTTTTGTGAACTTAATCATGCGGACGGATGTTACACTCTGATTCATGGAACTGTTTTTACTCTTTTATTGGTTACCTTGAGTGCTGTTAATGGTCATAACTCTTGAGGAATTTTTAACTGAATTGGGTTGGTCAAGAGAGAAGCAAGCTCTGTTTATCAACTGGCAATTATACCTACTATATCTAACCATAAAAGTTGAAGAGCATTATATTTTGCTTTTATGGGTAACGATTTTTTATATTCGACAGATCGTATAGGAGTGATGGATATGAATACTAAATTTATTATTCTAATGACTGCTCTGATTTCTGGTCAAGCAATAGCAGATTCATACAAATGTAAGAAACCCGATGGCTCCTTTCAATATCAACAAATACCTTGTGCGAATGGTGAGGTTATAGTTATACCAGATCCGCCTCCCCATTCATTGAGTAGTAATGATGGTTTGCGAGAAGGCGAACGTGCGTTGCTAGATCAGGCCAATTACCGTATTGAGGCTGAGAAGGGCAACGTAGTACCTGGAATGCCAGAAAAATATGTGCTACAGGCTTGGGGAAGCCCCACTAAGGTCAATCAAACATTAAATGATTCTGGTGCAAGCGAACAGTGGGTCTACTCTTTCAAAAAGAAGAGTCGGTATGGCCGGGTTCTTAGTGAAAGAACGGCATACGTTTACCTTGAAAATGGCGTAGTTACCTCTATCCAGCAAGATAGCCCATAAATGAAGTATTTAAATCGGAAGTTTTTTAAATGCTAAAATGCTTTTATAGATTCGATAATTTCTGATAATCAGCCATATTGATAATTTTTAAACGAATGCTAAGACGTATTTCACCCCGGTTTAATGGGAATAATGGGGCATATTAGAAAGCGGCTATATGGGGCATTATCGGACGTTTCACAGATCGAGGAAAAGGATAAACATCGAAACTTTTTACGGTGACAACTTAGACATCTTGCGGGAGTATATAAAAGTCCAAAGCGTGGATTGGATATATCTTGATCCGCCTTTCAATTCCAAGCGGGTTTTTATGGTTATCGGTGTCTTGCTGATTTAATGGAGAGAAAGTAATGAAAGTCAATAACATTCTTTTTTCTGCTATCTTTGGAGCCTCGTTGGTTAACTTATCGGCTACTACGCCAGCCTATTCTTGGCAACCAGTCGATGATCTTACCAAGATGACTAATACTGTTACACCTCCACCCGTACAAACATTTGACTCTGATGGAAAGCCAATTTCCACAGGCCAAAATCAAGTTAATAAAACAGCTCCAAATCCTGATTTGTATGAGGTCCAGAAGCGAAATACTGATGTGGCAGATAAATTATCTAATAAATCGCCAGAGTACAAAGAAGGATTTGCAGGGGCGCAAAAATCACTAAGTGAATCACGCTCGAAATCTTCGAAATCTTCGAAATCTTCGAAATCTTCGAAATCTTCGAAATCTTCGAAATCTTCGAGATCTTCGAGATCTACTGGAACCAATCCGGCGGGGTGGGAGCGTAAATATAGTGAAACCTATGGAGGCCAAACCATATATCCGCATGGTCGCGATCCAAATGAAAATAACCGCAACGCGGAAATATGGAATCGTGATCATATGCGCTAGTAAAAAAATCACTAATAAAGAATAAATTAAACTATGTAAATGCTTAATTGTGGAGGCATTTTACTGCAACTGTTAGCCGTGAAAATGCCGCCATTGGCTTGTTTTTGATTCTTGCGCCGGCCAACCAAGGTGATGCGAACGGAAGCGATTACAGCCGGTTTTTATAGCTCTCTGCATCATGGCGATTTTCCGAAAATCCAGATTTTGACCATCGAAGGTTTATTGAATGTTACGGAATTCGCCAAGTATCCCGATATGGCAAAAGGCGGATTGACGTTCAAGAAAGCAGTGAAAGAATCACAACGGGACGCACAATCTAAAGTGCTTTAAATTGAAAATAACTCATTTAATTTTAGAATATCTAAATCAGAAAAAAATTTATCCATGTTGCGTTTAAAATAGTCAATCAAAAAATCATGTGAAACATAACAATCTTTTGATAACTCTTTTTGAAGAATAACATAATATCCATTAAAGGTTATATTGCTTCCATTTAATACTGCAACTCCATCAATATTTGGCATACTTACACTAAACTGTCTTGGAATAGTCGATACAATATGCCAGCCTTCGATTCCCATTTTCATTATTTGACTAGCATCAAAATGTTCTGTATTTGTTATGGAAGTATCAACATTTCCCTTCATAAGATCAATCATTGCCCCTAATCCTTTAGAAATATTAACATATCTCATTTGTGATCTTGAATCTGATAAAAAAAATATAGTTTCATACAGAAAAACTCTTTCACCATTATTAATTCTTTCCATTAACTTATTTATCTTCATTATCTCTATAATTTTTTCCCTGTTTTCTTTTCTAATAGCTTCTTGGACTTTCTTTTCATTTTCTTTAGTTTTCGCGATAGATTCTTGCAGTTTTTTCTGTTTTTCATCAAGTAATGACTTGCAATCATCACATAAACTTCCAAGAGTATTTGAATATTTACCACAGTAGCTACATTTATTCATCTACCACCTCTTTATAAAAAGTTGTGCAATTTCTACTTAAAAAAACGAAACTATTAGCGATAGAAGTATCACGCCAATAGCTTTTTCTACAAGAAATTTATACTTTACTTCGTGATTGACCGGTACTTTCGCTCATTTTTTGCAAGCAATTGAATTTTATGGGCATAAATTTTGCCTTAACCCAGATCTTGGCTAAACAACATATTGAATATGAGAGACTTTTTTGGACTAGCGAAAGTACAGATTAAACAGATTTAATTCTACATTCAAATATTTTTAATGTCAAATTAGGCGTTGATTTTTCCTCACAGAAAGAGCGAATTCACCCAGTCCAAACTTAGCCTTTCGTGAATTGTCCAAACTCTGAAAAGAAAAACCCATGCCGATCTTGTCATTAATCCCAATGAGGTCGATTGAAAAAAAAGGTTGTCCTCCTTCAAAAACAGACAATAAAGTTTCAACCGTGGCGATTGACCACACGATCTGAAACTTGAAACTTTGAAGGGGAATTAAGATGACTACCATTAATCGTAAATTCGCGTTCATGTTTGACGAAGGCAATGCTTTTTACTCTGCCAGTCAATTCATTGATGAAGGGACTCTCCGCAATCATTTTGCGGCTGGTCTAAATGGCATTAATGGTGAAGCTATTACGATGTTGTTAGACGCTTTGATCAATGGGCAATTGAACCAATTGACTCAAGATAACACTATGAAAGAGCTATGGAAGGCCGCTAATTGGAAAGATGAGCATCTGGTTCCTAGTGCTATCGCTATCGTTGCTACTGGACGGGGTTATGGTTTCGCTAAGCAATCGAAACTTCCCATATCCCAAGGAAAGGTGGGCGCTGAAACGGCAATGGCGGTTAAGACTTATATCTGGAATACCATCGGCAATGGCAAGCGCCATCTGAACGAAGTGGAAATTACGGCTATTAAAGCCGCTAATGTAGAGGCTAACAAACCTGCGGACAAGCTAAAGATGGACAAACCGGCTGATAAAGCTGAGAAGAAGCCGCGTAACCGTAAGCCGAAGGCTGAGCCTGTGAAGTTGAAGCAAGCTGCTTAACGCTGGTTAGCCGTGAAGTCAGACCCCATCCCCAGTGAGGATGGGGTTTTTTCACTTTTGCGGGGTTACTCTTGGGAAAGCAAGAATTGAACCAATATTGGCTCGTTGCACTTCCCATGCACTTTCAAACTCACCTATCAGTGCTAAAGCCATGAAAGGTGCTTTATAAGTGCTTGATTAATTGGTGGCTACGGGTGGACTTGAACCACCGACACCGGCATTATGAGTGCCGTGCTCTAACCAACTGAGCTACGTAGCCAATCAGGAGGAGGGAATAACAGGGACGTTGAGAGCCGCGGATTATTCAGATTTGTCGATGGCTTGTCAATAGATCAGCGTCGCACCAGGCTGGACGATCTCAACCACCTCAATGACCTGTAAATTAATTTCGATGGGCAGCGAAGCCAGCGATTCCGGCTCCAGTCCCAGCATATACGCCAAAGACGCAGTGATCTCTGGCGAACCCCCACTGATGCAGGGGTCTTGGCGGAATGATCCAGTAGTCAACTTTAGCGAACAGTTTAACAAAATATCCGGTCGAGCAAACCTCACCCTGAGTTTTCCTGCCGACCAGTCATGCCATTTTCAACGGTTCCCGTCAAAGTCACCCGCACTTGATGAACCAGCCCATCCCGGAACAGCGGAATGCAGGCTGCGCCGTATTCAATCCGTCCGGGACGCTCGTCAATGTCCACCGCTGCTACCCGTTTTGCCTGGCCTTCGGGATTGCGCACCTCAATTTCATAAACCGCCTCGCTGTCCGGCAGGCGATAGCGCAGGTGGAAGCCGGGCCACTCGTCGGGGATGCAGGGGCGCAGGCGCAGGGCGTGACCCTCAACCAGTTCCAAGCCGAGAAGGGATTCCAGCGTCACCCGCAAGAACCAGCCAGCGGAGCCGGTGTACCCGCTCCAGCCGCCGCGCCCGACATGCGGCGCGACGCCATAAATGTCAGCGGCGACCGAAAAGGGTTCCAGCCGGTAGGTCGCCACAGCTTCGGGAGTGCAGGTATGGCTGATCGGACTCAACATTTCCAATAAGCGGGCTGCCTGATCGCGCCGACCCAATTCCGCCAAGGCCCGCACCACCCACAGTGCGGCGTGCGTATATTGACCGCCATTTTCCCGCACCCCGGCGACATAGCCTTTGATATAACCGGGATCGTGCGGGGTGTTCTCGAACGGCGGCGTTAACAACCGGATCAACCCTTCCTGCTCGGAAATCAAGTGCCGCTCAACCGCATCCAGCGCCGATTCCGCCCTGGCCCAGGGCGCGGCCTTGGCAATCACCGCCCAAGCCTGCGCCAGGGCGTCGATCTGACACTCGTCGCTGGCGGCGGAACCCAGCACTGCGCCATCGTCATACCAGGCCCGCCGGTACCATTCGCCATCCCAACCCTGGTCATTCAGCGCGGTCGCCAAATGGCTGCGGAACGCCGCATAACGCCGTGCCCGGTTGTAATCACCCTGCTGGCCGCAGACCGGGATGAAGTCGCCGAGAATGGCGTACAGGAAAAAGCCCAGCCAGACGCTCTCGCCGCGACCTTCCCGACCGACCCGGTTCATGCCGTCATTCCAGTCGCCGGTTCCCATCAGCGGCAGACCGTGCGCGCCCTGGGTCAGCGAGCGATCCAGCGCCCGGCAGCAATGTTCGTACAAACTGGCGGTTTCGCCGGAATCCTCCGGAGTCAGAAACGCCTCGTCTTCGCCCGGCTCGAGCGCCCGCGCCTGGAGAAAGCGCACCGGCTCGCCAAAGACGCCCCAGTCGCCGGTCGCACGTCCATAAAACGCCGCCAGATACGGCAACCACAACCGGTCGTCGCTGAAGCGGGTACGGATTCCGCAACCCATCGGCGGATGCCACCAGTGCAGCACATCGCCCTCAACGAACTGCTGGGCGGCGTGCAGCAGCAACTGCCGACGGGTCAAAGTCGGATCGTAATAGACCAGGGCGGCGGCGTCCTGCAACTGGTCGCGGAAACCGAAGGCCCCGCCCGACTGATAGAACGCCGAGCGTCCCCACAGCCGACAACTCAACGTTTGATAAGCCGCCCAGCCATTAATCAGCAGATCCAGCGCCGGGGCCGGGGTTTGCACCCGCACCGCAGCGAGTTGCTTGCGCCAGAACTCCTGAACCTCGGCCAGCGCTTCCGCCCCGGCACCGGTCTGGCTGTAATGGCCGATCAACCGGCGTGCGCCATCCCGGCTGTCCGCTTCGCCGAGGAGAAAGATGCGCTCCACGCTCGCGCCGGGTTCCAACCGCAGGGTGACTTGCAACGCAAAGCAGGGATCGAGGCCGGTGCCCAAACGTCCGTCCAGAACTTTATCGCGGGCCAGCGCTACAGGCTGGGCCGGACTGCCCAACTGACCGATGAAGGTCGCCCGGTCGCCGCTGATGTGCATGGGAATGCTGTCGGTGGGAGCGGCGGCGGCGAAGGCGATCCGCCCGCTGAACGCCTGATGGCGGTTTTCGGCCAGCAGCGCCCCCGTCGCTCCATCCTGTTCAATCGCCAGTTCCCTGGCGCAATCGCCCGGCATGACGCCCAGCACCAGTCGGGTATAGCTGAACAACGACAGCCGGCGCGGCGTCTGACGCTGATTGCGCAAGCGAATCAGGGCAATCTTGACCGGTTCATCACGCGCGGCGAACAGCCAGACTTCCTGTTCCAACCCTTGGCTGACCTGGCGATAACGGCTGTATCCAAAGCCGTGGCGGACTTCGTAGCGCACGGGTTGCGAAATCGGTCCGGGCGTCAGCGACCAGAACGCGCCATCGTCTTCATCGCGGAGATAGAGCGCCTCGCCATGCGGATCGAGAACGGGATCGTTGTACCATGGAGTCAGGCGATTCTCGCGACTGTTCTGGCTCCAGGTAGAGCCAGCACCGGTTTCGCTGGCGAGAAAGCCAAACTGGGGATTGGCAATGACATTGACCCAGGGTTGCGGGGGCAACTTCAGGCGACCGCTGGCGTCCGGCTCCAGACGGATGACATATTCGCTGCCGTCGGCGCTGAACCCGCCGTAGCCATTCCAGAATTGGAGAGTTTCAGCATCTGGCATTTCTCCTCCACCCGCACTCTCCCCCGCCAGGGGGGAAGTCGGGGGAAGATCCGCCAGAGGAGAGGGCATCCGGGGAAGAGAGTGAATACGCAGGGCTTCAACATCTTCACCGGCTGCCGCTGCAAACGCTGCATCAATCCTCGCTACCGAGGTGTAACTTTCTACCGATGCCAAAGCCGCTTCCCGCTCCAGGGCCGCGCCGAGCAGAAAGGTGATCTGCGCTTCGCCGTCAATCGCCAGTTCCACCGTTTGCCGCAGGCTAACGATGGGATCGAGGACATTGCCGACCGCCCCGGACAGCGATTCCGCATCGGTCAACGCCCGAGGTTCGGCCCGTGAATAACCCCGGCCAATAAAGCTGGCGCGGTCGGTTTCGTACTGAATATCCCCATCGCCACTGAGTGCATGAACCAGCCAGCCGGTCGGCTCTTCGGGTGTGCGCGGTCGCCGCCGGGCCAGCAGCGCCCGTGATTCCGCGACCCACTCGGTTTGGACAAACAGCTTGGAAAAGGCCGGATGAACGGCGTCAGCGGCCCAGACGTTCAGCACCACTTCGGCGTAGCTGGTCAGTTCGATGCGCCGGAGCCGGTCACTGCGATTGCGCAACGTGACTCGCCGCAGTTCCAGATCAGCGTCCGGGGCGATGCACACCTCCAGCCGGGCCTCGATGCCCTGATCCAGCCGGAGCAGTTCAGCCCGGTCTGGCGTGAACCGGGTGGCATACTGTTCGGCAACTTTCCACGCCGGTTGCTGCCCCAGCGACCAGAAGACGTCGCTGTCAAGATCGTGCGCATACAGGAAAAATCCCTCGCCCGATTCGACGGGGTCGGCGTTCCAGCGCGTCAGCGCCAGCCCGTTCCACGCTGAATAGCCGGCCCCTGTCGCCGTGAGGAAAGTCGCGTAACGACCACGGGCAAGCACATGACCGCTAACGGCGCGAGCGTGCTGGGTCAGGTCGGCGTGCATGAATCATCCTCCGGCAGTGGCGTTGATGGGTTAAGTGTAGCTTCATCGCGCCGAAGCGGCGGTTTGAGGGTCTTAGGGACGCTAATAACGCAACTCCACTTCCGCCGGGAACCGGTTAAGCGTCACGGTCTTGGTCGTAAAGACAGTTGCCGGTTGCCCGTTGATGATGGCCTCGCGAACGGGTCGATCCAGCGGGGAATGCAGGACGATACCGCCCGCTGGCACCGCCACGTCGCCCGACAACTCCATCTTCAACGTATTCAGCCCTGCCATCGCCATCCGGTAATTCAGCGTCCCATGCCAGGTCGGCATCCGTTTGACGGTGACGCCTCCCGTGCTCTCCACCCACGCGGCGGGAATGCCGGCGCCAATGACCAGCGCCTGATCCGCTTCATTTTCATAGACGAACAGACTCCGCACCGCCCGGATGAAATCGGAACCCACCCAGGTATGCGGCATGTCGCCGATGAACCGGGGATTACGCGGCTCACGCCAGACGACTTCCGCCCAGTGATTCCAGGCCACCGGACGTTGCCCTTCCAGAAAAAATGCCATAGCCTTTAGCGCTTCATCGCGGCGACCCAACCGGATCAACGTTCCCACTGAGCGCCATTCATAGGGGGTATAGGCTTCCCAGGTGGACACGGCCTGGCGCTCATGGAAGAAATCGAGATAGCGTTCAAAGGTGCGATTCAATGCCGGTTGCGGCAGTCGGCCCAACTCACCGCCGGGATCCAGCGCGACCGTGGTGGAGGTCGGGTCGAAGTCGCCCAGTTCAACAGCGCCGGGAATGAAGTCGATCTGGCGCTGCTTCAAGGTTTCCGCAATCGAGGCATATAGATCCTGGCGGAAGGCGTCGCGTTGTGCGGCGATGCGTTCCGCGTCCGCCGTCTCGCCGAGAATGATCGCCATGGCGGCAGCGTCTTTCAGGCCGCGCAGGACGAAGAAATTATCCCAGTAGGAATGGCGCGGCTGGCTGGCGTAGCCTTCGTGGCTGATCGATTCCGGGACCAAGCCGCGATAGGCCCGATAGTCCGGGTCGTCGCGATACTTGCCGTTGGAGCGCTGCTCGCGGAGGGCATTGATATAACCGACCGCCTTGAGGGCGTAGGGCCACATCTCGCGCAGGAAGCCGACATCGCGAGTGTAGCGGTAGTATTCCATCGCGGCATAGATCAACTGACCATGGCTGTCATGTTCCGCTGTCGGATCTGCGCCACGTCCGTCCACACAGCAGGGCACCTTGCCATCCGGGAACTGGAAGGGCGCATACCATTGCAGGAACTGCCGTGCTTCCTCGGTGTAGCCCATGCTCAACAAGGCCGATGAGGTCAGCGCGCCGTCGCGAATCCAGGAGCGGGCGTAGGCGCGGGAACCGGGCTGGATGGCGGGACCATTGCGGTTGATCAGAATGTAGGCCAAGTTGCTTTTGATACTGTTGGCCAGTCGCTGGGCATCAGGCGGCAGTTCCAGACCGACCCGATCCAGCCGCGCCGCCCAGTCGCGCCGGGTCTGTTCCAGCAATTGATTGATCTGAGCGGCGGCGTCGGCATCGGGCAGGATCGGCGCATCGTTGCCGACGGCATGAAAGGGAATGCGCAGATAGACCTCGCGGTTTTCGCCGGGGCGTAAATCCCAGCCGTATTCCAGCACTCCGGCGGCGTAACCGAAGGGGTCCTGCTCTACCCGCTCCCGTTCCGGCAACCGGCCCTGGATCAGATCATCAGTGATCGCGCCCTGATCGAAGGTCGCCGCGCGGAATCGATCCGGGGTGGTCAGAACGGCGATCCGCTTGCCGGCGGGTTCAACGTGAATACGCCGGTCGGCGTAACTCAGTTGGCGGATGGGCGACACTCCGGTCGCGAGATTCAACCCTTGCCAGGGCGGGCTGACCTGGAAAGGCCGCACGGCGAGAAACAGGGTGATATGGCGGGTTTCCGTACTCAGATTTTCAATCCGGTAGCGGGCGTACAGCGCCGATTCGCCCGGCTTGCCGGCGGCGAACGCGGTCACCGCGAACCAGAAATGCTCCTGTTCCCAGCGCACGGTCGGAATGGGTAAATAGCCATCGGCCAAATCCTGCACCGGCTCGACATCGGCCCAGGTAATCAGCCGGCCATCGGTGAACAGGAACGGTTCGATGATGAAGCTGCTTTTATCGACTTCCAGCGCGCCGTCCTCATTCAGCAATGCCTCCCGGCTGTCGCCAGGGACGCCCACCACCGTCCAATAACTTTGTTCACCCTGGAAATAGCGGGGATACAGGCCGCGCCGAGCGGTGCGGGCAATGGCTTCAAAGAAGCGGTTGGGCGAAGCGGAGAATTCGTGGGGTTGAATGGCGATATAGCGAATGGCGTAACCACGCCCCCGGCTGCTGCGCTCCAGGTTGAGTCGCACATAGCGCGATTCGGCGTCGTGCAGGTAGAGATAATCGCGTTGGCCGTTGCCGCCGCTGACCGTGTAGAGCGTCTGCCAGTGGTCGCCATCGTCGGACCCCTGCACCTGATAATCGATGGCGTAATCGTCGGCATCCCAGTCGATGATCAATCCGCCGTATTCGCGGGGCCGAACAAAGTCGAGCAACAGCCACTGATCCTCAGCCAATTCGCCGCTGCGCCAGGAAGCGTCAGGCGCCGTATTGAGCGCCGCCGCCGGCGGATGGCCATTGACTTCAGTCGAGGCCGTGGCCAGGGGGCTAAAGGTCGCGGTTTCCAGCGGTTCGCGTTCTTCAATCGTCAGCTCATCGATCCAGACCGAGCCTTTGCCCAGGACGCTGGCGGACAGGGCGAATTCGATTTCCTGAACCTGCTCCATAGCCCCACCGGGACCCCAGGCCAGTTGCAGGTGGCGCTTTTTGACGGTGACGGGCTGCCAGTCGGTGGGAAAATCCAGGTCGCGCTGCTTGGTCCACCAGACGTTTCGGCGAGCATCGACCAGCTTAAATTCAGTGTCGCTGCGCGGCCCTTCGCCCCGGATGGCGTAGCGGAACACGAAGTTTTCCGGTAGGCGCATACGGAAGGTTTTGTGGGCGATGACAAAACTGGCTCCTTCCCGGAACTCGAAATCCAGCCGCATGGCCCGACGGCCATCGCGCCCAATATCCTGGGCGATTTCCAGCCGGGCGCCAGGCGAGGTCACAGCGCTCCAGCCGCTGAGGTTCTCGAAATCATCGAGCAGAATGATTTTGCGGGGAGCGGCGGGCGTTTCGGGCATCGCCGCCGACAGGGCGGAAGGAAGCATAAGCAACATGGCCGTGAGAAGGAGGATAAATGAAGAATGAGGAAGTGTCATAAGCGGCTCTTCAGGGCTAAACCAGCAGATTTTCATGTACTTAAGCCCCACAGGGGCGCGCCAATGTTAGCCCAGGGCAACGCCCTAGGTGATGAAGGTGTATAGGGGCTACACGGTGACAATTTTGTCAGCCTTTCATCCCACCCAGCATGATCCCGGCGATATAGTATTTCTGCAATACCACGAACAGCAGCATGATCGGCAGCACGGTCAGCACCGAACCCGCCATCATCAGCTCGGTATCCTGCACATGTTCGCCCAGTAAATTCGCCAGCGCTACCGGCAAGGTGTATAGCGAACTGTCGGTTAAGACGATCAAGGGCCACATAAAATCATTCCATGCCCCCATGAAAGTGAAAATCGCCAGCGTGACTAAAATCGGTCGGCACAACGGTAACACCAGTGACCAGTAAATGCGGAACTCCCCCGCGCCATCCATGCGCGCGGCATCCAGCAAGCTGTCGGGAATCGCCAGCAGATATTGCCGGATCAGAAAGATGCCGAAAATGCTGGCCATGCCGGGAATAATCACCCCGCCATAGGTGTTGATCAGCCCAAGCTGCTTGAGCAGCAGAAACAGCGGCAGCATCGCGACTTGGGCAGGAATCACCAGCGCCGCCAGCAAGCCCTGGAACAACCGGTCGCGGCCCCGAAAACGGAACTTGGCGAAAGCGTAGCCGGCCATCGAATTGATCAATAGCGAAATCACCGTTACCGCACTGGCTAACAACGTACTGTTCAACAAATAGCGGGCGAGATCGAGCCGGGTAAACAGCGCCGCATAATGCTCAAACGTCACTGTACTTGGCCACAGGCGCGGCGGAACGCTGTTCGCCTCGCCGGGCGGCATCAGCGACGCCACGATCATCCACCACAACGGCGTCAGCGCCAGTAACAAGCCGAGTATCAGCAGGCTATACAGCAACACGGCGGGAAGGAAAGAACGTGGGTTCATAGCGATTCTCTCCGGCGCAATTTCAGTTGCAGCATTGTCCCGGCCAGAATCAGTACGAACAGCACAAACGCCGCCGCCGAAGCATAACCCATGTTCCACCAGCGGAAGCCTTCCTCATACATCAGCAATACGATGCTGAGCGTGCGGTTGGCGGGGCCGCCCTGCGTCATCACATACGGTTCGGCGAACACCTGGAAATAGCCAATCATGGTCATCAGCGCCACAAACAGAAAGGTCGGTCCCAACAGGGGCAAGGTAATATGGCGAAACTGCGCCCAGGCGTCCGCACCGTCAATCCGCGCCGCTTCGTAGAGTTGCGTGGGAATGTTCTGCAAACCGGCAATGAAAATGATCATGTTGAAGCCAAAATTCTTCCACACCGCCATGAGAATCATCGCCGGCATCGCCCAGTCCGGATCGCCCAGCCAGTCTATCGGTTCAACGCCGAGCAAACTCAAGCCGTAATTCAGCAATCCATAGCGGGGATGGTAGAGATAGCGCCAGACCACGGCGACCGCCACCAGCGTAGTGACGACCGGCAGAAAAAAGGCGGTGCGGAACAGGCCGGGAAAACGAATCAGCCGGGCATTCACCAGCAGCGCCGCACCGAGGGAGACTGCCACCGATAATGGCCCGCCGACGATGACAAAGTAGAAGGTATTGCCGAGCGCTGTCCAAAACAGCGAGCTTTGCAACAATTGCCGATAGTTATCCAATCCGATAAAGCGCAGGCGGTCGAGATCGCCCAGCGCGTAAATGTCGAAATCGGTGAAGCTCAACAGCAACGCCGCCAGTACGGGCAGGAAAAAGAACACCCCAATCAGCAGCAACGCCGGGGCCAGAAAAGCCCAGGCGCTGAAAGTCACATGACGTTCAAAGCCAGTCATCGCGACGCCTCCCGCTTCAGCAACCACCGCCGCTTTTCCAGAATACGATCCACATCCCGATCCAGCGCCGCCAGCGCCTCATCGACATTGATTTCCTGACGAACCGCCAATTCCGCGTAATACGCAATCCGACTGGCGATGCGCTCCCATTCGGGAATCGGCGGCGTCGGCTGAACATGCTGCAACTGTTGCCGGAACGCCTGAGCGTAACGGTTGCTCGCCAACGCCGGATCATTCCAGGCCGACTGGCGGGCGGGCAGATCGCCGGTGAGCTGATAAAACTGCGCCTGCTGTTCCGGTTCAGCCAGATACTCCAACAATTTCCAGGCGGCCTCCTGACGCGGCGAGGTGCGACTGAGCGTCAGACTGGCTCCGCCGGCTAATGATGCGCCAACCCTCGGCTCCTGTCCTGCTGGCGGGTGAGAGGCAGAATGACTGTCAAATTCCGGCAACGGTGCGGTCATCCACTGGCCCTGCAACGCCGTTGGCAACCGCCGCCGGAATTCGCCGATATTCCACGGCCCGCTAACGTAAGTGGCGAAATAGCCGTTGGCGAATTCCTGATAAAGATTGGCGACCTGAGCATGACCGACCGGCGGTGCCAATCCCTGTTCAAACAGGCTCAAATAAAAAATGAACGCTTCACGGAAGCGGGGATGCTGAAAATCGCCGTATTGATCCCGGTCGCGCAACAGCGTTGCGCCGTGTTGCAGGGCGAGAATGACCGGCAACTGCCATTCATTGATCGGCAGGAGAATGGCGTAACGCTCCGCGCCATCCAGCGTCTTCAGCCGGGCCATCGCCTGCAACCAGTCATCCCAGGTCGCGGGCGGTTCGGTAAAACCGACTGCGGCTAGTAAATCGCGACGGTAAAAGAACAGTCGGGTATCGACATACCAGGGCAAGGCCCAGGTCTGCCCCTCCAGCCGGTTGGTGGCGAGAATGCCGGGGAAGTAGTCGTTAAGGGCGGCGACGGGCCAGCCTTTCAGCCGCTCATCCAAGGGTTCAATGGCGCGCAGCGCGACGAATTCGGGAATCCAGGTATTGCCTAGTTGGAACACGTCGGGCATCGCGTCGCCGGCGTAGGCGGTCAGCAGCTTTTCATGCGCGGCGCTCCAGGGAATCTGCTGTGTCCGCACCCGGAGACCCGGATGGCGACGCTCGAATTCCGGCAGCAGCGCCTTCACCTGCTCGCCTTCCTGGCCCATTGCCCAAAATTCCACGATGACTGGCCGGTCAGCGGGGGAATCGCAACCGGTCAACCACAGGGCGATGAAAACGATCAAAAGTAGCCGAAACAGAGAGAACATGATGATAGTGTAGCGGCAATTCACCCAGCCCTTAAAATTGATCAAGGTGATCCTCACTGAAAGACGTTGGAATTTCCAACCACTTTTTCAGCTTGTGAGGTGCGCCATGCCCATCTACGAATACCGTTGCCAGTCCTGCAACCATGACCTGGCCGTGATGCAGAAACTTAGCAATCCTGAATTAATCGACTATCCTTCTGGTGGGCAGCCACAGTTGAAAAAACTGATTTCGCCGGCAGGTTTCCGTCTATAAGGACAGCGGCTGGTACGAAACCGACTTCAAGCACGGTGACCAGAAGAAAAACAGCGTCAAGAATGACAGCGCTCCAGCCTAAGCGACAGCAAACTCGCAGCCGTCTGCGATAGCGGTTGTGGAACCTGCGCTGCACCAGCGGCGACAACCGGCTAAATCTGGCAGGGTTCGCACCCTCGCCGCGAACAGGGTATTTTTACCCATTGGTTGAGAACCATAATTTTTCCCACTTCGGGTCAAGAATACCCTTGACCCCTGAAATTTTGGTCTATACTCACAAAATTGTGATAATCGCTTGATTTGCTTTCAGGGGTTTCCTGTATTTCGCTTTAAATCGATTTTTGTGGGTTTATTTCCATTTAATTTCTGGGCTGAAAAGGTCTGGCTCACGCTGTAGATCCGTCTTAAATCGACAGAATGCCGGTTCAGCTTTGGGTTTTTTGGTCAGAAATTAATTAAGTTTATTAACGTTATCAATAAACGACCACCGACTAATGATCTTTAATTAAATAATCTCGTGTCAATTTTCGGGAATCTTACCGGATTACATTTTTAAAAATCATAAACCGGTAGTTTTAATCCTAGATGTTGAAATAAAAATTCGCCACTCTGTGGAGGGACAAAATGAGCGATAGGAAGGTATTCGCGGTTGCCATGCTTGGGATTCCTGAGCAGGAGCGAAGCGTATTGAAAAATATCTTCAAGCTCTCCTTGTATCGCGCCTGCACCTATACATTGATTTCAGTCAAGGAGCTAAGCCAAATCCTGATTGTTGACGCGGATGATTCCGAGGCTGTAGTGGAATGGCAAGCCTTGCAAGGTGCTGATGTGAGTTCGTCATCGTCGCCCAGACCCGGCACCGCCTCATCACTGGTTCCGGCTGTGATGGTCACCAAGGAAAAGCTCTTGGACAAATTCCCCTATTGCATTCAGCGGCCCTTTGTCGCTACCCGCGTGCTCGGCATGCTGGATCAAGTCGTGGCCCAGATGCCCAGTACCGCGCCGGAGCGGGTTATTGGCGAACAAGCATCTGCGCTTGCCGAGGTCGAGGAACAATCGACGCTGACAGCATTAGTGGTGGATGATAGCAGTACGATCAGAAAACAGATCGAGTTAGAACTAAAATTGCTTCACATTCAGGTTGACTCCGCCGAATCTGGCGAGCAGGCATTCGAGTTGTTGGATCGGAAGAAATACGACCTCATTTTCCTGGATGTGGTGTTGCCCGGCATCGACGGTTATCAGATCTGCAAGACCATCAAGAAAGACAAAGCCAAGAAAAAAACGCCCGTTATCATGCTGACCAGTAAATCGTCGCCATTCGACCGAATCAAGGGCGCTCTGGCAGGATGTGATACCTATCTGACCAAACCGGTCAAGCAAACTTATTTTCAAAAGATCGTCAATAAATATCTCAAATCTTTGTAACCCTGTTTTCAGGTAACTTTTCAAGTATCCACGCAACGCTTGGATACATAATGTTGAAGAGGAAACATTCATGGCTATGCGAAAAGTGCTTGTGGTCGATGATTCCCCCACCGATCTGGCGAACATCAAAAGTATCGTAACCGAGACCGGCTGCATTGTGGTGACTGCAACCGATGGCAAGGAAGCCTTCGAGAAAGCCAAGACGGAAAAACCCGACTTGATCTTTATGGATATCATCATGCCGGATATGGATGGTTACGCCGCCTGTCGTTTGCTGGCTAATGAAAGCGCCACCAAGGATATCCCGGTTATCTTCGTCACCAGCAAGAAGCAAAAGGCGGATCGCCTCTGGGCGCAGATGCAAGGAGGTAAGGCGTTCGTCACCAAGCCCTACACGGCCGACGCCATCATCGATCAGTTGAAAGCGTTTTTGTAAACACGTTCATTTGACCATGAACGACAAGACTGCGAGTCCCCCCCGGAACTGGCTTAGTCCCAGCGCAGCGCTTAACCGCTTCAAACCACCGCCCGGGGTAGCGCCCGGTATTGCTCCAGCCGAACGCCAGCGCGCCCGGTACGGTTTTCGGGTCGGCGGTATTGGTTTGCTGGTCAGTCAAGATACGGTCAGCGAAGTGTTGGAACAGGCGCCGGTTTATCCGCTGCCCAATACACCGCCCTGGGTGCTAGGGTTGGTCAACCTGCGCGGCAACCTGGCGACGGTGTTTGATGTAAAACGATTTTTGGCACTCGAAGACAACAACGCTCAAGAGAAACGTCGGTTACTGATTCTGGATCAGGGTGACAAGGCTGTCGGTGTTCTGATTGACGGTCTACCCCAGACGGCGCTCACCAGACATATCCTCTCCCGGTTGCCGCCATTGCCAGCCGCATTGCAACCTCATGTCACAAAAGCCTATGTACACGACGATCTCGTATGGCTGGAATTCGATCATCAGGGGTTCTTCCGGGCGCTCGGTGGATCTATGGCCGGAGCCGCTTGATCATTACGGTGCCGGAGACAAGTTTGTGAGTTTTTTCAACCATTAAATTTGAAAATCTGTCGCCGAATTTCGATTTGATGGGTCAAGATAACCCCGAGGAGATACGCACATGCGCACACAATGCGATTCCAGCGGCGCCACCGGTATGCCGTCGGGCTGGCGACGGCTCAGGAGTGCAATGACGTTAGGGCTGTTGCTGGGCTTTTGTACGGCCATACCCTGGAGCTGGGCCGAGGAAGCCGGTGTTACCGACAAAACCATCCGTATCGGAGCCACTATCCCTCTGGAAGGAGATTACAAGGTTTACGGTTTAGCGATGAAACAGGGAATGGATGCAGCCTTGGCCGGACAAACGGTGCAGAAGCGCTCCATCGAATTTGTTGCAATCAACGATTTCTATGATCCCGCCAAGGCGGTTGAAGCTGCCAAGAAACTGATCGGACAAGGCATTTTTGCGATGGTGAACAGCTTTGGCTCGCCGACCACCCGGGCGGTATTGCCAGTGCTGGCCGAAAACAAAGTACCGGCGTTCGGGTTTTACACGGGCGCGGCCTTCACCGGGCCGGGTGAGGTGCTGAACTTCCGCGCCAGCTATGCTAATGAGGTGGAAACCGTGGTCGACGCGGCGCTGGCGGCGGGTTTCAAACCAACCGAGGTGTGCGCTTATGCCCAAAATGATGCCTACGGAATGGGGGGCGTCAAGGGGTTCCGCACGGCATTGGCCAAGCAACCCGGCACAGAGCAGATTGTCGCCAAGGTAGACGAAATTCTGAACATGCCAGGCGATAACCCGGAGCGTAACGGAATCGGGCCGGTCGGCGTCTACCAGCGGGACACCGTGAGCGCGCGCGAAGGTTATCAGTCGCTGAAGCAGTGGGAAGCCGCTAGCGGCAATCGCTGCCGACTGGTGGCCACCACGGCAGTTTACGACCCGGCGGCCACATTTATGGGGTATGCCCGCTATAAGGGTGAACCCTGGATTTTCAGTTCGCCCTCGCCAGCGGCGGGCATCCCCTTGGCGACCAGGCTCAAGGAACATGGCATCATCGATAAGGTCATCGCTACCCAAATCGTGCCATCGCCCGATTCGTCGCTGCCGATGGTATTGGAGGCGCGCAAGGCGCTGGGCGCGAATCTGAACTATGAATCGCTCGAAAGCTATATCGTCGGCAAGCTGTTTGTGACGATCATGCAGGCCATAGACGGACCCCTCACCCGGGAAAATTTCCTGAAGGCCGCGCGCCGCCAGCCCTACGACATCGGCGGTGTCAAGGTGGATTTCACCACCGACAACCAGGGTTCCGATTTCGTGCAGGCTACCTATCTGCGCGACGGTCAGTTCACCGCACTTACGACGCAGGAACTGACGGCGCTGTTCAAGTAGTGGTTCCAGCCACATGGGTGGGACAGGGTAACGCCGGACATTCACTAAAGCCGTCATCGAAGAGCCAGCGATACACGAGCCGGCGGGCTGAGTTTGGCGGAATTTAATCATCGAGGGGGGAAGTGCGGTTATGGGCGGTCAGAAAATCAATACGCGGTTGACGTTTACAATGGTTGTGCAACTCGTGATCCTGGTAGTGATCGGGTTGATCGCCTATTTCGGCATGAACCGCATCGGCGGTGCCGTGGGCCAGCTCAACCAATCCGTGGCCGAGCAGGCCAACCTGGGACGGCTGGGCGAAATTCTTCGCGCCGATTTGCTGACCGTGGTCAACAGCGTAGCGCGCGGCGCCAGCACGTGGGAGCAAGGGAGCGCCGCCCTGCCAGCGGCCAAGGCAAACTTTGAGAAGGGCTGGCGAGCTTATCTCGATTCGCTGAGCGAGGACCAGCGGAAGCGTCTGGAGGCCGTGTTTAAAGCTCCCCTGGATAGCGTTAACGAAGCCTTTGCCGAAGTGGAAAAATTGTTGGCCGCACGGGATCGCGGTCGATTGAATCTGTTTGTCGACAACGATCTCGACGAATTGATCAATCCCTTTTTCAAAACCCTGCTCGCGAGTGCGACACAAACCGAAGAACGCTCAGCGCAGGATCTGAAAACTGCACAGAACACCAGCAACACCTTCACGGTGGTGATCGCGGTGATCGCCTTGCTCGGCATCGCGGTCGCTTTCGGTCTGGGCGCCGCCGCCTATCGTGCCATCATGAATCCCCTCAACCGGATCATGACGACCGTGAAGCAAATCGGTGAAGGCAACTACGAGTCCCGCACCGGTCTGGCGGGTGGCGATGAACTGTCGGAACTGGGGCAGTCGTTCGACCAGATGCTCAACGAGCGTGTGAACGCATTAGTGGAGACCGAGCGCGAAAACGAACAGCTCAATGACTCCATCATCAATTTGCTGCAAGCTGTGTCTCAATTGAGCCAGAGGGACCTGACTATCAAAGTGCCAGTGACCGAAGACATGACCGGTCCAGTAGCCGACGCACTGAATCTGTTGACCGGTGAAACGGCCAGCGTATTGCAGGGTGTAATCCGCATCTCGGAGGATGTAGCGATTGCCTCTGACAAAGTGAAAACACAGTCCGACACGGTGATTGCGGTGGCCGACCATGAGCGCCAGGTGGTGGAACAAACGGCCAACGATCTAGCCTCCGCCGCGGACGCCATGAAACAGATCGCCGATCTGGCGCAGACCTGCAACGCCGCCGCCGAAACCACGATCAAGACCACTCAGGCCGCGTTACAGACAGTGACCAACACGGTCAACGGCATCAATAGCACCCGCGACACCATCCGCGAGACGGAAAAGCGCATCAAGCGTCTGGGCGAGCGTTCCCAGGAAATCAGCGGTGTGGTCAACTTGATCAACACCATCGCTGAGCGCACCCATATCCTGGCGCTGAACGCCAGTATGCACGCGGCGTCGGCCGGCGAGGCCGGACGCGGTTTCGCAGTAGTGGCTGATGAAGTACAGCGGCTGGCGGAAAATGCCCGCGAGGCGACTTCGCAAATCGCCGCCTTGGTCAGCAATATCCAGATCGAGACCGCAGATACAGTGAACGCCATGAACGCCGCTATCAGCCAGGTCGTCGATAGTAGCCGGCTAGCGGAGCAGGCCGGCGCTCAGATGAAGTTGACGCAGGAAACCACCACCGAATTAGGAACCGCCGTGCAACAGATCGCCTCACGTTCGCAGGAACAGGCACATGTTAGCAGCGAGTTGCTCGATCGCGCCCAGCAGATTCAGGAAAGCACCCACCAGACTCGTCAGCAGTTACAGGAGCAGACGGTTCAGACCACCAATCTGGTGGAATACGCCAAAGGCTTGTTGAAAGCTGTGCGCGTGTTTCGGCTGCCGGCGTAAGCCGGTGCGCCTGCCTGCCATGGCAACCATCACAGGGTTACTGCTGCCTGCGAGAGAGGTTTAGCCGCCATGTTCGTATCGGAAGAACAGGTTGCGGTGTTGGAAGCGGAAGTCGCCGGACTGCTCGGTATTCTGGAGTTGCTCGATGAGAATGGCGCTATCGAAGGCATTCGCTGTTACGCCGGGCAGGTGGAACGCATTGGTCTGATGGCGGGTAACGCCGGTTTTATGGGGTTACGGGAAGTGTGTCTTTTGTTTCAGGAGCATCTGTCGGACTGGGACTTTCACCAACAGGGCATGGGTGACGCCGTGCGGGAACGGCTGGAGGAGTGGCCAATTCTGGTCATCGGTTACCTCGGCGCTCCGACTGACCCACAGGCCAGCGAGCCGTTGATCGACCACTTGCGCAGCCCGGCCTGGAGTACCCCCTTGCCGGAGACGGATGCCGGGGTTTTGCGCAGCATGTTGATGTACGGGGCGCAGGCGCCCGATACGGCGAATCCGGTGGATGCGGAGTGGGCTGGGGTCGCGATGGAAGCGATGGAAGAGTCGTCACCTATTCCAGCGATGGCGTCTGCCGAGCCGGCGCGGGTGTTGCAACTACCGCCAGTGGTCGAGACGACAGAACCCTTATTGACTGAACCTGCACTCACTGAACCATTCCTCGCTGAGATTCCTGCTAGCGCCAGCACTTCCGAACAGCTCACTGAAACCGCAGGGAAAGCCGAGATCGCAGTTGAGGCTGAAGGTGCAGCGACCGCTGAGGTAGAACCTGCCGAGCTACCGGAATTGATGGAATCCGTGGCGGTGACTGCGCCGGCGACGATGGCGGACATGACCGCCAGAATCGTTGTTGAAGAGGAGTCGGTAACCTTCACGGAAGCGGTCACCGAGATGAAGGAGGAAGCCGAAACGGTCGCCGAGTCGGAGGAAACGGAATCTGCTGATGAGGACGAGGATGAGGAACCCGCCGGTGCAATGGCCGGATCCAGCGAGGCGTACCAGGAATTGCTGGGCATCCTGTGTGCGGAAATCACCCAAATCGCTGAAACCGCTGACGAGATCCTGGTTCTGGCCACGGCCGCCGATAGTGCGCCTGCCGCCCGGAGTGAAGCCCTGTTCAGCTATGCTGAACATTTGGAGCGCTTGGGGGATGCTTCAGCTTCCATCGGCTTGTCAGGCTTGCAGCAGGTTTGCGCCGGCTTGCAGGCTAACCTGAGCCACTGGGCCGCCCAGGACAGCCCGCTCGACGCGGAACAGCAGCGGGTGGTGAAAGCCTGGCCCAATCTGGCGCTCAATTACCTGCAAGCGTTGGACGATCATTTAGTCTGTGCGTCCCTGGTCAATCACTTGCAAGATGCGCACTGGCCACAACCCTTGGCTGCGGCAGATGCTGTTGCGCTTATTGACCTTCTGGTCGCGCCGAAACTGGTGAGCGAAGCAGTTGAAGCGGAAGTCCGGCCACAGCAAGCGCAATCCGCAGATGTATCGCTGGCGCTGCCCACCGATGTCAATCAGGAATTGCTGGATGGCCTGTTGCAGGAGTTGCCCCACCAGGCCGCTGAGTTCTCCGCCACTATTCAACGCCTGGCCGCTGGCGATGGTCATCTTAAAGACGTGGAAGTGGCGCAGCGCATTGCCCATACCCTGAAGGGCGCTGGTAATACTGTCGGGGTGCGCGGTATCGCCACCCTGACTCACCATATCGAAGATATTTTACAAGCCCTCTCCAAGCGTGGCGTGCTGCCTAACCGGGCATTGGCCGAAACCTTGCTGAACGCCGCCGATTGTCTGGAAGCCATGAGTGAGGCCCTGCTCGGCATAAGTGATCCACCGTCGCAAGCGTTCGCCGTGTTGCAAGAGGTGCTGGACTGGGCCAACCGGATCGACCGGGCCGGGATACCGACGGATGATGAAGTTACATCGCCAGTCATAGCCCGCCCGGAACCTGCCGAATTGCCCGAAATGGTGACGCCGGTGGCGCCGTCCACCGCCGCCTCGGCACCCGAAGTAACCCTGCGCGTTCCCGCCCATCTGGTCGATGATGTACTGCGAATGGTGGGCGAGAGCATCATCCTGACCGGCCAGGTTCAGGAGCGAATTCGCAAGACGGTCGCACAGACTCGGGCGGTGATGGGGCAAAATCGCCTATTCCAGCAACTGACCGCCGAACTGGAGCAATTGGTCGATATCCGCAACGTGTCGTCGCCGCTGTCCAAGTCGGTGCAACGCGGTGATTTTGATCCGCTCGAATTGGAACAGTACAACGAACTCAACACCGTGACTCATCGCCTGGTGGAAGCGGCCACCGACGCTCGCGAGCTGGGCCGCGCCATCGAAGATAACCTGGCGGCGCTGGACGCCCTGCTGGTAGATCAAGGCCGCCTGCACCGGGATAACCAGGAAGCCGTACTGCGTACTCGCATGGTGCCGATCCAAACGGTGGTGCCGCGCTTGCAACGCAGCGTGCGACAGACCTGTCGGCTGGTGGAGAAGGAGGCGGAACTGGTGGTGCATGGCGCCGACACGCTGATGGATAGCAACGTGTTGAGCGACATGGTTGATCCGCTGATGCATATCTTGCGCAACGCCGTGGATCACGGCATCGAACCGCCAGCCCGGCGCAAGCGTCTGGGCAAGTCGTCGGTCGGGCGAATCGAACTCCGCTTCGGGCGCGAGGGCAACACTATCGCCGTGCGCTGCCAAGACGATGGTGCCGGACTGGATTTGTTGGCGATTCGCCGAACAGCCACGGAACGCGGTCTACTCACCGCCGACCAGTCTCTGGCGGACGATGAACTGGCCCGGTTAATCCTGTTGCCAGGTTTTTCCACGCGCGGCGAAGCCACTCAGACCTCGGGGCGCGGCATCGGTATGGATATGGTCTACAACAGGCTGTTGGACATGAAGGGTTCACTGCGCATTCAAACTCAAACCGGCAAGGGTTGCCTGATAGAGTTGCGGTTGCCAGTGACCTTGATCTCCACTCATGCCTTGTTGGTGCGCATGAGCAATCAAATGATTGCCCTCTCCGACCGCGGTATCGAGCAAGTTCTGTATTCCGGTATCGGTAAAATCCGGAAACTGGGTAAGACCACCACCTTTCAGCTAGGCGATGCCATCTACGAACTCACTTCCCTGGATCAGTTGCTCAACCTGCCGCTGGATCGTCGTGCGCAGAGCCGTGATGCATCGCCGGTGTTGCTGGTGCGAGAGGAGACCGGCGCCATTCGCGCCGTGCTGGTGCAAAAAATTGTGGACAGCCGCGATCTGGTGGTCAAACGTCTGGGCCAGTACATTCCCAAGCTCAATGGCATCGTAGGAGCCACTATCCTGGGTGATGGCAGCGTGGCGCCGGTGCTGGATTTGCCGGAACTCTTGCGCGCCCCGGCAACCAGCCAGCCAGCGCGGATCGCTGCCCAAGCAACGGCGCCGGCCGCACCTTCTCTCCACCGTCAGTTCGTGCTGGCGGTGGATGACTCACTGAGCGCCCGTCGCTCGCTGACGCAGTTCGCTCAGGACGCCGGTTATGAGGTGCGCACCGCACGCGACGGACTGGAAGCGATTGAGATCATCGACGGCAAGCGTCCGGATCTCGTGCTGACCGATTTGGAAATGCCGCGCATGAACGGTCTGGAATTGACCGCGCATTTGCGCGCCAGCCCATCCACCCGTGATTTGCCCGTCATCATGATCACTTCACGCTCTACCGAGAAACATCGACGTGAGGCTGAGATGGCGGGTGTTAATGTCTACCTGACCAAGCCGTTCATGGAAGATGAATTGCTGGGACATCTCCATCAATTGTTGCGGCCAGCATGAACGGGCAAATTCAATCGGCGTTCGTCGATCTTCAGGAAACCCGGTCATTTGCCATGCTGACCCTGGATGGACGTAAATGGCTCTTGCCGCAAGCGGAAATCCAGTCGCTGGAGTCAACCCTGGATATCGACTGCGAGGTGCGGATTCCGCACAGTGTCGGGGCCGTGGCGTTCGCAGGCATGTGGTGGCCGGTGTATTGCCTGTCCAGTGAATTGCGGATTCTGCCGGAAACGCCGAGTGGTCGCCGGGTTTGCCCGTTGCTGAATAACGGCGCTGACCGCTTCGGCCTGGTCTGCGACCGGGTCGATGCGTTGACGGAACCGCCTCGATTGTTCGCGCTACCGGCCTGCATGGCGCTGCCGGATTCTCCCGTTCAGGCACTGGCTCTGCTTGAGGATGAACTGGGTTGCGTAACCACCACCGAGCATCTGGCGGCTTTGCTCGCTGCTGTTGTGGAGAATATCGATGCCTGAAAGCACGCATCGGGAAAGTGTTGCCTGGGTGCTGATGCTGGATAGTCAGCTCCGCGCCGCCGTGGGCGAGCGCGAGCTGGTGCATCTGATTGAGGCGCCGATGCTGCTCGAAGTTCCCCTCAGCCCGTCCTACTGTCGGCAGGTGCTCGTCTGGAACAACACTGTATTGCCGGCGATGGATGTAGCGGCCTGGTTGCGGGGGCAGCCGGTGCAACGCCAACAGACGCTGGCCGGGGTGTTCGCTCACCAGACGCGGCCAGGAGCAACTCCCGAATACGGCGCGCTACTACTGGCCGGAATCCCGACGCGGGCGCCCGTTGCCGACGACCAAGCCTGCGCGTTGCCCAAGCAGCCGAGCGGCTGGCGAACCCTGGCGGTTTCCTGTTTCAAGCAGGGCACCCAGCCGATTCCCATTCTGGATCTGCCCTACATTTTCAGCAGCGGCCTATTGTAATTTCTCGGATTCGCCAGCCTGAGTTCCCGCTCCCTTTCATCCCTTAATCCTTGGGGTGATAAAAGGTATTCAACCATTGAAAACCATTTCGATAGTTGAATGACGACGGGATACTTGCGAATGGAGACTACCCATGCCCTTACCTCTACGCCATCGTCTCACCGCTGGCGGTATTGCGCTGCTCTACGCTAGCTTCGCCAGCCTGTGGATCATCGTCTCAGATGGGTTGTTACGTCTGGCCATCGATGAACCCACCTTGCTGGTGCGATTGAGCGTCATCAAGGGCATTGCCTTTGTCGGAGTGACCGCGAGTCTGCTCTATCTTCTGCTGCGCGGCTGGGTCGAATCCAGGACCGTGAACCGCGAGGATCTGGCCATCACGTCCAAATCCCGGCAGTATTCTTTCGCGCCCATATTCATGGGTCTAGCCCTGTTGCCGGCGCTGCTGGGCGTGGGCATCGTGTACCTGCACAGTCCGCAACTGGAGCGCGAGGCCTATGAGAATCTGCAAGCGATTGCCGATCTCAAGGCCGACCAGATTGCCCAATGGCTGGCGGAACGGCAGGGAGATAGCGAAATGCTGGCCGCTGACCTCGGTTTTGCCCGGCAGGTGGACCAACTGCTGCGCCAGAACGATGTCTTGTCGCACGAAATTATCCTGAGCCGGCTCCAGGAGTTGCGCACGGCCTATGGCTATAAAGACGTGCTGCTGCTGGATACCCGGGGTCAACCGGTGATCCATCTGGGCGATCACACCGAGGTTCCCGCCCATCTCCAGCCCTTGTTGGCCCAGGCGCTGGCCAGTGGGCAGGCGCAACGAAGCGATCTTTACCGCGATGAATCCGGGAACCTGCATTTGGACTGGGTGGCGCCCATTACCCTGAAAGAAGCAGAGGGCCAGCATCCGATAGCGACGGTGGTGCTGTGTACCGACCCGCAAACCTTTTTGTTTCCGCTTATCCAGCGCTGGCCCACTTCCAGCCCCAGCGCTGAAACCTTATTGGTGCGTCGCGAAGGGGAATCCGTGCTATTTCTCAACAAATTGCGCCATCGACCGGGTGCGGCCCTGACGCTGCGAGAATCTCTGAACATGACCGATCTCCCCGCCGCCGTTGCCGTGCGCGCCGGACAACCGGGCACCCTGCATGGCGTTGACTATCGGGAGACGCCGGTGCTGGCGGCGTTTCGGCCAATTGCGAAGACCGGCTGGCATCTGGTGGCCAAGATCGACCGCGCCGAGGTGCTGACGCCGCTGCACTATCTGGTGTTCTGGGTCAGCGTGGTGGCGCTTTTAGCCACCGCGGTGGTGGCGGAGGCGTTCTTGCTGCTGTGGCGTCAGCAACAACACGCGCACCGCCTGGAGCTGCTCGCTCAGGCGGCGGAACAAGATCGGCTGTTGCGCAAGTTCTACGACCTGCCCTTTGTCGGCATGGCCCTCACCTCGCCCGAGAGCAAACGCTGGCTGCAATGCAATGACCGGCTGTGCGAGATGCTGGGCTACTCCCGCGAAGAACTGGTCCACCTGACTTGGGCGGAGATCACCCATCCCGATGACCTGGATGCCGATGTGGCCGAATTCGAGCGGGTGATGCGCGGGGACTCCGAGGGCTACAGCATCGACAAGCGTTTCATCCGCAAAGATGGCGCGGTAGTGCTCACCACCCTCGACGTCAAAAGCCTGCGCCGCGCCGACGGCACGGTGGAATTTTTTATTTCCACGATCAATGACATCACCGAACGCCAGCACGCCGCCGAGCAAATTCGTCGGCTCAATCGACTCTACCGGGTGCTGTCAAATATCAACCAAATCATCGTGCGGCGTAAGGAACCCGCGTGGATGTTGCGCGAAGCTTGCCAAATCGCCGTGCGCGATGGTGGCTTCTGCATGGTCTGGATCGGGCTGGTCCACTTGAAAACCGGTCAGGTGCGGCCGGTGGCGCACGCCGGTCAGGTAGGCGATTATCTGGAAAAAACCCATATCACCCTCGTCGGCCCGCACAGCGAAGGGCCAAGCGGAACCGCGCTGCGCACGGGACAGGTCGTGGTGTGTAACGACATCGCCCAGGACCCGAGGATGGCGCTCTGGCGGGAGCGGGCGCTGGCTCTGGGGTGCCATGCTTCCATCGCGCTTCCGCTGGCAGTGCAGGGCGCGGTGCGCGGTGTATTGAATCTCTACGCCAGCGAGGCCGGGTTCTTTGACGCCGAGGAAATTACGTTACTGGAAGAACTCGCCAGTGACGTCGCCTTCGCCTTGGAAGTCGCCGAGACGGACGTTGCTCGCCTGAAAGCGGAGCAGGCGCTGCACGAGAGCCGGGAGCGATTCCGCCGGGCGGTCGAGGAAGCGCCCTTCCCGATCATGCTTCATGCGGAGGATGGCGAGGTGCTGACGTTGAACCGGGCCTGGACCGAGATCAGCGGCTATACCCGCGCCGACATCCCGACCATCGCCGACTGGACCGGGTCGGCCTACGGCGAACGCCAGCAGGCGGTGCGCGCCGTCATCGACCAACTCTACGACTTGCAACAGCGTAAGACGCAAGGCGAGTATCAGATTACCTGTAAGGACGGCTCGCAGCGCGACTGGGAATTCAGCTCGGTAGGGCTGGGCAGTCTGGCGGATGGCCGGCGCATCGCTATGAGCATGGCCGCCGATGTCACCGAGCGAAACTGGGCGATGACGGCGCTGCGCCAGCGCGAGCAGCAATATCGCCAACTGTTCGAGGCCAACCCGCATCCCATGTGGGTTTACGATCTGGAAACGCTGCGCTTTCTGGCCGTGAACGACGTGGCCATTGCACACTACGGATTCAGCCGGGACGAGTTCCTGACCATGACGATTACCGGCATCAGCCCGCCCGGAGAGATACCCCGTCTATGGGAAAACATCGCCCGAGCACGGAGTCACACCCTCGACGAGGCAGGCGTCTGGAAACACCGCAAAAAGGACGGCGCATTGATTGATGTTGAGATCACCGCGCATGTCCTCGAATTTGCCGGACGGCAGGCCGAAGTGGTGTTGGCTCACGATGTCACCGAGCGCCTGCGCGCCGAGGAGGCGCTGTGCCAGGCGGCGATCGTGTTCGACAACACCCGTGAAGGAATCACCATCACCGACGCGGATGAACGCATCCTGCGGGTCAATCGCGCCTTCTGCGAATTGACCGGCTACACCGAGGCGGAGGTGCAGGGCCGAACCCCGCGTCTGTTGCATTCCGGTCGCCAAAGCGAAACGTTCCATGCGGCGCTGTGGGCCGACCTGCGGGAAACCGGCTATTGGCAGGGTGAGATCTGGAACCAGCGCAAGAACGGCGAGGTGTATCCCGAGTTGCTCAGCATCAGCGCGGTCAAAAACGCCGACGGAGTAATCACTCATTATGTGGGCGTATTCGCTGACCTCTCCCAGATCAAGGCATCCGAAGAACGGCTGGATTTTCTGGCCCACCACGACCCGCTGACCGGACTGCCCAATCGCCTGCTGCTATCCGCCCGCCTGCAGCACAGCATCGACGTCGCCCGTCGTGATGGGGGAACGCTGGCGCTGTTGGTGATGGATTTGGATCGCTTCAAGGATGTGAACGACAGCTATGGTCATTCAGCAGGCGATGTGCTGTTGCAGCAGGTGGCCGAACGTCTGGTCCACCGCTTGCGCGGCGCGGATACCGTGACCCGATTGGGCGGGGATGAATTCGCTGTGCTGCTGGAAGATCTGGCGCAAACCCGGGATGCAGCCCGCGTCGCGCTGGATATCATTAATCTGCTCAGCGAACCCTGGCATCTGGCGCACGGCGCTGAAGTGCGGTTGGGCGCCAGCCTCGGCATCAGCCTGTTCCCTGAACACGGCCAGACTGCGGAAGAACTGTTGCAACAAGCGGATGCGGCGCTGTATCAGGCCAAAAACGAGGGACGCGGGCGTTTCCAGTATTTCTCCGCCGATCTGACCCAGGCCGCCCGCCAGCGCATTGAACTGGAAGCCCGATTACGTCGCGCTATCGGCGAGGGCCAGTTGTGCGTTTACTACCAGCCACAAGTGGACATCGCCAGCGGGCGCATCGTTGGGGCTGAAGCACTGGTGCGCTGGCAGGACCCGGAACACGGCCTGATTCCGCCCGGCCGTTTCATTCCGTTGGCTGAAGAAACCGGTTTAATCATCGCCATCGGTGAATGGGTGCTGCAGGAAACCTGCCGCCAGGGTAAGGTCTGGCTTGATGCCGGACTGCCGCCGTTGAGCCTGTCGGTGAATCTCTCGGCGCATCAGTTACACCACGGCGACATCGTGGCTGCCGTCATGCAAACTTTGCGCGATACCGGTTTTCCCGCCGAACGGTTGGAACTGGAATTGACCGAAAGCGCCCTGATGCGGCGTGAGGCGGAGGCGGTGACCCTTCTTGAACGCCTGCGCGGTCTGGGGCTGCGCCTGGCCATGGACGATTTCGGCACCGGTTATTCCTCGCTGGCCTATCTCAAGCGTTTCCCGCTCGATGTACTGAAAATCGACAAGAGTTTTGTCGATGACCTGCCGCAACAGCGGGATGCGATGGAAATCGCCGCGACGATCATTGCCATGGGCCATACGCTGGGTTTGGATGTGCTGGCGGAAGGGGTAGAGACTTCTGAACAACTGACGTTCCTGCAACTCAAGGGCTGCGACCAATATCAGGGCTATCTGACCAGTCCCCCGGTGCCCGCCGAGGCGTTCGTGGCCTTGCTGCGCCAAAACCAGGACGAAACGTAACCGTTCATCCCCCCACCCCGGCCTTCCCCCACGAGGGGGGAGGGAGTTTTCTCGTTCCCACGTTCCGGCGCGAGAATGCCGTCGAGCCGCTCCAGCGGCCCGTTGCTGGATTCCCCCTCCCCTGGTGGGAGGGAGTCAGGGGGAGGGGTCTTTCGCCTTCCCGCGCCAGCAGTCAATAAAATATCAACAATATCAGGATAATACCATGCTGCACTACGTCCACGATTACCGTCGCCGCCTAGATGATCTGCGCCGGATTGCCGGGGCCGATAATGAGGGCACGTTGTCGCCGGCCTTTGCCGGGTTGCTGGAAGACTATGGGCGGGAACATCAGTTGATTCTGGCGCGGGAGTGGCCGTTCCGGGGCCGGGATGGAACGATGCTGCGCGCCGATGGCGTGTTGCTGGATCGGTTGCGGCTAGCGCATGGCTGGTGGGAAGCCAAGGATTCCAAGGATCATCTGGATCGGGAGATCGAGGCCAAGCTGCGCAAGGGTTATCCCAGCGACAACATTCTGTTTGAGGATACGGTGCAGGCGGTGTTGTTGCAGAACGGCCAGGAAACCCGGCGGGTGTTGCTGGCCAACGATCAGGCGCTGGCGGCGTTGTTGACCCAGTTTCTGGCCTTCCGCCCGCCGGAGGTGGCGCAGTTTGAACAGGCAGCGGCGCAATTTCGCCGCGATTTGCCGACGGTGCTGGAGAGTTTGGTTGAATTGATGACCCGGCGAGAGGCGGAGAATGCGGCGTTTCGCGCCCGGCTGGAGGAATTTCATGGGTTATGCGTGCGGGCCATTGGCGAGCGGGTGACGCCGGGCCATGTACGGGAAATGTTGATTCAGCACCTTCTGACCGAGCAGATTTTCCGCGATCTGTTTCCGGCCAGCGCCTTTCATCAGGAGAATCACCTGGCCCGCGCTTTGTCCGAAGTAGAGCAGGCGTTTCTACGCGGGGAGACGCGGCATCACTTGTTGCGACGGATGGAACCGTATTATGCGGCGATTCGCCGGGCTGCGGCCAATGCGGTGGCGGCGACCGAGAAACAGGAGTTTTTAAAGGCGGTTTATGAGGATTTTTATACCGCGTATAACCCGAAGGATGCCGACCGCATGGGGATTGTTTACACTCCGGCGGAGGTGGTGCGCTTTATTATTCAGGGTTGCGATACCTTGGCGCGGGCGCATTTTGGCCGGGGCCTGGCGGATGAGGGTTTGGATATTCTCGATCCGTGTACGGGAACCGGGACGTTTATTGTGGAGTTGTTGGAGTATTTGCGCGGGGATCGAACGGCGCTGGCGCGTAAGTATGCTGGGGAAATTCACGCCAATGAAATTGCCATTCTGCCGTATTACATCGCCGGGTTGAATATCGAACAAACCTACGCGGATATTTTGGGCGACTGGCGGGAATTCAGCGGCGCGTGTTTTATGGATACGCTGGAAAACTGGGGTTTTGAGAAGACCTATAGCGGCGCACAGGGCGATTTGCTGGGGGCGATCACTGACGAGAATCAGCAACGAATTCGGGAGCAAAACGCCCGGCGCATTCCGATCATCATCGGCAATCCGCCGTATAACGCCAATCAGCAGAATGAGAATGATAATAATAAAAATGCGGTCGCGCCGGAGGCGGATGCGCGCATTAAAGCCACTTATTTAAAAGCCAGTAATGCGCAGAAAACCAAGTTGTATGATCCGTATGTGCGGTTCTTTCGTTGGGCGAGTGATCGAATTGGCGAGGAGGGCATCCTTGGGTTTGTAACGAATCGCTCCTATCTCGATGCGCGGGGCTTTGATGGTTTCCGCAAGGTTATGGCGCAGGAATTTCAGGAAATCTGGGTTGTGGATTTGCAAAGCGATGTGCGGCGCAATCCGAAGATTTCCGGCACGAAGCATAATATATTTGGAATTCAAACCGGCGTAGCGATGGGCTTCTTTATCCGTAATCCACACCGTGAAGGTTGTGAAATTTATTATCTGGCGGTGGATGATTTTTTGACGGCTGTTGAGAAAAAGCGGTTTCTGTCTACAAATTCACTGGTGGAGTTGAAAAAGAAGGGAGCCTTTCAGGGGGTTTTGCCGAATGAGGCGGGGGATTGGATTAATCAACCAAAATCAGACTGGTCAGCACTTCTACCAATAGGCGATAAATCTTTTAAGCAAGGTCGTGGTGGACAGGCTTTATTTGAGTTTTTTTCGCTCGGTGTAGTAACTGCTCGTGATGATTGGGTGTATGGATATAGTAAAGAGGAAGTAGCAGAAAAGATTGGTTACTTAATAAACGCATACAATTCAGAAATCAATAAAGATAAACAAGAATATTCAAAAATAAAATGGACTCGTGCTGTAAAAAATGACTTGAAAAATGGATTTATTTATCAATTTTCTCAAAAACTAATAATTAAATCTTTCTATCGACCATTCTCAAAGAAATGGCTTTACTATAGTCGACAACTAAACGAGATGCAGTATCAATTGCCAGCTATTTTTGGCGCAAATGGAGAAAAAGAAAATATTGCTATTGTTTTTACAGATGCGAATTCTCAAAAGCCGTTTCTAGTACAAGTAATGTCGATTGTATGTGATCTTCATTTTGTTGGAGCAGCCTGCGGAACTCAGTGTTTTCCCTTCTGGAAATATGATAATGATGGTAATCAAGTTGAAAACTTAACCGACTGGTCCCTCTCCCGCTTTCAGGAACACTACGCTGATTCCACCCTTACCAAACTCGATATTTTTCATTACGTCTATGCTGTTCTACACGATCCCGTCTACCGGGAAACCTACGCGCTGAATCTCAAGCGGGAATTCCCCCGCATTCCCTTCTATCCCGACTTCCGGCAATGGACTGCCTGGGGCGAGCAACTCATGGCGCTGCATCTGGGCTATGAAACGGTTGAGCCTTGGCCGTTGCGGCGAGTCGAGAACCCCTCTCCCCTAACCCCTCTCCCACAAGGGGAGAGGGGAACGCGCATTAAACCCCGCCTCAAAGCCGATAAAACCATCGGGCGTATTGATATTGATGAACTGACTGCGCTGCACGATGTGCCGCCGGAAGCCTGGGATTATCGACTCGGCCACCGCTCGGCGCTGGAATGGATTCTGGAGGAATACAAGGAAACGACGCCCCGTGATCCCACCATCCGCGAAAAATTTAATACCTACCGCTTCGCTGATCATAAGGAAACCGTCATCGACCTGCTGATGCGCGTCTGTCGGGTCAGCGTCGAAACTGTAAAAATCGTTTCGGTCATGCCAGAAGCGCAACGCTAAATCATCTGGAGGCTTCTATGAAATTTCCCTATGGACTTGCAGATTTTCGCGCCCTGCGCACCCAAGGCTACTTCTATATCGACCGCACCGACCGGATTGCCAAAGTAGAAAATTTTGGCCTGCAACTCCTGCTATTGCGCCCGCGCCGGTTTGGCAAAAGCCTGTGGCTGTCCACACTGGAGAATTACTACGCGATTGACCGGGCCGATCAATTTACCGCCCTGTTTGGTGATCTGGCCATTGGGAAAAATCCTACCGAACGACACAACCGATATTTCATTCTGCGCTGGAATTTTTCCGAAGTCGTCGCTACCGGGACCTCGGAACAAATCGGCGAGGCGCTGCATCGCCATCTCAACGCCTGCGTGGACCGTTTTAATCAGCGTTACGCCGCCTGGTTGCCCAAGACAATCCCGCTGATTCCCGGTGATGGCGTGGCGACGTTTCATCACCTGACTTCCGTTGTTGCCGCAACTGGCTGCCCGCTTTATCTACTCATCGACGAATACGACAACTTCGCCAATGAACTAATGCCGTGTGGACATCGTGCCCTGAACGAAGACCATTACCGCGCCCTGGTGCATGGCGAGGGTTTGCTAAAAACCGTATTTAAGGCGATTAAAAGCGCAGCGGAAGAGGGCCGGCTGGATCGGGTGTTTATTACCGGTGTATCCCCGGTGGTGTTATCCGACCTGTCCAGTGGCTATAACGTATCAGAAGCAATCGGCCATCTCCCGGCTTTTGCCAATTTATGCGGCTTTATTCCCGATGAAGTGCGCGACATTCTCACTGAATTGAGTCGTCTTCACGGCTGGGACGCCGACCAGCGGGACGAAACCCTCGACATTCTGCAACGCTTCTATAATGGCTATCAATTCAATGAAGACAATGGCCAGCGTATTTATAACCCGACCCTGGCGCTGTATTTCTTTAAGGCGCTTAGTGAAACCGGTCAACCACCACGCAATCTGCTGGACGCCAACCTGGCAATGGATCGCAACCGCATTGACTACATCGCCAGCCTGCCGCATGGCGATAGCGTCATCGCCGCCGCATTGAACGACGCTGCGCCGCTGACCGTGCCGCAACTGGCCAACCGCTTTGGCGTCAAGGACATGCTGGAAGCGACGAAAGATCAGGTCTTCATGGCCTCGCTGCTCTACTACCTCGGCGCGCTCACCCTGGGCGGGCGGAACGAGTTTGGCGAGTTGCGACTGGTCATTCCCAATCTGGTCATCCGCAAACTCTATATTGAGCGTATCCGCGACGCGCTCCTCAGCGGTTATGACGATCAGCAGCTTCGGCGACAGGTCACGCAACAGTTTTACCGCAGCGGCGATTTAGCCCCGCTGGCCGAATTTATCGAAACCCGCTACTTCCCGGTGTTCGACAACCGCGATTTGCGCTGGAGCAATGAACTGGTGGTGAAAACCGCCTTTCTGGTGACGCTGTTCTCCGATGCCTTCTACATCATGGATTCCGAAGAAGCCGTCGGGCGCGGCTACGCCGACTTATCGATGATCCTGCGCCCCGACATGCGCCAATACCAACTGCTCGATCATCTGCTGGAATTTAAAACAGTGTCAGCCAAAGAGTTAGGGCTGAACGCCGAACAGTTGGCCCAGACGCCCGATGAAACCCTCGCCGCTCATCCGAAAGTACAGGCGAACATCGGCGAAGCCCGCCTGCAACTCGACCGCTATGCCGTCGCGTTGCAGGAGAAATATGGTGCGCGGCTCAAGCTCCAGACTCATGCCGTCGTCTGTATCGACCTGGCCCGGCTGGTGTGGACGTCATCCGCCGGTCGGCAGTCCTGAAAGGCATCGGCGTCCTGTGCAGACCAAGCCGCCGTTAGCAATCAAGCACCCGCCCACCCCTTGAATTTGATCAAGGTTATCCCCATAGCTTACTGTTGAAATATCCAACCCCTTTGTCAGTCTGTGAGGTGCGCCATGCCGATTTACGAATACCGTTGCCAGTCCTGCAACCACGATCTGGAAGTGATGCAGAAAATGAGCGATCCCGAATTGATCGACTGCCCAACGTGCGGCCAGCCGCAATTGAAAAAGCTGATGTCCGCAGCCGGCTTCCGCCTGAAGGGTAGCGGCTGGTATGAAACCGACTTTAAAAAAGGCAACCAGAAAAATGTCGCCAAGGACGAAGCGCCAAAAGACAGTTCCACCAGCAGCGCCTGCGAAGGTACGGGAGGTTGCGCCGCCTGTCCGGCGGTAGCTTAGTAGCCAGTGGCGTAGGGTTGACCTTTGGCGCGCAACCTTGTGACGACTCAGACCTCTTTGAATCTCGTTCCCACGAGCCTGGGAATCCGATGGGAATAGTTCATGTCTGAATCACGGATTCACCGGATGACACGGATTTCACGGATGGAACCCTTCCGTGTAATCTGTTAATCCATCAATCCGTGATTCAGACGGGAAGTGCTGAGTCGTTACGTAACCTTCAGCCTTCAGCCTTCAGCCTTTAGCCTTCAGGAACCCAGACGCCATGCGCAGCCACTATTGCGGCCAAGTCACAGAAGTTTTTTTAGATCAGGATGTTACCCTCTGTGGTTGGGCACACCGCCGCCGTGACCACGGCGGGGTGATTTTCATCGACCTGCGCGACCGTGAGGGTCTGGTGCAGATTGTCATTGATCCCGATACCCCGGACGCTTTCGCCAACGCCGAGCGGGTGCGTAATGAATATGTGCTGCGCGTGACCGGGCGAGTGCGCCGCCGTCCTGAAGGCACCGAAAATCCCAATCTGGTTACCGGTGCGATTGAGGTGCTGGCCCGCGACGTGGAAATTCTCAACCGTTCCGAGCCATTGCCCTTCCAGTTGGACGATGACGACACCTCCGAAGAAGTGCGGTTGCGCTATCGCTACCTCGACCTGCGCCGCCCGGTGATGCAGGAACGGCTGCGCCTGCGCACCCGCGTCATCAGCACCCTGCGCCATTTCCTGGAGCAGGCGGGTTTCCTGGACATCGAAACCCCGATGCTGACCAAGGCCACCCCGGAAGGCGCCCGCGACTATCTGGTGCCCAGCCGCACCCATCCCGGCAGCTTCTTCGCCCTGCCGCAGTCGCCGCAGTTGTTCAAGCAATTGCTGATGATGGCCGGCATGGATCGCTATTATCAGGTGGTGCGCTGTTTCCGCGATGAAGACTTGCGCGCTGACCGCCAGCCGGAATTCACCCAGCTCGACATCGAAACCTCGTTCATGGATGAGCAGGCGATCACCGATCTGATGGAAGCGATGATCCGCCAGTTATTCAAGGACGTGCTGGATGTCGACCTGCCCCATCCGTTCCCCCGGATGCCTTACGACACGGCGATGCAGCGCTACGGGTCGGACAAGCCGGATTTGCGCATCCCGCTGGAGTTGACCGAACTGTCGGATTTAATGGCTGGCGTGGAATTCAAAGTGTTCGCCAGCGCCGCCAACGATCCCAACGGTCGGGTGGCGGCGTTGCGCGTGCCGGACGGCGGCAAGCTGACCCGGCGCGAGATTGATTTATATACCGAATTTGTCGGTCGTTACGGCGCGAAGGGATTGGCCTATATCAAGGTCAACGATGTCACTGCCGGGCGCGAGGGTCTGCAAGCGCCGATTGTGAAATTCCTGCCGGATGAAACGCTGGCCAAGATTCTCACCCGCACCGGGGCGGAAAATGGCGATTTGATCTTCTTCGGCGCCGATTCCACCAAGGTGGTCAACGACGCGCTAGGGGCATTGCGGTTGAAAGTCGGCCACGATTTGGGCCTGGTCAAGAACGACTGGGCGCCGCTGTGGGTGGTCAACTTCCCGATGTTTGAATGGGATGAGCAGGATCAGCGCTGGAATGCGCTGCATCATCCGTTCACCGCGCCGCGCAGTGACGATCCTGCCGAAATGCGCGCCAATCCGGGGCGCTGTTTGTCGCGGGCCTACGATATGGTGCTGAACGGCAGTGAAATCGGCGGCGGTTCGGTGCGTATCCACCGCCAGGAAATGCAGAGTGCAGTGTTCGACCTGCTCGGCATCAATCCTGAAGAAGCGCGGGCCAAATTCGGCTTTCTGCTCGATGCGCTCAAGTTCGGCTGTCCCCCGCATGGCGGACTGGCCTTCGGGCTGGATCGGCTGGTGATGCTGATGGTGGGGGCCAGTTCCATCCGCGACGTGATGGCCTTCCCCAAGACCCAGAGCGCCGCTTGCTTGATGACCCAGGCGCCTGCCCCGGTGACTGAAACGCAGTTGCGCGATCTCAACATCCGCCTGCGCCGCACACCTTGAATACTGGAAATCCCCCCCAACCCCCATTTGATAAAGAGGGGCGTTCGCCCCGCTACAAGCGCCCGGAGTCGGTGCTGGTGGTGGTCTACACCGCCACCGATGAAGTGCTGACGCTGCGTCGCTGCCAGCCGCCCGATTTCTGGCAGTCAGTGACGGGCAGTCTGCGCTGGGATGAAGTCAACCCGCTGGATGCTGCACGGCGGGAGTTGTTCGAGGAAACCGGCTTGGGTGAGGGGCTGGACATCGTGAATTGTAGCGTCGTTAACTGCTTTCCCATCCTGCCAGCCTGGCGGCATCGCTATGCACCGGACGTCCTGGAAAACATTGAGCATGTGTTCCGGGTGCGCCTGCCGGAACGCTACCCCATCGTCCTCAATCTTGCTGAACACACCGAATATGCCTGGTTGCCACGCGCTACCGCCGCTGCACGGATGACCTCCTGGACCAACCGGGACGCTATTCTCGCCCTGCCTCCATGAAAATACGGTTCGCTCATTACCTCGGGCCGTTGATCGGTCTGATGCTGTTCATCGCCGCGCTGTGGGTGCTGCACCATGCGCTGATCGATTATCGCTATCAGGATGTTGCAGCCTATCTGAATCGATTGCCCTACCCGCAACTGTTCGCGGCATTGCTGGCCACTGCGCTCAGCTACCTGGTCACGACGGGCTATGACTGGCTGGCGCTGCGCTACATTCGCCGACCCATGCCGTGGTCCAAAGTCGGTTTCGCCGCGCTGCTCAGCTACGCCTTCAGCAATTCGGTCGGGCTATCAGTACTCACTTCCAGCTCCTTGCGCTACCGGCTGTATTCCAGTTGGGGCCTGAGTGCGGTGGACATTGCTAAAATCGTCATGTTCACCACCTTGACCTTGTGGCTGGGCATTTTGACGGTCGGGGGCGGGGTGCTGGTGCTGTATCCGCTGGATTTAGGCGCAGTGCCCTGGCTGTCGCTGGATAGCCGGTGGCTTGGGCTGATGATGCTGATTCTGCCAGTGATCTACCTGCTGCTGGGCGTTCTGCGGCGGCTACCGCTGCGACTGGGATCGTGGGAATGGCCGATGGTGCGGTTGCGGCTGGCGTTGGCCCAGTTAACGGTAGGCGCTGCCGATTGGGTAATGGCCAGCGTCGTGCTGTATGTGTTGTTGCCTGACCCGGCAGCGGTCGGCCTGGGTCGAGTTTTGGGCGTGTTTCTGATCGCCCAGATCGCCGGCCTGCTCAGTCAAATTCCCGGCGGATTGGGGGTCTTCGAGTCGCTGGCGCTATTACTGCTGCGCGATCGTCTGCCCGCAGCAGATCTGCTGGGCGCGTTGTTGGCTTACCGGCTGATTTATTACCTGTTGCCGCTGACGCTGGCGGCGATCAGCCTCGGTATCTATGAACTGCGCCATCAAAAGGAACGGATTCTGTGGTTGCCACGAGTCATGGGGCCGTGGGTTCCGGTGCTGTTACCGCAGGTTTTCGCCCTGCTGGCGCTGATCAGCGGCGCGGTCTTGCTGTTTTCGGCAGCTACGCCCGGCGTGGCAACCCGCCTTGACTGGCTGGAAGACTTCATCCCGTTATCGGTGCTGGAAATTTCTCACTTTATCAGTAGCCTCATGGGTGCTGGCCTGTTGTTGCTGGCGCGAGGACTGCAACGCCGACTCGACGCCGCCTGGCTCCTGACGGTGATTTTTCTGGGCGCGGGCATCACGGCGTCGCTACTCAAGGGCGCTGATTATGAGGAAGCATCGGTTTTGATGGTGTTGCTGGCCGGACTGCTGCCGTCCCGGGCGCAGTTCTATCGCCGGGCTTCACTGTTCAGCGAGCGATTTACGCCCGGTTGGCTCGCCGCCATCGCCGTAGTGCTGCTCTGCTCCATCTGGCTGGGCTTTTTCTCCTACAAGCATGTCGAGTATTCCCGCGATCTGTGGTGGGCCTTCAGCTTTGGCGGCGAAGGGGAAGCGCCGCGCTTTCTGCGGGCCATGGTCGGGGCGCTGGGCGTTGCGTTGTTATTCGCTATCGCCAAACTGCTCCAGCCAGCGCCTTTTGCACCGGCGTTGCCCAGTCCCGAAGACTTGCGCCAGGCCCAGACGATTGCTGAGGCATTCCCCCAGACTTATGCTCACTTGGCGCTGTTAGGCGACAAGGCACTGTTGTTCAACGCTAAACGCGACGCCTTCCTGATGTATGGCGTCGAGGGCCGCACCTGGGTGGCGATGGGCGATCCGGTTGCCGTCCAGGATGAGGATCGCCGCGAATTAGCCTGGCAGTTCCGCGAATTGTGCGAGCGGCAGGGCGGTTGGCCGGTGTTCTATCAGGTGCATTCTGACTATCTCGGCCTGTATGTCGAACTGGGGTTAAGTTTGCTGAAATTCGGCGAGGAGGCGCGGGTACGGTTGGCCGAATTCTCGCTGGACGGCAAGGCCCGCAAGACCCTGCGCAACACCATCAGTCGTCTGGAGCGGGAGGGCTTGCGCTTTGAGATGGTCGATACGACTAGCGTACCGCCCTTGCTCCCGCAGTTGCGCCACGTCTCTATGGCGTGGCTCGACGGCAAGAAGGTCCGGGAAAAAGGGTTCTCGCTGGGTTTCTACCACGAGGATTATTTGCGAAGGGGGCCGGTGGCCGTGGTCTGGAAGGGTACGGAGATCGTGGCGTTCGCCAATCTGTGGTCGGGTGGGCGCGAGGAATTATCCGTCGATTTGATGCGTTATTTGCCGGAGAGTCCCAACGGTCTGATGGATTACCTGTTTCTCAAGATCATGCTGTGGGGCCGGGAACAGGGTTATCCATGGTTTAATCTCGGCATGGCCCCACTGGCCGGGCTACAGAACCGCAGCTTTGTGCCGCTGTGGAACCGCTTCGGGGCGCTGGTCTTCGGCAGTGGCGAGAAGTTTTACAATTTCCGGGGGTTGCACCAGTATAAAGACAAGTTCGATCCACACTGGGAACCCCGTTATCTGGCGGCCCCGGATGGCGTGACGATCTTGCCGCGTATCATGGCGGATTTAACGACGCTGATCGCAGGCGGCTTCCAAGGCGTCATGGGTAAATAAATCATGATCATGCACAAATTTTCACAAGTACTGGGCCTTAGCGCGGCCCTGCTGACGATGTTCACCGTGCAGGCGGAGATCGTCGAGGAGACGCTGGATCATCCCACGTTTGGCCAGTTGGCGATTTATCGCACGGCGGACGAACCCAAGGGCATCGTACTGTTCCCGTCCGGCGTGGATGGCTGGAGTCCTGAACTGGCGACGGCGGCACGGGAAATCGCTGATCTGGATTATGTCGTCGCCGGGATGGATCTGCACGCCTATCTGGCCTACCTCCATCGTTCCACAGCGGCCTGCATCGATGTGTCAACCGATTTCGATCAGTTGAATCAGTTCATGGAGCAGCGTTATTCACCGGCGACCCACCGACCGCCGATCCTGCTGGGTTATGGGGCGGGCGCGGCCTTGGGCTATGCGGCGCTGATTCAGGCGCCAGTGGATCATTTTCATGCCGGAGTTGGGGTGAACTTCTGCCCGGAACTGCCGCTGCACAAGCCGTTATGTCCTGGGGTTGGAAAACTGGAGAGCGCGACCGGGCCTGACTCGCCGGGAACGCTGCTCAAGCCTGCCCCCCAGATGCCCACGACCTGGTTTGTGTTCCAAAATCAAACGCCCTGCGATTCCGCCGCCCCGTTCGTCAAGTCCATCCCATTAGCCCGATTGACCGACATTCCTGGCGAAGCGGGCGTCAAAACCTGGCTGCCACAAGTTTCTGCCCTGCTGCAATGGCTGGACCCCAGTATCGTCCGGCAGGTGCAGCCGAACGCCAGCGTCAGTCGCGTCCCACTCATCGAAGTTCCCACCACCGGCGGTCCCGAGCGATCACAACTGGCCGTCATGCTGTCCGGGGATGGCGGCTGGGCGGTGCTGGATCGTGCGGTGACGGCAGAGTTGGCGAAAAATGGTCTGCCCACCGTGGGCTGGGATTCACTCAGCTACTTCTGGAAAGCCCGCCAACCGGAGGAGGTCGCGCTCGATCTGGAACGGGTGCTGCGCCATTACCTGGACGCATGGAAGAAGGAACGATTCGTGCTGATCGGTTATTCGTTCGGCGCAAATGTCTTACCGGCGGTGATCCATCGGCTGCCATCCGATTTGCGCGACCGGATTGATTTGGCAGTGTTTCTCGGCCTGTCAGATTACGCTTCCTTCGAGTTTCATCTGACCGACTGGATCAACGATAGTCCGGATGAAGGCGATCAACCTATACGCCCGGAATTGGTGAAGTTAAGCGGAATGAAGCGGTTGTGCCTCTACGGTGCCGATGAGGAAGACTCCTCGTGTCCGAAAGTGACTGAATTGGGTGTGATCGTGGAAAAGATGCCCGGTGATCACCATTTCGATGAGGATTATCCTGGGGTCGCCCGGCGTATTTTGGAGCAGTTGCCGCCACTTCCTCCTTCTCCGGCTCCCAAAGGGTAACGTTAGGCTCTCCATGGCGACTTACGCGGTTGGCGATATTCAAGGTTGCTACGACCCGTTGCGACGGTTACTGGACCGGCTGCGCTTCGATCCTGCGGCTGACACGCTCTGGCTGGTGGGCGATTTGGTGAATCGCGGGCCACATTCGGTAGAGGTGTTGCGATTGCTGCACCGCCTCAGCGAGCGCGTGGTGGCGGTACTGGGCAATCACGATCTGACACTGCTGGCGGTCGCCGCCGGTCAGGTGAAGCCCAAACGCAAGGACACCTTCCATACAATTCTCGAAGCGCCTGACCGGGATGAGTTGCTGGACTGGCTGCGTCGCCGCCCGATGCTGCATCACGACGCGGCGCTCGGTTTCACCATGGTTCACGCGGGTTTACCGCCGCAATGGGATTTGGCCCTGGCGCAACGCTGCGCAGCGGAGCTGGAGGCAATGTTGCGCGGCCCGGACTGGACGAAGTTTATGGGGCGGATGTTTGGCGGCGAACCGCGCTGCTGGCGTGAGGATCTGACCGGCGACGACCGGCTGCGCTTCACCGTCAATGCCCTGACCCGGATGCGTTTTTGCACCGCGGACGGCGCGCTGTCTTTTTCCGAGAAGGGGCCGCTCGACAGCCAAGGCGCAGGATTGTTGCCCTGGTTTGCCGCGCCGCGCCGCCGCAACGCTGATCTCAAGATCGTCTTTGGTCACTGGGCAGCGTTGGGTTACTACCGCGCCCCCGGCATCTACGCCCTTGACAGCGGTTGCGTTTGGGGCCACCGGCTGACCGCAATTCGGCTGGATGAACCGGGTGCGCCGGCTTTCAGCGTCCCGGCGGTCGCACCATGATCCCGCCACTAACGCTGATCGCCGCCTTGGCCCATAACCGGGTGATCGGTCGTGATAACCGCCTGCCCTGGCGGTTGCCAGCGGATTTGCGCTTCTTCAAGCAAACCACGATGGGCAAATCGTTGCTGATGGGCCGCCGCACCTGGGAATCTATCGGGCGACCGCTGCCGGGTCGGCGGATGATCGTGTTAACCGGCCATCCCGGCTATTCAGCACCCGGTTGCACGGTAGCGCATTCGCTCGATGAAGCGTTAACGCTGGCCGGCCCGGTTGCCGAAATTATGGTCATCGGCGGCGCAGCGCTTTACGCACAAACGTTGCCGCTGGCAGCCCGGCTGTATCTGACCGTGGTCGAAGCCGATATTCCCGGTGATGTCTGGTTTCCCGAATGGAATCGATTGGACTGGCGGCTGGAATGGGAAGAGGCGCATCCCGCTGACGCCGATCACGCCTGGCCGTACCGCTTTCAGCGGTGGGAACGTTGAGGGCTAATGTCTGAATCACGGATTAACGGATTGCACGGAGGGGTTTCATCCGTGAAATCCGCGCCATCCGGCGAATCCGTGATTCAGACGGGGCGTGCTGAATACCTTTTCACAACCGGGCCAGCAGCTCGGCTTTTTTCGTGGCGAATTCCTGGTCGGAAAGAACGCCGTTCTTGTGCAAGGTCGCCAGCCGTTCAATCGTCCCGAGGATATCGTCACTTGGACCAGCGTTCGTAGTCGCATTTGGTATAAAGGATGCGGGCGGTTCGGGCGCATAGACCGGCGCGGCGGCAGGATAAGCGCCGCTGGATGACAGTACCGGCAGGCTGGATAACGACACCAGACCGAACTGACTGGTAAAGGTTACTGAGGCATCACCGCCCTGCTGCTGCGAGACTCCGCCGATCTGATGGCCAAGGGTATCGTAGAGAGTGACCTGACCGTTGACGTCGACCGCTAAACGCCGGGCGGCGGGAAAATAGGCGTAACGCACGGAATTCTGTGAGCCGGTCGTGCTCGGTATCCCCAAATCCGCTGGCCACCATTGGCCGGACTGACCGCTCGAAACAAACAGACTGACCTGTGAGTCGGCGTAGTGCGCAGCTCCCTGATTTTGCACCGGATAGCTGACCGGTGCGAAAAGCGTTGCTGACGACAATAATTTCGACAGTTCGCTACAGAGTCCATCGACTTTGAACTTGAGGGCGCCGTTAAACATGTCGCCGACCATGGTCATGCCACCCTGCATCCACTGGCCCGATCCACCGAGGTCGGGGTGATTGAACTGGGCCATGGTGCCATTGCCGGCCATCACTGCATCCAGCAGATTCAACACCGCGTCAGTGCTGGTTCCGTAGCGTTGCGCCAGATCAGCGATGAGTTGTTGCCCTTGAGAAGTCAGTCTTTGCATGAAAAGCGCCTTTTTGGAAATTAAAAATCATAGAAAAACATCATATACCCGAAAGAACCCTCAGGGGACAGGCAGGCGGCCGGGATCGACAGGGCCACCACGACGTCGCGGTGCTCACCGAAGTCGCTTTTCCCTAAAATTTGTCTCACAATATGTTTAATCGACATTCCGCACACCCGTCTGCCATCTCTAGAATAAATCCTTCCGTATCGTTTCTCTAATAATTTTAGCGGGAGTCGATATTCCAAGAGTCGGCACTTCAAGTTGAGCAGTAGTGTGCTGCTTGGTTATAAGGAATCCTAAGTGATGGATAGGCAAATGAGGTCATCTCAGGATTTAAAGAATACATCGGTCAGCAGATCGACAGATAGAGTCCGTTTTATTTTGGTGAGCCTGCTCGGATTTTTTATCGATATCTTGCTCATCAATCTTTTTTATATTCAGAATTTTTCATTAGGGTTTTCCCATATTATCAGTTTTATCACAGCGTCAGGGATAAGTTATTTTGTTAATTTAATTGGGTCATCCAACAAAGATATAGTTTTTTATTTAAAATTGAAGCCGTTTTTAAGATTCATTATTATTGTCTTATTGATACTGTTTTTGCGTGGAGGAATACTGTCCAGCTCAATCCAGCTATTGGATTTTTCGCCCAGATCGGCATTTTTCATCTGTGTAATAATATCATCGATATTAAATTATATTGGCAATTTTTTCTATGGAATTTCTCGACAGACAAGTGATACTCATTCAGAAAAAGAATGGTATTATTTTTTTGTAGGTGTTGTTATTTATTCAGTTTTGTTGCGACTATTTTATTTAGGGTTACCAGAACTTTTTTATGAAGAAGCATATTATTGGAATTATGCAAAACATTTGGATATTGGATACCTGGATCATCCCCCTCTGGTTGCCTGGATCATCAGTTTATTCACTCAGCTCATGGGCGATAATGAGTTTGCCATTCGTTTTGGGGCCTTTATATGTTGGCTGGTCATGACCTATTTTTCCTACCGACTGGCACACGATATTAATAAAAAGACTGGAGCTTGTCAGGCAATTTCGCTGGTTGCAACACTACCCATTTTCTTTGCTGTTGGCTGGGCGATGACTCCCGATGCCCCTTTAATGGCTTGTTGGGCCGCGATTTTATACTTTTTATATCAAGCTCTGATTCACGAGCGACCAAGAGCCTGGTTAGGAGTAGGGATCGCGATGGGACTGGGTATGCTGGCAAAATATACGATTATCCTGACCGGCGCTGCTGCGCTGTTATTTATTTTAATGGATCATCATTCCAGAAAATGGTTCTTTCGACCGGAACCCTATCTGGCTATCATCATTGCTATCGTTATATTCTCGCCGGTTATCATTTGGAATGCAGAGCATCAATGGGCCTCGTTTTTGTATCAGAGTCATGATCGAATCACTGATCGTTTTGAGTTTTCTCTACCTGATTTTATCACCAGCATAATTCTTATATTAACGCCAACGGGTTTTTTTTCCGTAATTGCCGTTCTGCTATTCAGAAAAAACCTTCTGCCGAGTCATGATACTCCTTCAAGCAATGGGGCTTACAGCGATGCGGAGCATAGCTATCGCTTGCTGGTTGTTCTTGCGCTATTCCCGGTTGCGATATTTGCCTTGCTCAGTCTGTTCCGGGAAACCAAATTTCATTGGACTGGACCGGGTTGGCTGGCTGTTTTACCTTTCATGGCGCTCATCGTGGTTCAGAGTACACGCTTTACCACTCCCAAGTTATTAGCATGGGTCCAGCGGGCATGGCCACCGACGATGATAGTTTGTCTATTGATTTACGGCGCGTTTCTGCATTATTTGACGCTAGGGTTTCCAGGTGTTCCGTATCCACAGCATCTTTATCTATTAGGCTGGCAGGGTTTTGGGCGCGAAATCGAAGCACTCGTGAACCAGTTTGAGCGAGATACCGGTGAAAAATTACTGGTGGTCGGTATGGATAGAAACCGGATCGCCAGCGGACTCGCATTTTATCGCACCAAGGCGGTCAAATCTTCCAACGCATCGGTAGATCACTATCCCGCGCAACAGACTTCCAGTTGGCATCTGTTCGATGGAAAAAGCCTGATGTATGAATACTGGTTTCCCATCAATGAGCAAGACAATAAAAGTCTGTTGCTGGTCAGCAGAAATACGGCTAACCTGACCAGTGATCTTGTCCGCTCGCACGTCAAGCAATTAGGTGATATTAAAGAGATCATACTCTGGAAAAATGGTAAGCAGGTCGGCCATTATTATTACTGTTTGGCGAAAGGTTATCGCAGCGATTCTCAAGCGGAGAATGTGCTTCAGACCATTAAAGCTAACTGACTCAAAGTTTCCTGTGAACTCTTTTAAACAAAAAATTCAGATTTTTATTTCGGCAGACTCGATAAAAATGCTGATTCGGCTTCTGGTGACAGTATCCATTTTCGTGCTTATTCTGCATTCAATTAATGTCCATGAGATCTGGAAAATATTGCATCAGGCCAACCTTGGTTTTCTTGTAGTGGCATTTTTTATGCAATTCGGCAGTACCACGGTATCCGCCTATCGCTGGCAACTGATCATGCACAATATGAATTTTGGTCAGTCTTTTTCTTTTTATTGGCGCAGTTATTTTAAGGCAATGTTTTTTAATCAGGGACTACCAACCAGTATTGGAGGCGATGTGTTGAGAGTGCTTGACGTTGCTGGTCATGGATTTCGCAAGCGAGATAGTCTGTACGGGGTCATGCTGGATCGAATTGCGGGACTCGCTGCATTGATGTTGCTGAACCTTATTGCGTATGTGTTCAATCCCAATTTGTTGCCAGTCGAGATCTATTATTTAACTTTACTATTAGTGGCTGTTGGCCTACTGGGTTTTTTGATCATCACCTATACAAAGCGACAGCCATGGCTCGATGCTTATCCAAATCTAGCTATCATAAAGGCACTATCAAACAGACTGAATCAGGCATTTTCAGCCCATCGCATTCTATTGCTTGCATCGTCGTTGCTGATTCCTCTACTAGCTATGATGGGCTTTTTCATGACGGGCTGGGCGCTGGGGTTGCGGTATGATCTGATGACCTATTTCGTTATTGTACCGCCGGCGATTTTGTTAACGGTGATTCCTGTTTCACTGGCAGGTTGGGGAATACGCGAAGGTACTTTGGTGGCCTTGTTTTCCTTCATCGGCGCCGATAAGGCGACCGTTCTCACCATGTCCATTTTATATGGACTAACGCTGATCATTGTCAGTCTGCCTGGATTTTTAATTTACCTTGGCGGTCGTCAGCGCCTGCTTTCTATCAATCAGTAAGACTCAATAGTGGCGACAGAATTAAGCTGCCTTCCGTCAGACTCGCGCAACGCCAACAACAAGCAGAACCTATGAAAATCGATACCATGCGGAACGTGGATTATTTTGCCGGAATCCCGTTATGCTTTCTGGCAACCCTGCTGATTCGTTTTATCAACCTGTTTGCTGGAAAAAAGATTCGGCACCCCGAAAAAGTGCTTTTTATCGAATTATCGGAAATGGGCAGCGCTATTCTGGCTGATCCCGCCATGAGAAAAATGCAGCAGGCGGGTCCTACAGAACTGTATTTTCTGATTTTCAAATCCAATGCAGCCAGCCTGCGGCTATTGAACACGATACCCGAGGCTCATATCTTCACTATTCGTGCGGATGGCTTGCTAACCCTTACCGTCGATAGTCTCCGTTTCCTGTTTTGGGTTCGCCAGCAGGGAATCGATACGGTCATCGATCTGGAGTTGTTCTCGCGCTATAGCGCTTTACTAACCGGGTTATCCGGCGCGGTGAACCGGATCGGTTTTCATGCCTTTCACAATGAGGGATTGTATCGGGGCGATCTGTTGACCCATCGTGTGGCTTACAACCCCCACCTGCATATTGCGAAGAATTTTATCGCGCTGGTCAACGCCGCACTGGCGGACCGCAAGGAACTGCCATTTTCCAAGACCCTGATCGACGATAGTGAAATCAGGTTGGCCCGCGCTGAAGTCAGCGAAAACGCTATCGCAGCGATGCAAGACCGCATCCACGGTGAATATCCGCTCTATGATCAGCAGCGCCACCGCATTGTACTCATCAATCCCAATGCCAGCGATCTGCTGCCGCAACGGCGCTGGATGCCGGACTATTTTGTCGCGGTCATGCGCGCATTGCTGGCCGATAGCGATGAGGTGCTGGTGTTGATCACCGGAGCGCCAGCCGAGCGGGAAGAAGCGGAGATTCTCAAACAGCGGGTTGGACACGCACGCTGCATCAATTTCGCGGGCCGCCAACGCCTGGAGGAATTGCCAGCGTTGTACCGGATTGCCGCAATGATGCTGACCAATGATTCGGGACCCGGCCATTTTTCGGCGGTGACCGATCTCCGCACCTTTGTCATCTTCGGTCCAGAGACTCCACGCCTGTACGGTTCCCTGGGCAACAGCACGCCCATTTATGCCGGTCTGGCCTGCTCACCCTGCGTGAGCGCAGCCAACCATCGTAAAACCCCCTGTACCGATAACGTATGCCTGCAAGTCATCCAACCGGCAATGGTGCTGGAGTCGCTGCGCGCTGCGCTACAGCAAAATCGTTCTGCGTGACCGTATCGAACGAATTCATTTCCCCAATAACCTACTGACATTCCCCCACCGAACCGGGCCGGCAGCGCTGGCGGTTGATCCAAATGGTGCTGTCGAGCTTGGCGTCGGTGAAGCGTGCGCCATTGATGCGGGCATCGACCAGCGTCGCTTGTCCAAGGTCAGCGTCAGTGAAATCGACACCCAGCAGCGTGGCCCCATCCAGTCTGGCCCCGCGCAGCAACGCACCGGTCAACACGGCGTCCTCCAACACCGCCCGAATCAGCGTCGCACCGCTCAAATCGGCCTTGACCAGTTGCGCGTTGGTCAAATTCGCCTGCGCCAGATTCGCCTGGTTTAACTTCGCTCCCGTGAGATCGGCACCGGTCAGTTCCGCCCGTTGCAACTGGGCGTCGGTCAAATCCGCCTCGCGCAGATTCACCCCAGTCAATACGGCCCGCTCCAACCGCGCCCCGGCCATGCTGGCACCGGCGAACACGGCGTGATCGAGTTGCGCCGACACCAGCCGGGTGCCCCGCAGCTCTGCGCCGGTGAAATCGGCTTGACTCAACACCGCCTGGCCCAAATCCGCGCCACTGAGCCGGGCGCGGTTCAGGTTCGTACCGCTCAAATTGACTTGCGTAAGCACCGCTTCCCGTAAATCTGCGCCCTGCAAATCTACGCTCTGCTTGTCACAATGCAGCCAATTGACTCGCCGGGCGGGGGGATCGTCGCAGGCGGCCCAGGCGGTGAGCGGCGCATGGAGCAGCACCAGAAGGAGTAAACCTTGCTTCGCCTGCTGGCGAGAGAGGAGAGGGTCTCTACGCAGCAATGGAACGCTTCCTTTCTTCGTCACCGTTCACCCCTTATTTACGCAATTTACGCAGCAAACACTTGGTTCACCACCTGCTGGAACCGCTCGACAAAGCAGATCGTCAGGCCCTCGCGGATATGATCCGGCAATTCCTCGAAATCTCCCCGGTTGCCTTCCGGCAGCAGGAGTTCAGTAATCCCCACTCGCCGGGCAGCGATCAGCTTCTCGCGGATGCCGCCGACTGGCAGCACCTGGCCGGTCAGCGTCAATTCCCCGGTCATCGCCAGCGGCCGGGGTACTTGTTGACCTCGCGCCAACGATAGCAATGCAGTAGCCATGGTAATGCCGGCGCTGGGGCCATCCTTGGGCGTTGCGCCTTCCGGGACATGAAGATGGACAAAGGCTTCGTCGAAGAATTTCGGATCCGCCTGATACTCTTCCAGGTGAGCGCTCACATAACTGTAGGCGATATTGGCCGATTCCTGCATCACTTCGCCTAACCGGCCGGTCAGTTTGAAACCGCGATTCTTGGTATGAATCAGGCTGGCCTCAACGCTCAACGTCGCGCCACCCATCGCTGTCCACGCCAGCCCGGTGATCACGCCCACCCCCACCATCAACGTTTCCGTCCGAAAGGGTGGCTTGCCTAAATAGCGTTCCAAATCAGCTCGTGTGACCGGGATCAGCCCCTCCTGGTGATGTTCGACGATTTGCACCGCACTTTTGCGGACAATCCGGCCCAGTTGCTTCTCCAGATTACGCACTCCGGCTTCGCGGGCATAACCCTCGATCATTTGTCGGAGTGCTTCTTCATCCAGGTGGATACGGTCGCGCTCCAGCCCACTGCGTTCCAACAATTTCGGCCAGAGATGATTGCGGGCGATCTGCAATTTCTCCGCCGTGATGTAGCCAGATAACCGGATGGTCTCCATACGGTCGAGCAGGGGTGCCGGAATGGTATCGAGCTGGTTCGCCGTGCAGATAAACAGCACCTTGGACAGATCGAAACGTACATCCAGATAATGATCGAGGAACTCGGTATTCTGCTCAGGATCGAGGACTTCCAGCAGCGCCGAGGCCGGATCGCCCCGGTAGGACGCACCAATTTTGTCAATCTCATCCAGCATGATCACCGGATTCGCGGTCTTGGCGTCGCGGATGGCTTGAACGAACTTGCCGGGCAAAGCGCCGATATAAGTGCGGCGATGCCCCTTGATTTCAGCCTCATCGCGCATCCCGCCGACACTGAGTCGGTAGAACTGGCGATCCAGTGCTGCCGCCACTGAACGACCAATCGACGTTTTCCCGACACCGGGCGGGCCGACCAACAAAATGATGGAACCGCCGACTTGACCTTTCAGCGCCCCGACGGCGAGAAATTCGATGATGCGGTCCTTCACATCAGCCAGCCCATCGTGGTCGCGGTCGAGAATTTCGCGGGCGTGTTGCAGATCGAGATTGTCGGCGGAGTAAACGCCCCACGGTAGATCGGTCATGACGTCCAGATAGTTGCGCGTGACCGCATATTCCGGAGAGCCGGTTTCCAAAATCGACAGCTTGTCCAGTTCCTCATCAATGCGCTTCCTGGCCGCTTCGGGAACCTGGCGGGTTTCCAAACGCTCGCGGAAACGGTCGACATCCGCTGTGCGATCATCTTTGGCAATGCCGAGTTCCTGTTGAATCGCTTTGAGCTGCTCGCGCAGAAAGAACTTGCGCTGATGCTCGCTCATCTTCTCCTCGACCTGCTTGCGGATCTTGGTTTGCAGTTGCGCGACTTCGAGTTCCTTCTTGATCAGCACAATGACCTTTTTCAGTCGTTCCAATACCGGCGCAGTAGCCAGAATCTCCTGCAATTCCTCCTTGCTGGCGGTAGTCAGGCTGGCAGCGAAATCGGCCAGCGGTGAGGGATCATTGGTATTGAAACGGTTGAGAAAGAACTTGAGTTCCTCGGAATACAGGGGATTGAGCGGAATCAGTTCCTTGAGGGTGTTGATAACCGCCAAGGAATAGGCGCGTAATTCATCAAGACCGGCATCCTCGGCCTCTTCACTCAGGTATTCGACGTGCGCATGATAGGGCGGTTCGCTGGATAGCCAGTGGCTGATGCGAAAGCGCTTCATGCCCTGCGCAATAAATTGCAGGCGGCCTTCGTTGCGGGCCAACTGGTGCATCCGAGCCACGGTGCCGATCAGATAAAAGTCATCGGGATTGGCGTTTTCTGCGCTGTCCGGCTTGACCAGGACCAAGCCGATGACCCGCTGATCGCGGTTAGCGGCGGCTTCGATGGTGGGTAACCAGGGTTCTTCATTCAACAATAACGGCAGTGCCTGGGCCGGGAAGAAGGGCCGTTCGGACAGCGGCAACAGATACAGGGTACTGGGCAGAATGTCGGCGGCGGCGACAATGGTATTGCTAGCGGAAGTCTCGCTGGGGTCGTCATCGCGCACGACTTCGGCTTCAATGGCTTCGTGGTCAGTCATGATAGCTCACGGGAGTAAGGGAGTATTAATTCCCTACATGCGGGCGAGGTCGGGGATTGTCAAGGGTTCTTTACTCTCCGGTTTTGCGCAACACGATCTGCCGGAACCAACCACCCGCCAGCGCCGGTTGGTCGGCCATGACCTCCAACCCTGACGCCTGCGCCAGCACCTCATCAAACACGACATCAGTGCGAGTAGCCAGCAGACCCAATAGCGGACTGATCAATCGTCGAACGGGCGCACGCTGTCCAGGCCGCAGGAATTTATCGAGGATCAGCACGCGACCGCCCGGACGCAGCACTCGCGCTGCTTCCTGCAACACCCGCTCGGGATGCGGAGTGACTGCCAAAATCAGATGCAGCACGACGACATCGAAAGTCGCAGCAGGGTAGGGGAGATAGCGAGCATCGCCTTGATCCAGGCGGATATCCAGGCTGAGGCGAGCGGCTTGCCGCTGGGCGCGGGCCAGCATCGCCGGAGTCAGATCCAGGCCGGTGTAGCGCGGTCCGGGTGGCAGCAGCGGCAAATCCAGTCCGCTGCCGACCCCGACCAGCAACACGTCATCGTGCGGGCCTTCACCCAACCGGACCAGACTACGCTGCCGCGCCCTGTGGGTAAACGGTGCAACGACAGCGTCGTAAATGGGTGCGAACAATGTGTAGGTATAGCGCAGCGTCAAAGCAGCCGACTCAATGCAGTGTGCGGGGGATGGACAGCACGAACGCCGGAATGTCAGCGTCGAAAGTCATGCCGTCATCGGCCAGCATCTGGTAGCTGCCCTTCATACTGCCGACTACTGTTTCCAAAACCGCGCCACTGGTGTACTGAAAGCCCTCGCCGGGACGCAGATAAGGTTGCTCACCCACTACGCCCTCGCCGCGCACCTCCTCGACTTTGCCGTTGGCGTCGGTAATGATCCAATGCCGGGTCAGCAGGCGGGCGGCGATATTGCCCTGATTTTGAATCAGCACCGTATAGGCGAAAACATAGCGCTCCTGGTCAGGATCAGACTGCTCCTCCAGATAGAACGCCTGTGCAGCGACCTTGATGCTGTAGTCGATTTTTTTCTTCCCCATGGATGACGGGTTTCCAGTAGTTGTGGTGAGGGTGAATCAAACAGTCAGGGTCCGGGTCTTGGCCTCAAGAACCGCCAGCAGCGTTTCAAACGACTGGATAAAAGCGTTGACGCCATCAATTTCCAATTGGTCAGTGATGGCGCCGAGATCGATACCCAGTTCCGGTAGCGCCGATAAGCAGGCCAGAGCGCTTTCCACATCCTCATCCAGCGTTCGGGCGACCGTGCCGTGATCGCGGAAGGCGTCGTAAGTCGTCGGCGGCATCGTGTTCACCGTGTCGGGACCGATCAGGTTGTCGACATACAGCAGGTCAGGATAGGCCGGGTTTTTGGTGCTGGTGCTGGCCCATAGCAACCGTTGTGGCCGCGCTCCCTGTTCACGCAGCGCCGCAAAATGCGGGCCGCTGAAGATTTCCAGATATTCCTGATAGGCCAGCTTGGCGTTCGCGTTCGCGATCCGGCCTTGCAACTCCGGTTGCCGTTGCGCCAGAAGCGGATCGAGGGCGGTGTCGAGGCGGCTGACAAAAAAACTGGCCACTGAGGCGATGCGGTCGATGGGTAAACCCTTGGCGCGGCGTCGCTCCAGTCCTCGCAGGTAGGCTTCGGCCACCGAGACGTAGCGCTCCACCGAGAACAGCAGGGTCACGTTGACGTTGACGCCCTCGGCGATGAGCTGCTCGACGGCGTGCAGCCCAGAGACGGTGCCAGGAACCTTGATCATCACATTCGGCATCGCCAGCCGGGCGAATAACTCGCGGGCTTCCTGCACGGTGCCGTCTACATCATGGGCCAGGTCCGGCGAGACTTCCAGGCTGACCAGGCCATCGACGCCGTCGGTGGCGTCATAGGCAGGACGCAACGCCTTGGCCGCGTCACGAATGTCTTCAATCGCCAAGGTAAAAAACAGCGCCCGGTTGGATTGTCGGGGATCGCGCTGGAGTTCCCGGCGCAACGCCTGATCATAGTCGGCGCTGCCGCCGATGGCTTTTTCGAAAATGGTGGGATTGGAGGTGATGCCGCGCAAATCATCTGCAGCGATCATTTGCGCTAGCATCCCCGAAGTCAGCATCGAACGCTGGAGGTTATCGTACCAGACGCTCTGGCCGGCGGCGCTGAGTTGGCGCAGGGGATTTGGGGGCATGACAGGAGCCTCGGACAGCGGGGGAGATAGCGCTAATTGTAGCAATTCCCCGGCGTGATTCTGCCGTCATCGGCGATAGCCGGTCATCTTCTCTGGCGCGAACTGAATGGTGTCCATCAGATCGCCCCGTTGGGGTCCCCAGAAGGAAAGGAGCTTGGTTTCACGTGAAACCATAAGCACGAACGCTATTGAAGAGTCACCGCATCGCTCAATGCCGCGAACGCCATTAGGTCGAGCGTTTCCGGGCGGGCGGTGGGATCAACGCCGGCAGCCTTAATTTGGTCGACATCCAACAACCCTTGCAAGCTGTTGCGCAAGGTCTTGCGGCGCTGGGCGAACGCCCGCCGCACAACCTCGGCAAAGCGCTGCTCATCCCGGACAGTAACGGCGAATGTTTCACGTGGAACCAAGCGCACGACCGCCGACCAGACTTTAGGCGGCGGCTGGAAAGCGCCTGGCCCGACGGTAAACAACGCTTCGATCCGGCAGCGGTATTGCAGCATCACCGACAACCGACCGTAGGCGTCCTCGCCGGGACCCGCCGCCATCCGCTCGACTACTTCCCGCTGCAACATGAAGTGCAAATCGTGGATTTGTTCAGCCTGGTTCAACAGATGAAACAGCAGAGGCGTGGAGATGTTATAGGGCAGGTTGCCGGCGATCCGCAAACGGGGACCCTCGCCCCGCAGCCGGGCAAAATCAAATGTCAGCGCATCCGCCTGATGAATCCGCAGCGTCCCCAGCCCTGCACACCGCGCCTGCAACGGTTCCAACAGATCGCGATCCAGTTCTACCACATCCAATTCCCCAGCCGCTTGCAGTAGCGGCCGGGTCAACGCCCCTAGACCGGGGCCAATTTCCACCAACGACTCGCCGGGCATCGGGCGAATCGCCGCCACAATGCGGGCAATGATTTGTGGATCGTGCAGGAAATGTTGCCCAAAGCGCTTGCGCGGTTGGTGGGCAGGGATGCCGCTCATGGCTCCACACTGGTCGAGGCCGCCTCGGGCGAACGCGGCAAGCGAATTTCCACATAAGCCTCATCCCGCAGCCGGCGCAGCCATTGTTCCCATTCTTCATCGGAACGCCGCCGGAACAGCGCCTCGCGAACCCGGGCCTGTTCGGTCTCGGGTGAAGCTTGACCTTGACGACGATCCAACGCCTGGACGATATGCCAACCGAATTGAGTTTTGAACGGAGCGCTCACCTGGTTGGGCTGCAATGCCCCGAGTTCCTGTTCAAACTCCGGAACCAGCATCCCCGGAGACACCCAGCCCAAATCGCCACCCCGCACTCCTGAACCTTTGTCGTCGGAATGGGCGCGCGCCAGCGCCGCGAAGTCTTCACCGGACTGAATCCGCTGGCGTAGTTGCTCCAGTTTTTGGCGGGCCTCGTCATCGGATAGATCAGGGGAGGTTTTGAGCAGGATATGCCGGGCATGGATCTGATTGACCATACCACCGGCCGGCGCTTGACGCTCGGCATGGGCCGCGCCGCCACCGCGAACTTCCAACAGTTTGACGATATGAAAACCACTGGGACTGCGGATCAGTTCACTGAACTGACCGGGCCGCAGCTTGGGAACGACGTTGGCGAAGATGGTGGGCAGTTGCTCTGTATTGCGCCAGCCCAGATCGCCGCCTTCCAGGGCCTGCTGGCCAGCAGATACGCTCGCGGCCAGTTGCCGGAAATCTTCACCTTTACGCAGTTGAGCCAGCACATTTTCCGCCTGACGTTTCACGGTAGCGATCTGCTCAGGCGAAGCGCCTTCCGGCACCGCCACCAGAATCTGGGCAATATGGTACTGGCGCTGGCCGTTAGGACCACTGCCAGCATCACCACTTTGGCCCGGATCGCCTTGCCCGGCGATTTGCGCTTGCAGACTGGCTACATCCTGCTCGGAAATCTGAATCTGGCTGTCCACCACTTTCTGCCGCAGGCGCGCCGCCATCAATTCCCGGCGCACGTCATCGCGGAATCGGGCAAAGCTGAGTCCATCCTTTTCGACGGTTTGCCGCAGTTGAGTCAGATTCATATTATTACGCCGCGCCAGGTTATCGATGGCGGCGTTCAAGGTCGCGTCGTCCACCGTAATGCCGTTGCGCTCGGCAGCGCGCAGTTCCAGTTGGGACAGGATCAACCGTTCGAGAACCTGGCTCTCCAGCACTGGCCGGGGCGGCATGGGCACCTTCTTCTGTTGCAACTGGCGTTGAATTTGCGCGGTGGCTGCTTCCAGCTCCCGGCGAGTGATCACATCGTCATTCACCACCGCCACAATCACATCCAGCGCGCTGGTTGCGCCTTCGGGACCGGGGCCGAACACCATTTGGGTTTGACCGGGAACGGGCAGGGCGCACAACAGGCAAAGTATTAGGGGAAAAAGCAACTTGTTTACAGGAATCATCGACAAGGGACCCTTAGTAGCGGATCGGCTGATAGCCGAAGATAGAACTCTGGAGAACTGTCTCAAGACCACGGCCCAGTCGGGACAGGCCCTTCAATTCCAGTTCCAGGTAAAATGCGGTCTGTGCATCGACCTGGACCGGGCTGGAACGATATTGACGGGTCACCGCCCGCAGCGCCCAGCAACAATCTTCATATTCCAGTCCGGCCAGGGTTTCCAGATTGCGCCCGACGTTTATCGCCTGATTCCAGCGGGCCAGCACCCGCCATTGTGAACTGAGTGGCCAGAGCAGCGACATATCCAGCGAGTGAATTTGATCCCCGGAATCCAGCGCCTCAATGGACGGGTCGCGATCAAGCAGATAGGACATGTTCACCAACTGCCGGGGATTGGCGTAATAACGCAAGTCGAGTCCACTGCGCAGCAGGTCGCGGTTGTCGGGTTCCAGCTGAACGCCGCCCTGCACGGACCAGCGGCCCGACAAGTTCACTGCGCCCTGAGCGATCAGCCCGGAATTATCCGCCGTTTCCGGGGGCGCTTCGGGATACAGACCGACCTGGCGATCCTCGAAATACTGAATCTGGCCGACGCTGGCCCGCAACCGCTCCCGACCGCTGCGCCCGTCGATGACCCGGGTGGTCAACGCGGTGGTCAACTGATTCGCATCGCCCAGCCGGTCCGCACCGACGAAACGGTTCTTGCGGAACAGCCAGTCGTAATCGCGATCCATCCGCGTGCTGTCAAACAGCGGAATGTCATCCTGATTGCGATAGGGCACATAGAGATAAAACAGGCGCGGCTCCAGGGTCTGCGTTCCCGAACTGACGCCCAGCCAGTCAGCCTGCAACGGTCGGTCAAAGATCAGGCCGCTGTCCAGGCTAAGAACCGGCGCATCACGGGTGGGCGCATCATTGGCGCTCGGCGCATTATCATCGAGTTGATAGCCGGTATAGCGGAACCCGGCCTCGGGTTTGAGATAGCCCCACGACTGGGCCAGCGTCCAATTCACCGTCGGCCATAGATCGAGCCGGGACCCGGTGACCATATCGGTTTGCTGGAAATTGACCAGTTCGCCATACACCCGATAATTCACTCCCCCGGCGCTGGTGGGCCAGGCACCATCAAACAGCAGTTGCGGCAGGCGCTGATAGGGATTGCCAGTGATCGAGAACAGCGCCGGATTGAGAATCTGATAGCCCTGCACCCGCGCCAGCGCCTGCCACCCGTCGCCATGGTAGCGAGCATCGAGATGCCGCTCCAGGTAATTAACGGTCAGGAACTCCAGGTTATTATCCAAATCCTGCAGGTAGCTGTCGTCGGACACATACTCATAGCGCAGGTTGGTATAGAGATTCGGCAACGGCGCGGCGCGGTCGCTGGCGTTGAACGAACTCCGTTCGCCGCCATAGCGACGGTCATACGGAATATATTCAGCGCCGATTTGTCCCTGGTGACTGGGATACAGATAGCGGTATTCCGCACCCAGCAGCAGTCCCCGCGCCGTCATTAATCGTGGCGTCAGGGTCATGTCGCGGTTGGGCGCGATATTCCAGTAATAGGGAACCTGGAGATCCAGACCGGTCTCGCTGCCATAGCCCTGGCGCGGGAACAGAAACCCCGACTGCCGTGCATCCGTGATAGGAAATGACAGGTAGGGAAAATAAAAGACCGGGACGCCTTTGAACGCGAGGGTGATGTCGCGGGCCGTACCGCGCTGAGTCGCTTCATTCAATTGCAGATTGCGCATTCGCAGTTCCCAAAACTCCTGGCCACGGGGACAGGTGGAATAGGTTGCATCCTCCAACTGGCTGCGCTGCCGACGTCGGTCGACCCGGACTTCTTCAGCATAGCCTTGGGCGTTGCGGCTCGGCAGGTAATAATCGGCATTCTTGAACCAGCCAGTCTCGGCGTTCAAATGCACTTCGGCTTGCTGACCGCGCAATGCCTGGCTGGGATCGCCATAAGTGAAACCGCCCTCAATCAACACCCGGTGATCGGGGCGCTCCAGGGTGATCCGTTCGGCGCGCAACCGTTGGCTGCCATGCGACAGGCTGACATTGCCTTCCAGCAGGGAATGGGTGGGAGAAGATTCGACCCGCTCAGCATCGGCCTGGAGTGGCGACTCATCCAGCGGCAGCGCATTCGGCGTAGCCGGTACGATCTCGCTAGCCAGCTCATCGAGTTCGCAACGCACCCAGGGATCGAAAGGATTAACGGATTGTGCCTGGACGCTCGCCAGCGGTAATAGCACCAGGGCGGCTCCGGCCATCAGCATTAGATAATGCGGCATATCACGGAAACAGGATTTTACGCAGCAAGGGAAGTACCCTAACATCGCATAGATTGCTCCTTGCTGCAATGACGGGAGTAGGGGTTAGAACGTGGTGAATAGCGTGTCGGGGAAGCGAGCGAACCCCGATCATCATCGAGGATGGAGCGTATTTCGTGAGTGACCGTGAGCAATTATTGCGGGAGTGGCTGCATGAAGTGTTGCCGACGCCGCCTGGCCGAATCGCCCCGGCGTCCAGTGACGCCAGTTTTCGCCGCTATTTTCGGGTCTGGTATGACAGTCAAACCCGCGTAATCATGGACGCGCCGCCGGATAAGGAGGATTGCCGGCCATTCGTGGCGATTGCCCAGGCGATGCGTGGACTGGGCCTGAATACGCCCGAGGTCCTGGCCGGCGATCTGGATCAGGGGTTGCTGTTGCTGACCGACCTCGGTTCCCGCCAATACTTGCCAGAACTGGATGAGCGCAGCGTTCCCGGCCTGTATGGCGATGCGCTGGAGGCGCTAACCCGGTTACAGGTTGGCGGCGATCCGGTCTCACCGTTGTTGCCGCCCTACGATTCGGCGTTGCTGCATCGGGAGATGGAACTGTTCCGCGAGTGGTTTCTGGGCCAGTTGATGGAGTTGGAACTCAGCGCTGAGGAGCAACAGATTCTCAACCAGACCTTTGCGTTGTTGGCTGACAATGCTCTGGAGCAGCCCCGGGTCTGGGTGCATCGGGATTACCATTCCCGCAATTTGATGATCACCGACCCCGACAATCCCGGGGTGCTGGATTTCCAGGATGCGGTCGTCGGTGCGGTCACTTACGATCTGGTTTCCCTGCTGCGTGACTGCTATATCGCCTGGCCGCGTGAGCAGGTTGAATTCTGGGCGCTGGACTATCGGGCGCGGCTGCGGGCGCTGGGGATGGGTGGGCTGGGTGACGCCCATCAGTTCCTGCGCTGGTTCGATCTGATGGGCGTCCAGCGTCATCTCAAAGCGACCGGCATTTTTGCCCGTCTCCATCTGCGTGATGGCAAGCCCGGCTATCTGCGCGACATTCCTCGCACGCTTGGCTACGTGCTGGAGGTGGCGAATCGCTATGCTGAACTGGCGGATTTGCATGGTCTGCTGCGAGCGCGGGGCGTGGATCGCTGGCGACCGGCGGGATGAGCGTCGTGAAGGCGATGATTCTGGCCGCCGGGCGCGGCGAGCGGATGCGTCCATTGACTGATCAGACGCCTAAGCCCTTGCTGCCCGTCGCGGGCCGACCGCTGATTGTCCATCACCTCGAAGCGCTGCGGGCAGCGGGAATCGTCGAGGTGGTCGTCAATACTGGACATCTGGGTGAGCAATTGCCGGCGATGCTGGGCGATGGTCAGCGCTGGGAAATGCGCATCGCCTGGTCGCCGGAACCGCCCGAGGCGCTGGAAACCGGCGGCGGCATTTTCCAGGCACTGCCGTTGTTAGGCCAGGAACCGTTTATCGTGATCAATGGCGATATCTGGACCGACTTTCCCTTGACCCGCTGGACCCGACCACCGCTGATACCGTCCGGGCTGGCGCATCTGGTGCTGGTGGACAATCCGCCGCACCATGCCGAGGGGGATTTTGCACTGCTGGACGATGGACGAATCGCCGAAAGTGGAGCGCCGCGCTGGACGTTCAGCGGCATCAGCGTGCTGCGACCGGAGCTGTTTGCCGGTTGTGAACCGGGCCGGTTTCCGCTGGGGCCATTACTGCGGCGGGCGATGGCAGCGGGAAAAGTCAATGGTGAGCTTTACCAGGGGAGATGGCGGGATATTGGTACGCCACAACGGCTGGCGGAATTAGATGCAGTATTAAGGCTCAGTAACTAGCCTACCTTTTCTCTACGTCCGGGACCGTGCCCGCACTGATGCGGGTCATCGCGTTTTCAATCCATTCTTCTACCTGCCGGGTCAGTTCCTGCGGCGAATGGCCGTTGCTGTCGAGCAGGGGGCCAAACACCACCTGAACAGTTCCCGGCCGCTTGATAAATCCCCCGCGTGGCCAAAACTCGCCGGCATTGAGCGCGACGGGCAAGATCGGACAACCGCTACGCGCCGCCAGCACCGCGCCGCCCGTGCCATAACGCTGGCGAACGCCAGGCGCAACGCGGGTGCCTTCGGGAAAGATCAGCACCCATTGCCCTTGGCGGAGATGTTCCACACCCTGCCGGATGACCTGTTTGACGGAGGAAGCACCGGCTCGGCGATTGATCGCAATCGGCCGTAACAGCGCCATCGCCCAACCGAAAAAGGGTAGCCAGAGCAATTCACGCTTGATGACCCACGCCATTGGCGGCAGATATTGTTGAAGAAACATCGTCTCCCAGGTCGATTGATGCTTGGCCATGACGACCACTGGCCATTCTGGCGGGTCGGGAACATGCTCGATACCGCTTAACTGATAGTCGATTCGGCAGGTCACATGCAGCCACCAGATATTGAAACGACCCCAGAGCTGGGACAACCGGTAGCGCTGGGTGAAGGGCAGAAAAAAAACAAAAACCACTAACAACGCTATGATGCCGGTCGAGGCGATCATGCCAATGGAAAATAGCAGCGAGCGTAGCAGCACGTTCGGCGTAGAGAGTTGAACAGTCGGAGCGGAAGACATAGCGGAGACTCACAGATCATTCATGGCAGGCGATCAGATGATCAGCGACCGCGGCCAGGTTATCGAAGGTAGGCACATTGGCGCAGATTTCTATGTCCCGTTCGAGCGTCGACGCGCCCTTGCCGGTTCGCACCAGGAACGGCTGGGCATTGGCGGCCCGGGCCGCCCGGATGTCGCGCACGCTGTCACCAACCACCGGCACGCCTTGCAGACTGCATTTCAAGCGCCGGCTGATTTCCAGCAACATGCCGGGATTGGGCTTGCGGTAGGGATTGGCCTCATCGACATCCGGGCAGAAGAACACCGCATCGATCAAGCCGCCGACTTCTTGCGCCATGCGGTGCATCTTTTTGTGGATCAAATTCAGGGTTTCCAGATCAAATAACCCCCGTACAACCCCGGACTGGTTTGTGGCGACCACGATGCGATAGCCGGCATGACTCAGGCGGGCCACTGCCTCCAAACTGCCGGGGATAGGCGTCCATTCGTCCGGGCATTTGATAAAGGCGTCGGAATCTTCGTTGATAACACCATCACGGTCCAGAATAATCAGCTTCATAATTGTCGGTCTGTTATCGCGCATAGAGGGAGAGGGTTGTTTCATGTGAAACTATCCGGGATAGCCGGCAGACGGTGTTTCACGTGAAACCATCATCGCTACTCAGCGCCCGCCCTCTCTAGCCAGAGGGAGCGGGGATGGATAGGTTTCATGTGAAACCGTGAAACCGCATGCTCAATCCTGTAGCCGCGAAAAATCCGCGACGCGCAGGAACAGGCTGCTGAGTTCATTCAGCAGCGCAATCCGGTTATCGCGCACCGTCGCATCCTCGGCCATCACCAGCACCTGGTCGAAGAAAGCGTCCACCGGTTCGCGCAGGCGGGCCAGCCGGTTCAGCGCCTCACCGTACAGCCCCGCCTCCATGAGTGGCATCACCTCCGAAGACAGTTCCACCAACTGCCCGGCCAGCGCCTGTTCCGCATCTTCCATCAACAGGTTGGGCCGTACCTCGAAGGGCAGCACTGTATCCACCTTGCGGAGAATGTTGCGAATGCGCTTGTTAGCTGCGGCCAGGCTGGCCGCTTCGGGCAATTCCCGGAAGGCGTGCACCGCCCGCACCCGGCGGTCGAAATCCAGAGGGCGCGTGGGGCGGCAGTCCAGCACCGCTTCAAAGGTGTCGGGGCGAAGGCCCTGATCCAGGTAATAGCTGCGCAACCGCTCCATGATGAACGCAAACACGGTATCAACGGCCTGTTCGGCGCGAATCGCCTTGTCGAAACTTGCCGCAGCTCGATCCAGCAACTTCGGCAAATCCAGATCCAGTTCGCCCTCAATCAGGATGCGCAATACCCCCAGTGCGGCGCGGCGCAGGGCGAAGGGGTCCTTGGTGCCGGAGGGGGCCTGACCGATGGCAAAGATGCCGGTCAGGGTGTCCAGCCGGTCGGCCAGTGCGACGATACGACCGGTGGCGGTGGCGGGCAGTCGGTCGCCGGCGAAACGCGGCAGATAGTGTTCTTCCAGGGCCTGAGCGACTTCCGGCGATTCCTGATCATGCAGCGCATAGTAGCGGCCCATGATGCCTTGCAGTTCCGGAAATTCCTGCACCATCTGGGTCATCAGGTCGCATTTGGCCAGCCGCGCCGCCCGATCCGCCCAATCCGGGTTCCCCCGGGTCTGCTCGGTGATGAAGCGCGCCAGTCGGGCTACCCGCCCGCTCTTTTCATCCAGCGTCCCCAGTCGCTGCTGAAAAACGACATGTTTTAACGTTTCCATGCGCGCTGCCAGCGGTTGCTTGCGATCCTGGTTCCAGAAAAACTCAGCGTCACTGAAGCGCGGGCGAATGACCCGTTCGTTGCCCGCCCGCACTTGGGCCGGATCGCGGCTTTCCAGGTTGGTCATGGTGATGAAGTGCGGCAGCAACCGGCCTTGTCCATCGACCACCGGGAAATAGCGTTGATGATCCTGCATGGTGCTGATGAGCGCTTCGGCGGGTACGTTCAGGAAGCGCCGTTCAAAATTGCCCGCCAGCGCGACCGGCCATTCCACCAGTGCGGTCACTTCGTCCAGCAGTTCCGGCTGGATAACCACGATGCCGCCCAATTCGGCAGCGGTCGCTTCGGCCTGGGCGCGCACCCGGTCGCGGCGCTCGGCGAAGTCGGCGATCACCTGGCCCTCATCAGCCAGTTGTCGGGCGTAGTCGGCGGGGGAAGTGATGCGGATCGGTTGCGGATGGTGGAAGCGATGGCCACGGGTTTCCCGTCCGGACGAGACGCCCATGATCGTCGCGGGAATCACCTCATCGCCGAACAGCAGCACGGCCCAATGCACCGGGCGGACGAACTGATCCTCGCGGTCGCCCCAGCGCATCCGTTTGGGAATCGGCAGACCGGCCAGCGCCTGATCGACAATGCCGGGAATCAGTCCGGCAGTGGCCGCGCCCGGTTCGTGGCTGAGATGGACCAGCCAAGCCCTCTTGTCGGTTTCCTGTTTTTGCAGATCGGCGACGGCGACGCCACACGAACGGGCGAAGCCTTCAGCCGCTTTGGTGGGTTTTCCATCGGGACCGAAGGCCGCACTCAGCGCCGGACCGCGCCGTTCGAGTTGGCGATCCGGTTGGCGCGCCGGCAGGTCGTGGATCAAGACCGCCAGCCGGCGCGGAGTGGCGAAACGGCGAAGTTCGCCGCTGGTCAAACCGGCTTTCTCCAGACCTTCGCGGACGCCATTCTCGAAAGCGAGAGCCAGGCTGGACAGGGCCTTGGGCGGCAGTTCTTCAGTGCCGATTTCGATCAGCAGATCGCGGGTGTCCGTATTAGCCATGAACAGCCTCCTGGCGAGCCGCCTGCTGACACATAGGGAAGCCCCGGGCGGCGCGCGCTTCGTAGTAGGCATGGGCGACTGCCCGCGCCAGGGTGCGCACCCGAAGGATGAAGCGCTGGCGTTCAGTCACGGAAATGGCCTTGCGGGCGTCCAGGAGGTTAAAGGTATGGGAGGCTTTCAGGGTCATTTCGTAGGCGGGCAGCGGCAGGCCCCGTTCGATGAGCTGCTTGCTGGCGGATTCGCAGGCATCGAAGGCGACGAACAGCGCGGTCGTGTCGGCGTATTCAAAGTTGTAGGTGGACATTTCGACTTCATTTTGATGGAACACATCGCCGTAGGTGACGCGGCCCAGCGGGCCGTCGGTCCACACCAGATCAAAGACGCTTGCGACGCCCTGCAGGTACATGGCGATGCGTTCGAGGCCGTAGGTGATTTCGCCGGTGACCGGTTTGCAGTCCAGACCGCCGACCTGCTGGAAGTAGGTGAACTGGGTGATTTCCATGCCGTTGAGCCACACTTCCCAGCCGAGGCCCCAGGCGCCGAGTGTCGGCGATTCCCAGTTGTCTTCGACGAAGCGGATATCGTGGATCAGTGGATCGAGACCGAGTTCCTGGAGCGAACCGAGGTAGAGGTCTTGCAAGTCCAGCGGCGAGGGTTTGATGACGACCTGATATTGGTAGTAGTGCTGCAAGCGGTTGGGATTCTCGCCGTAGCGGCCATCAGTGGGACGGCGGGACGGTTGCACATAGGCGGCGCTCCACGGTTCCGGGCCGATGGCGCGCAGGAAAGTGGCGGGGTGAAACGTTCCCGCACCCACTTCCATGTCGTAAGGTTGCAGCAGGACGCAGCCCTGCCGCGCCCAGTACTCTTGTAGGGCCAGGATCAGTCCCTGGAAAGTTGAAACATCGCGCACGGGCGTCTCCAGAATCCAAGGGGGACGGTTTGGGAACGCCCCCGGTTTTCTCGTCAGGATGGAGCGTCAAGTATAGCCCGGCGTCGGGGTTGGATTCATGGCTATTGTGCGATGAGGGCGGCGCAGCGCACAAAGATCACCCAGGGCGTTGCCTTGGGCTAATATTGAATCGCCCTTTCAGGGCTAAAAGAAGATATTTCAGGCAGTGAAGCCCCAAAGGGGCGCGCTAATTTTAGCCCAGGGCAACGCCCTGGGCTGCTTAGAATGACCGTTAGGGAAAGGGAGTTTTACGAAACAGTCGGTTATCTGGCTCCCCCTCCCCGACGTGGGAGGGGGTTGGGGGACATAAGCGCTAACTTGTTTGTTGACGACTTGTATTTTTTCTTAGAAGCTGTCTAAAAACTAACTATTTGATTTGTATAGTGTAGAGCCAACGTCCACCCGGCCTGATAGGCCGAAAAGCCGACCGAAAGCCGGGTTACAAAAAAATTTTCCTGAAAAATCAATGTAAGGTTTTTCGACAGCCTCTAAGAGGTTTGCACTGAAGTTCCACAAACCTTAGAGAAGAGCATATGGACGAAGATTGTCAGACGTTGCTTTCCTTCTTCCCTCAGGATTGGCAAGAGATTGCTTTGGCTACTGGAGCATTGAAGGGTCTGCGTAAGAATAAATCTCCGGAAGGTCTGCTGCGTACCTTGCTGATCCATCTGGGTTGTGGGTACTCGTTGAGGGAGACGGCCTTACGGGCCAGGAAGGCCGAGTGGGCCGATCTCTCGGATGTAGCACTCATGAAGCGCTTGCAAAAGTCGAGGGAATGGCTTCGGTTAATGTGCATTGCTCTGTTCCAGAGTCGAGGGGTTGCGCTGTCCTGTCATGGTGCTTTTCAAGTGCGCGTCTTCGATGCAACGACGGTTAAGGAACCTGGAAAGACGGGAAGTCTTTGGCGCATTCATTACCGTGTCTGCTGACCTTCGCTTTCCTGTGATTTTTTCAAGCTTACCGCAACTGCAGGGCCAGGAACGGGCGAGTCTTTTAAGCAGTTTCCGATTCGAGTTGGAGATTATGTGCTGGGCGATCGTGGCTATTCAACGGTGGCTGGAATCGAGCATGTCGTTCAAGGGGGAGGCTACGTGACCGTTCGGGTCAACACGTCGTCCCTGCCGCTTGACCCACCCAACGGCGGTGCCTTCGATCTGCTGGGCGCGGTGACGGCCATTCAACAAACGGACGCCATCCAAGCGTGGGAGGTCGGGGTTTGCGGCCCATCGGCCTCGGTCGAAGGTCGTCTCTGCGTGATTCGGAAATCCCAGGAAGCCATTAAAATTGCACAGGAAATCCTCAGGAAAGAGGCATCCCGAAAGGGGAGGGACCTCCAGCCAGAAACGTTCGAATACGCGAAGTTTGTGATCCTGTTTACGACCTTCCCGAAGGAAATTTTTCCGGCCGACCAGGTGGGTGCTTCAGGGGTACAGAACTCGATGGCAAGTCGAACTGGTTTTCAAACGATTCAACTCACTGGCCCGGCTTGGGCATTTACCCAAATACGACGAAGAAAGCTCTAAGGCCTGGTTATATGGCAAGCTACTCGTTGCTTTGTTGATAGAGAAAATGGTCGATCACGCAGCCGCTATTTCCCCCTGGGGATACCCCTTGGCAGAGACATCGTCCACAAAGTGCCTGGCGTGAGTTTGCATTTATGCTGCATCAACTTCGCCGTGCGATCGAACCTCAATGAACTCTTGATCAAGTTCTGGAAGACTGGGGTAACATTTCCAAATCTCTAGCCGAAAGACCGAGACGAAGAAGTCTTCAGCTCAACAAGCATCATTTCGAGCGCTAAAACAAGTTAGCGCTTATGGGGCTGGGGGAGGGGGTGATTGATGCTAGCGCAAAATGCATCCACAATTTGATTATGGTCACTTACGATAAAATCAAGCGCCAAATCAATCTCATCAAGCATGAAATCGACCTGGCCGACTGTGAAACCAAACGCTACTCGGTCAAGGTTAGACCAAACAGGCGATGCCCGTTATCAAGGCGATCTGGGGTTATGAGCGGCGCTCTGTAGGAGTTTCAGGATTTTACTTGCGTTCCAATAAAAAAGCCGGCAATGCGCCGGCTTGATCCTGCCATGCACAGCTATTTATTCCAGCAGGTAGCGAGATCACCCCCTGAACCCTTCACGCCCAAGTGGTTGAGCGTCAAGCTGCCACAGGCGTCTCCAGCCATAGGCCCTGGATTGACTGGCGCTGCGGTGAGCGTGTACTGAGTTGCATTCAGCGTGGTCGCTGAAATGGTGTAGACAGCAGCGCCATCACTGGGCGATTGGACTGCGGGCAAAGTGACGGCAGTATCACAAGAACCATCATTATTTGAGTCATACTGGTGATAGCAATTGGACTCAGTAAAATTCCGCTCCAGGTATTGCGCGTTATTCAACAGTGCGGTTTTGGCATCCGCCCGATGGGCGCGTTTGGTGTACTGGGTGTAGGTCGGCAACGCAATCGCTGCTAGGATAGCGACGATAACAACGGCTATCATTAATTCGATCAGGGTAAAGCCGGATTGCCAGCGTTGATTGCGGTGCCGCTGTTGACAACCCCCGCTCTCCCCCACAAAGAGGGAAAAAAGCGGGTTCTGGTGGCAACTGTTGGATAAGCAATCCATGTTCAGCCTCACTGTATTTGCTCCCAGTAGATGCGACGGCGGATAGGTTCACCCCCTCCCTCTTCCTCTGCAAGAGGCTCTATGAAGTTTGTGACTTTCTGTGTCATACCCGCTGTACCAGTAAAGATCTTGTAGCGTGACCGGGTAAGTTCTTCCGGGTTATCTGGATTAGGCGGATTGTTGATTCCACTATCAAACAACGTCGGTTTACCGAAGATGCCACCAGCCGGATTTAACTGGATTCCAGAAACATTTGTTGCATCGGGTCGCCCGTTATTATCCAGGTCAAAGGGTGACTGACTTAAGCGACCGCAACTGAAATTCAATTCCATGAACCAGCTTTTACCACCGTTTCCACATGGATCTGAGTTTGGTATTGCACTGGTAATCAAGACCCGATCTTCTATAGAGGAGAACGTATTAGTCAATGTCTTGACAATAATCCGCTCAGAGGCTTGACCAGACGTAGCAGGCAAATCCAGGTAACAACCCCGGTGAGTTCGTGGATCAAATGATTCAGTTGAGACGGTTCTTTGCGAGCCGCTAGTGGTGAGTGTCTGTTCCAAAAGAGGAGTGTTGGCATCACTACGAAGAACTGTACCAGCCGCCGCTTGCGGTGTTGATTTATCCCAAATGCCATAGAAAGACTGCTCATCGTCATTAGTCAGGTCATCAGTCACTAAATAGCGTCCAGTGCCAAAATAGATCATCAACCTACCGCTATCATCCTCAACCGCTGTCGGTTGAGCCGTAATCGACTGCACATCGCCATCATCATTACGGGCCTTAAACAAAGCAGCCCCTCCATTACCGATCACCCAAGCACCCTCCCTGTTTTCGAATTTCCAGAGATGGCCTTGCAGGTCGCCTGCATAAATCACATCCACGATCCGGTCGTTGTTGCTGTCATAGGGAAGCGGAGTGGACAGGCCATTGGGGACGGTGGCTGGAAGAGTGGTGTCGATGGGGGTGGCAATCTCCTCCGTAAACGGTTCACCGGTCGCAAGATTGACGATATACAAAACGGCTCTATTAGAACTGCTGCCGTAGCCGTTACCGAAAATTGCCGCCCACTGAGTAGCGCTGACAGGCGCAATTTGTGGCTGACTGAAGGTGAGTCCCAAGTCACTATCAGTAAATTCCCACTTGATATTGTCCTCGGTAAAGCTGCTGGGGGAGGTCACATCAAGAGCGTAGATGCTTTTACCGCCTGCTCCCAAGCCACCCACTAGATAGGTTTTCCAGCCACCAATATACGCATCACCCACGATAGGCGATCCATCAACAAAATATTTGTGGGTTGCAGTATAGTCCGTTGCAGTTAATGCACTCAGGTTGTCATACACTCCTGCGGGAACATAAGCAAAAAGTTCTACGCCAGCATTGTCCCCCTCGATCTCCCCGTTGAAAGCATGCAGCATGCCATCGTTGGCGCCGACGTAGACCACAGGGGTCCGGCTGGCCTTCGCGGTAAGATAGCTCGCATATTCTCCATATCCATTGATGGCAGTGGCGCTGCCATAGCCGAAGTTTTCATCGTGGGCGTAGGTGGGTTCAGAATTCATGATGTCGCCCAGAGCAGAAACGCGGTCGCGGAAAACATTGGGATATCGTTTCCATACTTTACCAAGGCTCTCACTAGCATTGTAAGTGCCTGGGTCAGTGTTGAGTATGGCAGTAAAGGAAGAGTCTGAAGGAACGCTCGCAACAGTATAATTCCCATTATAAGCTGTTGGAACAACCCCGGTGACACGGACCGTGCTACCTACCACCAAGCCATGAGCCGGCTGCGTATTAAAGGTCACTGTATCGTTAGGATTGCTGGGAGTATCTACCCAGGAGGCGCTGGTTATAGCGGCGCTATACCCCCGCAACCAAGCCAGTCTTTCTGCACAGCGGTTGTCTACTGTTCCATTGGCATCTTGATTAAGCTGGTCCGCTAGGGCACCGGTGCAGTTAGTGAATTCCTCAGCGGTACCACCGTTTCGGGTAAAAATATTTCTCAGAGATGCAGGAGGTATTAACTCTCCGGCTTCCCAATAGTTGTAATCAGCGAAATCACCATTGGGCAAGACAGGGCGCGCATATAGCAAACCACTCCAGTCAGCCTTGAATCTAGCCTCAAAAGCCGTAGCGCCCTCTTGAGTAGTCTGTGTGGTGTTAGCGCCTAACCCGGCACCGCCACCATTAGCAGCTTCTACGCTAATAGTGTTCATAATATCTTCGAATGCAGCAACGATCTGATCAGGCGAGTCGGCGCTGTAGAATCTGCCTCGGCTGTTCAGAGCCGCATGCCAGAGATCAGCTACGTTGCCTAGGTAATCGGCGCCTGTTGACGGCCAAGTTTTTGAACCACTCACCAAGTTGGAATAACTTCCTGCAAAAGTCGGTTCAGGCGCTGTTGAGTCGTATATCAATCTATTGCTTGCCGGCAAGGCCGTAGAAGCCAGGAAGCTGGATAGTCCAAAACCGATGGTAAAATTTACCATATGTTGCTGGGTTTGGGGGTTATTCTGGGCGTCCCAAAATTCTTGGGTAGGATCGGTCTCATAACGGTTTACGATATTAGGGGACACATTATTCGTGAGATTGCTCCTAAGGTCAGTAGCCCAAAAATAGTAAGCAATGTCCGCTATAGAGTTAAAGTTGCTATCCTGATAAGGACGACGGTTAGGATCCGTATTGCCAACGCTGGTTAGGCTCGAGTCTTGATTCCACATACCATCCGTCATAGCAATATGGTAATTTTTTCGGCATGAGTATTCCCCGCCACCTTGATCGAGTGGCTGGCTGAAATTACTATCACTCAACAAGTCATTATCATAAGGGCTATTGTTACCACTCGTCGAAAAGTATTTTCCTGCACGATATACGCTACTACGCAAGGGCGTACCTTGATTACTGGGCAGTCTTTGCAGCCATTTATAAAAATTCTCCTTGTGTGTACCAGAGAAAGGTTTAATGGCATTACTAAAATTGGGATATGCGTTCGGCCATGTACTCTGCCAGCCTTTACAATCGCTGATAACAAAGCTTGTAATACTGGGATCAGTCCCTCCGGCACGGCAAGTATTTAGAGACTGCCATGCAACTCGTGCTTCATTGTCTTGGAGGGTAGCGAAGGCGCGGGAAGTGGCGGCGATAGTAGCCAAGGTACGTGTGCGATAGAAGGAGTACCAGTTGGCAAAATTTTGTCGCTCATCATTGCCATCAATATCGCCATCGCCATCCATATCCGCTGGTCCGTTTTGGTTGCCTACGACCTTAATGCTGTAGCATAAATTATCGGTCAAATTCGCACTATTGTTTAGATTGCAGGTGCTGCTGCTGCTGAAAACATAGTAATAGGCTGGAACGCCCTTATTATCCCTACAATCTGCATTGCGGGCAGCAGTATTAGAACCAGAACAAGTCGGACTATTAGTGTTGCTAGTCCAACCGCCAGCGCCGTCGCTAACCTGACATCGATTAGTGCCGTTGATAGCTCTACAGCTAACGTCACTACTGTAATGGGACATGAAGCCGTGATCGGCTTCACCACCATAGGGGTTGCCATTAGGACCATTGGGAACGAAGAAACGTTGGGATGTGGGCCGGTATTTATTGCTCAGGTCTGGATTTGAAGAATAATAACTATCGGAATAAAGCTGGTTCGGATCATAACCATTGATATGAGCCGACGTGAATGATGTGCTAAATAATGTGCCATTAGCCCTGGGAGGTGCCGTATAAACGACATGGGGGTTATAGTACATCGGATTTCCGGTTGATGACTTGGTGTATCGATTACTTAATGCTGTGCAGTTGAAGGCACTAACGCCACATAGATCAGGCGTATAAGCCCGGGCCATACTACCCGAGTCATCCAGAGTGAGTACGATATTAGGCGGAAGGCCCGTTTCAGTGAGAAACAGTGGAAAGTCAGGAATATCGAACGTTACCGCCGCTTGGCTACATAAAGGCCATAGCATGACTGTTATCAAAACCACGCGGGCATAATGCGTAACTGTAGTTAGCAACATGGTTTTCTCCTTACTGAAACTCGTACATGGTCTGCAAGATGGCTGATCTGAAGCCGTTGGGCAAAATCAAGGCGCTGGCGTGAACTCAAACATGGTCTGCAAAATGACGATGGCACCGCTGTCCTTGCCTACGCCTCGGGCCGTGATCCGGTAGTAGTTTTTAGTGATGGTAGGCTGTCCCGAACAGGTCGATGCTAGTTGCGTCGGGTCAGCTTGACAAAAGGAGACCCCAGGCATTTTTTCTACGACATAACGGGGTTGTTCAGCGACCCCTGATATTGGGCCAGTAGGCGTAAGGTAGTTACGGGTATTATCCCAATCAAAGGTATTACTGGTGCCGTCATCGCGCCAGTAGGCGGCATCGTTTGAATGGTCTTCACCATTACATAGAAAGCCGTTGCCATGGTCAGAGCAACCGCTTTCACTACCAGGGTCAAAATAATCATCCATAGTTTCGATTGTTTGGCTCCTGATACTGGTTTCGGCATCTTTCAGAGCGTGTTCAGCCGCCTGAAAAGCCAAATCCCGATTGCGGGTATTACCCGACATGCGTTCATCCAACGTATTGTTCATGACCGTAGGAATGCCATGCATCATAATCATAATAAGGATCAGGAGCGCGAGAAGTAACGTTGCTCCGCGCTGGGTATTTGGGAGTGTAATGTAAGCGTTTCTCATAACAAGCGATTCCGAATGGCGATAGTATTCGTGAAGGTTTTGCGCAGGAGGTAGTCGCCCGTAGTTCCAATTTTCACACCTTGTTGCGAAACCAAGGTCAGGGTAATACGAACGCTAAGAATATTGCCCCAAGTAGCAACCGAACCCGCGTCTTGGTATGCATCGACATCGCCGTCTGTGTCAGTATCGACCCCATAGGTAATCTGCATGTTTTCGACACCTTCAATCAATTCTTCGGCAGTACTCGTTAAAGTAGCGCCGCTATGAGTTAGTTTGTCCCGATACAGCGCAGGTTCACCGGCGGGGTTTGTGCCAATGTAATAGGAGACGCCGCTCAAGCGATAGAGCGCTAATACATAGGTGCCTGCTGCAGGAGTACTGCCGAATGATCCCAAGGTAGTAGTGGTATTACCTGGCGATCCACCTGCCCCGTAGGATACGTTAGGACTGCTGGTTGCAGTCCCTGCCTGGAAGACAGCAGCATGGGTGTAATCAGCCGCTGCGAAGACTTCGCCAGCCTGGGGTTCACTACTCGTTGGCCAAGAAGCCAAGGTGAAGGTGAATGCTCCTGTATCGTGGGCTGTAACCGTATATTTATTCTCAGTATCCACACGCACCACGGTTAGGGAATCCGTGCCCGCCCGATAGCAGGCTGAAGTGCATCCACTCGGGTTGCGGTTGGGCGGATAGGTGTTGTCGTAGCCCACCAGAGGATTAGCCAAGTCGATCAGGGTCGATAAAGTGGTTGGATTCGGGGTGCCGACGACCTTAGTCGGCGTCGAGCTTGCACCAGTGAATCCAGTCTGTCGTATATCGACCCCCATGATCTCAAAAGCGTAGCGCGCATTATTCTGAATCAGCGTCAGGGCGCTTTGGGCGCGGAAGCTTTGCGCAGAATTGGTGTAAACATAGACGAGGCTGGCCAGCAGCAAGAGACCGAGAGTCGTGGCGATCATCAGTTCGATCAGCGTAAAACCGCTTTGGCGAAGAGGAAACGTCAGCGCCAGCGAATGGCTAGATGAATTAAGTTTCATAGCGTTGACTCGGTTTTCCAAGTATGACTGGCGCTATCACCCGCACCTACCGTCTCGGTCCACTGGATTTCAACCGTAACGGTACTGCCCGCAACGGTAATCTTTCCCCGCCCCGATGGAAGTACCTTCGGCAACTGGACGGTTTGCCAGTCATTAACATCAGCGATGGCTATCTCGCTTCTAGTCGGGACGCCCCCGAAGTCAACATTATAATCGCCATTTGTCGCGGCGGTTCGATTGACCCGCATACAGTCGATAATGTCGTAGGCATACAGCGTGGCCAGACTGCGGTGCATGGCGATGCGGTTGTTTTTCGCCGACTTGACCATCATTCCCGCAAAGCCCATGAGACCCACCGCGATGATCACCACGGTGATCAAGACCTCGAGCAAAGAGAAACCGGACTGACCAAAACGCCGGGAGTGTCTGTTCATTTAGGGACTCTCGCAACTAGTGATGCTGTCAACATCGGTAGCGATGCGCGGGCGGGTTCGGGTTACAATAATGGCTCTGGCTGTAGTCTCATCGCTGCCCTTACAAAAAACGAAGGTTCCATTATTGTTAGCCATGCCGAGCCGGTTGTAAGTGATGTAATTCGTGAAGCTATTGGTATTCAGGGTATAATCGCTGGGAAGTGCTGGAAAAACACGCAGGAGAGGCTCATCAGCATCCAAGTCGCTCCCGTCTCTGGTCCCTATGGAGCCGCCACTTTCACGATCGACAAAAATGATCCAGCCATCACTCCAATTACCGCTGCAAGTGGATTGATTATTACTTTTGCAAATGGAGACACGACTGCCACGCTTAATCGCTTCGCTGCGCGCAAAATTAATCGTCCCCTGCAAAGTCTGAATTTCCCCGGAAAGCTGATTCTTGGTCATCAATTTCGTGAAAGACGGTACCCCTATCGTCAAAAGGATAGCGGCGATGGCAACCGTGACCATCAGTTCGATCAAGGTAAACCCTCTGCTCCTGAAAACGGACATGCCCTTCTCCTAAGGTGCGCTGCACAATTTCTATCTATTATGTTTACGGATCGTTTGCACTCTACGAAAGTCCCATTTCTCGCTCACGCTAATCCCGGACCAACGGTAGCAATTTGAGGGCGAACGGTGAACGGGGGCCTTGATTTGCCTGGCTCCCACGCTCCGGCGTGGGAGTCCTTCCACAGACGCCTCTAGCGTTGCGATTTTTTGGGATCATTCGGGCCGCTGGAGCGGCTGGTTGGCGTTCCCACGCTGGAGCGTGAGAACGAGAACCTATAAAAAAATCAGCATGTTACGCGATGTTCGACTTTCAGGCGATCAGGCCCTCAAACTGCAGGTCTGACCGACCGACTGGCCGGTTCATGAAAATACCCAAGGTATGCGCCAAGACTTTTCGGGCAATCCGACTCGTCAAGTACCCAACATCCCGTGCTCGGATTTTCTCAAAATGAAACGGCTCGCTCAGTTGACCGATGACCGTTTCCACGCGGCGGCGGGTGCTCGTGAGCTGCCGGACGGCCCAAGAGGGACGGGGATCGGTCATATTCGCCCGCAACGGGGTTTGCCGATCGATGCCGACGGTCGCCAGTTCCGCCTGAAGAAAGGCGCCAAGGTACCCCTTGTCGCCAATGACCCAGCCGTGAACCCCCTCCGTCAAATCCCACAGCGCCTCGCGCTCATCACCGGCGACCGGCGTCACCGTCCAAGCGGTGATCACGCCGTCAACCGTGATCATCCGATGACCGTGAAGCCCATAATCAGACTGCTTTTTTGCCGCACAATAGCCAAAGTCCGCCCCCTCGGGAAACCACCGGCATTGCGGGGCACGGGGCAACACACCCACGGGCCGGGGGCAGCCATCGACCCGGCGAATGGGGTTGGTCACCGCCCCCCAATCGATTAGCAGTTGCTGATGAAGCCGCTGCTTGATGACCCCAAGATGGGCGGCCTGCTGGGCCAACGGGGGCCGCGATCCGAGTTGCGGAAACCACGATGGCCCATGGCGACGGAAGTACTTCCAGAGGCCCACATCCGTCTCCAACCCTAAAAACTCGCCGACCACTTCCATCGTGATCACTTCACTATCGGTGAGCTTGGGGGCAAAGCCGCGCTGGCGTCAGCGGTGATCCCCGAGTAGGGAATTCATGTGTTCTTCTACCCCGCAAAACACCGTGATGATAAAGTCTTCGAGCGGCATGGCGGTCTCTCCGTGAGGTTGATGTGGTGGGTTCCTCTCAGCTTAGCTCACATCGCCATGCCGCATCAGCCTGCCCTCATCTCCCCTCGAAAAAGTCGAACATCGCGTACACGTTCCTATACCACACCTTCAAGCATCGGCAGAAGACGCCAGCGGCAGATTGTCAATCAGCCGCGCCCGGCCCAGCCAGGCTAAGGTGACGGGGTCTGGGTTGACTCTGGCAACTCTGCCCGTTAAGTTTTACTCCAGTAAAACTTAACGGGAGGTTAGCCAATGCTCACTGCATCCCTTCGCCGTTTGGGTGGTTCGATGATTGTTACTGTTCCTCAGTCGTATGTTGAACAGAATCATCTTGAAGCGGGAACAAAATTATCGGTCAGGATCGTGGGTACGGAATTGTGCCTCAAACCGATTCGTCAGCGCCCGAGATTGGCGGATTTGTTGGCTGCTACGCCGGAAGGATTGCATCACGTAGCAGGTTGGGATGACATGCCGTCCGTCGGTGCGGAACAATGACGCCAGAACGCGGCGATATTCTCCATCTTCAATTTGACCCGGCCAGTGGACGGGAAATGAAGGGCCATCATTACTGCTTGGTGGTGTCGCCAAAATCCTTTAACCAACGATTCAAGCGGGCTTGGGTTTGTCCTGTTTCTGGTGGCGTTGCTGCTACTGCCAGGGAATCAGGATTTCTCATTTCTCTCATGGGCATTAAGCGGCTAACCGGTCGGCAGGTTAGACGCTGAAATCAATATCGATCTCGCCGCTCCCATGGGCGCGCAGTTCGGCATAGGTGTACTGGCCGATCCCTTGACCGGGGGTTAAATCTTCACGAACATCGCCAGTGCATCCCGTTTCGGGATCTTCCAGCGTGGTAATCAGGCTGATTCCACCATCACGACGGATTGTCATAAAGGTCATCATGTTTTTTTCTCCAAAAGGGCCTGCAATGCCTCTACAGCAGCAGGAAAAACCCGCTTAATGTTACCCGCTTTTTCATCGGCTCCGCCGCCTTGCAGCACCGCGAAAAGTTCAGCAAACAATTCCGAGCGTCCCTTGCGAGTAAGATAGTAAGCGTACTCATCAATGAGCGTTACATCATCAATCGCCGCAATATCCAAATTGTAAGCACGCTGAAAGGCGTTCTGATCAGACCATCCTTCCAAAGCGCGATCCAGCGCATGACCCAATTCGTGACGCAATGCGCCTGGCGCTCGACTATTCTTGATGACTCTAAACGGAAGGTCTTCGTCCATCACATATTCAAAAATAGCGATGCTTTTATTTTTTCGATGATAAAGCCCTGATAGTTGATCAAAAAGCCGACCAGAAGGGTCGCCGGGTATCGGCTTTCGGTAGTGTCCCTCAACGGGTGTGATGAACCTTGATGTTGCTTTGACCATACTGAGGCACCCTCTTCTGAGTGATCGAACTCTGCGAAGAGGTGGGTATGGAATGGGAGTCGCTGTATTGCCCGAACCGGAACTGCCAGTACTATGGAAAACCTTTTAGGCTCATATTGGGTTTTGAGGACATGATAAAATTCGCACTCCGCCCACTCTGTGCCTGTCCGCCATGTGCCGCCTAAACAACCTCATTGATGAAGGAAAATGTTACGAAGAAGTCAGACGGATCCGC
>Ga0209507_1000125_pt1 | contig 106031 bp, 72 predicted proteins | sample AD_UKC028_MetaG_FD_184414 | JGI IMG/M metagenome (GOLD analysis project Ga0209507, IMG submission 184414) | Active sludge microbial communities of municipal wastewater-treating anaerobic digesters from USA - AD_UKC028_MetaG (SPAdes) (version 2) | ecosystem: Engineered > Bioreactor > Anaerobic >...
CGGCTCATCAAGTGGTAGATCGCTCCGGCAAACTGGATGCGGAACGGTCTGGGCATGGGCGCAATGAAAGCATTGGGGCGGTTGCCGGTCAACCCTCTATTGTAGATTATAAGAACTGACCCGAATGGCAGTTATGGAATTGACACCATTGCCCTTTCGATCGTTTCGGCACAGGGGATCAGAGCAGCTGGGCGAGGAACGTTCGGGCCGGGACAACGACCGGGTGCTTGACGGTGAAACAATCGGCGGCCTCGTACGGGAGGCTCGTCACCGCCTGGAAAGCGTGCGCCGCTCCGGTCTGGGCCTGGAAGCGGCCCAGCGCCGGCGAAAGCCCTGTGTCGCTCAGCTTCACCTCGACGAGAAACCACGGATGACGGTCGCGAACGACGAGGAAATCCACTTCGCGTTTGGACTTGTCGCGCACGTAACGAAGCTCGAAATCGCCGAAGCCGAGATCGGTCCAGCCTTCCACCGCCTTGAGCAGGTGGCAGGCCGCCAACGTCTCCGCCCGCGCCCCGTCGTCCGCCACCCCGCTCCAATCGCGCAGGAACCACTTGGGTTCTTTGCGAAGCGCCTTCGCCACGTTGACGAACCAGGGCCGGACCAGGAACCCGTAGTGCAGCCGCTGCAGCAGGTCCACCCATCGTTTGACCGTATCGACCGCGACACCGATTTCCGGGGCGAGGTTCGAGTAGACGAGTTGCTGACCACTCCGTTCCGCGAGCAGCAGCATCAGCGTCTCGATCATCCGAAGGTCTTGGACCTGGCTCACGTCGCGCAAGTCCTCACGCGCCAGTTGCTCCCGTCGCAGCGAACGCCAACGCCGGGTGAACCTGCTGTCGCGACGCAAGAATGGCTCGGGAAAGCCGCCGTGCTCCCACAACGCTTCCCAATCGGCGGAGGCGATCTCCGCGGGAGGCTGGATCTCCCCCTGTGGCAGCTCTGCCCGCAAGCTCTCTCCCACGCTCCAGGGATGCATGCGATAAAGGAAATAGCGCCCCATCAGGCTGTCGCCGCCCCGGCGGAACACGTCCAGCCGCGAGCTTCCCGTCACGATCAGGCGTGCCTTATCGCCGTATGTATCGAAGAAGCCCTTGAGCAACTGCTTCCATTTGGGGTACTTGTGCAGTTCGTCGAGGACGCCCACGGGCCGCTTGGCCCGCAGGCGATCCAGGCCGAGCGACACCGCCAGCGCCGCGGGACCCGGGAGCAACGCGCGTCGATCGTCGGCATTGTCGTAGTTCAGGTACTTGTCGCCGATGGAACGGCAGACAGTCGTCTTGCCGACCTGGCGCGGGCCGCTCACCAGCGCCATCTGGCGATGCCGATCGAGGTGGTCACGCAGGACCGCGCCGTACCAACGGGGGCGTTCCGTCATGCGGCCAATATCGCAGGCATCGTAAAATGGTCCAGACTATTTTACGATTTGCGCTGGTTTGGGCCGGCCAGGACGGCCGCCGGGCCGGTCCGCCGGGGGGGGGTGCATCCGGGGGACAGATCGGCGACGGAGAGGCTTCGAGCCATCCCGCTGATCACCGCGGCTCATGACATGATAGATGGCACCGGGATATTCGACTCGCACCTTCCGGGGCATGAGCGCAGTCTTGTGTTTCCATTGCTGAAGCGTCAACAGTCGATTGCGGGCTATTCTACGGTCTGACCCCATCGGCTCCGTTCAACCGCGCCTGTGCACGAATGGTCGGGAGGCATCGGATGGCGCCGCATTGAGATCGGCGAAGGAAGCAAGCGCTCGATATGTTGGCTCGTGCGATGGGACACTCATGGCGCACCCAAATGTAAATAATTTAGATGCGACCCCATTGCCTCCCCTCTCAATTCTTGCGAACGCGTGCGAACCGGAGGGCGATTGACTTGGGAGGCGCGTTTGTTAGCCTGTGGGGATCATGTCCTGGCGGGTGTTCGAGCGAGGCCGGCTGCTGGCCCGGGAAACCCTGGCCACGCTGCGGGGCGACTATGGATGGGAGGCCGATCGCGGGCGGCAGACCTGGGCCGGTCGCGGATGGCATTTCATCCTGGTGGTCCTGCACCATTTCGATCAGAACCGCTGCCTGGTCCGGGCGACGGCCCTGGCCTATACGACGCTGCTGGCGCTAATCCCGTTGCTGGCGGTGGCGATGGCCATCTATACCAGCTTCCTGAAGAAGGAAGGGGAGAAGCCGGTTCAGGAGGTGATCGATCGTCTGATCTTCTATGTCGCTCCCCAGCTGGACCTGGTCTCGTCCGCCGAGCTGGGGGCGGAGGCCGATCCGGCCCATGCGCCTTCGGCGGCGGTGGCGGCGCCCGACGGGATCGGGACGAACATCTCCTCGCCCGCCCAGCGGGAGGAGGGCGTTGGCCGATCGGCCGGCCCAGCCGCCAGCCTGTCCACCGGCCGGCAGGACGTCGTGCGGCGCATCACCGAGTATATCGGCAACGTGCAGAGCGGCACGCTCGGCCTGACAGGGTTCATCTCGCTGGTCCTGGTCGGCATCCTGTTGCTCAGCAACGTCGAGCAGACGTTCAACGATATCTGGGGAGTCGCGACCGGCCGAAGCTGGCCCGCTCGGGTGGCCTACTACTGGGCCGCCATCACGCTGGGCCCGCTCGTGCTGCTCGGCGCGCTTGGCCTCACATCGAGCTCGGTCTTCGCCGCAACGCGGACCCTGTTTTTTTCGACGGCGGCGGGGAAGTGGCTTTTTTCGCTGGGCCTGCCCTGGCTGCTGCTGAGCATGGGATTCACGCTGCTCTATCTGCTAATGCCGAACACCCAGGTCGACTGGCGCGCGGCGCTGGTGGGCGGAGCGATCTGCGGCGTGCTCTGGCAGCTGAACAACCTGTTCAGCCTGACCTATGTGTCGCGCGTGATCGGATACAGCAAGATCTACGGCAGCCTGACATCCATCCCCCTGCTCTTGATGGGCCTGTATATGTCGTGGCTGATCCTGCTGCTGGGGGCCCAGGTGGCCTATACGTTTCAGAACCGCCAGATCGACCTGCAGGAGAAGCGAGCCCGGCGAATCACCCCGGCAGTCCGGGAGCAGATCGGGCTTCACCTGATGGCCGTGATCGGGCGGCGGTTCGAGCAAGGGCTGCCAGCCGCCACGCTGCCCGTTCTGGCGGAGACGCTCAACGCGCCCCTGCAGCTGCTCAGCCAGCTGATCCAGGTCCTCCGCGCCACCAACCTGCTGCACGCGACCGACGATGCGGTCACCGGCTTTGTCCCATCGCGGCCCTTGGCCCAGATTACCGTGCAGTCAATTCTCGAGGCGATTCGCGCAGGCGGCCTCACCCCATCCTCGCAGCCGGCCGACATCCGGGATCCGGATGTGGCGGCTGCCCTCCTCAAGGTGCGGCAGGCCGAAAGCGACGCCGCCCGCCAGATCACTCTGATCGATTTGGCCCAGCCGCGGGCGGATCGGAGCCCGCTCTCTCACTCGTAGGGTGTCGGGCCTGAGGTGGCCGCCGCCAAGCCGGCCGGATCCGGCATGCCCCGGCCGGCCCCCAGGGTCTGAAGCAGCGCCGCCAGCATCTCCTCCGCCTGGGCTTCCGGCATCTCCACAAAGAAAGAGGGCATGGCCGTCCCCGGCACATACCGCGACGGATCGCGCAGCCATCGCCGCGTCCAGTCCCCTTGCAGCCGGTCTCGCATCTCGACCATGTCGGGCCCGCGGATTTCGGCGCCGGCCTGGATGCCGCGGAAATCGTGGCAGCTGATGCACGAGAGCCCGCCCAGCCCGCGCCCGATCAGAGCTGTGCCCGACCGGATCTGCTCGGGGTTGCCCGGTGAAAGATCGACATCGAAGCCCGGAGGCCGGCCGGCGCAGGCGGGGATGTGCGGCCGGAGACGGCGGGCGGGCTCGTCGCCATAATGGGGCATCCGCAGACCAAGCCACGGGCGGATCCGCTTTTTTTGGAGCAGGACCTGATCCAGCCACGGCGGGCGCAGCTTGTCGCCCGAGATTCCCAAGAGAGGCGGGGGGCGCTCGAAGGCGACGCGCGCCGGGGCGTGGTATTCATGGCAGCCGACGCACCGGTAGAACGAGAGCTGGCGGCGATAATCCTGCAGCGGCGCCGCGTGCCGGTCCGGCTCACGAAGCCACGACAGGAAAAGGGTTCGCTGGCCGGCGGAGAGGTCATATTGCGGGGCTTTTTCCGAGGGATTCTCGGCGAGGCAGCCGCGGACGGCGTCGGCTCGAAGCCGCGCCGGCGGCGCCAGGGTCGACTCGATCCGTCCAGGATCGTCGAGGTCGTGGCAGTGGAGGCATCCCCGGCTCCGTGTCAGCTCCTTGCCGCGGACCGGGTCGCCCGCAGGAGGCGCCTTCTCCAGCTCGGGGCTCCGCTCCTGGACAAGGTGCGCGGCCATGGCGCTGGCTTCGGCCTCGGTCAGAAGGAGATCGGGCATGCGGCCGCTGGGATCGAAGGCGAGGGGGTTTGCGAGGTAGCGGGCCAGGGCGGCGGCCGATTGCTTCGAGCCGAGCCCGGCCAGGCGATTCTCCTGCTCGTTGTGGCAGGCGGTGCAGCCGACGGTGTCGTAAAGGACCTTGCCCTGCGGAGCCTGGGACATTTCGACAGGCCCCTGCGGCCCGGAAGGCAGGTTCGTCGCCGGCGGTAGCCCCGCCAGATACGCAACGACATCGGCCTGTTCCGCCGGGTCGCGGATCACGGTGGGCATGACGGCCTGGGGGCGGATGGCCCGCGGGTTCGCCAGCCAGCGGCCCAGCCAGGCGGCGTGGATCCGCTCGCCCAGGCCGGTCAGCAGCGGCCCGCGCCACGCCGGCATGCCGGGCATGTCGGCGGCATGGCAGGCTGCGCAGTTGAATTCATCCAGCGCCAGGCGGGCCGCTTCGCGCTGGGCGTCGGTTTCGGCTGCTGGCGCCGCCTGGGCCTGGCGAAGGCGGCTGGCAGGCACCGGCTCGGCAGCCAGGGTGTCGGATTCCCATGTCAGCCGGCAGACGGACGATGTCGGAGAGCGCGTCCAGGCCAGCCGCAGTGCATGCGGGCCCGCCGCCAGGTCGAGCGCGCCTCCGGCAGCCGGACGGCCGTCCAGCTCGATCTCGCCCGGCCCGGCCAAACGGTATTCGCCGTCGCGGGGCAGATCCAGGATGCCGGTCCATTCCACGCGAAAGGCGGGCGCCAAAAGGGGGTGGATCGACTCGGAATCCCCGAGAGCCAGATGAGGGGCGGGCGCGACGAAGACCGCCGTGCTTCGGCCGTCGGTCGCAGTCGCCAGCAATCCCGGACGGGACAGGTCCGCCGCCGCAGCGATGCGCAGCGCGAGAATGGACCCGAGGAGTGCGGCGGAGGCAGGGCGCATCTTCATACCGGCCGTTGTAGCCTGCCGGCGGCTGCCCGTCAAAACCCCAGGAGCGCAAATGGGGCTTTTCAATACGCCCACCTTTTCGGTACAAGCGAGCCTTATGATTTCTGACCTGGTCATCGGAATGGCTGGAGCGGGCGGCGACGGCATCGTCTCGGCGGGCGAATCGCTGATTGCGGCGGCTGCACGCGAGGGGTACTACGCGATTCTCACCAAGAGCTTCGGCTCTCAGATTCGGGGCGGGGAGTCGTCCTGCCGGCTGCGGCTGTCGGCGGAGCCGATCCTGAGCGCGGGGGGGACGCTGCAGGTCGCGGTGGCGTTGAACTGGGAGGATTTTCTCAAGTTCGGCGGCGAGCTTCCGGTCGGGTCGGAGACCGTGGTGATCTACGAGGAGGCGACCGGGGTGGCCCCCGGCCAGATCCCGCTGGATCGTCCGCGGCCGGCGCTTGCCGTGCCGGCCCCGATCGCCCGCATGGCCCAGGAGACGGCGGGAACTCTCAAGGCCAAGAACACGGTCGTGCTGGGCCTGCTCTCGGGGTGGTTCGGTCTGGCCGGAGAGTCCATCCGGTCGGGCATGCGGCGCAAGTTCGCCGGCAAGGGCGCCGAGGTCCAGGCCGGCAACGACCGCGCTTTCCAGGCTGGGCTCGACTATGCTGCTCAGCATCCGCTGGGGTCCGGCTCGAGGCGCCTGCCTCCGCCGGCACATCGGAAGCCCAAGCTGCTGACCGACGGCAACGACATGTGCGGCGCCGCTGCGATCTTCGCCGGCTGCGAGTTCTTCGGGGGCTACCCGATCACGCCTTCCTCGGAGATCATGCAGTTCCTGAACCGGGAGATCTGGAAGCACGGGGGCGTGCTGCTGCAGGCGGAGGACGAGATCGCCGGCCTGGGGGCGGTCGTGGGCGCCTCGTTCGCCGGCAAGAAGGCGATGACTGCCACCTCCGGACCGGGCCTGTCGTTGAAAGGCGAGATGCTCGGCCTGGCGACGATCGCCGAGCTGCCGCTGGTCTGCGTGGACGTGCAGCGGGGCGGGCCTTCCACCGGCCTTCCCACCAAGAGCGAGCAGAGCGACCTCTGGGCGGCGGCATTCTCCGCCCACGGCGACGTCGTCCGGCCTGTGCTGGCTCCGATCACGGTCGCCGATGTGTTCCCTGTCACCGTCGAGGCATTCAATATCGCCGAGCAATTCCAGACGCCGGTGATCGTGCTGTCCGACCAGGAGCTGGCGCAGCGGAAGGAGACGATCGATCCGATCGACACCGCCCGGCTTCAACGGATCGAGCGCCGGCGACCCGCCGCCGCCGATCTCGACCCTTATGTGCGCTACCGGATCACGCCCGACGGCATCAGCCCGATCAGCTATCCCGGCATGCCCGGCGGCAACCATCTCGCCTCCGGCATCGAGCACAACGAAAACGGGGCCCCGTCGGCCAACGGCGCGGTCCACGCCCGTATGAACGAAAAGCGGATCCGGAAGCTCGCCCCGCTGGGGGATCGAGATGACCTCTTCACGCGGGAAGGGCCTCCGGATGCGCCGATCGGCGTGATCGGATGGGGCAGCACGGCGGGCCCGCTGATCGAGGCGGCGCGCAATCTTCAGCGGGAAGGTCTGGCGGTCCAGGCCCTGGCGCCCCGCCTGCTCTATCCGGTCGCCGAAAAGGTCTACCGGCGGTTCTTCGCCTCGCTGCGCGTCTGCCTGGTGGTCGAGCAATCCCACCTCGCCCAGCTCTATCGGCTCATCCGGATGTTCGTCGATCTGCCGTGCCCGTGCCATTCCCTGGCCCGCAGCGGCGCCAATCCGTTCAGCCCCGAGGAGATTGCCGGCCAGATCCGATCCCTGGCCGGACTCGATCCAGCCGCCGTTCCCAGCACGCCCGCTCCGACTCGATAAGCTCACGCCATGACTGCTTCCACACCTGTTCCCGCCGGCTCCCAGCCTTTCACGACCAAGGATTACCGGAGCAACCTCAAGCCGATCTGGTGCGCCGGCTGCGGCGATTTCGGCGTGGCGACCGCCCTTTACCGGGCCCTGGCCGCCGTCGGCCGCCCGCCGCACGAGATCGCGCTCGTGTCGGGCATCGGCTGTTCAAGCCGGATTCCGGGCTACACGAACTGCTACGGGTTCAACAGCATCCATGGGCGGGCCTTGCCTATCGCCCAGGGCATCAAGCTCGCCAACCCCGATCTCCTCGTCCTGGTCGCGGGCGGGGACGGCGACGGGTTCTCGATCGGCGGCAACCACGTCGCGCACGCGATCCGGCGCAACGTGGATCTCACTTACATCTGCATGGACAACCAGATCTACGGCCTCACCAAGGGCCAGCTCTCCCCCACCTCGCCCCGCGGCCTCAAGACCGTCTCCTCCTCCTATGGCAGCTTCGAAGAGCCCGTCAACCCGCTCCTCTATTGCCTGGCCTACGGGGCGGGCTTCGTCGCCCAGGGCGCGCCCGCCGACATGGATGGCCTGACGGCCCTGATCGAGGCGGGCATCCGCTATCCCGGGTTCGCGTTCATCAATGTCCAGTCCCCCTGCGTCACCTACGGCGAGGAGAAGTTCCAGCTCAAGGCGCAGAAGCTCCGGCTCGAGAAGCTCGAGGCGCTGGGCCACGACCCCGCGGATTTCATGAAAGCCACCGAGCGGGCGCGCGCTTACGGCGAGAAGCTCTACACCGGGATCTATTACCGCTGCCCATCCCCGGCCGCCACGTTCGAATCAATGGCCCGGGAGCGCCGCCAGGAGCTGCAATCTCGAGCCGCCTCCCGAAGCAGCATCCTCGATCTGTTTCAAACCGCGTAGCCCGGACCCGGCCGAGGCGCGGGTTGCATTCGGCCCCGCTCTGATCCATGATGGAGGCATGGAATTGCCGTGTGAGGTGCCGGTGATGACGCTGCCGGGAGCGATCTTGTTCCCGGGAGCGCTGTTGCCCCTGTACATCTTCGAACCGCGCTACCGGCGGATGCTGGCCGATTCCTTGGAGAGCCATCGTCTCTTTGCTGTCGCCAAACAGAAACAGGGCCGCGTTCGGGAGATCCCCTCACCCGTGGCCGGCCTGGGCATGATTCGTGTGGCGGTGACCCGCCCCGACAAGACGTCCTATGTCGTGCTTCAGGGCTTGCTGCGGGTCCGCGTGCACGAGTCGGTGCGGAGCCGGCCGTATCAGGTCCGGCGGGTCGCGCCCCTGCCGGTGCCGATGGAGGATCCCGACGCCCTGGCGCCTCTGACCAACCATCTGCGCCGGCTGGTCCAGCAGCGTCTGGCGCAAGGATTGCCCACCATGCCCCTGAACCTGCCGGGGACCATCGACTCGGCCGCGGCCCCGGACGCCGCAGTCGCCGTCTCGATGGAGCAGTTCACGCATTATCTGGCGGAGCTCAAAGATCCGGGCCTGGTGGCCGACCTCGTCTCCTGCACGCTCCTGACCGATACCGAGGAGCGGCAGACCGTCCTCGAAAGCGTCGACATCAAGAGCCGCATGCACCTCGTTATCCATTTCCTCCGCAGGGAGATTGAACGAAAAGATCAGAGCACGAACCCATGAGCGAGACCCCCCCAGCCTCCCGCCCCGGCGCCGATCCCGGAGACATGGATTCGGCGCTGTTCGCGCAACTGGTGCTGCAGCAGTCGAACCTGGCCCTGATGTGCCTCGGACGCCTCGCGCACCCGGAGACCGGCCAGGCCTTGCGCGATCTGGACGCGGCGCGCGTGATTATCGACACCCTCGAGATGCTCCAGCGCAAAACCCAGGGCAACCTCCGCCCGCTCGAAGACCAGCTTCTGCGGGAAACCTTGATGACCCTGCAGCTGAGCTATGTCGAGGCGATGGAATCTCCCGCCCCGCAGCCCGCCCCAACCCCCGCGGCGGCCCCTTCCGCGGACACCGGCCCGGCCGGGCCCAAGCCCGAAGCCGATTCCGGCGAGTCGCACAAGAAATTCACCAAGAAATACTGAGAGCGAGCTCGAGATTGAGTTCGATTCGAAATGCGGTTACAGTGACCATGCTATGAAACGAAGATGCGCGAGAGTTTGCGGTTGGACGATCCTGGCGGCCGGCCTCGGCTGGGCGGCATGCGGCGCGCGGGCGCAGGCAACCCTCGATACCCGGCCTGCGTTCATGCAGATCATCACCAATTACACGTTCCAGACCAATGCGGTGATCGTGACCAACTATGTCGTCGTCACCAACGCTGCGGTGCAGACGAATTTTTATAACGCGCAGGGCCAGCTGCTGCTCCCCGTCGAGCCCAGCAAACCGTCCATCCCGGGGCTGATCCCGATCGTGCAGGCGAAGCCGGAGGTGAAGACGGACGTGAAACCCGAAGTCAAAAAGACAGCCCCCGACCCGGCGGTGGTCAAGGCCCAGCAGCTGCAGGCGGTGCGCGACCTGCTCACTCAGGGGCTGTGGGCCTCCTCGAACAAGGTGGCCGCCCCCGGCAGCTTCTCGAGCAATATCATCCAGCAGATCCAGATCCCGACGGGCGTCACGTCCTTTGACCGGCGCAAGAGCCAGGCGCTGATCACCGCCATGAACCTGGCCGCCGAAAAGGCCGCGCCTGGGGCGATCGCCTTGCTGGCTCAAACCGCCGCCCGTTTCCAGACCGACGACCCAGCCGCCATCGTCAGCGGCAACACGGCCGCCGCGACCCGATCCTTCGTGGCGGCGCACGAGCAGGAGATCCAGCCGCGATTGCTCTCCCTGGTCCAACAGGCCGGCCTCGACACCAACCTGCGCGACGCCTACAGCAGCGTCATGGTCCGGGGCGGCGGCCTGCTCGGATCGGTGCTCGGCGCCGGCCCGGCCGTCGACATCGAATCGCACGTGGCCCAGGGGCTCTGGAAGGCCATCACCAACCAGTGGACATCGCAGGAAGCCGTCATCCGCGCTAACCCCGCCGCCCGCGCAACGACCGCCCTCAAGGAAGTCTTCAAGAACTAGAGCCGGATCGATCGCGGAGGAGGCGCCTTGACGAAGGATGCCGGGCGCAGATAGATGGGTTCGAGCTGGTCGGCGGGGGTGAAGCACCGCCGGCTCCAGGCCAGCCGCCCCAGCCACGCCGCATCCGGATATGCGTCGGCGGCCCCCGGAAACCTCCGGGCCAGGCCCGGCCCCAGAAGGCGCTCGCCCTCGGCGAGACCGGCGGTGACGTCCGCCGCGCTCGCCAGGCGCAGCGGGATCGCCAGGCTCGGGCCGGTCTCATCGAGGAGATACCCGGCCAGATAATACTCGAGACGCTGCGCGTCGATGGCCAGCCGGAGCCGGCCCCGGCCGCCGGCCGCGTGGATCTGCGCAGCCAGACAGTCGGTGCTGGCCAGCCCGATCGAGGGAATGTTCCGGGCCAGCTGCCATCCCTGGGCCATCGCAATCGCAGCGCGGATGCCCGTGTAGGATCCCGGCCCAAGCCCGACGGCGATCGCGCCGATCTCTTCCCGGGCCACCCCGCACTTCCGCAGAGTATCCGACACCTGCGCCATGCCCGACATGCGATCGTCATCGATGACATCCGTCGGCCCCAGCAGCGCCGGACCGCTGTCCGGGCCCGGGCCGATCACCGCCACTCCCCGATGGGCGGACGAGAATTCAAGCGCCAATATCTTCATACAGGATTTGCCGGCGCTGCTCGTCCAGGAGATTGATCTCCACCCGGCGGAACGGGGCCGGCACGAAAGACGCACCCCCGCACGCGGCCCCGCCTTCGGCGGCGGGAGGCAGCCAGCGCTCGATCCACTCGACCACCGTCACCCCGGAAGGTTCGAGCAGGTAGCCCTCGAGCCCGGCCGACCAGACATCCGAGGGGCTCGAGAGCCGATAGAGATCGACATGAACCAGCGGCAGGCGGCCCCCTTCGTAACAATGAAGCAGCGTGTAGGTCGGCGAGTGCACTCGGGCCCGGATGCCCAAACCGCGCGCGATTCCTTTCACGATCTGGGTCTTGCCCGCACCCATGCCGCCGCTCAGCCCGATGAGCCACCCGGCCGATGCGGCCCGCCCCCAGGATTCGCCAATGGCTTGGGTCTCCGCCGGGCTATGCGAAATGCTCGTAACCATGCAGCACCAGCGGTTCGATCTTGCCCCGCCGCCGCAAGCGCAGGCCGGGCTCGGCGGTGATCCGTCCGATGCAGCTCAGCCGCGTCGTCGGAAACCGCTTCTTCCAGGCGTCGATCAATGCCACCGCCCGGCGGGGCGGCTGCGCGAAGAGAAGCTCGAAATCCTCCCCATCCGCCAGCGCGGCGGCCAGCGGCGCCGGAGCGCCTGCCGTATCTCGAGCCCGCCGGCGGGCGGCCCGGCTCACCGGGATCGCCTCCGCCAGAAGCTCGGCCCCCCGGCCTTCGGCGCCCACCAGGTGGCGCAGATCCCCCGCCAGACCGTCGCTCAGATCAATCATTGCCCGAGGCATGAAATGCTCGGTCAGCCAGAGGGCCTCGCCTACCCGCGGCTCGAAATCAAGATGATGGCCCTCGATGGATCCGCCCAGCTCGCCCGTTACCCATAGAGAATCGCCCGGCTGCGATCCCGTCCGACGCGCGCACCGGCCCGGCGCCACCGTGCCCAGCATCGCCACCGAGACAAAGATGCCGCCCGGGCTGGAGCTGGTTTCGCCGCCGACAATTGCCAAACCAAAACGCTCCGCAAGCCGGCGGATGCCCTCGTACAGGCCCAGAGCCCACGACTCCGGCAAATCAGGAGGCAGCGCCACCGTGATGACCGCCGAGGACGGCGCCCCCCCCATGGCCGCCATGTCGCTCAGGCACCGGCCCAGCGCCTTATGGCCGACCGCAGGCGGCGGCGTGGCGCGCAGGAAGTGAACCCCCTCCACCACCGCGTCGGTCTTGAACAACACCCACCGATCCGGCAGCCCCAAATCCAACACCGCGCAGTCGTCTCCGGGGCCGAGAACCACAGTCGAGTTCGCCGGAGCCGAACGCGTCAGCTGCTGGATCAGGGCAAACTCATTCATGGCCCGATCCGTTGGCCCCCCTCGCCCCCCAGGAGAAAGACGCCAGCCACGTTCATCGCGTTGAACACGGCATGGGCCAGGATGGGCGCCTGAAGGTTTCCCGTCCGCTCGTACAGCCAGGTCAGCGCCACCGCCACCGCCAGCAATGGGAGAAATGCCAACAGGTTCATGTGGACCAGGGCGAACAGGAGCGCGCTGGCGAGCCAGGCCAGCCCGACCCATCCGCATTGCCGCAGCCAGGCATAGAGCACGCCCCGAAACAAGACCTCCTCGGCGACGGGCACCGCCACGATCGCGCTCAGGCTGTAGAAGATCCGGCGGCCCCATGTATCGGCCCCCTGCAGGATGGAAACCGCGCTCTGCAGTTCGGTCTCCAGCCCGCACCATTCCAGGGTTCGGCTCACCATCCAGCTCAGCGGCTGCACCATGAGCACCAGCAACACGCCCGTCCCTACCGCCCACGCGACACCCCGCATCCCCAGGGGCCGGCCCAGCCCAAACGCCCCGGCCCATGTCGCCTCGTTTTCCCGAAGAAACCGCCCCACCCAGACCAGCCCCGCCCCGTGGAGACTCGCCAGCCCGATCACGAACATGGCCAGATCGCGGTCGGCGTCGGGCTCGGCGGGCAGCAGGTGATGGCAGATTCCGACCAGCAGCGTTCCCGCCGCCAGACTGAGAAACACCCGCGCCGCCAGACGGAGGACCGTCTCGGTTCGCCATGCTGTCGCCGGCCGGCGCTGCTCCCAGCCCCCCCCGCGCCGCCACCCCGAGCCCAACCACTGGCGTTCCCCAATTGCCATGGACGCAGGGCCGTCAGACCCCGAAGACGCGCCGCACATACTCGATGCTGCGCCGGTGATTCTCGACCGCCGACCGTGTCACGCGCGTGTTCTTCTCGAGGGCCAGCTCGACGGTGAACCGCCGGGGAAGGCGGTGTTCGAGCGCGTATTGCGCCACCTCCCGATAGTCGATGTCCCCCGAATCGAGGTCTTCCCACCAGATCCCCTCGCGGCTCTGGCGCAGATGCCAGGTGACAACCCGGTTCCCGTAGGCGGCCAGGGCCTCGATCGGCCGGATGCCCCCCCGGAACACCCAGTGGACGTCATAGCAAAAGCCCACCCGCTCCGGATCGGTGTCCCGAAACATCCGATGAAACTCGCGCCCCTGATCCGCCATCTCCGGCAGATGATGGTGGAGCCCCATCCGAAGCCCCAGCTCCGCCAGCTCCTTCCCCAACCGGTCCAGCGCAGCCGCCTGGATCGCCAGCTCGGATTCGGTCTTGGCGCGGCCGATCGGATCCGCGTTGCAGCTCACGATCTCGAAACCGGCGGACCGGCAGACGCGAGCCGCGGCGACGATCCTGGACCGAGCGGCCTCCGCCGCAGCCTCCTCGTGCAGCCGGGCGCCGGTGTAGAGGCTCACAGGCTTCAAGCCCTTCGCCTTCATCCGCTCCCCCAGCCGCGCGTTGTTCTCCGGATTGGCCGTGTCCATGAAGCACTCGAGATAATCGTATCCCGCGTCCCGCAAGGCCGACATCACTTCGTCCAGGTGCGCCTGAACGTCCTTGCCATCCCGCTGATAATACTGGCTCCAGCCGTAGATGTTGGACCCAACCTGCCCGGGGCTGGATGGCACGGCCTCGCGTCCGGCGGACCGCGCGAATGGGCGGCTGGCGAGCAGAACTCCGCCCCCCGCCATCGCTACACCCGCCCGGCGCAGGAACTGCCGCCGATCCACAACGTCGATTTGATCTCGGTCTCTCATAAGCTGTTCGTTGGTCCCCGCGGGCGCGCCTCCGAGGAGGGCCTGTCGCTCGCAGAGGCCGGGGACGGGGCTGCATTTGTGGGAGCAGCCGCGGGCGCAGCGGGTGCAGCGAGCGCAGGACGCGCCAGGCCCGCCGCACCGTTCGTCGCCGGGAGCATCTCCGGGTGAGCGGGATGCGGCACCGGCGGATTGGTGGCGGTGGGCAGTGGGAGCCGCGCCTGGGCCGCGGGCTCAGCCGATGGCGGCTTCGAGGGCGATGGCGGCGGCGCGTTGCTCGACGGAAGAGCGGATGCGTTCGTGGGACCGGCTGGCAGGTTGGTGGACATGGGCGGGACGTTCGTCAGGACGGGCACGGGCGGCCTGAGAGCGCCGGCAGCCGGCGTTTCCGGCAATGGAACCGGCCGGGCGGTCGGGGAGGTGTCGGCGCCGGCCAGCTCCTCCGAGAGAATCACGATGGCGATTCGACGGTTGCGCGCCCGCCCCTCCGGCGTCGAGTTGTCCGCGATGGGACGGTGCTCGCCATACCCGACCGCGCCCAGCCGGCGGGCATCCATTCCCGCCTTTTCGCAGAGGAACCGGACCGCGGCGGTCGCGCGCGCCGTCGAAAGCTCCCAGTTGCTGGGATACGAAATGTAGATGGGCACATTGTCGGTGTGGCCGATCACGTGCACCTGCCGATGGGGATGCTGGGCCAGCACCGCCGCCAGCCGCCGCAGAACCTGCTCCCCCTCCGGCTTGAGCTCCGCCTGCCCGGAGTCGAACAGGATGTGGTCCAGGATCTCGACGGTGAGCTTGCCCTGCAAATCGGAGATGGCGACGGATTGAGACTCGAGGGCCCGCCGCATCTCCTGCTCGAGGCTCTTTTGCGCCCGGGCCGCCTCCTGCTTTTCGGCCTCGAGCCGATCGATCTGGGTCTGGTAACGGCCCAGCTCGCTCGAGCGCTGCTGGGCCAGATTCCGCGCCTCCGCCAGCTCCCGGCGCGATTGGTCGAGCGCGCGGTGTTGGCCCCAGTAGCTGAGGCCCCCAAAACCCGCCAGCGCCAGAATCGAAAGCACGCTCGCCACTATCCAAGTCGATCGCATCACAAAAACCTCTCCCCATCCCTTTCGGCCGCCGTGGGGGCGGCGGCGAGTTCCAGCCGATCTTGCGGGGACCCTAAGCGAATCGGGCGCGAAATCAAAGCGGAAAATCGGCGAGGAGACGCCGGGCCTGGGGCTCGCGCGCCCGGGGGCTGACCAGCGCCAGATTGAGCCGGTCCGGATGGAGGCACTCGATGGCCGCCGCCCGGACCTGCGCCGGAGTCACCTCGTGCAGCCGCCGGCGGATCTCGCTCGCCGATATCCAGCGCCCGTAATCGAGCAGCTGCTCCCCCATCCACATCATCTGCTGGTTGCTGCTCTCCAGGCTCAGCTCCATCTGGCCGATCAGGTAATCGCGCGCGCGATCCAGCTCGGCCGCGCCAACCCGGCAGGTCCGAAACCGCCCGAACTCCTCGAGGATCAACCGCAGCACGGTCGGCAGCCGCCCCGGATCGAGTCCCGCCGACACAGTCAGCGCACCCGCATCCGCGAACAGAACCAAGGCGCTCCCCACCGAATACACCAGGCCGCGCTCCTCCCGCAGCGTCTGGAACAGCCTCGAGCTCATGTTCTCGCCCAGCATGGTGCTCAGCAGCCGCAGCGCATACCGGCGCGGGTCGTGCCGGCAAAAGGTCGGGACCCCCAGCGCGAGCTGGGTTTGCTCGGTCTCCCGAACGACGTGCCGGACCCGCGGCCGGGATTGGGGCGGGGGCGCCGGCTCGAACGCAGGGCGCTGTCCGGGGGGCAATCCGCGGGCAAACGCCGCCACCGCATCCAGCAGGTCGGGATGCCGAACGCGGCCTGCGGCGACGATCCAGATGTTGCCGGCCTGGTAATGCCGGTCCAGATAGGCCCTGAGATCCGCCCGCCTCATCCCGTCGAGCGTCTCGACGGTGCCCGTGAGCGAGCGCCCCAGCGGGTGGTTCGGCCAGAGCGTCTCGTTGAGCAGATCCTGGACAAAGTGATGCGGCTGGTCCAGGTACATCGCCAGCTCCTCCTTGATCACCTCCCGCTCGGTCCCAATGTCGGCGGGCGCCAGGCGCGACCACCGGCACATGTCGCCCAGCACGTCGACCAGGTCGCGCAGATGCGGATGGAGCGCCTTGGAGAAATAGCAGGTGTGTTCCTCGGTGGTGAATGCGTTCAGCTCGCCGCCCAAGCCTTCGATGTCCTGCGAGATCTGCCGGGCCGACCGCCGCGCTGTGCCCTTGAACAGAAGATGCTCCAGAAAATGCGAGATGCCGCACCAGCGCGCCGGCTCGTGGCGGCCCCCAACCCCCACCCAGAAGCCCACGCTCACGCTGACCATGTGAGGGACGGCCACGCTCGCCACCGTGAGCCCGTTGTCCAGTCGGGTGATCCGAACCATGCTCGCATGCCGCAAGCCCGCCGGCCGGGGTGGATCCCCGGCGCCGGCCGCCCGTCGGCCTCCGAAACCATACGCGGCGCCACCCCCCGAAACAAGCGCCGGAAAATTGTGTGTACCCTATTGAAATCGCCGGCATTCCTCCTATGATGCCCGCTGGTTTCGATGAACATGAGCGACTTATCCGCGGACGGGGATGCGTGGACCATTGCGACCGCCCGCAGCGTCTATAACATTGACCGGTGGGGAGCCGACTACTTTGACATCAATGAGGAGGGCCACGTCGTCGCCCGGCCTCTGCAGGAGGCCGGAGCCACGGTCGACCTGACCGATGTGATCGAGGAGGCCAAAGGCCGCGGCCTCAAATTCCCCCTCCTGATCCGGTTCCAGGACATCCTCCGCCACCGGGTCGAGACGGTCAACCAGGCCTTCCAGCACTCGATCGAGCAGTTCGGCTACCAGAACCGCTACCGCGGAGTGTTCCCCGTCAAGGTCAACCAGCTCCGCGAGGTGGTCGAGGAGATCCTCGATGCCGGCAAGCCTTACCAGTTCGGGCTCGAGGTCGGCAGCAAGCCCGAGATGTTCGCCAGCCTCGCCCTCCAAAGCCATGTGGGCGATCTGACCATCTGCAACGGCTACAAGGACCCCATCTTCATCAAGATGGCCCTGCTCGGCATCCAGCTCGGCAAAAAGGTCATCCTCGTCATCGAGAAGTTCGAGGAGCTCTCCCAGATCATCGCCATCTCCCGCCAGTTCGGCGTCGAGCCCGTCCTCGGCATCCGCGTCCGCCTCCACGCCAAGGGCGGCGGCAAATGGGCCGACAGCGGAGGCGAGAATGCCAAGTTCGGCCTCACCACCGCCGAGATCCTCTCGGCCGCCGCCCTCCTCAAGTCCGAGGGCCTGGAAAAATCTTTCCGCCTGCTCCACTTCCACATCGGATCGCAGGTCCCGGACATCCTGATGGTCAAGAAGGCGGTCCAGGAGGCAAGCCGGTTTTACGCCAAGCTGGTCCAGATGGGGTTTGCCATCGAGTACCTCGATGTCGGCGGCGGTTTGGGCGTCGACTACGACGGCAGCCGGTCCGCTTTCGACAGCTCCACCAATTACACCCTCCAGGAATATACCAACGACATCGTCTATTACGTCGCCGACATCTGCAACGCCGAGAAAGTCCCCCACCCCGAAATCATCAGCGAAAGCGGCCGCGCCCTCGTCGCCCACCACAGCGTCCTCGTCCTGGATGTCCTCGGATCCATCGGCAAGATCCATCCCCCGACGGCCTCGCTCCTCAGTGACTCCAGCCATCCGCTCGTCCGCGAGATGACCGACATCCGCGACAGCCTCAGCCGGCTCAACAAGCTCGAGGCCTACCACGACGCCCTCGAGCGGCGCGAGGACGCCCACAATATGTTCATGCTCGGGCTGATGGGTTTGGCCGAGAAGGCCCAGATCGAGAACCTCTATTACGAGATCGGCCTCGGCGTGGTCCGAAGCTTCCAGGGCCAAGCCTATGTCCCCGAGGAGATCCGCAAGCTCGAAGATACCCTCTGCGACCAGTACCTCTGCAATTTCTCCGTGTTCCAATCCCTCCTCGATCACTGGGCGCTGGGCCAGCTCTTCCCCATCGTCCCCATCAGCCGGCTCAACGAGCGCCCCGCCCGCGAAGCCACTCTCGTCGACATCACCTGCGATTCCGATGGCCATGTCAGCAAGTTCATCGACCTCCGCGACGTTAAGGATACCCTGCCGCTCCATCCCCTCCGCGCCAACGGCCACGCCCTCGAGCCCTACTACCTCGGCATCTTCCTCATGGGCGCCTACCAGGACATCATGGGCGACCTCCACAACCTCTTCGGCCGCGTCAACGAGGTCCATGTCTTCCTCGATCCGGACGAGCCCGCCGGCTACTACGTCGAGGAAATCATCGAGGGCAACACCATTGGCCAGGCGCTCGCCGCCGTCCAATACGACGAAAACGAGCTCAAACGCCAGATGAAGGTCCAGATCGACGAGGCGATCAAGACCGACCGGCTCAAGCCCTCCGAGGCCATGCGGCTGCTCGACGCCTACGAGCGCGGCCTGAAGGAGTACACCTATCTCGCCTTCTAGCCCGCCGCCGCGCCAACCATCGCCCACTCCGCATGGCGCAAACCGAATCGAAAGGCGAACTGCTGCATTCGCTCGCGAGCCTGGTCCGGGGGCTCTCGGCCCTCTTCTGGGGCCTGCCTTTGGCCCTGGTGGTCGGCATCCAGACGGCCCGCACCGACTGGCTTCAGCCCTTTGGGATCATCCCCCCCGTTCTGGCTGCCGGGCTGCTCTATTACGGGCTGGTCCTCCTCGGCCGTTTCCGCGCCCAGGAGCCCGCCTGGATCCGCACGCTCGACCGCCTCAAGCTTCTTGCCCTCGCCAACATGGGCTTGGCGCCCTTCCTGGTCTGGTGGCGCCGCATGCCCGGCGTGCCCTGGTTCGCCGCCTCGGTCGCACTGCTCGCCCTGACCAGCCTCGTCTTCCTGATCCTCCTCAACACTGCCCTGCGCCGCCTCGCTGCCCTCCTGCCCGATGAAACCCTCCGGCTCGAAACCCATCTCTTCACCACCTTCAACCTCTATCTGCTGACGCTCTCGCTGGGCCTGACCGCGGCTGGGCTCGCGCTCTTCCGGTGGGGCGCCGCCGGATCGGCCCCGCCCGTTCTGACCGCATGGCTGTCCCAGACCAATCCCTGGCTGCTGGTCCTCCTGGTCCTCCTGCCCCTGGCCATGAGCATGGCCCTCCTCTGGAAAATCAAGGAGGCCATCTTCCAGAGTGTGTTCGACAGCCGGGACGAGCCGCCCGATCACAGCCGATCGTAGAACGACCGGATGTAATCGCAGATCCTCCCGATCTCAGCCGAGGTGATCTCGCCGCTCATCGGCAGCGCCAGCATGTCTCGCCCCGCCAGATCCGCATGCGGCGTCGCCGGCTCCTCCCGCCCGCGCCGGGCCACCAGAGGGCAATGCGGCAGCGGCACCGCGCACTGCGTCGACGTCTCCACCTCGTGCCGCCCCAGAAACTCCGCCAGCTCGTCCCGATGCTCCGCTCGAATCACATACCGCGAATAGACCGAGTGCGCCCACGGCATCTCCCGGGGCGTGGACACCAGGCCCTGCAGCCGCTGGTGATACTCCTCGGCCATGAGGCGCCGGTGCTCGTTCAGGGGTTCGAGGTGCCGCAAGGCAACCCGGCCCGCCGCCGCCTGGATCTCGTTGAAGGGGCATTCGCCGTCTTCTACGGCGCTGGACTCCGATGCGTCCGGCCCCGGCGAGGCCTCGCTGCGAAGCTTCCGCGCCAGCACGATGTTGTTGACGAAAAGGCATCCTCCCTGGCCCAGGACCGACAGGTTGCTCGAAGGATCGATCGAGAAGACCGCCGCCGGCGCGCGCGTCCCGACCGCCTGGCCGTGATATCGGGCGCCCCAGGAATGCACGCCGTCCTCGATCACCCAGATGTGGTGTTTCCCGGCCACTTCCATCACCCGATCGAGGTTGGCCGGATGCCCGTGCAGATGCACCGGCAGGATCCCCACCACCCGCGGGTTCACCGCGCTCTCGAGCTGGTTCACATCCATGCACAGGGTGTCGTCCACATCCACCCACACCGGCTGCGCCCCCAATTGCAGCACCGGCTCCAGCGTCGACAGCGGCGCCAGCGCCGGCAGGATGATCTCGTCGCCCGCCTTGGCCCTCATGAGCTGCAGCAGCCGCAGCAGCCCCTCCCGATGCGATGGGAAAAGCATTGCCTGCCGCACCCCCGCAAACGCCGCCAAATCCCCCTCCAGCCCACGGCATTCCTCGCCCCGCACGAAACGCCCCGATTCGAGCACGCGCAAGACAGAATCCTTGACCTCGGGATTGATGAAGCTCCGATGGAGTGGAATCTGTTGCATACCGCCTGGCTTCTCGCCACCCGACCTCGTAGAGTGGCACGTTCTGATCAGGTCGGGCAAATTCTCGTGCAAAACAGCAGGAGCGGCAAGCGGAAATCGATGGCGCATCAGGACAAGCGCCGGCATTTCGGCTTGTGGGCGCGCCGGGTTTGGAGGTACAAGCGGCCCCAAACAAGCTTATGACAATTCGAATCTCGGGGCTCGGCGGCGCCAGCCTTCCCCGGCTGGCAGGGGGGGCCATCCTGGCTGCCGTCTGGATCCTTGCCTCCGGCTGCCAGCCCGCCGGCCCATCCGAGCGCGCCGAGCCCAAGCCGCGCGTCGCGCTGATCATGAAATCGCTGGCGAACGAGTTCTTCCTCACGATGGAGAACGGCGCCCGAGCCCATCAGCGGGCGCACGCCGATCAATATGATCTGCTGGCCAACGGCATCAAGGACGAGCTCGACGTGAGCAAGCAGATCGATCTGGTCGAGCAGATGATCGCCCAGAAGGTCGATGCGATCGTCATCGCTCCCGCCGATTCCAAGGCCCTCGTCGCCGTCGCCAAAAAGGCCCAGGACGCCGGCATCGCCGTCGTCAATATCGACAATCAGTTCGATGCCCAGGTCCTGGCCGACAAGCAAGCCCGCATCCCCTTTGTCGGCCCGGACAATCGGAAAGGCGCGCGCCGGGTGGGCGAGCACCTCGCCAAACACCTGCGCTCCGGCGACGCCGTCGCCATCCTCGAAGGCGCCCCCAACGCGTTCAACGGCATCCAGCGCCGACTGGGGTTCGAGGACGCCATGAAAGCCGCCGGCATGAACATCATCAGCTCCCAATCCGGCTACTGGGAGACGGACAAGGCCAACCAGGTCGTCGCCGCCCTCGCCGGCGAGCACCCCGAGCTCAAGGCTGTCTTGTGCGCCAATGACAGCATGGCCTTGGGCGCCGTCGCCGCCCTCCGCGCCGCCGGCAAGGCCGGCCAGGTCCGCGTCGTCGGCTACGACAATATCTCCGCCGTCCAAAACCTCCTTCGCGAAGGCCGCATACTCGCCACCGCCGACCAGCATGCCGATCAGCTCGCCGTCTTCGGCATCGAATACGCGCTCGAGATGCTGCGAACCCGGGGCACGCCCGCCGACCGCGAGACGCCCGTCGACCTCGTTACCGCCCCCGGGCCAAGCCCTCAACCATGAACGGCCATCGCGCCCCTGGCCACCCGCTCGCGGGCCTCCACCCCCACGATGCCCGGAATGACTCGGCCGGCTGACACCCCCCTCCTCCTCCGAACCGCCGGGCTGACCAAGGATTACGCCACCCGCGTGCTCGACAGCGTCGACCTCGAAATCCTCGAGGGCGAGGTCCACGCCCTGGTCGGCGAGAATGGCGCCGGGAAAAGCACGCTGGCACGCATCCTGGCAGGGTTGATCCGGCCCGATGCCGGCCACATCGAGCTGGCCGGAGAGCCCTACGCGCCCTCCGGCAAGCGCCAGGCCGAAGCCCAGGGCGTCCGAATGGTCATGCAGGAGCTCAATGTCATCGGACGCCTCACGGTGGCCGAGAGCATCTTCTTCGGCCATCTCCCGCACCGATGGGGCGCGATCGACTACCCCGGCCTCCATCGGGCCGCCCGGCCGCTCATGGATCAGGTCGGCTTGTCCGATGTCGCCCCGGACCGCCCGCTCGAGACGCTGGGCGTCGGCCGGCAGCAGATGGTCGAGATCGCGGCCGCCCTCTCCCGCCAGTGCCGCCTGCTCATCCTCGACGAGCCCACCGCCGCCCTGACCGCTCCCGAGATCGAGCGGCTCTTCGACCAGATCCGCCGCCTCGGCCAGCAAGGCGTCAGCTTCCTCTACATCTCGCACCGCATGGAGGAGATCCAGCGGATCAGCGACCGCATCAGCGTCCTCCGAGACGGGCGGCTGCTCACCACCCGCGGCGCCGCCGGGTTCGGGCTGGATGAGGTCGTGCGGCTCATGGTCGGCCGCCCCCTCGAGGAAACCCGCCTGGCCGCATCGAGGCCGCCCAACGGGCCCGCCCTCCGGGTCGACGGCCTCGCGGCGCCTCCGGCGCTGCGCCACGCCAGCTTCGAGCTCCGCTTCGGCGAGATCCTCGGCCTCGCCGGCCTGATGGGCGCAGGCCGCACCGAAATGCTGCGCGCCATCTTCGGCGCCGACCGCCGGGCCGCCGGCCGCATCTGCCTGCGCGGATCCTCGGCCCCCGCCCGCATCGACCACCCTCGAGATGCCGTGCGCCAGGGGATCGCCCTCCTGACCGAGGACCGCAAGGCCCAAGGCTTGCTGCTGCCGCTGTCCGTCCTCGCCAACGTCACCCTGAACCACCTGCGCCCCTTTTGCCGCGCCGGCGGCCGGATCCAGGCCGCCGCCGAGCGGCGCGCGGTCGAACAGTGGCTGGACCAGTTGGGCGTGCGCTGCCGGTCGCCCCTCCAGCCCGTCGCCGAGCTCAGCGGCGGCAACCAGCAGAAGGTCCTCATGGCCCGCTGGCTCCACCGCAACTGCGATATCCTCCTGCTGGACGAGCCGACGCGCGGCATCGACGTCGGGGCTCGGTTCGAGATCCACCGGCTCCTCCGCCAGGGAGCCGATCAAGGCCGCGCCATCCTCATGGCCTCGTCCGATCTGCGCGAGCTGCTCGGCGTCTGCGACCGCATCGGCGTGATGTCCGCCGGCCGGTGGGTCGCCACGTTCGACCGCAACACGTGCTCGCAGGACGACCTCCTCCATGCCGCCCTGAGCGGCTACACCCGGACCCATCCATGAACGACACGGCTTCTCACGCCCATGGCCGGATCGCAGCGGGACGCCGCTGGCTGGCCGATTACCTCGGCCTGGGGCTGGCCTTGGCGCTCCTGGTGCTCGTCTTTTCCCTCAGCACGCGCCATTTCTTCAGCCTCACCACCTTCCAGACCATCGCCAACCAGATCCCGTCCGCAATCCTGATCGCCACCGGCATGACTTACGTCCTCCTCATCGCCGGCATCGATCTGTCCGTGGGATCGGTCCTGGGGCTCTGCACCGCAGTCGTCGGGGTCGGGCTCGCGCAAGGGCACTGGCCCGCCCCGCTCGCGATCCTCGCAGGGCTCGCAGCCGGCCTCGCGGCCGGGGCGTTCAACGGCCTCGTCTCCATCCGCTGGAACCTGCCCCCCTTCATCGTCACTCTCGGCATGCTCGAGATCGCCCGCGGCGGCGCGCATTTCCTGACCCGCTCCCAGACCCAATACGTGGGATCGGCGCTGGCGCCCATCGTCGAGACGCATCTTCTGGGATTATCGCTGCCCTTCCTGCTGGCGCTGGCTGTCGTGCTGGGCAGCCAGTGGATCCTGACCCGGACCGTGTTCGGCCGCTACCTGGTCGCGATCGGCACCAACGAAGAGGCGGTCCGGCTCTCGGGCATCGATCCCCGCCCCATCAAGATCGCTGTCTACCTCTACAGCGGCCTGCTCGTCGCGCTCGCCGCTGTGATCGACACCGCGCGGTTCGAATCCGCCAACCCCAACGCCGGAAGCGGCTTCGAGCTGCAGGCGATCGCGGCGGTGGTGATCGGGGGGACCAGCCTCATGGGCGGACGCGGATCGGTGGTGAGCTCGTTTTTCGGCGTGCTGATCATCGCGGTGCTGAACACCGGGCTGGCCGCCGTCGGCGCCCGCGACGAAACCAAGCGCCTGGTTACCGGCCTGGTCATCGTCGCCGCCGTCATCGTCGACCAGTACCGCCATCGCTGGAGCCAAACCAAACCATGAAACGCATCCCCCGCATCGCCGTCGTCGGCAGCTCCAACACCGACATCATCCTCCGTGTCCGGCGCCTGCCTCGCCCGGGGGAAACGGTGCTCGGCGGTGCGCTGTCCATCGTCGCCGGCGGCAAGGGGGCGAACCAGGCCGTCGCCGCCGCGCGCGCAGGCGGGCAGGTCGCCCTGGTCGCTCGGGTCGGCTGCGACTCGTTCGGGCGGGCCGCCCTCGCCGGTTTCCGGCGGGACCGGATCGAGGCGCGCCGCATCGCCCGCGATCGCGCCCAGCCATCCGGCGTCGCGCTGATCTGCGTCGCCGCTGACGGCCAGAACAGCATCGCCGTCGCCCCCGGCGCCAACGCCTGCCTCTCGCCCGCCGATATCCGCCGCGCCCGCGCCCAGCTCGCTCGAGCCGATTGGATCCTGCTCCAGCTCGAAATCCCGACGGAGACCGTCGCCGCCGCACTCGAGGCCGCCGCCGCCGCCCGCGTCCCCGTCATCCTCAACCCCGCCCCGGCCAGTCCCCTGGCCCCCGTGCTCCTGCGCCAGGCCGCCGTCCTCACCCCCAACGAGACCGAGGCCGAACTCCTGACCGGCGTCCGGATCCGGTCCGAATCGGACGCGAGCCGGGCCGGGCGCGCCCTGCTCGACCTGGGCGTCCCCGTGGTCTTGATCACTATGGGCACTCGAGGGGTGTGGGTTGGGACCCGCCAGATGCAGCAGCAGGCGCCCGCGTTCCGCGTGCGGCCCGTCGACACCACCGCAGCCGGCGACGTGTTCAACGGCGCCCTGGCGGTGGCCCTGGCCGAAGGCCGGCCTCTGCTCGATGCCGTCCGGTTCGCCCAGGCTGCCGCCGCCATCTCCGTCACCCGGCCCGGCGCGCAACCCTCCGCCCCCCGGCGCCGCGAGATCGTCCGGCTCGAGCGGACCGGCCAGATCCAGCCCGCCCGGTGAGCAACGCTCATCAACAGCTCGCCGGCGGCTCGAGCCCGTTCCGCGCCACATAGACGAACGCCGGCGGCAGGTTCAGCCATACGATCCGCGTGGTGCGAACCTCGGCGAATCGGCTCATGAGCTTGCGCCGGAACCGCCGGCCTGCGGGAAGCCAAACCCCCTGCGGGTAGGCAAAGGTCAGGAATAAGCCGCCGGGGCGCAGAATCGCCAGCAGGGTCGCCAGGAGCTGGTCCTGAAGCGCCTCCGGAAATGCAGCCCATGGCAGGCCTGATACAACCCGGTCGCAGCGGGTCTCTCCCAGCGCTTGCAGGTGGATCCGGGCATCCACGGCAGAGCCCTCGACCACTTGGACACCCGGGCACCGGCGGCGCGTCGCCGCCGCAAACTCGGGATTGATCTCGATGGCCAGGAACCGCGCCCCGGGCGCCAGCCTCGAGACAATCCGCTCCGTGAACACGCCGGTGCCGGGGCCGAACTCGAGCACGACGCGGGCATCCTCGAGGCGGGCGGAATCGGTGATGAGCGCGGCCAGGCGGGAGGAGCTCGCCGCAATGGCGCCCGTCGCCTGCGGATGCCGGATGAAATTCCTGAAAAACTTCAAGGTGCTCATGGCCGGGCTCGATCGATCCTGACGCGCGCCTCCCATCTGCGATCGCTTAATCGCCGATCCACGATAGACCGACTCGAATCCATAACGGGGTGCTGATCAAGCTGATGACGGACGTGGCGATGACCACCCGGAGGGCCGTGGGCGCGTCGCCGTTGAAATGGCGGGCCATGACGATCGGAAACACCGCGGCGGGCATCGCCGCCTGGAGCACGATCACCCGCTGGAGCTCGACCGAGGCCGGCAGATAGCCGGCCAGGGCCAGGAAACCGACGGGCAACACCCCGATCCGCAGCAGGCTGGCCGCCGCCATCACCCGGCCCGCCGATCGCGAGTGGAAATCGCCGATGTGATCCGCCATCGTCGCCCCGATCAGCAGGATGCCCAGCGGGATCGCACACTGCCCCAGCATCCGCGCCGTGGTCAGGACGAAGTCCGGCATCCAGCGATACGCCCCGGTCAGGTTCAGCGCCAGGCCCAGGATGATCGACATCACCGGAGCATTGATGATCCGGCGCCACTCGCGCCCGGGAGATGCGCCGGTCAGAACCACCAATCCCACCGTCCACAGCGCCAGCTCGGTCCCGACGTTGTGCACGAACAGCACCCCCAGCGTGCCCTGAGGCGAGTCGGCAAACAGCATCAAAACCAAGGGTATGGGCACGTAGCCGTAGTTGTACATGCCCGTCGCCAGCGCGAACGTCCGCTGCTCGCGCTCGGTCGCCAGGCCCGCCTTGTGCCGCACCCACCACGCCAGCGCAATCCCCATCACGACCGTCCCGAACCCCACCAGCGGCGGCACCAGCAGATTCTGCCATTGTCGAAGCGCCGCGTTGCCCAGGATCGAATCCAGTATCAGACAGGGAGCCAGAAGATTGATCGTGAGCTGCAGCAATGCGCGGTCGGCCTCCGCGGTCAGCCACTCGAGGCGGCGCACCGCGGCGCCTGCACCCATGATGCAGAACACCGGCAGCACCGCCCCCAGGACCACGAGAAACTCCTGCATCCGGCCATCCTGCCCCAATTCGCACCCCGACGCAAACCCGCTGTCGCCGGGCCGTCCTCGACGGGGGCAGGACAAAGTTCTTCGGCGCTTGGTGCACCCGGTCCCGGCGGGGCGTTCGTCCGCATTTTATCATCTCCCCTCCGCGGCAGTATCAGGGCGGGGGGAGGGGAGGGTGTTGAAACGATCCCTGCCCCCCGCTCGTGCCTCGCGGGGGAGGGAATTGCGTCCGTTGGCCGTCTGCAGTTCCCGCTGTTCGCCATCCAGCATTGGACGTTCGATCCAGGAGCATGTTACGATGGCGGGGATGGCCCGGTTCAATCTAGTCTCGACGCCTCCACTTATGCGCTCCATTCGACTCGGTCTTTTGGCCCTGCTGGCCATTGGATCGCTGGCGGCCCCAGCCGCGCAGCGGCCCAATGTGCTGCTCCTGGTTTCTGACGATCTCGCAGCCACGCTCGGCTGCTACGGGCACCCGAACGCCCGCACCCCCAACCTCGACCGGCTGGCGCATCGCGGCGTCCGCTTCGACCGCGCCTATTGCCAGTTCCCGCACTGCAATCCGTCGCGCGCGTCCATGCTCTCCGGGCTGCGCCCGCACTCGACTCGAGTCACGGATAACGCCGACAACCTTTATACCAACGTTCCCGGCGTGGTCACGCTCCCGGCGCTGTTCCGCCGGCACGGCTACGCCACCGCCCGCTGCGGGAAGATCTTTCACCTGGGCGTGCCCGCCGGCAACGAGAGCATGGACGATCCCCAGGCGTGGGACTTCGGCACGCCGTTCCGGGACGAGCGCCCCTACCCCCCCCACCGCCCAAGCCCGGTCAAGGTCAAGACCGGCAAGCAGCAGGGGCTGCCCTGGCAGGAGTGCCTCTGCGCCGACAATGACCTCGTGGACGGCGATTTCGCCCGGAACGCCATCGAGTGGCTCGAGCGTCGCGACCCCGCCAAGCCTTTCTTCCTCGCGGTCGGATTCCATCGCCCCCACTTGCCGTTTGTCGCGCCCGCCCCGTATTTCGACCTCTATCCTTTCGATCAGATCCAGCTGCCGGCCGAGCCGGCGGACGACGAGGCTGACATCCCGCAGCCCGCGCGCAACGGGGCCGTGGCCTCCTACGCCATGACGGCCACCCCCGACCAGCGCCGCGCCGCCATCCGCGCCTACCTGGCAACCGTGAGCTACATGGACGCGCAGGCGGGCCGCGTCCTGGATGCGCTCGATCGATTGGGTGTGGCCGGCAACACGATCATCCTCTTCACGGGCGACCACGGCTGGCACCTCGGAGAACACGGGCTCTGGCACAAGCGCAGCCTCTTCGAGGAGTGCGCCCGCGTGCCCTTCATCGTCTTTGCCCCCGGGGCCAGGGGCAACGGCCGCTCCAGCCTGAGCCTTGTCGAAATGCTCGATGTGTATCCGACATTGTGCGACCTGGCCGGCGTGCCTCCTCCGGCAGCTCTCCAGGGGCGCAGCCTCCGGCCTCTCCTCGACGATTCCGCAGCCGCAATCCACGACGCCGCTTTCACCCAGGCCCGGCGCGGGCCGGGCGGCGCCAACTGGGGCCGCAGCGTGCGCACCCCCCGCTGGCGTTGCACCGAGTGGGACGAAGGGCGCAATGGCATCGAATTGTACGATCACGAGGCCGACTCCGGCGAGCACACCAACCTCGCCAGCGATCCGCGGCATGCCGGCGTGCTGAAGGAATTGCGCGCCCTGCTGGCTGAGCGCCTGCCGCCCATCCTCGCCGCCAGCCCCGTCCAGCCTCAGCCCGCCGATATCAGCCAGATCGATACCAATTTCGCGGCCGTCAAAGTCGGCGACCTCGAGGTGATATACTCGAACGCGCTCGATGTGCCGTTCGCGGTCGAGGGATTCCCGTGGCGCCGGGCGGCGGACGCGCCGCTCTACCGGTTGCCGGAGGTGTTCACCTCGAAGGAGATCAATCCCGGCGCGCTCAACCTTGCGCGCCACACCAGCGGCGGCGCCGTGCGCTTCCGCACGGATTCGCCGTACATCCTCCTCCGAGCCGAACTGGCCCACTCGCTCGACATGAATCATATGCCGCGAACCGCCAGCGCCGGGTTCGACCTCTATCGCGGGATCGGCCCGCACGCCGTCTTTGTCGCCGCGGCGCAGCCGGGAAGGGATCAGAAGGTCTGGGAACGCCTGCTGGCACGCTCCGACGGATCCATGGCGGATTGGACGCTGAACATGCCCCTCTATGGAGGTGCGAGCCGGATTGAGATCGGAGTGGCGCCCGGCAGCCGGATTCTGCCGCCGCGCCCGCATGCCATCGCCAAACCGATCCTCTTCTACGGATCCAGCATCACGCAGGGCGGATGCGCCTCCCGTCCCGGCAACGCCTACACCAGCCTGCTGTGCCGCGAGGTCGACGCCGCGCAGATCAACCTGGGATTCTCCGGCTCGGGCCGGGGGGAGATCGCCGTCGCCGAGGCGATCGGCAGGCTCGACCTCGCCTGTTTCGTCATGGACTACGACCACAATGCGCCGGACGTGGAGCACCTGCGGTCGACTCACCGCGCCTTCTTTGACGCCGTGCGCAAGCGGCAGCCGGACCTGCCGATCCTCCTGCTATCCAAATGCGATTTCAAACCCGGCGACGCGGCCCGGCGCGACGTGATCCGCGACACCTTCGAGCAGGCCGTGCGCGGCGGCGATCAAAAGGTCTGGTTCATCGACGGCGAAACGCTCTTCGGAAACGAACACCCCGACGCCTGCACCGTCGACGGCACCCATCCCAACGACCTCGGGTTTTACCGGATGGCCCGGGCGATTTTGCCAGTGCTCAGCAAGGCCTTGCAGTCCGACTAAGGGTCTGTGCAAAAATGAATTCCGATTTTGCTGGAGGGGATTGGACGGGCTGGCAAGGCGCGACGAGCGAGCATACCCGCGCGGTCTGTGAGCGAGGAGCAACACAGCCAGCGCGCCCAAGGCCCCCAGCCCGCAGGGGCGGCGCCGGGCCATCGGCTTCGTGGCTCGGTCGGTCGAGTATCGCAGGGGGATACACTCCCTCCCTTGCGCCTCGCATCGGGCCCGGCGGCGCTCCCGCCAAAATCGGAAGTAATTTTTGCGCAGACCCTAAGCCCTCCCGGATAATCGACCGCCCCGAAATCCGGCCGCCCTCCCGAACCCCCCCCTTGAAAATCTTCCCCGGCCGGCTTATCCTCCCTCCGCACTGGAGAACGACGAACTATGGATACCAAGAAAAGCATCGAGCTGTTGAACCGGGGTGTGGCGGACGAGCTGCAAGCGGTGCACCAATACATGTACTGGCATTTCCACCTCGACGACCAGGGCTTCGCGCCGCTGGCGACCATGTTTCGGCGGATCGCGATCCAGGAGATGGGCCATGTCGAGCGGCTGGCCGAGCGCATCCTCTTCCTGAAGGGCGACGTCGAGATGGTCTCCGCCGGGCCGGTCGAGAAGATCACGGAGCCTGTCAAGATCCTGGCGCGGGCAGCCAAGATGGAGCAGGAGGCGGTCAGCGTCTACAACCAGTTCGCCCTGCAGTGCAGCCAGAATGCCGACGCGGTGTCGAAACAGGTGTTCGAGACCCTCGTCAATGACGAGGAGCGGCATTTCGACGAGTTCGACAAGCAGCTCGAGAACATCAAGCGCTTCGGGCCGAGCTACCTCGCTCTCCAATCCTTCGGCAAGTCCCCCGACGAAGCGGAAGCCAAGGCCGAATAGGGCCCGTTCTGCCGGTCTCCCTGCTGTGCCACGCCTCCTCGGCTGCGAAAGGCCGGGGAGGATTTTTTATCATTTCATGGGCCGGCGCTTGCCCTTGACCTGGGTGAGGGCGTGGGCCAGCGCGGCTTCGACCCGGGCCGACTCGTCGCTGGCGAGCCGCTCCTGGCGCCGCGCCTCGGCCTGGGCCAGGGCCGCCCGCATCTGGGTTTCGTCGTCGGCCATCACAGCCAGATCGGTCAGCAGAACCACATGCTCGGGCAGGACCACGGCGAAACCATCGCCCACGGCCAGCCTTTTCCGCTCGGGCCCGTCCTGCACCTGGACCTCGCCCGTGACGATCTGGGTCATGAGCGGCGTGTGCAGGGGCAGCACGCCAAGCTCGCCCTCGATGCCCGGCAGCGTCACCATGTCCACCGCCTCGCTGAAGCTGACGCCCTCGGGGGTGATGATGCTTAATTTCAGTGTGGCGGCCATAAACCGGGTGGCGCTCGCATGCCTCGATCAGCCCTCGCGGATCTCCTCGATCCCGCCCTTCATGTAGAAGCTGCTCTCGGCGACATCGTCATGCTTGCCATCGAGGATCTCCTTGAATCCGCGGACCGTGTCGGCCACGGGGACCTGCTTGCCCGGGCGCCCGGTGAACACCTCGGCCACCGAGAACGGCTGGCTCAGGAACCGCTGGATCTTCCGCGCCCGCAGCACGGTTAGCTTGTCCTCCGGAGAGAGCTCGTCCATGCCGAGGATGGCGATCAGGTCCTGGAGATCCTTGTAGCGCTGGAGCACTCGCTGGACGCCCCGGGCCACGTCGTAATGCTCCTGGCCGACGATCTCGGGCGTCAGCGCCCGCGAGTTCGACGCCAGGGGATCGACGGCCGGGTAGATGCCCAGCTCCGCGATCGATCGCTCGAGCACGATCGTCGCATCGAGGTGGGCGAACGTCGTGGCCGGGGCTGGATCGGTCAGGTCGTCCGCCGGCACGTAGACCGCCTGGAACGACGTGATCGATCCCTTCTTCGTCGAGGTGATCCGCTCCTGGAGCTCGCCCATCTCCTCGGCAAGGGTCGGCTGGTACCCCACGGCGCTGGGAGTCCGCCCCAGCAAGGCCGACACCTCCGACCCCGCCTGCGAGAACCGGAAGATGTTGTCGATGAACAGCAGCACGTCCTGGTTCTTCTCGTCGCGGAAATACTCGGTGATGGCCAGCCCCGACAGCCCCACCCGCAGGCGGGCGCCCGGCGGCTCGTTCATCTGGCCGTACACCAGCGCGATCTTGGATTGGCCCAGGTCCTTCTGGTTGATCACGCCCGCCTCGGACATCTCGTGGTAGAGATCGTTGCCTTCGCGCGTCCGCTCCCCCACGCCCGCAAACACCGACACGCCCCCATGGAGCTTGGCGATGTTGTTGATCAGCTCCATGATGACCACCGTCTTGCCGACGCCCGCCCCGCCGAACGCACCCACCTTGCCCCCCTTCAGAAACGGGCAGATCAGATCGATGACCTTGATGCCTGTGGTCAGCACTTGAGGCGTCGTGGACTGCTCGGTCAGCAGGGGCGCCGGCCGATGGATCGGATACCGCTTCTCCGCATGGACCGGGCCGCGCTCGTCCACGGGCTGGCCGGTGACGTCGAACACGCGGCCCATGACCGCATCGCCCACCGGCATGCTGATCGGCGCGCCGGTGTCAATCACCTCGCCCCCCCGCTTCAGCCCCTCGGTGCTCGACATCGCCACGGTCCGAACCCACGAGTCCCCCAGGTGCTGCTGCACCTCGAGCACGAGCTTCACCGGCTGGCCTCCGACCGCAAAGTCGGCCGTCAAAGCCTGGTGGATCGCCGGAAGCGCGCCCGCAAACTCGACGTCCACCACCGGGCCGATCACTTGCACGATTTTGCCTTTGTTCATATGCGTTGGGAAACCGATGCCGGGCGGATTCTACTCGAGCGCCATGGCGGCCGTGGCGATCTCGAGCAGCTCGTTGGTGATGGCCGCCTGGCGCATCTTGTTGTAATGGAGCGTGAGGTCCTTGATGAGCTGGTGGGCATTGTCGGTCGCGTTCTTCATCGCCACCATGCGCGCGCTGTGCTCGCTGGCCTTGGATTCGAGGAGGACCTGGAACATCTCGAAGTTCAGATAGTGGGGCAGCAGGGCGCCGAACACCTGCGCCGCGCTCGGCTCGAACAGGAACTCGGTGGCGCCCTTCATCAGCTTGTCCGGCTCGCGGCGCCCGCCGATCAGCTCGATCAGCCGCTTCTCGTCCACGGGCAGGAACGGCCTCAGGGTCGGACGCTGCGCCACCGTCGACACAAACCGCGTGAACAGCAGGTCCACCTGGTCGACCTCGCCCTGGCAGAAAAGGTCCTGCACCAGCTTCGAGATCGCGCGGGCCTCGGCGAACCGCGGCGTGTCGTGGTAGGCGAACTCGGCCACCAGCGTCCGCTGCGTCCGCACAATATACTGGGCCCCTTTCCGGCCGGCCGCAATGAACCGCGTCGCCGCCGGATCAAACTGCGCCACCTCCCGCAGCAAGCTGCTGTTGAGCGTGCCGCACAGCCCCTTGTCCGTGCTCACAATCACGACCGCCCGCGCCCGCACCTCCCGCTGCTCCATCAGCGGATGCGTGAAATCCCCGGCGAACTGGCTTACTCCGGCCAGGATCCGGTCCAGGGCGTCGGCGTAGGGACGGCCGGTAACCGCCCCCTGCTGCGCCTTGCGCATCTTCGAGGCCGCCACCATCTGCATCGCCTTGGTGATCTGGGCCGTGTTGCGGACCGATCGGATGCGGCGGCGGATGTCGCGGGTGCTGGGCATGGCCGGTTTACTTGAAAGCCGACTTGAACTCGGTGACGGCGGCCTTGAGCGACGCGGTCAGATCGTCGCCGAGCGCCTTCTCCCGGCGGATGCGCCCCAGCAGATCCGCCTGCCGCGTCTGCAGGTAATCGGTCAGCCGATCCTGGCATTCCTTGATCCGCTCGACCGCCACGTCGTCGAAAAACGCGTTCTGCACGGCCCACAGCACCGCCACCTGCACCTCGACCGGGATCGGCCGATACTGAGGCTGCTTGAACACCTCGACGATCCGCTTGCCCCGCTCGATCTGCGCCCGGGTCTTCTCGTCCAGATCCGATCCAAACTGCGCGAACGCCGCCAGCTCGCGGAACTGGGCCAGGTCCAGCTTGATGCGGCCCGCGACCTGCTTCATGGCCTTGACCTGCGCCGCCGAGCCGACCCGGGACACCGAGATGCCCACCGAGATCGCCGGCCGCACGCCCTGGTAGAACAGGTCGGTCTCGAGAAAGATCTGGCCGTCGGTGATCGAGATGACGTTGGTCGGGATGTAGGCCGAGACGTCGCCCATCTGCGTCTCGATGATCGGCAGAGCGGTCAGGGAGCCGTTGCCGTACTTCTCGTCGAGGCGCGCCGCCCGTTCGAGCAGGCGGCTGTGCAGGTAGAAAACATCGCCCGGATACGCCTCGCGCCCGGACGGCCGCTTCAGCACCAGCGACACCTGCCGATACGCCACCGCGTGCTTCGACAGGTCGTCGTAGATGATCAGCGCGTCCATGCCATTGTCCATGAACCACTCGCCCATCGCACAGCCGGCAAACGGGGCCAGATACTGGTTGGTCGCCGAGTCCGATGCCGACGCCGCGACCACCACGGTGTAGGCCATCGCATCGTTCTGCTCGAGCACGTGGATCGTCCGGGCAATGTTCGACTGCTTCTGCCCGATGGCGACGTAGACGCAATAAAGCGGCCGATACGACCGGTCTCCCGCCGCCTCAGCCTCGCGGTTGAGGCGCGCCTGGTTGATGATCGTGTCGATGCCGATCGTCGATTTGCCGGTCGACCGGTCGCCGATGATGAGCTCGCGCTGGCCCCGGCCGATCGGGATCATCGCGTCGATCGCCATGATGCCCGTCTGGACTGGCTGGTTGACCGACCGCCGGCGGATGATGCCCGGCGCGATCTTCTCGACCGGGTAGGACGCCGTGGCGGCCACAGGCCCTTTGCCGTCCAGGGGCTGCCCAAGCACGTTGACCACCCGCCCCAGCAGCTCCTTGCCCACAGGCACCTGGAGCAGCTTGCCCGTCGTCCGCACCTCCTGCCCCTCCCGGACGAGCGTGCAGTCCCCGATCAGAATGGCGCCCACCTCGGTCTCCTCCAGGTTCAGCGCCAGGCCGATCACGCCCGAGCCGAAATCGAGCATCTCGTTCAGCATCGCATCGGTGAGCCCCTCGATCTTGGCCACGCCGTCCCCGATCTGGCGCACAACCCCGACGTTGTGCCGGGCGACGGAGGTCTTGGCCCCCGCAATCTGTTCCTCGATTTCCCGCAATAGGTTGCTCATAAAAAACCTGAGTCCTCACCAGGGCCGATCCCTGCGCCAAACCGGCTGCCGCCGGAGATGGGCCCGGCCGTTCACGCGGACAGGCTCTCTTGCAGCCGCTCCAGGCGGCCGCGGACAGTGCCATCGTGCAGATCGCTGCCCACCTGGATCCGCAATCCCCCCAGCCAGGCCGGATCCGCCCTGAACTGGAATTGGAGGCCCGCCCCATATGCCGCCTCCAGCCGGGTCCGAACCCGCGCCGCAAGGGCATCGGAGAGCGGAATCGCGCTCTGGATGATCGCCGTGCTCCGCTGGATCTCGAGCCGCAGCCGGCGCTGAAAATGGGCGAGCACCGCCAGATAGCCCCGCGGCTTCTTTTCCAGGAGCAGGGCAACCGCGCGCCGGACGCGGCCCTCGTCGAGCCGGCCATCGGCGAAGCAGCCGCGCAGCAGGCTCTTGGCGTCGGCCTGGGCGCGCTTGGAGATCTTCATGGGACCGGTGTCTCGGTGGCGATCACGTGGCCAGCTCGCGGCTGGCCTCCTCGATCAATCGCTGCTGGTCTTCAGCCGTCAGGACCTTCCCCGTCACCCGGGCGGTCGTCTGAACCACCAGCCGGCCGACTTCGTTCCGGAGATCGGCCAGCATGCGGCCGTAGTCAGCCTGGGCGGCCTCGCGCGCCCGGGCGACGATCTGCTCGGCGGCGGCAACCGCTTTTTGGGTTTCGGTCTCTTGAACGCGGTTGGCCGCGGCTCGGGCCTCGGCGATCAGGGTCTCGGCCTGCGCATGCGCCTGGGCCAGGATGCCCTGCCGCGCCGCCGACGTCTTCTCGAGCTCGGCCTGGATCCTCTCCGCATTGGCCAGGCTCTCGGCGATGCGCCGGCGGCGCTCCTCGAGCGCCTGGAGGATCGGCCGGTAGGCGAATCGGTGCAGCAGGAAAGCCACGATGCCGAAGCTGATCATCTGCGCCACCAGGTGGGGCGCATCGACGCCAAAGGCCTTGGCCGTGCTTTCGATCATCTCGCCAGCCCCAGCCAGCAAAAACGCCAGATTCATGGCTGAATCATCCGGGTTGGAATCCGGGCGTCATCCGTCGGCCGAACGGCGCCCCTCGGGTTATCGGACCAGGAAGATCGCGAAGAAGACGATCCCCTCGGCAAACGCCGTGCTCAGGATGGCCTGGACCAGGATCTTGGTCGCCGCACCCGGGTTCCGGCCCACCGCCTCCGACGCCCGCATGCCGATCATCCCCACCCCGATCGCCGCCGCGGCCGCCGCGGCCGCCACATGTAGGTTCCCCTGCAATTCAGCCAGTATAGGCATTAACATACGTTGTTCCTCGGTTGTCTGGACCGCGCTCGCGATCCCTTCGCGATCGCGCGGCCAAAATGTTTCGATGGGCCACGGCGCGCTTGCCTCCGCGCCCCCTCGACGCCGGCTCAAGAAGCGGCCGATTCATGCCCCTCCTCTCCTTCCTCGCAGATCAAGAGCGTGAACACCGACGTCAGCAGGAAAAACACCAGCGCCTGCACAATGCCCACCATGATCTCCAGAAAATAAAACGGGATCGGGATCAGCCAGCTCGCCACCCCGGGCGCCAGCCCGATCATCGTCTCGAGCATGTTCTCGCCTGCAAAGATGTTCCCGAACAGCCGGAAGCTCAGCGACACCGGCCGGAACAGGATCGACACCACCTCGAGCACCCCGACCAGCACGAACACGAATATCATCAGAAACTTCAGCAGCCCCGCCGTGTCTCCCTTCGGCCCGAACAGATGCAGAAAGAACCCCCGCACCCCGTTCACCTGCAGGGCCCACACCGTCCACAACACGAAGAATATCAGGGCCATCGCCAGCGTCATGTTCATGTCCGCATCCGCCCCCCGCAGGAGCGGGTCGGTCACCCGGAACCCATGCTCGGTCCGAATGCCCCACCCGACGGTGCCCACGCCGGGGATCAGGCCGAACCAGTTGGCGGACACGATGAAAAGAAAGATCGTCGCGAAGAACCAGAACGTCTTTCGGACCAGCTTCGGGCCCACGATGCCTTCGAGAAAGTTGTGCAGGCCCTCCACGATCCATTCCCAGAAATTCTGGAGGCCGGCCGGGACTTGCCGCGCCCGCCGCGTGGCCAGCCACGAAAACAGGATCAACAGCCCCCCCACGATCCATGTCACCACCATCGAGTTGGTGATCGGCAGCGGCCCGATCCGCCCGATGTCCACCGCGTGCAAGGACAGACCATGCCCTTCCGCCGTCGCGTGGGCTTCGGCGGCCAGGGCCAGCGCGGGAGATCCAATGACGGTTCCCACGACAATCCAATGCGCGATCCGCATCATGCTCGACCGTGGCTCTTCCCCCCCATCGGCCAAAGGGGCAACAGCCGATCCCCCGCCGTGTGGCAAGAAAAACCGGGCAGAAATATAATGGCGGCTCCCGGGAGTGCGAGCACTTTTTCAGGGGGCCGCACAGCCGCACAGCCGCCGCGCGCGGCCAAATCGCATCGAGTGCCGGTTCAATTCTGGATCGCCGAAGCGTTCGGATAGCCGATCTGCCGGATCCCCAATCGGCTGGGCCAATGATCCGGGCGCGGCGCACCCCCGATTTTTGCGCAGACCGCGAACCGGTCTGCGGCTATATTGCTCGGCATGTCATCGGAGCCGATCCTGCTCGAAATGCGCGAGGTTGAGAAGACCTACGCGGCCGGCGCAGACGCCCCCCCGGTCGCGGTCCTGCGCGAATTGAATTTCTCCATCGGCCGGGGGGAATCCGTGGCCATCGTGGGGCCGTCCGGCTCGGGCAAGAGCACGCTGTTGAACCTGGCGGGCACGCTGGACCGGCCCACCCGGGGCGTGGTGCTCATCGAAGGCCAGGATGTCGGCAAGCTCGACGAGCTGGCTCTGGCTCGGCTGCGCAACCGCCAGATCGGGTTTGTGTTTCAATCGCACTACCTCCTGCCCCAGTGCAGCGCCCTCGAGAATGTGCTCATCCCCACGCTGCCGCATCCGGACAGCGGGCGGATTCAGGGCGCCTTGGATCGCGCCCGGCGCCTGCTGGGCCGGGTCGGCCTGGGCGATCGGCTCGACCACCGGCCCGGCCAGCTCTCCGGCGGGGAGCGCCAGCGCGTGGCCGTCGTGCGCGCCTTGATCAATTCCCCCGCCCTGCTTCTGGCTGACGAGCCCACCGGCGCGCTCGATCGGGCTTCCGCCCGGAACCTGGTCGAGCTGCTGGCCGCGTTGAACCGCGAGGAGGGAATCGCGCTGATTCTGGTGACTCATGCGACCGAGCTGGCGCGCCAAACCCAGCGCGTGCTCGAGCTGCACGACGGCCGCCTGCGGCCTGCCTCCGGCGAGCCCACACCCCATCCACCCGGAGCCTCCGCATGACTCTGTGGAAGTTGATCCAGCGCAGCCTCCGTTTTCACCGCCGGGCCCACTTCGGCGTCTGGCTCAGCGCCATAGCGGGCAGCGCGGTCCTCATCGGCGCTCTGGCCGTGGGAGATTCGGTCCGCGGCAGCCTGCGCCAGATGGCGCACGCCCGGCTGGGCCGGATCGACCTGGCGCTGGCCGGCGGCGATCGTTTCTTCCGAGCCGCCTTGGCGGATGATCTCGAGTCGGCCTTGAAGGTCCCCGTCGCGGCCGCGATCCAGCTCTCCGCCACCGTCCGCCGCGGCGACGGCGCCGCCCAAGCCAACCAGGTCCAGCTCCTCGGCGTGGACGATCGGTTCTGGCAGCTCGCCGATCCGCCCGCCCAACCCCCCCGGCTGGATGCCGGCCAGGCCTGCATCAACGCCCGCCTGGCCGCTCAGCTCGGCGTCGCTCCCGGCGACGCCATCCTCCTGCGCCTGCCCAAACCGAGCCGCCTCTCCCGCGACGCGCCGATCGCCCCTCAGGAGGATTCATCGGTCGCCATCCGCGTCGTCGTCCACCGCGTCCTCTCCGACGCCGAGTTCGGCCGGTTCGGCCTCTCCGCCAACCAGGTCGCCCCCATGAGCGCGTGGCTCTCGCGTTCCTTCCTGGCCCGGCAGCTCGAACTCGACCAGCGCGCCAATCTCCTCCTGGCCGCTCGGGACCAGAATCTCCCGGTCGGAATCGATCGCGCAACGGCCGCGCTCCGCCAGGCCTGGGCCCTCGATGACGCCCAGCTCGAGCTCCGATCCGTGCAGGCCCAGGAAACCGAGCTCCGCACTGCCCGGGTGTTCCTCGATGCGCCCGTCGCCGACGCCGTCCTCCAGCTCGAGCCCGAGGGGCGCGGGATTCTCACCTACCTGGTCAATGAGCTGCGCCTGGCCGCCCACGCCGCCCCCTACTCGATGGTGGCTGCCTTGAACGCGCCGTTCATGCCGCCGGACATGGACCCGGACGAGATCCTGATCAACGACTGGCTTGCGGAGGATCTCGGCGCGCAGCCGGGCGACACGATCAACCTTCGCTACTACGTCGTCGGCCCCCGGCGCCAACTCCAGGAGGAACAACGCGCGTTCCGAGTGCGAGGCGTCCTCCCGCTGGCCGGTCCCGCTGCCGATCCCGATCTCATGCCCGAGTTCCCCGGCTTGAGCACGGCGCAGAACTGCCGCGATTGGGACGCCGGCTTCCCCATCGACATCGACCGGATCCGGCCCAAGGACGAGAAATACTGGGATGACCACCGCGGAACGCCGAAAGGATTCGTCACCTTGGCCGCCGGGCAGCAGATGTGGGCCAATCGCTTCGGCAACCTCACCGCCATCCGGTTCCCGAAATCGGCGGGCGCGCCAGCCGCGCTCGGGGAAAAGCTGCGAGCCGCCTTGGACCCATCCGCCGCCGGCCTTTTCTGGCTGCCGGTCGGAGATCAGGCGGCGACGGCGAGCGGCGAATCCCTCGATTTCGGGCTCCTGTTCCTCGCCTTGAGCTTCTTCCTCCAGGCATCCGCCGTGCTGTTGATGGCGATGCTTTTCCAGTTCGGCCTCGAGCAGCGGTGGACGGAGATCGGCACGTTGCGAGCCCTGGGGTTCACCCCCGCCCAGGTTCGCCGGCTGTTTCTCGCGGAAGGCGCGCTGATCGCCGTGCTGGGCACCATCGTTGGCATCGCCGGCGGGATCGCTTATGCCCGGCTGATGATCCACGCGCTGAGCACGGTCTGGAGCGGCGCCGTGGCGGCTGCCGCGCTCGGATTCCATCTCGAGCCATGGACGGTTCTGAAAGGGGCGCTGGCCGCCGTGGGCGTCGCTCTGGCTGCGCTCGCATGGTCCCTCCGGCGCCAGGCCCGCCAGCCCATCCACGAGCTCCTGACCGCCAGCGCCGAGCCCGAATCGGCCGAGGCCGCCGCCGCCCGCCCGCCCCAGCGCGGGCTCTACCTGGCAACAGGGGCCGGAGCGGCGGGATTCCTGCTCATGGGGTTGGGCGGGATGAACCCCGACGCGATGGTGCCGGCATTCTTCGGGGCCGGCACGCTGTTCCTCATTGCCGGCCTGGGCGTGGCCCACACCTGGCTGCAGGCGTTCCGCTACCGCACCACCATGGCGAACGCAACCTGGCGACAGGTCGCCCTCGGCCAGGCCGCCCGGCGGCCGCGCCGGAGCCTGACCACCGTCGCGCTGCTCGCTTCAGGGGCGTTCCTGATCGTCTCCGTCGGCGCCAACCGCATCGCCCCCCCGCGCGACTGGTGGAATCGCCAGTCGGGCACCGGCGGATTCGCCCTGGTCGCCGAGTCCGCCCTCCCTGTCATCCTCGACCTCAACACTGCCGAGGGCCGCGATTTCTTCGGCCTCGACGCCGCCGAGATGGACGGGGTCGCCATCGTGCCGTTCCGGGTTCGGGACGGCGACGACGCCAGCTGCCTCAACCTCAATCGCGCCCAGCAGCCTCGTCTCCTGGGCGTGCCCCCCCGGTTGCTCGCCCAGCGCGCGGCCTTTGCTTTCGCGCAGACCGCAGGAGGCCCCAGCCCCACGAACCAGTGGATGCGGCTCGAGCGCCGGGACGGCGCCGTACCCGCCATGGTCGATCAGGCATCGATGCAATGGGCGCTGGGCCGGAAGATCGGGGATGCGCTCGATTATCGCGACGAGCACGGGCAGCCGTTCCAGGTCCGGCTGGTCGGCGCCCTCGCCCCCTCGATCTTCCAGGGCAGCCTCATCATCGCCGAAGAGGAGTTCGTCCGCCGATTCCCTTCGGAAACCGGCTATCGGCTGTTTCTGATCGACGCGCCGCGGGATCGAGTCGAGGCGGTCTCCCGGACGCTGTCGCGCGCGCTGGCCGACGTCGGGCTCGAGATCACGCCCACGCCGCGACGCCTGGCGGACTTCAGCGCGGTCCAGAACACCTATCTCTCGACCTTCCAGGCCCTCGGTGGGCTCGGCCTCCTGCTGGGCAGCGTCGGCCTGGCCGTCGTGGTGCTGCGCAACGTGAGCGAGCGGCGCGGCGAGCTCGCCCTCCTGACCGCCCTTGGCTTCCGCCGCCGCCTGGTCCAGCGCATGGTCCGGTTCGAGCACCTGGCGCTCCTGTCAGCCGGCCTCGCGCTCGGAGTCGGGGCCGCCCTGTTCGCCGTGCTGCCCGCATGGCTCGCTTCGGGCAGCCCGCCTCCTCTCGGCCTGCTCTCCCTCCTCCTGGCCGGCGTGGTCGCCAACGGGATCGCCTGGACCTCCCTCGCCACCCGATGGGCGATCCGCGGCGATCTCCTCGCCGCCCTTCGAAACGAATAACCAGTGTTGCAACCGATGCCGATGCTCAGGTTAAATGCGCATCGTGAATCGCCTCATCCTCTCTTTGGTGCTCCTCGGGAGCCATGCCGCCTGGTCCGCCGATCTCTTCGTTTCGCCCTCCGGCGACGACTCCCACCCCGGAACGCAGTCCCAGCCCCTGGCAACGCTCGCCGGCGCCCGGGATGCCATCCGATCGCTCCACCAATCCGAGGCGCTCCCCCAGCCAGTCACCGTCCACTTCTCACCCGGAACGTATCCAGTCGGCCGCCCTGTCGAGTTCATTGCCTCCGACTCCGGCTCCGCCGCCGCTCCCATCGTTTACAGAGCCGCTCCTGGCGCAACAGTCCGGCTCACCGGCGGACGTCCCGTGACCGGGTGGCAGCCAGTGACGGACCCCGCAATCCTCCAGCGCCTCCCCATCGAGGCGCGCACAGCCGTGCGGGTGGCCGACCTCCGCGCGCTCGGCATCGCCGAGGTGGGACGCCTTCAGGCCCGCGGGTTCGGCGCCGGGAACCCGCCCGCCGAGGCGGAGCTTTTCTACAACGATGAGCCCATGACCCTCGCCCGCTGGCCCAACCAAGGCTACCGCGGCGCCCGGGCCAAGCAGGACGACCGCGTCGTCATCGTCGACACCGATCGCGTCGCGCGCTGGACCGCGGAAAAGGATCCCTGGGTTTTTGCCTATTGGCATCATGACTGGGCCGAGCTCTACGAGCCGCTGGCAGGGGTCGATCCCGCCCGGACCGCCCTGGTCCGCACCGCTCACATCAAGCCAGTCTACGGCGTGACGCCCGATCGCGCGCGGTGGTACGCTTTCAACCTCCTGGCCGAGCTCGACTCCCCCGGCGAGTATTACCTCGACCGCGAGAATGGCCGGCTCTACTTCTGGCCGCCGCACCCAGGCGGGAGCGCTGTCCTCTCCATGACCGAGGGATTGATCCGCGCCAGCCGCCTCTCCCACGTCACCTTCCGCGGCTTGACTCTCGAAGCCTGCCGCGGCACAGCGGCCACGTTCACGGACGGCGCCGATTGCCGCATCGTCGGCTGCACGATCCGCAATGTCGGCGGCGGAGCCGTCCGCGTCGCCGGAGGCAGCCGGCATGAGGTGTACGGATGCGATGTCTGTTTCACGGGCCACGGGGGGATCGCCCTGAACGGCGGCCAGCGCGCCACGCTCGTCCCCTCCCGCCATAACGCCGAAAACAACCATGTCCACCATTACGCGCGCCGAGCTCGCACCTACCAGCCCGCCATCTCCGTCGGCGGCGTCGGCAATCGCATCGCTCACAACCTCATCCACGACGGCCCCCATATGGCCCTTTCCGCCGAAGGCAACGACCACGTCGTCGAATTCAACGAGATCCATAACGTCGTCGAGGAAAGCGGCGACGCCGGCGCCTACTACGTGGGGCGCGACTGGACCCAGCGCGGCAATATCCTCCGTTACAATTACTGGCACGATATCCTGGGATCGACCGGCTATGGCGGCATGACCATCTACCTCGACGACCAGCACTGCGGCCACACGATCCACGGCAATCTGTTCGTGCGCTGCATGCAGGCCGTGTTCATCGGAGGCGGCGATGACAACGTGGTCACGAATAATGTCTTCCTCGGCTGCTGGAAAGCCGCTCATCTCGACAACCGCGGCATGGGCTGGCAGAAAGCCGCCACCGACAATCCCCAGGATACTCTCCGCTCGCGCCTCCGCGCCGTCCCCTACACCAACAGCCTCTGGCGCGCCCGCTACCCCACCCTGGCCCATATCTTCGACGACGACCCCGGCGTGCCTAAACGCAATCTCTTCGCCCGCAATATCAGCGCCGGCGGCAAGTGGGATGACATCAACCCTTCCATCCGCCACCTCCAGGCCATCACCAACAACCTCGCCTTCGACGCCGACCCCGGCTGGGCTCGCCTGATCCAGGATCCGGCCGGCCAGCCGGCCCGGATCGAATTCCGCGATCCCGCCGCCGTCGAAGCGATCGGGTTCGCCCCCCTGCCCCTGTCCCGCATGGGCCTCTACGCCGATGAACGCCGCGCCCGCTGGCCGGTCCAGCATGAGTCGCGCCCCGTCCGCCTTCCCACCCCTCCCAACCCTTCCCGCTGAAGTTCGTCCCATCAACATGATCGACATCCACAGGAATCCGATCCATCCGCTCATGAAAACTCCACTGACCGTTCACCTGGCCACGCTCCTGGCTTTGGCATTCCTCCCCGCTTGCTCGACTGCCCCCAATCCGCCGGATCCTGCGGTGGGCCCGCTCGCTGCCGGCGGCCATGTCGTGCCCACCTTCCAGCTGCTCCATCCAGCCGGCCAATCCCTCGAGTTCGGCGGGCGGCCGGTCGATCTGGTCCTTTCACCCGGCGGGCAGTGGCTCTTTGTCAAGGACAACCGCGGCCTGGTCGTGATCGATGCCGCCGCCTGGGCCGTGCGCCAGGAGCTCAAGCTCAGCAGCGGCGGCGGATCCACCCATGGCCTCGCCATCACCCGCGACGGCGCCCGGCTCTATTACTCGACGGCGGAAAACGCCCTCTGGGAGGCCTCCGTCACCCCCGAAGGGAGAGCCGCCTGGAAACGGAAGATCACGCTTAACGGCCCCGGCGGGAAAGGCAACTCGCACGCCGGCGGCATCGCCCTGGCACCCGATGAGACCGTCGCCTACGTCTGCCTCTCCCGGAACAACAGCCTGGCCGCGGTCGATCTCGCCGCGGGCAAGCTGCTGCGCGAAATCCCGGTCGGCATCGCTCCCTACGACGTCGTCCTGGCCGCAGGCGGCAAGCGCGCCTACGTCTCGAACTGGGGCGGGCGCCACGCCCGCGAGCCCGATCGCACCGCCCTTTCGTCCGGGACGCCCGCCGTCGTGGACGAGCGCGGCGTCGCCGCATCGGGGACCGTCTCGGTCGTCGACCTCGAGGCCGGCCGCGAGATCGCCGCGATCCCCGTCGGGCTCCATCCATCGGACCTGCTCTTGAGCGCGGACCAGCGCACGCTCTTCGCCGCCAACGCCAACTCGGACACGGTCAGCGTCATCGACACGGCGTCGAACACGGTCGCGGACACCATCCTGGTGCGGCCGGATCCGACGCTGCCCTTTGGCAGCGCGCCCAATGCCCTGGCGATGGATCCCTCGGGCTCGACGCTCCTGGTGGCCAACGGCGGCAACAACGCCGTGGCCGTCCTCACAAAGGCGCCGGGCGCTTCCTGGCAACAGGCAGGCTTTGTGCCCACTGCCTGGTATCCCGGCGCCCTGGCCGCCGATGCCGCGCACATCTACGTCGCCAACGTCAAGGGCCTCGGCTCCCGCAACCCCGCCGCGCGCAAGACCGGCTGGAATAGCCATCACCACCTCGGGTCCGTCGGCAAGGTCCCCATCCCCGCCGCCCCCGCGCTCGAGGATTACACCGCCCAGGTCCGCAAGGACGGGCGCGTCCCCGAGATCCTCCGCTCCTACGAAAGGACAGCGCGTCCCGGCCGTCCCGTCCCCGTTCCGCGCCGGCTCGGCGACCCGTCGGTCTTCGAGCACGTGATCTACATCATCAAGGAGAACCGGACCTACGACCAGGTGTTCGGCGACCTGCCCCAAGGCAACGGCGATCCTACCCTCTGCATCTTCGGCCGCGAGGTGACTCCCAACCACCACGCCCTGGCCGAGCAATTCGTCCTGCTGGACAACTACTACTGCAACGGGGTCCTCTCGGCCGACGGCCACGCCTGGGCCACGGAAGGTTATGTGACCGATTATCTCGAGAAATCGTTCGGCGGATTCACCCGCAGCTACCCGTTCTCGGGCGACGATCCCCTGAGCTTCGCTTCGACGGGGTTCATTTGGGATGCCGTCCTGCTGGGCGGCCTGTCGTTCCGCAATTACGGCGAGATGAGCAAGACTGCCACCGCCCCCTCCAGCGCCGCGTTCCTCGACATCTGGAAGGATTATCAAGACCGCACCGGGCGCATCGAGTTCCGTCATGACATCCAGATCGACACGCTCCGGCGCTACAGCTGCCCGACGTCGCCCGGCTGGAACATGCGAATCCCAGACCAGATCCGCGCCGACGTTTTCCTAGCCGAGCTGCAGGACGCCGAGCGGCAAGGGACGTGGCCCAGCCTCACGATTTTGTTCCTTCCCAGCGATCACACCTCGGGCACGCGCCCCGGCAGCCCCACCCCCCGCGCCCAGGTCGCCGACAACGACCTCGCCGTGGGCCGGATCGTCGAGGCCGTCTCCCGCAGTCGGTTCTGGCCTAAAACCTGCCTCTTCGTGATCGAGGACGATCCCCAGGCCGGATTCGACCACGTCGACGGCCATCGATCCCTCTGCCTCGTCGCCAGCCCCTATACCCGCCGCGGCGCCGTCGTCAGCGATTTCTTCAACCAGACATCCGTGCTCCACACCATCGAGCGGATCCTGGGAATCCCGCCCATGAACCAGATGGACGCCCTCGCTCCCCTGATGACATCTTGTTTCAGCCCGAAGCCGGATTTCTCGGCTTACACCTGCCTGCCCAGCCGGATCGCGCTCGACGAGATGAATCCGCCCGCCAGCGCCCTCGGCCCGCTCGAGCGGCAGTGGGCGCTCGCCAGCCTCGATCAGCCGTTCGACGATGTCGATCAGGCCGACGAAGACACGCTCAACCGGATTCTCTGGCATTCGGCCAAAGGCGCCGACACTCCCTATCCCGCCCAGTGGGCCGGAGCCCATGGCAGGGGGCTCAAGGCGCTCGGTTTGACATTCGCCCCTCAGACCGAAGACGATTGATCTCTTGCTCCTGCATCGCGAAAACGAGCCCACACGAAAGGAATGTTCCATGGCTGACGACTTCTGCTGCAGCGGCGGCCGGTGCCGGCCCCCTTTGCCCCCCGAACTCACGCGGCGCAACTTCATCCGCTCGATGGCGGTGGGCGCCGCCGGGATCGCCGTGAGCCCGGAACTGCTCGGCGCCGCACCCCCGACCGCTCTCACCCTGCCCCGGCCGGCGAATCGGCCGGCGTATCCCATCACCCCGCCACGCGTCTACCGCGGCGCCAATCTCGAAGCCGTCGCCATGCCCATCGGCGGCATCGGCACTGGCACAGTCTGGCTCGATGGCCAGGGCCGCCTCGGCGTCTGGCAGATCTTCAATAACCTCAACGAAACCCGCATCCCGAACGGATTCTTCGCCGTCCGCGTCCGGTCCGGGAACACCGCTCCCATCCTGCGCGTCCTTCAGACGGTTCCCGAGGAGCCCATCCAGCCTGTGCAATCAATCGTGTTCGAGGGCGGCTACCCCATCGCGCGACTCGATTTCAGCAATCCCGCCCTGCCGGTCGAGCTGCGCCTCGAAGCCTTCAATCCGTTCATCCCCACCGATGCCGCCCATTCGTCCCTGCCGTGCGCGCTATTCCAGTTTACCGCCCGCAATCCGGGCGCTGCGCCCGTGGACCTGACGCTCATCGCGACCTGCCAGAACGCCATTGGCAGCGGCGGCGATCCTGGCGTTCGGGAGAACCGGTTCCCGGGTTACGGGCGCAACCGCAATCGAGTCGTGCGCGATCCCGGCCTCGTGGCGGTGGCGATGGAAAAGGCCATCGATCCTTTGCCATCCTGCCCCGTCAAGGTCCGCGCTCGAACGGGCGAAATCGTCGCCAGCCCCGAGCGCCGCTGGTTCGCCGCATTGCCTAACCTGACTCAATCCGCCGCCGAAGCCTGGGTCCGGATCGCTGACCAGGGCGGCGCCGTGGTCGTCGGATCCGCTCCGCCGTCGTTCTTCGAATCGCTGGCCCTCCTTCGAGGCAATCCCGAGGACCTGCGGCGCGCCTACACGGTCTTCGCCGATTTCGAGCAAGACCGCTACGAGGGCTGGACCATCTCGGGCCAGGGCTTTGGGGCCAAGCCCTCGACCGGCACCCACCCCAATCAACAGAAGGTTGCCGGATTCCTCGGACGCGGCCTCGTCAACACTTACCTGCCCGGCGACGCCCCCCAGGGAACGCTCACCTCGAAGCCGTTCGTGATCCGGCGCCCTTACATCGGCTTTCTGATCGGCGGCGGCCCCCACCGCAACCAGACCTGCATCAACCTGCGCGTCGATGGCAAGGCGGTCCGAACTGCCACCGGCAAGGAAGTCGAACGGCTCGAGCCCGCCAGCTGGGATGTGTCCGACCTCGAAGGCCGCGAGGCGGTCCTCGAGATCGTCGACCGGCGCTCCGATGCCTGGGGCCACATCAATATCGATCATATCATCTTCTCCGATATCGCTCCCGAGGCGGTCCTGGCTGCCCATTCGGCCGTCGGCGCCGCCGCGCGCCTCCTCGATCTGCCCATCGACGGCGCCGAGACCGCCGCGCTCGAACCGGCTTTCCTCCCATCGCTGAAGGACGCCGCCGATCCTTGGCCCGTGGCCCGCTACACACGGCTGCGCGGCTTCCGCGACGGCCATTCGGGCTGCCGCGCCCTGGTGTCGGCCCCCAACGGCGATCCGCTCATCATCGCCGCGCCGTTGGGCAAAGGCCGGATCGTTCTCGCGCTGAGCGAGGCTCTTCCGTGGAGCTGGGCCGCCTCGCTTTTCGTCTCCGAGGGCAAACCCATCGAGATCGGCCAGCGCCTCTCCCCCCACGTGCCCGGTTACGGCACCATGACCCTTGCCGCCTTCGAGCCGGATGCCATCGCCAAGCCGCGCTGGAGCTCGCGGGACGAGCTCCTTCCCGAGCTCGAGCCCGGCGTCGATTCCGGCGATAGCCCCGACGGCGAGACCTACAACGCCGCCCTCGGCGTGCCGTTCACGCTCGCCCCCGGCCAGCAGCGCACGGTCACCTTCTCCCTGGCCTGGCATTTCCCTCACGTCGAGCGGTTCGAGCATTCGGGCAACCTCTACGGGCGCCGATGGCCCGACGCGCTGGCCCTCACCCGCCATGTCGCCGCCCGGGCCGATGCCCTCTGGCAGCGGACACGGCTCTACCACGAGACGTTCTACCAGTCGAACCTGCCCGAGGAGTTCCTCGATGCCATGAGCTCCCAGCTGGCAATCCTGCGCGGGCCGACCTGCTGGTGGTCCGAGGACGGCTACTTCGCCGGATTCGAGGGCAGCTACGGCTGCTGCCCCCTCAACTGCACCCACGTCTGGAATTACGCCCAATCCCATGCCCGGCTGTTCCCCGAGATCGGCCGCAACCTGCGCGTCTCCGACCTCGTCACTTACCTCCATCCGGACGGCGAGACGTCTCACCGCCAGCACAGCCCCCACGGGGCGTTCATCGACGGCCACTGCGCCGTCATCGAGGCCGCCCTGCGCGAGCATCAGCTCAGCCCGGATCGCGCCTTCCTCGAGCGGATCTGGCCCGGGCTCGAGCGCGCCACCGATTGGATGATCGAACAGTTCGACGCCGGCCGCGACGGCGTCCCCTCCGGCAAGCAGTGGAACACCTACGACACCGCCATGTCTGGCGCCAACACCTTCATCGGCGCCCAATACCTCTCCGCCCTGGCCGCCGCCGAACGCCTCGCGCTCGCCATGGGCGACGCCAGCAGCGCGGCCCGCTGGCGCGCCGTCCTCGAAGCCGGCAAGAAAAACCAAAACGCCGCCCTCTGGAACGGCGAGTACTACATCCAGATCCCAGGCGCGACGCCCGACCGCGACTACAACAATGGCTGCCTCAGCGACCAGCTCCTGGGCCAATGGTGGGCCCACCAGCTCGGCCTCGGCTACCTCTACCCGCCCGACCGCGTCCGGCGCGCCATGGAGTGCGTCTTCCGCTACAACTTCCGCGGGAACTTCGCCGGCTTCCGGCAGATGCCGCGCCGCTACGTCATCGACTCCGACGGCGGCCTCCTGATCTGCACCTGGCCCAAGCAGGATCGGCCCCAGCCGTTCGTCCTCTACGCCGACGAAGTCTGGACCGGGATCGAATACGCCGCCGCCGGCCTTATGGTGTTCGAAGGGCTCATCGAACCGGCGCGGCACATCGTGCGGATGGCCCGAAACCGATACGACGGACGCCGCCGTGACGGGCTCAATTCCGGCCCGGGCGGCAACCCGTTCAACGAGCTCGAGTGCGGCAAGTTCTACGCGCGCGCCCTGAGCGGATGGTCGCTGCTGATCGCCAGTCAGGGGCAGCTCCTGGACGGGCCCGCCGGCCTGTTGGGCTTCAAGCCGCGCTGGCAGCCCGCCGATCATCGATCCTTCTTCACCGCGCCCGAAGGCTGGGGCCTGTTCATCCAGCAACGCGATGACGCCATCCAGCGCGACCGCATCGAAGTCCGCCATGGCCGGCTGCGCCTTCGAACGCTGGTCTTCGAGCTGCCAGACGCCGCCAGCGATTTCGAGGCCGTCGTGCGCCTCGGCGCCAAACAGATCCCGGCCGCCGTCCACCGGAGCGGCCTCGAGATCCGCCTTGCCCTCTCCGAGACCCTCGAGGTCGCCGAGGGCCAGGCCCTCGAAGTCGAATGCCGCCCCAGGTCCAATGCCTCGGCCGAATCCCCGCCGGCTCGTTGACGATCCTGACCCTCAGCCGGACGCAGAGCGGCCCTTGCCCGAGCGGCCGGTGTTTCATCGGTCCCGGACCAGAAACACGCGGAATCCCCAGTCATCCTTGCTCGACGCAGTGGCGGGCACCTCGAGCCGGTAGTTGGTCCGCAACGAATCCGGGCCATCCGAGTTGAACGATCCTCCCCGAAGCACCACGCTGGCGCCGAAGTCCTCACAGAACTCCCATGCGTTACCCCCCAGATCGTGCAGTCCGTAGCGGTTGGGGGAGAAACTCCCGACCGGGGATGTCAGACCATAGCGATCGACGCCTTGGTTGGGACTGTAATTGCCGGCGCTCATCCGAGGCGGCCAGGAGCCGAACGGATAGTGGTTCTCGATGTCCCGTTTCCGCTTCGGATTCTTCGTCAGGTCGATGCGTTCACCGGGGCTGTTGCCGATCTCGAAATCCAGTCCCGCCGCCCGGCTCCATTCGAAATCGTAGGGCAACCGGTACCTCCACGCCCTGTCCAGCCGGGAATCCTCGTGCTCGCGAGCGGTCAGCCATTCGCAGAACCTGCGCGCCCCCGCCCAGGAGACGCGAATCGCGGGATGATCGGAATCGGGCCGGAGGCTGCCATTGATCTCGAATACCGGGTTCCAGAAAGGCACCGGGTTGCCCCGGCTGATTTGTTCGGAGTGAAACTGCGCATAGTCCCGCATCCGGGTCTCCTCGATGCAGGCCCAGCAATCGGACAGGTTCGTGATGGAATGGAACACCCTCCCCAGGCTGTTGGTCCAGGCCATGCCGGGCACCGGATGGCTGAGCCTGCGCAAAACGACTGTGAACGAATCCGCCTGGGGGGACACCTCGACCGCCTGGTCGTGATACCCGTTGAGACGGGCTGTGAATGCCAGTCGCTTGCCTTCGATTCGAGGGAGGGTGCGCACACCCTCCGTTTTCGTGAGGTTGATTCCGTTCTGAACCAGCGTGGCGCCGCTGGGGCGCGTCTCGATCTGCGCGACGCTCAAGACCAGCCGCGTCATCCGATCGGCTTGAATGTCGAACGGTTCATCGACGTTGCCGTCGTCCATCCGTGGTATCCGCAGACGGTAGGATCCCGGCGGCAAGGGCATCCGAATCGGAAGATAGCCGGCCAGGTTGGTGACGAGCAGATCCTCGCGCCCGGCGTGGATCCGGACATCCAGTGGAGACGGATAGGTCCGGGACGCGAAGCTCACTTCGAGCTGCCCCGCGGCCGGCGCGGCCGGCTTCTCCTGAAGCCGGTAGGTGTTTGTGATCCCCGCGGGCGGTATTCGAATCGTTTCGGCTACCGGCTCGTGGCTGGCGCTGCTGATGGATAACCTGTAGTCCCCCGGTGCAACGGAAAATCGAGCCGGATTTTCCGTCGATATCTCGCCTCCCAGTTCGATCCGCGGCCGGATGGAGGAAGGTATGCACCCAATCATGACTGGCACCGGAGATGCGGCGAGCTCGAATGTCAAGTTCGTCGCCGCCGGTTGTTCCGTCAGGCGGACACGGGTGCGCAGCAGTTCGTAGCCGGCCCTCGACAGCTCCAGTTCGTATTCGCCGGGCCAGAGATCGCACCGCCCCGCCTCGGCTTCGGCCAGGGGAGCGCCTTCCGAATGGCCCGCATGCCGCCACTGCACGCGGGCCCCGTCCGGGATCGAAGTGACCGACACCCGGATCGGCTGGGGCGGCGGCGCCGGCGGCGGCAGCAACAACGCATAGATCAATATCGCAACCGCGCCTACATCCACCAGGAACAGAATCGGGCTGAGCCAGGCGGCCTTGTCCACCGGCAATCCCGGCTCGGTCTCGCATTCGGGTTCCAGCTCCGGCACGGCAGCCGCTGCGTCCGTCGGCGCCCCGGATGGTTCCGTGACCGGACCGGGTCCTAAGGCGGGACGAAACGGCGTTTCGGCCGGCTGCCAGCCGGGCAGCCTTGGCTGCTGGACCGGCGACACATAGACAGGGCGATCCACCGCAGACTTCCGTTCCCACGCGATCCCAAGCTCCTGCAAGACCGTCGGAACGGCGGGCGGGCGTAAGGCGGGATCCTTCTGGAGACAGCTCAGAATCGCGTTCTCGACCTCCGGTGGAATGGGGTTCTCCATGCCCAAATCCTCGAGCCGCCGCATCGGGGGATCCGGATGCAAGTGCCGGATCTGATAATGGACATCCCCGTGGTAAAAGGGCGGTTTGCTGGTCAGGAGTTCGTAGAGCGTGGCGCCCATCGAGTAGATGTCGTCCGTCACCCGGCTGGGGTGCCCATCGAGCTGCTGCGGGCTCATGTACGGCAGCGTGCCGCTCGTGCCCTGGCGCATCGTCAGCCTCGTGACCGAGTCCGCCATCACGCGCGCAATGCCGAAGTCGAGCAGTTTCACGCGCTCCTGGCGATCGACCATGATGTTGTTCGGCTTGAGGTCGCGGTGGATGATCTTCTGCCGATGGGCGTGGTCGAGCGCATCGCCCAGCTGGGCCAGCCACGGGACCAACTGATCCCACCGGAACACGCCGCCGGGCTGCCGCAGCCGCAGCTCCGTCAGGGTCTGCCCCTCGACATACTCCATGAAAATAAAGGTCGGCTCCTGGGCGTCCTCGCAGAGGTCGTGAACCTTGACAATGTTTAAATGAGCCAGCTGGCGATTGAGGCGCACCTCCTTGCGCACATCCTCCATCGAGGCGGGATCGGCCCGCAGCATGGGAGGCAGCAGCTTGATGGCCACCCGCTCGTTGAGCGTCGTGTCCAGGGCCAGCCACACCATCCCCATCCCCCCCCGGCCCAGATCCTGGATCAGCCGAAACCGCCCGCGGCCCAGCTTGCTGCCCGGCGCCAGCACCGGCCCCATGCCGAACCTGAATGCCTGATCCGACGGCGGGATTGGTGCTTCGGAACTCACGGCTCGCGGACCAGAAACACGCGGAATCCCCAGTCATCTTCCCCGGCCGCATCTCTGGGCTTAAAGAGGCGATAGTAGGTTCGCAACAATTGGGGGCCATCCGAGTGGAACGATCCCCCCCGAAGCACCACCGTGGCGCCGAAGTCCTCGCAGAACTCCCAGACGTTGCCGCCCAGATCGTGCACACCGAAACGGTTGGGGAGGAAACTCCCGACGGGGGCCGTCAGTTCGAAACGATCGACCCCTTGGTCGGGACTGTAGTTGCCCACGCCAGTCCGAGGCGGCCAGGAACCGAATGGATAGTGGTTCTCGATGTCCCGCTTCCGCTTCGGATTCCTCGCCAGATCGCTCCGCTCGCTCGGGCTGTCGCCAGCCTCGAAATCCAGCCCCGCAGCAAGGCTCCATTCGCGATCAGAGGGCAATCGATACTTCCAACCCCCGTCCAGTTGGGACTCTTCGCGCTCGCGCGTCGTCAGCCATTTGCAGAATCCGCGCGCTCCATCCCAAGTTATGCAAATCGCCGGGTGATCGTTCTCCATCCTGGCGTCGAGACGATCCTTGAACACAGGGCTCCACCTGCCCGCAAAGTATTCCGGACGGCGCGGGTCATCGTAGAATCGACGATAATCCTGATGGCGGGTTTCCCAAATGCTCGCCCAGCAGTGGGCCAGGCCGTTGTTCGTGGTCGACACCTGTCGAAACACCATCCCCAGGCTGTTCGTCCAGGGCTCTCCCGCCACCGGATGCTTGAGCTTGGTCAAGGTGACTGTAAACTCGTTCCTCCTGGCGGGCACGTCGAACGGCCACTCCTCGTAGCCCGCGTGCCGGGCCTGGAGGTGCAAGGGCTTCCCGTCGATCCGCGGCACGACGCGCGGGTTCTTCGTATTCGCCAGCGGTTTTCCGTTTTGAATCAGCGTGGCGTTCTCGGGATCCGTGTAGATTAACACCCGGGTCAGGACCAGAATGTTGGTCGTGTTCGGCGTGATCGTAAATGCCTCGTCGATGTTGCCATCCTCCATCGGATCGATCGACAAACGGTAGGCGCCTCCCGGAAGGACCACCCGCATCAACGGGGCTTTGACCGATAAATTGGCCGTGATGTTGGTCCGGAACTCCTTGCCCCCGGCGATCCGGACATGGATCTGTTCCGGGATGGGAGATCGGTCCTGCAGCTCCAGAGCTCCAGTCGGAAGCGACCTCGGCCGAGCAGTCAGGGTGCAATTCGTACGCAGATCTTCGGCCGGGACCGAGATCCTCTCGCGCACCGGGTCGCAATTCGCGCTATCGATCGAGAGATCGTACTGCCCCGGCACGACATTGAAAATGGCTGGATTGTCGGAGGTGCTCTTGTCCCCCAATTGCACTCGCAACTCGTCGGGAAATTGCACCTGCAACTCGTTGGGGGTGACGACGATGTCGATCCGCACTGACACAGGAAGAGGATCCAGCGCGATCGAGAAGTTCGTCCAGGCCGGGCTCTGCGCCACAACGACATTTTGTGTCGCCGGCTCATACCCGCCCATGGACACCCTCAACTCGTACGTATCAGGCCAGAGCTCATAGCTGCCCGCCCCCGTCATCGCTGGCTGGATCGGACTCGAATCGCCCGGACGCGCCCACACCACGCTGGCTCCCGCTGGGATCGTGGTCACCCAGACCCGAACCGGTTCCGGCGGCGGCGGCGGAGGAGGCAGCAGCAGCGCATAGATCAGGATCGCCAGCGCCCCAAAATCAATTAGAAACAGGATCGGGTCCAGCCAGGCCGCAGGGTTCTGCGCGGGGGCGGATATATATGGCCTCTCGAGCTCCCACTCGGCTGCTTCTTCCCCAATGGGCTCCATGACCGGAGCCGGGTCCGGATCGGGCATCGTGGCGGGACGAGGCGGGGGAGCGGGCGTCCGGCGCGCGGACGGTGTTCTCCGGCCGGCCGGCGGGGGGTAAGCCGGGGGCTCCGGGTAGGTCGCGCTTTCCTTTGCGATGCCGAGCCGCTTCAGAAACATGGGAACGGTTTGCGGGCGGAGCAAGGCATCCTTTTGCAGGCAGCTCAGGATGGCGCCCTCGACATGGGAGGGGATGTCGTTTTGCAGGCTCAGGCTGTCGAGGCGCTCGACCATCGATTCCGGATTCAGATGCCGGATCTGGTAATGCACGTCCCCATGATAGAAAGGGGGTTTGCTGGTCAGGAGCTCGTACAGCGTGGCGCCCAGCGAGTAGATGTCGTCCGTCACCCGGGCCTGGTGGCCGTCCAGTTGCTGCGGGCTCATGTACGGCAGCGTCCCGCTCGTGCCCTGGCGCATCGTCAGCCTCGTCACCGAGTCCGCCATCACTCGCGCAATGCCGAAGTCGAGCAGCTTCACCCGGTCCTGATGGTCGACCATGATGTTGTTCGGCTTGAGATCGCGGTGGATGATCTTCTGCCGATGGGCATGATCGAGGGCGTCGCCCAGCTGGGCCAGCCACGGGACCAGCTGGTCCCACCGGAACACGCCGCCAGGCTCCTGCAGCCGAAGCTCCGTCAGCGTCCGCCCCTCGACGTATTCCATGAAGATAAAGGTCGGCTCCTGAGCGTCCTCGCAGAGGTCGTGGACCTTGACGATATTGACGTGGACGAGTTGGCGGTTGAGGCGCACCTCTTTCCGCACATCCTCCATCGAAGCCGGGTCGGCCCGCAGCATGGCGGGCAGCAGCTTGATGGCCACCCGCTCGTTGAGCGCGGTGTCCAAGGCCAGCCACACCATCCCCATCCCCCCCCGGCCAAGCGATTGAATCACCCGGAATCGTCCACGGCCCAGCTTGCTGCCGGGCGCGAGCTCCGGCCCCGGCTCCGGACCGGATGCATGATCCGATGGCGGCGATGGATCTTGGGGATTCACGGTGCGTCATCCCAACCGAACCCGCCGGACCGGGGTGCGAATCACCGGATCCGGCCTTTGGTTCGAGTGGCGATCCGGTAAATCGCGCCGGCCCCGGTGACGTAGAGCCGGGCGCCGTTATCCCCCCACGCGCAGCCCGATACCGGCTCCGGGATCTCGATCGTGCCCAGATGCTGGCCCGAGGCAGATAGCACCAGAATCCCGCCTGGCCCCGCGGCGAACACGTTCCCTTTTTGATCCGTCCGCATCCCTCCGGGCAGGCCGCGCCCTTGGCCGCTCAAAGAGGCCCCGTCAAACCAAAGCCGGCGGGCCCCCACTGACCCGTCCCGCCCAAGCTCATAGGCCCACCAGGCTGGACGCTGGGGATTCGCGTCGGCCACATAGAGGCTCTTCTCCGAAGGCGACAGCGCGATCCCGGTCGGCCGAGCCAGCTCCCGGTCGAGGAGCCGCAGCTCTCCTTTCCGCGGCAGTTGGTAGACACCGCTGTAGGTCAGCTCGCGGCTCGAATCCCGCTCCAGCCCCTCCAGCCCCAAGGGAGGATCCGTAAAATACAGGTCGCCGTTTCGGTTCATCACCGCAGCGTGCGGGCTGTTGAAGCGCGAGTACCGATAATACTCGACCAGCACCGTGCGATTCGTCTCGTCGCGGCGGATTTCGATCCGCTCGATCCGGCGGTTGCCGTGCTGGCACAGAATCCACGACCGCGCGCTCTCCACCAGGATGGCGCTGGTGCCCATCGCGCCGCCCCTCGGGTAATAGTTCGTGTAGCCGCTCATCTCGAGAACCACCCGGGCCGGCGCCCCGCTCTGCCATGCGTAGAGCCGGTTGGACTCGATGTCCGAAAACAACAGCTGACGCTCAGAGCTGTCCCAGCAGGGCGCCGTCGCGGACTTGAATCCCTCCGCCACCCGTTCGATCGGCGTGTTGGACGCGATCAGAAGGTCGAACGCCGGCGCCAGCGCCACCAGGCGGCCAGCCGATGGCGGCGGCGGCGCCTTGGAGACGCGCGCTCCCGCGGCCATCGTCGTCACTCCCAGACCGGCATACAGGCCGATCCACCATAGATTCGCAACGCATCGTTTCATCGGTATCGAGTCCTCCCAGATTCATTGGCGGGTCCGTGCATTGTCAACATCAAACCGTCCTCGCACCCTGGGGCCCTCACGCGACCGCCACCATCGCCACCACGCACCGAAAGCCGTTGTTGGCCCGGCGGCACCCGGGATCGCGCGCGTTCCGATACGACGATAGCAGCGATTCCCTCAGATCGCTCCGCCAGGACGCGCCCCGCAACACCCGCCCCTGCCGCGTTTCGTCATACCAATCCTCGCACCATTCCCACACATTGCCCCCCAGGTCGTGCAGCCCATACGCGTTCGCCGGAAACACACCAACGGGCGACGTGTGGGCAAAATCGTCGACCGACAGCGCCGGGTCATAGTTGCCCGCGCCCTTGGGCGGCGGCCATTCCCGGCCCCAAGGGTATCGGTTGCCGATCCGGCCGCTCCGCTCCTTCGGGCTGTTCTCCGGCTCCCGTGGCAGACCGGCCGCCGCGCTCCATTCCTGGTCCGTCGGCAGACGATAATGCTGCTCCTGCCCCAGCCGGCCATCCAGACGCTCCCGCTCCGTCAGCCAGGCGCAAAAGGCCTGCGCCTCCTCCCATGTCACCTTCACCACCGGATGATCCTGCTCCTGCGCGAATTCGGGCGGATCGACATTCCGGCGCGTGGCCTCAGCAAAGACCGCATAATCCCGCACGCGAGCCGGCCAGACCCCGAACAGCACCAGCGTCCCCGGCAGAGCAACGAACTTCATCCCCAGGCTGTTCTCCCACCGCTCGCCCTCCCGCGGCCAGCCGTAGCGACGCGTCGCTTCCTCGCGCTCGCCCCGGACCGACGGCGCGCAATCCCGGCACGTGTTTTCCTGGGCGTCCAGGTGCCTCTCGCACAGCCAGTCCCTGCCGCATTGCCGGCATCGAAAGGTCTTCTCGGGCACATTGCGATGCCCGCAAACGGGGCAGATGGCCAGCCGATGCCCAGTCGTGCGCGCGGCCGGGCCTTCCTTCGGCGCCGGAGCGCTCGGCGGCGGGCCCCCCGGCCGCGCCGGCGCCAGGACCGGTGGATCTCCGCTGCGCTGGGTCCATGGCCGCTGGCCTCCCGCCAGGTGATGCCGCTCCGCCAGCACCCCCATCCGCTGCCGCATGTGCTCCTCGAATTGGTCGTCCACCCGCACCTCGCGTCCCTCGGCCAGCGCCGCCTGCAGCTCCTCGATCAGCGCCTGGCTGAACAGCCCGTGCCGCAGGTCGGGCACCTCCTGCGCCTGCCCGTCCTCCTCGCACGAAACCAGCACGCTCAACGGCCCCCCCGCCAGCCGCCGGCCTGCCCCCGCCACCAGCTCCCGCAGAATCCCGCTCCCCCGCATCCCTTGGACCCCGCCATCGCGGGCCCGCAGCAGGTTCCGCCGGCATGCGTCCAGGATGAACAGCCGGGCCACCCCCTCGCGGCTGGTCTTGTCCCGCAGCAAATCCACCGGAACGGCATGCCGGTAGTACACCAGCTCGTCCAGCGCCGCCTCGGGCCCCAGCAATAGATGCCGCCCGTTGAGCTCGTAGCCGTGGCCCGCAAAGTAAAACAAAAACAGGTCGCCTGGCTGCAGCCCGGCGCACATCGCCGCCGCCGTCTTCAGCACCAATCCGTCGTCCGCCTCCGACTCCGCCAGCTTGCGGACATCATGGAAGCCGGCCGCATACTTGAGCAGCGCGAACAGCTCGGTCGCATCCTGATCCGCATAAGCCAGCGAATTCACCGCCGGATCCGAATACCGGTTGATTCCCACCACTAAGGCCACTCGCTTGATCATAGATCCCATCGGTTTGCTGGCGAGCCCCAGACTACTGGTTGCCCCCCAGCCATGCAAGCCGTTGTCGAGCGCCCACCGGGGCGTTCACTCCTGCAGGCCCCCATACAAAACGGCGCTCGCCCCGGAAATCTGTCGAGCCCGGCACAACCATTCCGGTTGCCTGTTTCGGCCCCATCGCGTAGACAGTCATCCGCCAGCTGGCCGAATGGATCGAAGGCTGATTGCGGATTGTCCGGGCAGCGGTTGGTGTTCCGGCGAAAGACCGGCAAGAGAATCTGCGTCGATATTCCATGAGAGAGGAAAGAGCAAGCCGTCAGCCGGCGGACCGCGAGGATGCGTCCGTGCGAGACTTGGTTGGTGGGCTGGAGGCTGGGCGGACGCCAGATGGACATCCGGCGATTCGGAGCGATTACCGCCGGCGTTGGACGGTCGTGGCGGGCGTGCGACACTACGGCGACTTTGCCCGCACGCGGTTGCCGAGCCTGGAGAACGCCGTCAACGATGCGTGCCGAATTTACCGTCTTTTGGTGCGCGATTACGGCTGCACCGGGCGGCTGCTCTGCCGGCTGGAGGACGTGCAGGCGTATGACGAACGGCTCGGTGATCGAGCCACGCCCCTGGCACCGCTGGTAGCCGGGAACGGTTCGCGGGCGGAGGTCCTCGATGCGATCGATGAGGTCAGGCGGAATGCCGCGCAGGAGGATCTGTTCATCTTTTTCTACAGCGGCCACGGGACGGATGAGGGCAAGGGTTTCATGGTGCCGTATGCCGCGGTGCGCGACCGGCACTCGACCTACCTCATGTATGAGACGTTCTGGGGCGCGTTGTCCGCTCTGCCGTGCCGGCACAAGCTGCTCCTGTTCGATTGCTGCTACGCGGGGATTGTGCACCGCGACATCCGTACCCTGGCGGGCAACTCGGCTCTCGAGGCCCGCGGCGACATTTTGCTGGCAGAGCGTTTGGCCATTTTGACTGCGACCGACTCCTTCAAGGTCGCGCCCGATCGTTACCAGTCCTACGACGACGGGGGAGCGGCTTCAAACCATAGCGCCTTTACCGAAGCGCTGGCGGCGACACTGGCGGCCGCCCCCCCCGGGCAGGATCTGCTGCCGGAAGGCATTTTTATCCATGTGCACGAACGAGTGACGCGGCAGCTGTTGCCTCTGCCTATCGATGGGGTCTGGATCCGGCCAGGGTTTTCCGGCAAGGGCGCCGGCCGATTAGTGCTGCGCAAGCCGGGCCTGCACATCGTGGCTCCCCCTGTCGTTGCCTTGAATTCAGGCTGTGGGCATACGGAGCTGTTGCGGGTGAGTGGGGGTGCGGCGCCCTACGTCTGGACCCTCGATGATGCGGTGCTGGGCGGGCGCCTTGGCTCCGGTTCGGGTGAGTTGGCATTGGATGGCCAGAAATTGGAGGTGGGCCGTCATGACATCGCCGTGCGCGTGACAGACGGCCGGGGGAACTCGGCGTGCGAGTCCATCCATTTGCTGGTGCGTCCCGCCCAGGCCGGACGACTCGAGATTGCCACGATCCGGCTGGAACCCTGTTTCGTCGGGGTGGATTACCGTTTCGCGCTGCAGGCCGAGGGCGGCGTCTGGCCCTTGCGGTGGACCGTGGAAGGGCTGCCCGACGGTTTGGTCTGCAATCCCGCGGACGGCGCCCTGCACGGGATGGTGAGCCAGGAGTCTCTGGCGAAGGCGGAGGGTCGAAACCACTATGTGCTCGACTTGATTCTCAGGGATGCCGAGCAACGCGAGGCGCGCCAGCAGGTCCGGTTGGTCGTCGTGGATCCGGAGACCTACTGCGAGGTTCCGGCGGGCAAGACCCGGCTGGGGTACCATCCGTCTCCCGGTCGCGAGAAGGAGCTGCACCGGCTCGGGATCAAGGACGCTCTGCTGGGGCGAATCGCCAGCCGCTCATGTTCCGCCGGCGAGGTCTATGTGCCTCGGTTCTTCATCAAACGGCATCCCGTGACCAACCGGGAGTGGGCGGCTTTTGTTCAGGCGACCGACTATCCCGCCATGCCTCGGCGCTGGGCCGCCGCCGGTTTCGATCTCGCCCGTGAAGGGGACTTGCCCGTGACAGACATTGGATTAGAAGCCATGCGGGCCTATTGTGCCTGGCGCGGATCGCGTTTGCCCACGGGCTGGGAATGGGAGAAAGCCGCGCGTGGCGACGACGGACGGCTCTTTCCGTGGGGCGACCGGTTCAATCCCGACTATTGCAACAGCCCGGCGTTGTATTGGGGCGGGTTAACCCCGGTCGACCAGTTCCCCGAGGCGGCCAGCCCGTGCGGCGCGCTCGACCTGACAGGCAACGCTTGGGAGTGTGTGGCCGAAAGGACCTGGGCCTGCGGTCAATGGCGGCAACAGCTGCGAGGAGGATCCTGGGCGGACAACACGGTGGACCTGCTTTCGTGTCTGCCCAGTTCCATGGACGAGATCTGGGGTTTGCGTCTGGAGAATCGCTGCGGTTGTTTGGTCTCGGCCGATGGCAGGACTGATCCGCGCATTGGCTTTCGGGACGTGCTCGAGGTCGAGGACACACCGGCGTATCCGCAGGGTTTCGTGCCCCTGGCGAGATCGCACTTCATCATCCCGGGCACACGGCGGGATGTGCTGACTCCGCCCTTGTTCCTGGCCCGCTACACGGTGACGAATTTGGAATATGCTGAATTTGTGCGAGCCACGAATCACCGCCGGCCGTGTCATTGGGATTCGAGCGGGCCGAGGTTCTTCGATTTCGAGGAGCGGTATCTGCCGGTGGTGCAGGTGAGCTGGGAGGATGCCCACGCTTTCTGCCGCTGGAAGTCGCAGAGCCTGGGCGTCTGCTGCCGCGTCATGACCGAGCGAGTGTGGCTGGCAGCGGTGCACGGGCCCGGGCAGGGGAGGGCGTTTGTTCCGCGGCGCTTTCCATGGGGCAAGGCATGGGATCGTTTCCAATGCAACGCGCGCGATTCCGGCCCGGGCGGACCGGTGCGGGTGTTCGATCTGCCTGGCAGCCGTGCGCTGTGCGGCGCCTGTCACCTGGTGGGCAATGTCTGGCAATGGATCAGCGAAGGGAAGGTTGCGGGCGGGAGCTGGATCGAGGCGTGCGATGATCCGGTGGACTGGGTGCGCTCGTGCGAGGGACCACGATGCGACGCGGGCTTCCGCTATTACACCGAGGAATCGCCCCAGCCGCCTCGAACGGCTCGGACCGAGGGCAAAAAGCAGTTATGATTCGACAACGATGGCTTTTGAGTGTGGGAGTCAATGACTATGGCGCCCAGGTGCGGTTGCCGAACCTGCACTGTGCCGTCAATGATGCTTGCCTCGTCTATCAGAGGCTGGTTGAACAGTACAACTTCCAAGGCGCGCTGCTCGCCCACCCCCGCGATGTGGCCCTGGGTCCGCATGCCTCGCTGAATGCTTCCATCGGAGGCCCGGGAAGCGCCGAGGACATCATCGAGCAGATCAACCGTCTCCGCCGCCGCATGAGCGAGACCGATCTTTTCTTGTTGTTTTACGCTGGGCACGGATCGCCCCGGGCGCCCGGCTACTTGATTCCCTATGGGGCGACGCACGACCGGCCCTCCACTCACCTGATGTACCGGACACTTTTCGGGGAGCTGAGCGCGCTGCCCTGCCGGTTTCAGGTGCTGCTGCTCGATTGCTGTTATGCAGGCCTGGCCCTGCGTTCTGGCGGCACACCGACCGACGCTTCTTCGGACGGACGAGCGGTGGTGTTGGCCGCCACGGAGGCCGGCGCCGTCACGCCGGATCGAATCCCGGGCGTGGGCGATGGCAATCACTCCCCCTTCGCCACCGCCGTGGCGGAATTCCTCTGTGAGCGGATTTCGCCCGGCCAGGCCTTTGAGCCGGAGGACCTGCACGCCTACGTCCGCGACCGGGTCAAACATCTAACGCCACCCGACTTGGTCGCTGCCGGTGCGATTCCCTGTTTCCGTGACGAGGCGGCGGAAATCCGTCCGGGCCGGGCGCGGCTGGAAATCCGTCGCCCGGGCTTGGCTCTGCCAGGCTGCCGGCGTTACACGTGCAAAGTGGGGGAGCGGTTGATATTGGAGAGACCGGTGCGGCGGAACGATGCCGGGGGTTCACCGCTCGAATGGAAGGTGATCACGCGGAATGCCGGATTTGACTCCGGGGAGCAGGAGCGCGAGGTGCGCGACCTCGAGCACTTGAGGTTCGAGTTTGCCGGCGATTACGATCTGCAGCTCGTCGTGCGCGATCCGGACACGTGCGAGGAAACCTCCGTCACCATCACCGTCAGGGTCGAGGAAGTCAAACCGACGCCGTTGGGCTTGTCGTCGAAGCCGCTGCCGGTCTGCTTGGCGGGGAACCGCTACCAGGCTGTGGTGGACGTCGAGGGGGGGCTGCCACCCTACGGTGATCTGGCCGTCACGGGCCTGCCACCCGGGTTCACATGGGCTTGGGAGTGTCCCAGGCCGGGCCGCACCGCCACGGGTGTCCGCTTGGAAGGCTTTGTTCCGGAAGCGCCCGAAGCGGGCATGCCCAACTCGCCGGACGGCCACCCCGTGGCATTCAACGTGCGTCTCGGTGTGGCCGACACCGCAGGGGCTCGGGCGATCGCCTGCAAGCGTCTGCTGGTGATCAGTCCCAAGGATTACTGTCACATCGAGGCGGGGCCGTTCCAAGTCGGCTACCGCGCCCACCTTCAAAAAGAAAAATGCATTGTCCATATGCTGACCTGCCTGGCAGGATCTTTGAACTCTTTGAAGAGTCATGACGCCAAACTCCCGGCGTCGGTCAAGGCCGTGGTCGACAAAATCGGCCGCGGGTTGGCCGATGATGCCGTGCGGCAGGTGCTTCAAGTCAATCCAGGCGCGGAGGTGGAGTTGCCGGAGTTTTTCATCCGCAAATACCCGGTCACCAACCGGGCGTGGCGCGAGTATGTGCGGGCCAACGCCGAGACCAGTCCGCCGCCTTTTCTCCCCAGCCATTGGGATGTTGCCAATCGCGACTATTTTCCGGAAACCGACGTCAGCCTGCCAGTGGTGAACGTGCCGTATGCCGCCATTTGCGCCTACCTCGAATGGAAAGGAACGCGCCTGCCCACCGCCTGGGAATGGGAGCGGGCGGCGCGGGACCGCGATGGGCGGCTGTTCCCGTGGGGCGACGACTTTAACGCAGAGTGGTGCAACACACGAGAGGGCGGCCCGGGGCATCTGACCCCGGTCGATCAGTATCCTCGGAATATCAGCCCTGATGGCGTTTGTGACATGGTGGGCAACGCCGCCGAGTGGGTGGATCGCCGCGTGCTGAACAACGGCTGGCTTTTCCAGCCATTCCGCGGAGGGTCTTACTTGGATTGCTGCCTTTTTGCCCTCACCTTCCGGGACAGCAACGAGAAAGGGATCCGCTTTGGCGCTGACGAAAACGCAGGTGAGGTCGGTCAAACCGCATTTGGGTGGCTCGGCTTCCGCGATGTCGTCGATCTCGATCCCGAGCCATCCGAGGGCCAGGATCTGATACCGATTCCCAGGATCTGCCTGCGCCGGCCGGAAGGGGAGGTCTGGGTGGAGTCTTTCGCCATGGCCCGTTATGCCGTAAGCAACCTCGAGTATTGGGATTTCGTGCAGGCAACGGGCCATCGCATGCCAGAGGGGTGGGCGCCGGGGGCGAGCCTGCCCTTTCCGCCATTGCAGCGCCATTTGCCCGTCGTCGGTGTGAGCTACCGCGACACGCTGGCCTTTTGCCTGTGGAAATCGCGCCGGCTCCGGCGCGTCATCCGGCTGCCGTCCGCCGACCAATGGCTGGCCGCCGTCGATGGCGGGCTGGGTCGGCGATTTCCGTGGGGGGATCAGTTTGACCTGCAGCACTGCAATTCCAGTGTGTCGGGCTGGGGCAAGCGTTTGCCCGTGTGGGCCCTGAGCGCAGGGCGCAGCGCGCAAGGCGTTTACAACCTGGTAGGCAACGTGTGCGAGTGGGTCTCCCCTTTCCGCGTCTGCGGCGGCAGTTGGCAGGACGACTCTGAAGCCTTGTCCAAATCCGCATTTCAGCAATCGGTAAGGCAGACGAAGGATTTCGAATTCCGACGGAATGACGTTGGGTTCAGATATGTTGCCAATCCCGTGCAGGAGCAGAGCCTATGACAGCGCAAACCGGACGCCCCACAACGCAGTCGACAACCGAATCCGCGCTGGACTGGCCCTCGTTGATTCCGCCATCGTTCAAGCGAAACGTCGGCCGCCGAAGCTTGCGGCTCTTCATAGCTTCCCTGGCGCTGAGCGCAATTCTGAGCTTTGCGCTTTGGCTGTTCAAGGATGCTGTGTTCGCCCTGGCCGGTGGCGCGCCTGCGTCGGACCGGAGCCCGATCACCATTCCCACCGATCCAAGCACGGCGGCGTTCTGGGCTCACAAGCTGCTTTACGAAGGCATTGTCACCTATTCCATCATTGCGGCCATCCTGACATCGGTCTTCTATTCCATCGGGCTGGTGCTGCTGAAACTGATTCCGAGCTTCTACCACTTGGAGAAGGATCTGAACCGATTCCAGCAACGGATCGAGGCCGCCACGCCCAATGAGATCCACTCCTTGTTGTCCTTGGTCCGGCAGGACCCAGACGCCGTTCAACCCGACGGGCGTCTCATGGCCCGGCTCAGCATGCTGGAACGCGCCTACGTTCTATTGCGAACCCGAAGGCATGTTAAAGAAGCCAACGAGCATCTCAGCGCGGTGGACCAGGCCTGCGCAGCCTACGTGCTTCAGCCGCTGGTTTATCTCGAATGGATCCTGCCCATCCTCGGTTTCATCGGCACGGTCTGGGGCGTGACCGCGGCGGTCGACGGGCTGCGAGAAGGGATTGATGTCCTTTTCCGGCACCAGGAGCTGACTCAGGATGTGCTCAGCCAATTCCAACGCGGTTTTGCGGGCCTGGTATTGGCTTTTGACACGACGCTCTTCGGGTTGCTGGGCTTGGGTTTTACGGGCACGATCCACTTCTTCCTGCGCAAGAGCGCCAGCTATGTGCTGCTCAGCATCGACAAGTGGTGCAACGAAGCCATCAACCTCCTTCAGGAGCGGCCCGATCCGCTCGAAACGCTGGAGCGGCTCCTTCGCGTGGGTCTGTTCGAAACCGACGACGATGAGGAGGTGGTGTCCGGCGAGGACGGAAAACCCGTCCTGCGCGTCCGGGCCTGGCTCGAAGCGTTGGAGAAGCTGGTCAAGGCAGGGTTCTTCGAGACCAATCACGAGGGCGAGTTATCCGCGGCTGAGGACGGCAAGCCCATTCCGCGTGCCAAAGCGTGGTTCGATACCCTGACGAAGCTGATCCAGACTGGATTCTTCGTCACGGATCGTCAGGGACAGCCGCTTGTGGGCGAGGACGGCCATCCGATCCTTCGCTGGCAGGAGTGGATGAACCTGACCCTTGGGGAGTTGTTCGTCACCGATGCCAGCGGCAACCTTCGGCTTTCCCCCAGTGGCCAGCCCGTGAGCAAGTGGGCTTCGTGGCGCCCCCAAGTCCTCCGCATCCTGCTCCAGGAATTTTACGAGGTCACTGACAAGCAGGCCGAAGCGATTGCTCAGGGCGAGCTGGCCGGCACGGGGGAGTTAGTGCCCCTGCGCAGCCGGCACGAGCGGCGCCACCACGACCTGCTCGTGCGCCTGGCGTTCATGGCCTATCTTCTGGAACGGGGCAACGAGCTCGAGGGCCAGACCAACGAACTCCTGAAAACGGCAGACCGCAGCGGTCCCAAACCGCCGGTGCCGCCGCCGGCCTTGCTGGTCCTCGAGCCATGCGGCCTGCCCGTGGACGCCCTTGCCACGACCAGCGTGCGCTTCGCTGTCGCGCGCCAAGCGGCGCCTTCCGACCAAGGCATCTTCTCCATTTGGACCGGAACCTTCTTGCCCCAGATGGGAGGGCGTTACCGCCAGCCGGTGCCCCAGGATCAAGTGTCGACCCCCGAACGGACGACCGGCCTGTGCGGCCTCGGGGATCGCCTCGCTTATCTCTGCGAAAAGTCAGGGGAAATCGCTGTTCGCGGATGGGCTGTGGACGAGTTTCCCGAACAATGCTCGCTCCAAGGGGGGTTCCTGCCAGTCCAAGGTGCGCTCGGTATCATCCCCTATCAAAAGTTGCAGCAACTGATCGTCGGTGTTCAAGGCGCCACCGAGGCCCGGCTGTTGGCTTGGTCGGCCGACGGGCTCGGCCCTCCACCTGCTCCGGTCGCCTGCCTTCGGGATACGCTGACCGTCTTTGCGGCCCGCCCTGGTTACGCTGTGGCCTGTGTGGCGGGAGGAGACAAAGGCTATCGGCTTCACCTCCTGCGAGATTCGGCTCCTGTCGAATTCGCCATCAACCTCGATGTGGCCGCCATGGCGTTCGCCCCCAACGGAGCGCTCTGGTTCATTGAAGAGAATGGGACGGTCGGCACGTTCAGCCTCAACACCAGCGAGCCCGAGCTGCGGTTCAAGCTGCCACAGAAAGCCAGCCTCCTGGCCGTCCTCGCCCAAGGCCAGATCGTGGCGGCACGCCGGAATGAGCCGGAACTGCTGCTGCTGGATCCGGCCGAACCCAGCCAGATTCGCGCGGTGCCATGCGCCGCGCCGATCACCGCCCTAGCCACGTCGCCCGAAGGCGAGAATCTCCTGCTCGGCCACCAGGATGGCAGCGTCTATTACATCGATACTCGCAACAGAGTATGAATCCCCATAGGAAAGGCGCCCCATGAGCGTGCTCGGATTCGGTTGGACTCCCTACGGTGTCTGGCTGAGCGTCCGGCCCGATCCAGCCCGGCCCCCGTGCCGGCTCGATGGACTATGCCGGTGCGATCTGCCGCAGACGATCGACGTTCCGGTGGAAGTCATTGCCTCCGGCCGCTTGGCAGGCCACCAACTTCTTCAGCGGTGGTTCGCGCCCGCTCCGAGTCGGGCCCGGGCGAAGCCGGCTTGGCTGACGGCAGCTCTGGCCCGTTATTTCCAGGACGTGTTCCATGCAGTGCGCAACGATCCCGACCTGCAAGTGTTGCTCCTGGGCGAACTCGATCAGTTCGTCATTGTGGTTCCTCCCCATGCCCGTCCGTCCGACATTCAGGCTCTGCGGACGGTTCTTCCAACCTCGCCCTTGACGGTCACGGTGGTTGCGCATCACACGGCGGCCATGGCCGGGCTGATGGAGGCGTTTGTGCCCCAGCAGCCATTCCTGGCCTGCGACTGGGAGGACGATTTGGTCGTGCGGCCGATCCTGGCTCACGACACCCTCTGCCACATTGGCCAGACCGGAAACAGTCTGCGCCTGCGAGACGCGGGTCGAACTGCACTGGAGCGGTGCTTGCTTCGAGCGGTGCTGTCGAAAGGGCCCGTGTCCACGATCCAAAACCGCGGTGGCGCCCCCCAAGCGGACCTCTCGGCTGGAGTGGCAGCGCCGGTCGCCGCGTTCGTTGAACGCGCGCTGGCTGGCGGCGATCTCCGATTTTCCGCCACGATTCATTCCACGGCTCAACCGGGTGATCCAGCCCCCGCCGTGCGGGTCTTGCCACCCTGCAAACCAGCATCCAAAAACAGCGCGGCTGAGCCCGGAACGCAGCCGGCTATGCCCGCCGACACCGCTTCCCACGCCGCGTCTCCCTGGAAAGTCACTCTCTCCGAGGACGAGGTGACAAAGTGCTGGGCCCCATTGTTCGAGCGAGCCGGCAATTTCCTCCGCGCCACGCTCCGTGAAGCCCGCCGCGCAGGGCTTGATACAGCGACGCTTTCCGGGTGCATGTTTGACGCGCCGCGACTTTCGGGGGCCTTGCCCACCGTCCTGGAAGAAGAGGGATTCCATACGCCTCCGGGCTCTCCGAGCGACGCAGTGGTCCGGGGATTGCACTTTTGTGTGCGGGCTCGGCCAATGCTCCCTTACGACTGCGGCGTGCTCCTCAAAAGCCGCGGCGCCCCGGTGGGAATCGGGACGCTTCTGTTAGTCCGGCCGGCGTCGATTGGCGAGGAGCGCCAATCGGACATCCTCTCCCTGCCCGTGCCGGCGGACGCCGCGTTGGAAGTGGCCTTCTATCTGCGCCGCCTCAACGCCAACGCCACCCGCGTCATTTGTGAGGTGATGAAAAGCCACAGCTTCGCCCCGGCGCTCAATGCGGCCCGCGAAGCCCGGCTCCGGGTGGCTATGCGAGTGGACCAAGAGGCCGGGTCCCAACCGGCCGTCAGCGTCGACATCCTGGACCTCAACGCCAACCAGCACATCCGGTTCGAGCGGTTACCTTTGACGGGCACCGTGCCTCTGCGAACGCTGCCTCTCCGCGAGGCCCGGCAGCTCAAGGCGGCTCCGTGGGCGGAGAAGATCCACCGGTTGAGAGCCTCGATACCCCCCGACAAGCTTCCCCGTACGGTGGACGCATGGCGGCGTTTGCTCGAATCCGGCCCCCAGGTGTCGCGTCAGACATACGCCAAGGAGTTGTGCGGCGCCGCCGCGAACCTGTTCGAAGCGCTGGCGTTCTGCTACGATAAACAGTGTGAGGACTTCGCCAAGGGCGTTCGGACCCAGCTGATGATCGAGTTGTTCTGGAAAACTGCCGAGCCAGCCGAGATTCAGGCTGAGGCCCGCCGGTTGCTCTTCCAGACGATGCAGACAGGCGCGGGCGTCGTGGCCAAGGCGGGGGGCAACCATTGTGCTGCCTGGCAGCATGCGTTCCCGGCCTCCGCCGGTCCTCCGCCCGGCGATACGTGCGCGCGGAGGTTCTTGACGGCCGTGAGTCAGGACCTGGCAGGGCTGGACTTCGAGGCGGCGATTGTCGGCACGGTCGAGCAGGTCCTGCGGATGTATCATTTAGCCACTTGTTCGCCCCTCACATTGAATGTGGCATGGGATGGATCACTCGATTGATGGCTGGCGCCAATGAACACCAACACTCCTTCACCCGCCGCGGGCTCTGCTGCCGACCTGCCGGCTGCCCTCCGGGTATTCCTGCAGACCGGGAACTACCAGCCGTGCCTCGCCGTCCTCGGGGTTCCGGGGGGGCGGAATCCGTTGCTGGCTTTGCAGGGTGCACTGCGAAGCGCCTCCACCCGTTGGGAGCGGGATGCGATCGAAGACATCGCTTTCCGGATATCCGAGGGCCAGAGCAGACAGACAACCCCGGTGCCTGAAACAGAGGAGCTGCTCCGCGAGGTGACAAACTGTTACGGCGAGCATGCCAGCCGGTTTTTGGCCCGGGAGGACATCGAATCGCTGGCCAAGGGCCTCTGGCGGCTCTGTGCGCCGGTCCCGAGCCAGGAGTGTTTGAAAGCGGTCCTGCAAGTCGAGCTCACCCGTGCCGTGAACGGCTTCGTGTCCGTGAAGCCTGCCCACTACGGCGATACACTCACAATCTACAACATCCACTGCCCCGAGTGTGGCGGCCAGTCGGGCGGATCTGGTTATGTCTATTGTCCACACTGTTTATCCAGAGTGCGTGAGAGAGTGCAGGAGAGTCTGGCGTCGCTTTTTCAGGCCCTGCCAGACAGTGGAGCGCCGGACATGGAGCAGCTTTCCCGCCAGTTCCTGAAACAGTTTTTCTCGGATTACGGGTGTGATCAGTGCCACCGGCGTCCGGTCAGGCCCTGCTCCTGTGGGCGGGAGGTGGTGATTCCAGACGATCCGCCTCCGTGCGAGGGCCAGGTCCTCAAGGGCCGGCATCTGGCCAGCGGGCACGATTGGTTCTGCTGTGTCCAACTGCGGGAGGATTGAACGATGGCATCCGAAAACCATCTTGTCCAGGGCTGGGGCAAAGGCGGCATGGTCACGCCCCTGGTGGACGTGGTCTTCAACCTCATGATCACCATGTTCATCTTCCTGATGATCTACATGGCTGTGGTCATTCCTCGGCCCAAGCGGCCCCTCCATTTTGCGGATCGGCGTTTGCCTGGAGGTGCACCGTACCAGGAATATGCCGCACAAATTCGAGTGCTCAACGGCTCTGGCAACTTCACCTTCTACATAGGATTGACCAACTTAGCCGCCAGCCAAGGGACGATCCACGTCAACGAAACCAATGGACTGGTGCGTGGCGTCTTTCTCGAGACGGTCCCGCCGCGAACCCGCCCTCAAGTCGTCAGCTTAGGAGCCACCATCGTCGACAACCGCATGCCCGTGACCGTTCCGCGGCAATGGGCTACCTCGTGGACCAACGGCCGAACCAACCTGAACCTCTTCTTCCACGAGGAAGTCCCACCCGAAACACGAGAACGACTCACCGCCGACTCCAGAGAACGAACCTCCACCGAATTCACCAATACCGTCCTGTGCCACTATGCCATTCGCGGGAAACTGGACATTCAGATCCAGCCCGCCCGGGCTCCGTTCGATCCGAGCCAGAATCCGCTTCGCCTCACCGGGCCGGGCGCAGCCAAGGGAATCGTGGGCGTTCCCCTGGAAATTCCGCTGGGGCCTCTGGGCGGGCTAGAGCCGTATGAATTCCGTGCGCAGGGACTGCCGCCTTGGCTCACCGTGGACGCGCGTCGTGCTGTCCTCACCGGCACGCCCGCCCAGACCGGCCGGGTCCAGATCGCTCTCTCCGCCAAGGATGCCCAGACGCCCGTCAACGACTGGGCCGCCGCATCTCGGCTTGCAGCAAGCCCCGGGCACCCGCTCGTCTCCAGCATTCTTACTCTCGAGATCGAGGAGTTCAGGCCGCTGGGAATGAGCTGCGCTCTCCCCAGGTTCGGACGAATCGGCCAACCGTTCGGCGGCGCCGTCCTTGCCCGCGGCGGCGTCGGGCGGCGAGCCTTTATCGCGCAAGAGCTGCCTCCCGGTTTGCGGCTCGACCCGGACTCGGGCGAGATCAGCGGCACCCCCACCTCGACCACCACCAATGCCTTGTTGATCCGGGTGGTCGATGAAAGAACCAACTCCACCTCGATCCGCATGGGCAAACCCCACTGGCATGGGATCATTGAAGCGGCGCCCAAACCGGCCATCATCCGCCCCCCTTGAGAGAGGACAGCATGAGAACTCCGCCGAGTGTCCGCAACGCATCGTTCCCGCCGGCCGAATTGCCTTCGCCCGCCCCGTGGGCTTGGCCCGTCCTCGTGCCGCTGATGCTGGCCGCCGGCTCGGCGGTTTGGTCCACCGCCGCCGCGCCCCATCGGTTGCCCGATGGCCGTATGGGTGAACCTTACGAATACGGTGTTGCCTTCGAGGGATTCACCGAGCCGATCCGTTTCCGCTGGTCCGCACCCTTGCCCGCAGGGCTGAAGACCGAGAAATCTTTGCTCTTCGGCACGCCCCAGGTGTGGACACGCTCGCCCGTGCCGATTGCCCTCGAACTGACCGACGCCCTCGGCGAATCGGCGCGCCGGGATTTCACCCTTCTCATCCGTCCCCCGCTGCAACGGCTTCGGATCGTGACCAACAATCCGCCCGTCTTCGTCCTCGGCGAACCGGTGGACTACGAGTTCACGGCCACCGGTGGGGAAGGCCTCTGCACGTGGGACGTGATCGAGGTCTTGTTGCCAGCGGGATTGCAGGTGGCGCTCGATGAGCCCAAAACCAAATGCCGCATCGCCGGAACCGCCTCTGCCGTTGGCGATATTCGCGTGCGCGTCCTGGTTTCAGATGCAACCCAAACGAATGGCCCAGCTCTCATCCGCGGCTCGGTGGGACCCGCGATTGCGCCCCCTTTGGGAATCCTTTCCGCCACACTGCCACCGGCATTCTATCGGATGCCCTATTCCCAGACCCTGATCGCAACCGGCGGTGTGCCGCCTTACCAGTGGAGCGCCCAGACGTCCTCGGCAACGTTCTCGAACTGGCTGGCTTTTGGCCCGGCTTCTGGGATGATCATGGGCACGCCCCTGCGCATCGAGACCGTGCGCATGAATGTTGCGGTGACGGATTCTCTTGGCTCGAAGGCCACGCGCCAGGGAATCGAGCTGCGCGTCGAACCGCCGGTGGGCCACAGTGCCTTCGCGCTTCAACCCAGCGAGCTTCCCATCGCCTTGGTGGGCCAGCCCTACGCGGCCGGACTTGCTCCCGTCAACCACCGCGGTTATGTCGCATGGCAGGTCGCCGATCCACCGCCCTGGCTTAAGATCAAGACAGACGCCGATCGCCTGCGCCTCACCGGCCAGCCGGATCGACCTGGCTCATGGAGTCTCTCCATCCAAGCGCAAGACATGGATCTGCCTGCGTCCGCGGGAACACTGAAGGCGCACGTCTTTGGTTCGATACCTGCCCAGCGGTTTTCCATCCAGGCCATCGAGCAGAAGCCCAAACCACAGCCGTTGCGTATGCTCTCCGAAACGTTGCCTGTTGCGATTCATGGCGTACCCTACCGTGTGCATCTGGCCGCCACGGGCGGAGAAGGCCCCATCACCTTCCATGGCGACACTCGCAACGCTTCGTGGCTGACTTTATCGCCCTCCGGCCAGTTGTCCGGCACGCCTTTGCAGGTGGGCGAGGGTGAGATTCTGGTTCAGGTCAAAGACTCCCGCGGTGCGGAGTCCCCCATGCGGAAATGGACGATCAACGTGGTGGCTGCGGCCAAAGACCCGTTTCGCATTCTCGATTTTGCTCCGCCGGTTGCGCTCGTCGGACACGCGTTTTCCTTCCAGATCCCCACTGTCGGAGGTCTGCTTCCTTACGATGTGAAGATCGCCGGCGATTTGCCGCCCGGACTACAATTGGACGCTCGCGCGCCCAGGATTTTCGGCACACCGGCTCGAGCCGGCCGTTTCCCGATCAACATAACAGCCCGGGACTCCACCCCGAACGCCTCATTGCACCAGCGTGATCTCCTGCTCGAGGTATTGTCGGAACAGTCAATCATCTACCCGGATTGGCCCTGGATTGTTCTGGGTCTGGGTGGGATTGTGCTGGGAACTGTGGGATTCACCATTGCCCTGCGGTCAAAGCGCAAGTCGCAGGCCTGACCCGGCGTCGTGGTCGCAGGATGCTCTGTCGAGCATCTGCCGGCTTGGGCAGGATGACACAAAATGCGTTTTCCCGAAAGAAAAGCTCTCGGAAGAGCGTTATTCCAGTATCGGGATGAACCGAGATGATCTCCGCAGTTTGAGCGAGGCAGGCGGGTGTGCAAGCTGCTGGCCCCTCCGTGTGCGGTGGTTGGCGCAGCTTGCAGTGGAGCGTCTCGGCCGGAGCGCCTGCCATCGCCGTAAATGCAAATGGCTCGAAAGCCGAACAACAATACATACTCATGCCAAACCAACGAGAATTCATGGCTGCAGCCGCTCGGAGCGCCGCTGCGCCGCATTTTAGCAATCATCGCTCGGCTGCCACAGATTGCCCCCGCTACCGACAACGCGATCCAGTGGGTCTGCCGATGGGCGGCTTGGCGGCCAAGCTGGCGCGCGGAAGCCTTTTGCTGGCCGCCACGCTATCTGCAGCGGTGGTGTTCGCTGATACTCAACAGTGGTGGTTGCCCGCTGAGCAGGATATCTACGATCTCCGGGCGAACCTGATCGGCGGCCAGACGGTGATCTCGGTGGCAGCCGGCAGCCATGTGTATCTGAACGGTCTGGAAGACGGCCAATGGCTGCCGCTGGCGAAGATCGCCCCCCCCATTCCCGCTGATCTGTTCATGCCGGAGGGATCCGACCGATTCGTGGCGTGGAACCATACCAATGGGATATCGACGGACAACACCCTCCGGTTCTTTTCGCTCGCAAAGGAAGGAACCAACTTTGTCTGGCGCCAGGATGCAACCGCGCCATTGCCCAGATCGGATTACTGGTGGCTGCTGGCATCCAAGGCCCATGTCGCTGTGCTAAGTAGTGGGAGCCCTGCAACTTGCTGGCTTGTGAAAGAGGATCAGGAAGCATGTGCCCTCGATACGGATGGCCGGCCGCTGGACAAAGTGCGCTTCCATGAAGCTGGGTTCACCGCGGTTTGGCGAAGCAGTCCTTCCGGCCCCGTTACCTTCAACGCCGCCACGTGGACGATGGATGGCACGAAGTCGAACACGATGCAGCGTGAATCTCAAGAAGCAGAAGACGCTGTGTTCTTAGGCGACCATTCGGTCTTCATCTGGATGAAGCAAACGGCGTCGATCGAGCAGTTCGCCGTGCCGGGATTCGAGAAGGTCGGTGTTGTCAGCGTGCCCGGTTGCACCGCGGTATCCCAGGTGCTCGAGACCTCTGACAAAGCCGATGGTTTAGTCGTCGTCGGATACCGGCAAGAGAACCGGACTCTCTGGCGGCTGGGCCAAGATGGCGCGGAGCGGTACTGCGTGCCGTTATCGTCTGGCCTCGACCTGGTTGCGGACTCCCGGCTTCAGACTGCCATCAGCCCTTGTATGGCATCGGGCCATTACGATGATTCGGCCCGGCTCATCGACTTGGCAAACGGCGCGACCTTGGTCTATCGCCTGTTTTCAGATGGCGGTCCCGCAACGCAACAGATCATGGTCGATGGGGGCCCAGCCGGCGCGTTCGCTGTCAAGGGCTGCTTCTGGCGTGATGGATTGGAGATCGTCCGCGTCAGCCCGGATGGGCCTGCCCCCCAGATGCCTTATGAGCTGTCGGTTTACCCTCTTCAACATGTGGCAATTTTTGCGGCGGCTGAGATCGGAAAACCGATGACGTTGCCCATAACGATCACAAACAGCCTGATCGAATATCGAAGAGCTGAAGTCCTCATCAGCCACGTGGGCGATGGAGCGTGCTTCGCTGTCCCGAACCAGGTTGTCACTGTTCCTGCAGAAGGCGCATCACTTGCGGAGATCACGTTCACTGCCCCCGTCGAGGGGCAGTACTGGGCGGAAGCTCATATCCTCAACCAATCGGGGCACTTCGTGCCCATTCTGCTGCTCGCTCACACGCGCAACGCGGCCGAGTTGAAGCCAGCATCGCTCACGATCCGCGCCGCGTCGCCCGGCCTTGTCGAGTTGGAGTGGCTGGAACCGTTCAGCGCTTTTCCCTTCATGTTGGAGTATGCCAACACCATCGGCGAAGCATGGCGCTCCGCAAATCATCCCATCTCCTTAGCGGGTACAACGCGGCGCAAAGCCGCCGTGGACACCGACGACGCGGCGATGTTCTTCCGACTGCGCTCTGGGCCGTAGGTTTTCGGCTGGACGAATCCGAACGGCAGGTGTGTTTCCATAGCCGTTGGCGCTGAGGGTCGATTTTGAAAGAAGGCCGGGCTGGGCCGCGGGCCATTGCCGGCATCGCGGCCTGCTTGCATAGGCGGGCGCGAGTATGTACGGTGCATTGATCGTCACGGCTATGAAACGCACTGCTTTGTTGATTGGCCTCAACCATTATGCGGACCAGGGGATCAGCCGCCTGGAATGCGCCGAGCGCGACGTGCTCGAACTGGACTTCTACCTGAACCGGCAGTGTGAGTTCAAAACCCGCAAACTGCTCAACGAGCAAGCCACCAAGCCGGCCATTACGAAGGCCATTCGCGACATGTGCGCCGGGTTGAGCGCCGAAGATCTGCTGCTGATCTACTTCGGCGGTCATGGGCACGAGGACCCGGCGACTGGCCAGCAGGTGCTGCTGCCGTATGAGGTCGATCTCCGGGACATCGAGGACAACTTGCAGCCGGCGCTGGTGCCGGTGCGGGGTTTGGAGTCGGCGACGGCGCGGTGCGGCGCGACCCGAGTTTTCTTGCTGGATGCGTGCCGGACCGGGCTGCGAGCGGGAGCCAAAGATAGCCATGCGCGATTTGCGGAGGCGGCGGGCCGGGACATTGAGGCGATGGCGCAGGACGCGCGTTCCAACCCGCCGCTGGTGACGGTCTGCGCGTGCAGTCCTGGGCAGCGGGCATACGAGCTGCCGGAGGTGGGGCGGGGAGCGTTCAGCCTGGCTTTGCAAGAAGTCTGGGCCCAATACGCCTCCGGCGATATGGAATTTGCATTGCCGGGCCAGGCAGTGGATTTGCTCAGCAAGCGGATGACGGCGCTGTTGAAGGAGCACAGACGGACGGGCCGGCAGGATCCGTTCATCACGGCCAATCGCGGGACGGTGGTGCTGTCCGCAAGACGCGCGGTTGGTCGGCGGGACATGGCGACGGTGGTATGCCCCGTGGATGGCCTGCGCAACGAGCCGTCGATCACGTTCTGTTGCCGGGTGTGCAAGCGGGATTACCTGTGCCGATCCCACTATGAGGAGAAGCGGCGCTGTTGCCAGGAGTGCGCGGTGGCGTTGGAGGCGGAGGAGAGAGAGGCAACCGGGCCTGTTTCAGTGGCGGAATTACCGGCCGTGATGGAAAAGGCCTTAGGCAGCGCCAAGCCCGAGGTCCAAGCCTTGGCTCGCCAAGTGGTTGCCCAGATCCAGGCCCATGAGCAGGCCGAGGCTGAACGACGGGCAAAGGCTGCGGAAGAAGCCAAGGCTCAAGCCGAACGCCAACGGCGGGAAGAGGCAGCGCGAAGAAATCTTCCCAAGGCGGCTAAGGAACAGCCATGGGAGAACAGCCTGGGGATGATGTTCGTGCCGGTGCCGGGGACGGAAGTGTTGTTCTCGATTTGGGAAACACGGGTAAAGGATTACGCGGCCTATGCGCAGGCAAGCACGGGCGTAGATGCGTTGTGGCGCAAACCTGTCTTTGAAGGCGTACCCGTGACGCCCAGCGAAGATTGTCCAGTGGTCAATGTGAGCTGGGAAGATGCGAAGGCGTTTAGCCGGTGGCTGACGGAGAAAGAGCGGGCAGAAGGGCGGCTGAGGCCGGACCAGGAGTATCGGTTGCCCACGGACGCCGAATGGAGCGCAGCGGTGGGGCTAAAGGAGCCGGCAGACGGGACGCCGAAAGAGAAGGACATGAAGATAACTAACGTCTATCCTTGGGGTACGGGGTGGCCGCCGCCGAAGGGGGCTGGGAACTATGCCAAGAGCAATTACGGAAGTTACGACGACGGGTATGCAACGACGTCGCCGGTGGGGAGTTTTCCTGCGAATCAGTATGGGCTTTACGATCTAGGGGGCAACGTGTGGGAATGGTGCGAAGACTGGTATGACTCGGCCGAATCGAAGTATCGCGCGCTGCGGGGGGGGTCGTGGCGCCTCCTCGAAAGCGTCTACCTTCTGTCCTCGTACCGCGCCCACATCCCCCCTCAGGATCGTTACGAGTACGTTGGATTTCGATGTGTGTTGGGGATTTCTCGTCGGTAGGTGGTCTGTCGAAGGGGGCGATGCCGCATGGGATGAGTTTGGAAAGCTTTTTCCCTCGGGCGGCGTCTTTTCTCTTGTGGGGTGCAGCCGCGCTCTATCCAAGCGGAGATCGACATAATGACCGCCAGCCGCAACGTGAACTGGAGCTGGGACAAGATTCTCGGCGCAATGGCTGTCTGCGCTGTCCTTGGCGCCCTCGCCATCGGCCGTGCCAAGTGGTGGCGCCAATCCCGCCGCCCCTCGGGGGCACAGCCCACGGTGGATCTTGCCCTCATCGAGGAAACAGGAGTTGCCACCGAAGCAGGCGGCAGGTAATTTGAAAACTGCGTTGGCAGCCAGCGAAAGAAAGCCCTTCGACTGCACCGTCTTCAGGTTGAAGGTGCACGACCGGATCCGCGCCGTGAAGATCTTCAAGCGCCAAACGTCGGTGGAAGTTCTGGCACACCTGAGCCTGGACAGCGAGCATTTGCATGTGGCGTGGCGTTTTCCGGATTCGCCCGCCGCTCCGGTCACCGTGGCGGTGGATCGGCGTCGAGCGCTTAGCTGGACTGAGCGGCTGAGCGAGCTGGGCCTGCGCGGCCGGGGTAATTCGGGAGCCGGGGTCAATGACCGGCGTGATTTAAGGGCAAGTCCAATGCCGGGCGATCCGGACGCCGAGTTGCGCAAGTTGGGCGGTGATATCTACGCGGCGATTTTCCCACACGAGGTCGAGGAACGGTGGAATCAGGCGGTTGGCGGGCAGGGTGACAGGGTCGTCCATGTCGTGTTTCAGTGGGATTCGACCCTGTGTGAGAAGGGGCTTGACCCGGCATTGATTCCGTTTGAAGCCATGCTCCGGCCCGGCTCCGGGGCAGGCCGTCTCGAACGGGTGACGGCGGACTTGGTGCTGGCCAGCCATGTGTCCATCGAGCGGCGGATCACCGACTACCGGGGCATGGGTCCGGCTTTTGCGCCCCAACGGCTGGGGCTGAAGGTGCTCGTGTTCACCGCGCCGATCAATCTGGGGGACAAGGCGCGCAAGGAGGAAGAGAAGGAAAGCCAGTGTGTCCGGAGATGTCTGGAAAAGGCGGGACGCGGGAAGGGGATCCGAACCACGGTGGTGAGCAGTGGTGCGGCGGTTCCAGCGACCTGGGAAGCTTTCTGTGAGGGGGTGCGGGGACAGGACGTGGTGCATTTCATCGGTCACGGCCGAATCGAGAATGGGGTCGGCGAGCTTCTGTTCGAGACCCCGGGGGGTGGGGCAAGCTGGATCTCCATGGCGCAGGTGGCCCTGGCGCTGAAGAACGCGGGGGTGAAGCTATTGATATTGAACTGTTGCGAGACAGTCTCTTTTTCGTCGTACGCTTGCATGTTTCCGGCGGTGGTGGGCCATCAATACGCCGTCACCGGGCAGTCAGTCGAGCGATTCGAGGGTGCGCTATTCCAGAGTCTGCTGGCGAGCGGGAGCATCGAGGAAGCCGTCTGGGCGGGGCGTCAGGCTATATGGAGGTCGGCCAAGGAGACGTCGTGGGAATACCGGACTCCGGTGCTCTACCTGCAGGCCCGCAAGCAACGCGATTCCCGTCTCATCACCCTCAGTGCATTGGCATTCAGCGCCGCGGTGGGCATGGCGGCCCTCTTCGGCTATCAGCAGTGGGGACGACCGGCGGTGATTGAGACCGACATTGTGGTGTCGGTGACGGAGAGGATCGACGGCCGGGCTGTCTCGGCTGGGGCGTCGGGTGCGGCAATCAGCCGGGTATTCGCAGGTGCCGGATACGGGGTTGAGGTAGACGACGAAGCGCGGACGGGCCCCGCGGCCCTTGAGCAGCTCAGCCGGCGCTACCGGTTCAAGCATGCGGTGCTGGGCACGGTGACGGCGACCTCGATCGGGACGGAACTACAGGCTGGCACGATCCAACATAAGTACGTCGGCGAGGCCGATCTCCGTTTAACGGATTCGGCTGGCAAATCCGACATAGCCCCGCCCGTGGAAAGGGACGTGCGCTGGACACAATCGCCGGCAGACGCTGCTCGGAAATCGATCGAAGCTGTCGCCACACAAGCGGCCACGCATCTTGTGGCCAAGCTTCCAAGCATGAAAAGACCGTCTTCGGGACCATCTGAGAGAGATCAGAAGAAGTGATGTTATGAATCAAAAAGTTCATTGGCGGTGGGTATTGCTGGGCGGTGTGATGATTGGGCTGGGATGGGCAGGCACGGTTCGAGCCGCGCTCGAGATTGACCCGGCGATGGAGAGTCTATCGGCCCAGCTTGCCGACCAGATTGCCGGGAGCCAGTTGCGGAAGGTGGGTGTGCTGGAGTTTCTGAACAACTCGCCCACGGGGGAGAAGTTGAGCGGGGACACGGGCAGTGCGGGCCGGTATGCCGCGGAGAAGATCGAGGAGGGTCTGGTGAATTGCGCCCGGGGGCGGTTTGCGGTGGTGGAGCGGCGTCAGCTCGACGCGGTTGTGAAGGAGGTCAAGCTGCAGGTCAGCGACTTGGTGAAGACCGAACCGCTGAAGAAGGTGTGGGGGCAGATTGAAGGACTGGACGGGGTGGTGCTGGGGACGCTGACGCGGATGGGCAAGGAAGTGAAGGTGACGGTCAAGGTCATCGAGCCGCGGACGGCGATCAACCGGGTGATGGAGTCCACGTCGGTGGCGATCACTCCGGACCTGGGCGCGTTGTTCGGCGAGAGCGTCTTTGTGCCGCCGCGCCTGGAGGGAGAGCCGCCGACGCCTGCCGAAGTGGTGGCGGCGTTCAGCCCGCCGCTCGGAACGAAGGCGCCACGGGTGCACCCGCTGGCGGATCCGCTGTCCACCATGCCTTACTCGGTGCGGATTTGGGTGGATGGCCGAGCGGTGGAACCTATTTTCAAAGGCCGTGAAATGGTCGTGGGGGTCGCTCCGGGAACCCAGTACGCGATCGAATTGGGCAACCACTCAGACAAGACCGTTGCAGTGAGTCTGCTGATTGATGGTCTGAACTCGATCGGACAGGAACGCGTGCTGCCTTCGGAAGGGCGGAAATGGGTCTTGGCTGCCGGGAAGAGAGCGGTCATTCGCGGATGGCAGATCGACAACCGGATGGCCCGAGAGTTTGTCTTCGTCGGTGCACAGGATTCGCTTGCGTACCGCAAAGGATTCTATGAGGACATCGGGTTGATCACCGCCTGTTTCTATCCTGAGAAGGCCCAAGGAGGGCCGTCGGTTCGTGGCGTGGTCGGGACGGGGGAAGGCGCCGAGATTAAAAGCCACGTCCGTGAGGTTAACCTGATCCACGAACCGGCCCCTGCCGCCATTATCAACATCCGTTACGATCTTCCGCAGGGGATTGGAAGCCAACGCGAGTGAACAAACCATAGGACTGATGTCAGGAAGAGACGAAAGCTGTGAATTGCGTGATGAGTGCCAGGCCTGTGGATACCAGGATGAGGTCTTGGCATCCAGATCCTTTCTTGTCGCTCCCGAAACAACCGAAATGCGCACATCATATCCTATTGCACGCCAATTCCGCTTGCCACAAAGGGTGCCCAGTAGAATGGATTGGGCTCTCGCCCCGCGGTCCTCTCCTGAACTACCATCTCCCGTTGCGCCTCCAGCAGCGCTCGCCACACCGCTTGGCCCCCCAACCGCCGCTTGTAGAACCCAGTCATCAACCGCCGCGCCGCCTCGTCATCCACCTTCCACAGCGCCAGCACCAGGTTCTCCGCCCCCGCCCGCACAAACGCACGCCGCAACCCCAACACCCCCTCTCCTGCCTTCGCCTCCCCCAAACCGCTCTCGCAGGCCGAGAGCACCACCAGCTCCGTCCCCCCCAGTTCCAAGCCCGCCACCTCCTCCGCCGTCAAAAGACCGTCCTCACCTCCCGCCGCCGGTGCCAGCCCCTCCAGCGTCCGGTTCGCCCCCGCCAGCGCCAGTCCCGACCGGTGCATTGGATTCTCCAAACGCGACGTTTTCGATTCGTCGCCTTCCCGATCCCAGCCGGTGTCCGGCAGGAAGAACCCGTGCGTGGCAAAGTGCAGGACCCTCGGTCCCTCCGTCCCCTTCACCCGCGCCTCGCTCGCCGCTTCATCCACATACACGGCCACCTGGGCGCCATGCCCGCCAAACAACTCCCGTATCGCCCCTGCCTCCACCTTCGTCTGCGGCAGCGGACCGAACCGATGCCCCCCAAAGCTGCGCACGTCCGCCAGTTCACTGCGAAAAGCCGCCGACCGCGTAATCGGCAACGCCTCCTGCAATGTGGGCTGCCCCCCATAGTCCGGTGCCGCGAACACCACCGCTCCTCCCTCCTTGTCCGTCCCTGCCCGCGGCAACGGCTGCCGCAACAGATCGCGCCCGCTGGACACATACGACAGATCGTAGTCCTCCAGCACAAAGCGACCCGACTTGTCGCATAGCCCGGCAAAAGAAACGAAATTCAATTCCCCATCCGGGCTGATGTAGATTCTTTTCGCCTTGCGCAGCCTGACCTTGACCGGCGACCAGACCGCGTGCTCCAATGCCATTGCCGATTTCCTGATCAAAGGGACAACAGAAGTGTGTTGGCTGACCAGCCTCTCCAGCATATCCCGGTGCCATTCAATCAAACCTTCGATGCCCGTCGCGTCTCCCAGATCGATTGCGACCGGATTCGCCTCATCCTTTTCGAGCACAATGGCCGCGTATTTGAATCTCCTCGAATCGACCGGGACATTCGAACTTCCAAGCTCGAAGCCAATTCGGAAATACTTGACGTATTCGACGAGCGCAGTTCCAGGTTCCATTGCGTCGAGAATGTTCGTCAAACCAATTTGGGTCGCGGCTTGCCCTGCTCGGAATCTGGCACTCTTGCGGGCCAGATCCTTCTCCAGGAGTTCTGCCTCCCGGGTCAAACGCTCCACCTCGGACTGGGAACTTTCCAGTTTGTCAACATTTGGCTTGGACATTACGATCTGAGCGATCCGGGACTTCAGCGATCTGAGTTGGCGGAGAATGTCTCTGCAATCGGGATCCGCCGATTGCTGAACGGCATGAACGTCCTCGATCATTGAATCTAATACAATACCCTTGCGCCTGAGCAAATAGTTTAATGCCGTCTCTGCGCCTGCCGAGCCAAGTGTGTCCAGGCAAAACGATAGAAACTCATCCTGATGCACTTCTGTCGACTCGCGGAACGCGACTCGTTCCGATTCGGAAGAAAACGAGAATATCTCCCGCGTCAGCATATCTTCCATCTGGTTGGCGCGACAATACAACTCCAACGCCTCCCGAGCATTGCCTTGGACCATTTTGCAGAGGGCCAGGTCCCAAATCAATGAAACAAGCTCTGGATGGCCAGGCGGCAGCCATTTTTCGCGCACAGCCAGGGCTTGTCGCATCATCTGTTCCGCGAGCGTCGTGTTCCCATCAGCTTTCATGATCAGGCAGGCCATGCCATGTTGAGCGGGAACCGTGACCAGATGATTCGGTCCAAATCCTGCTTCGCCGAGCTCGATCGCCTCACTAAAGATCTCTCTCGCCTCATCGTACTTGCCACCTTGCGCAAACACCGCGCCGAGGGAACTCAGCGCGTCGATAATTTCCGCGCGGGCCGGCGGATTTATGCTTCCGATGAAGTTCGACCATGCTTTTGATTGAGCCTTAGAGATCGCTAGCGCCCGCCGACAATATGCCTCCGCGCCAAACCAATTGTCATTGCGCATCTCGGCGGCAGCAAGACCTGTGAGCGTGGACACCAACCTTAGACTATTTGTCCCCCATTTTTGTTCCTCCAAGAAAAGGGACGCGCCCAGTAAACTTCTCGCGCGCTCATGGTTGCCGGTGTTTGCGGCCAGCCATCCGGATGCTTGAAACATATTACTGAAATCGTCCAATTCTGCCTCCGGTTCCTGACTTATAATGTCCAGTGCTTCCTTCAATAGCGCCTCGCCTTGGCTGTATCGTCCTGTTTCAAGTTGCAGGACGGCCAGCGTTGCGAGAGATCTCGCCAAGGCTAACTGGTTGGTCTGGTGAGGAAGCCTAAGTATATCGAGAGACCTCTGGAGAGTTTGTTCTGCTTCAGTATATTTCTTTTGATATCCTAATTCCACCCCATATTCTTTATACAAATCAGCGAGCTGAACGTCGCTTGCCGGAAGAGCTTTTGATGCAATGTTAACCGCCCGCTTGAAAAGCAGTTCCGCCTCATCATGCTTTCCTGCGAGAGCCCGAGTCCTTGCGGCAAACACGAGGACGGTCCATCCGTCTCTGCCCACATCATCGTCCGTCAAGGTCAAAGGCGCCGCTCTCATCTTTTCGCTGAGCTCGATTCCTTTTTGAAGCACAGTCCACGCCTGGTCTTGCTTTCGTTTTGAAATCACGGCTTGGCTTTGCAGCAGCATTCCATATTCAGCGCCATTGGTTTGTCCTAGTTTCTCGAGAATGTGAAGCCCCTCTCGGCAGGACGCGTCCGCTTGCGTAAGGTCGCCAGCATTGTTTGCAGCAGTCGCCAGCGCGTAGTCGATGGCTGCCGTTTCGACAGTGTTGGATCCGTGTGCCTTGATGACGCACTGTCTCAACTTGCGCAGCGTCCCAAGAGCCTCAGCACGCTTCTGCTGCGCAGCGTAAGCCAAAGATAACAGATGCAGCATTTGCATCTCCAGTTTAGGTTCTACGCGACGTTTGTCATTGGGAGCGGCAATCCAGTCTAATATGGCAACCACATCAGCGTGCCTGTTCGCTTCGTTAAGAAGAGTGCAGTATTCAACAAGATGAAAATGCGCCGACTCCGAGTCAGCCCCGTAGAGATTGCTGTACACCGTCAACACCTGCATTGTCAACTCACTCGCCTGCTTCCACTTGCGGGCATGTGCATTGACAATCGCGAGAAGTGACAAAGATTCAGCGGTTGCTACATCATTTGTGCCGTGATATTGCTCCGCTAGAACCAGGGCTACCTGACCCGTTGTTTCCGCGCGTTCCCACTCTCCTTTTGTTATCAATTGCTTCGCTGTATCATAATATGATTTCCATAAGCGTCCGTTTGAAATTTGGCTTTCCAGCTGGATCAGAGTTGTTTGAAAGACGTATTTGTCCCTTCCGGTATCAACGGAATCCAGAAGCAAAAGAGCTTCCCGGCAGTGCTTTTCAGCCGCAGGAAAATCTTGAACGTCGCGATAAAAGGACGCAAGCTTAGCCGATGAGACTACATGGACAATGCTTGTGCGCCCAAAACATTGAATCGCGTACTCGCAAGCACTACGCAAACCCTTCTCGACTGCCTTAAGGTCGCCAGCGTGCGCGTCGCGTTCCGCCTTATCGATCATGGATTCCCAAACCGTTAATTGCTCCTGAGCCGTCAATAGAGAGTCAGACTTGCCGCCCGTTATTGGCTTCGCTTCAGTTTGATTCGTATGATCATACCGAATAGTTTGCCCAAAACCTTGTCCGACTGGGGGCAACCGCTCGCGCGCAGGTGCCGCCGATGAGGCTAATCCAGAACAGAGATAGGCCAAGCATGCCAAAAAGCTGGAAATGGCGCCGCCGGAAACAATGAAAGCATTTGATCCTTTAAAATAGTGCATGCAGCATCCTTTAACATCAGTGTGTGACTTCTTTTTGCTCGCTGATCGGAATTGGCAAGGCTTCATCCAAGCCGCCCGCCTTGATCATCGCTTCGAGAAGAGACCGGCGGCGATCCAGCATCGCTCTTTGATCAGCGAGAAGCTTTCGCGCGGCTTGAGCAAGTTCTGGATCGGATGAAAATTGTTTTGCATAAGCTTCGTCGGACACCGTGGAAAGCGTGTCGCAACCTTTCTTGTAAGTATGATACGCTTCAACGATCTGGCCTTTTGCTCTGTGGGTATCGCCAATTTGCATATACAGGTTAGCGAGGGGGAAGGGATCAACAAGCGCATTTTCATTCAGCACCAGTAGCAATGTCAAAGCTTTCGAGTATTTGATCAGGGCAGCGTCGTAATCCTTTGCTTTCATAGCCGCCGAGGCCTCTTCACGCACGAGATCATATTCGTGCAACTTAGACATTGCATCTTCGAACTTCTTATCTATCTCATCATTTTCTTTTAAAATGGTTTGCAGTTTCGCATCGAGTTTCGTTATATTGCTTTGATGCGGAGTGGTGTCAGGTCCGCAGCCTGCGAAAAGCAGGCAAAAAAGGAGAATTATAAATCTAGGTTTATTCATAGCATAAAAGTATTTGATTAATAGCCTGGGTCGTCTTTAGTGTATTTATGGAATGAGTGCATAGGGACTGCGATCTGCCCCCCTCATCGAGGCGCGCGGATTAGCTTGATGAGGTGCTTTGGCTGAAGGTGCGGGCGAGGTCTTCGTAGCGGCGGGTGTCCTGGCATGAGAGGGGCGGGGCGATTTTGCAGAGCGCCTCCTCGATCTCGGCCGCCGTGACCTTCGCCGGCCGTCCCTGGACGTTCTTGCGGATGCCGATGTCGGCGAGGTTCTGTTTGAGGGCGAGCAGGTCGCGCATCGAGTGGCCTTCGAGGTCGCGAGCCAGTGTTTCCGCTTGGACATCGTCGCTGTGGCCGTCCGCCAGCTCGGAAAGCAGCCTCCTCAGGTAGGTTAGACGCACATCGAAATCGGGAAGCGGAACGTAAACCATCATGCCGAACCTCGATATGGCCGCCTCGTCCAGATCGAATGGGCGGTTGGTGGCGCCAATGAAGAAGAGCGCGCGGTCGCTCGTGGTCAAGCCGTCCATGCACTGCAGGAACTCGGTGACAACGCCGTCACGGACGGTCGAGCTGCTTCCACGCTTGCCCAGCACGCTGTCGATTTCGTCCATGAAAATCACAGCGCGGTCGTCTTGGGCGACGGAATCGAAGAGGCGGACCACGTTTTTTTGGGATTCGCCCACCCACTTGCTCAGGAGGCTGGAGGCCTTGACCTGGTAGAATGCCGCCTGGATTTTCGTGGCGACATAGCGGGCGAAGAACGTCTTGCCCGTGCCGGGCGGGCCCCAGAGGATCATCCGGTTGCCTCGCCGAGCTCCTTTCCAGCGCGCCACGACTTCGGGGTGCTGTATCTTGTCGACGAACAGTTGCAGCTCGGCCTTGAGCGAATCCATTCCAATGATGTCTTCATCCGAGACCTGGGGAACGGCGCGAACGATCCACGGGCTGTCGGCGAGGCTGGCGCCATTGTCCGAAACGCCTCCTTCGATTTGGACGGATCGGGCTTGGCGCGACTTGGCCTGCTCGATGAAATCCAGGAGACGATCGACCAGCCCGAGGCGCGCGTCGGCCAGCGCGGGCGGGCCTGAGGCGGCGAGGGCGTGCAAGCGCTCGATGGCCAGGGATGCGTACCCGGCCGCCTGTTCCCATGCCTGGTCCCCATAGGCGCGCTCGGCCTGGGTTACGTACTGCTCGCAAGCCCGCATCAGGCGTTCGGTCTCGCTCATGGATCACCTCTTGCCTCCGCCTTGCCGCAAGCGGCGCAGGCGCTGGATCTGGTCGGCCATGCGATCCTCGAGCTCGCTGGTTGTCGCCGAGGCCTTGGCTTCCTTGCCGCCTTTTGCCTGAACCCGCGCCTCGGTCTCCATCACAACCTCGTCCATCAGGGACGCGCATAATCGGTCCACTTCCGCCCGCATCTCCTCCGGCACATCGCCTTCGGCGGCCGGCAGGGATTCCGGGCCGACGTTGACCGTGAGGTTCTCCATGTGCGACGCCAATTGCTGCTCGACGGCGTCCACCTTGATCATGCCGGCCTGGAGCTCCACCATGGTCTTTTCCATGGCGGGCAGCGAAAGGCCCTTGTTGATGCTCTTGACCAAGCCATCCAGGCCATTCATCAAAGAGCCCATGGCCTTGAGCGCCACCCCCCGCAGCTCGATGTCCTTGAGCTTGAGCTCGAACGATTCCCAGCGCTTGCGCTGGTTCTCGTATTGCAGTTGCGCCATCGCGTATTGTCGCGCCTGCGCCGTTTGATCCAGGGCTAGCGCTTTCTTGGCCATCTCGCGGTACTGGTTGCTGGATGCCAGAGTGTGTTTCAGGTATTCGCGGATGGCCATCTTGCCCTGAAGGAGCTTCACCCGCCGCTCTGCATCGACTTCCGCCGCCGACTTGAAGGGTCCCCATGCCATAAGAACAGTTCGGTTCGAGTTGGTGTTGGTGGGTCGCAGCGCCTCGATGTGCCTCGATGTGGCCGAGGCTGCCGCACCCTGTGCTTTTGTTAAATGTGCATGAAAAAACGATCGCGCACAATGGCGCCAGGCGGCAGGAGGCGTTTCATCTCCTCGAGGACGCCCGAAGTGAATTCGCGGCCCGGATCCCAGGGATCCATTTCTGGCCCCGGCGCCCCCACCGCGGGCTGACCTGCCCTCACGAAACCGCGCGCCGTGACTTGGCGCCTCGGGACCGGCTCGCGCTGGCGGATCTGCTGCAAGAGCTCTGCGGAAAGCGGCGTGGGCGCAACCATGACGTAGAGATATTCGTACCCGCCGGACGCGGTGTCGAATTGCCAGTACTGTTGCCGCACGGGGTCCTGCCTGGATTGGCCGCCGGCGGGCAGCATGATCGTCTCCCCCGCGCTGATCTTGTTTTTCTGGAGACGCTCGTAGGGGATGTTCAGGTCGTTTTCGTTGTCATTCGAGTACAGGAACGCCCAGCCGTAGCGGATTTCGCCGCGCTCGCAGCGGCGTTCGAGCGCCAGGACGTAAAAGTAGCTCTCCTTGCTCGCCCGGAGCTGGATCTGCAACAGGCTGCCGCTCTTCACCATCGAGGCGGGGCCGACGCGGTGGACACGGCGGAAATCAGCCTCCCGGCCGTCGAACTCGGAATGGAGCCAGTCGATTTGCACATCCGCTGGGGTCCTGGAGGCGGCCTGTTGCTGTGCCGAGACGAACTCCTTGATCGCCTGGACGGATGCCAGCTTGAGAGTCTCGACGAGGTTCGCGAGCATTTCGGCCTGGGCTTGGCTCTGGCGCTCTCGGCGCTCGATCTCCTGGTCGATCCCTGCCAGTTGGCGCTCCTTGGCCTGACGGTCCAGCCGGGCGCTCTCGCGCTCTTCGAGACGCCGGTCGCGTTCGAGCTCCGCACGCTCCGCCTCCGCCTGGTTGATCCGCTGTTCGGCCTTGAGTTTGAGCGCGCGTTCGGCGTCGCGCAAGGCTTGGTCAGCCTCCATCTCTGCCCTGCGGGCTCTGGCCTCCGCCTCCGCCTTCTCGACTTCGATCTTTTGGCGTTGAGCCGCCAATTCGGCCACCTTCGCCTGATGGATCGCCAAATCCACCTTGGCTCGCTCGATCTGCTCGAGGCCTTCAGTGCGCGCCTGGATGAGCCGGATGCGGCCGCGAAGAAACTCGACGTGATGGCTCTCCTTCAAGAGCTTGATTTCGGCCATCATCTGCGCCACATCGGTCGCGCTTTTGCGTTCGATCGCCAGCAACTCTTCGAGCAAGGCCATCTCGTTCGCGCGCTGCAATTTCGCCCCGAACATCCGGTTGAGCTCCTCCTTGAATTCCGCTTCCGTCTTCGCCGCCGCGATCGACCGGGTGCAATCGGCCACCTGTCTCAGGAAATTGTCTCCCCCGGGTGAGACGACCTGGGCGACGCGGACGCTCCGGCAAGCCACGCCCGGGGACGTCAACATCGTGATGGCCTCCCCGCACCAGCGATCCAGATCGGCCTTGACCGTGGCGCCATCTTTTTCTTTATAGGCGCACGCCCGAAGGATCGTTGGAAGCGAGCCTGCGAGCGCTTGCCCCACCTCGGCCGCGAATCTCTCCTTGAAATGCTCGGGCCCGGGATTCGACGGCAGCTCGATCCGAGCGAACAACGGATGGCTCTGCCTGTTTCTCTCGAACGGGACCACGCGCAGATCTACATCCACCGCGGCCGCGCCTTGAAAACCATCGCTGAACGTCACATCGACAACGCAACGGATTCCCAGGTTGCGTTCGAGAATCACGGCATGGCCGCCAGGATCGATCGCCAGCGCTTCACCCCCGGTGTCTTCGCGGTACACGACACGCTTGAATCTGCCCTGGTCATCGTAGACCACGCCCAGAGTATCCTTTTGCCCGGAAGGCCATGCCACAGAATTCGAACTCCCGAGGATGGAATAGATAAATCCCTTGGAACAGCTTTCCAGTGCGATGAATCCTGTCGTGATGGTGTTGTTACTCATAGAGACACGCATTGCGTCCGGAAGAAGGCCAGCACTTTGAAATGGTAGAGGGCGCTGATTGGAACCAGGACGAGCATGACAAAGCCGCACCAGAAGGCGTCCATCCCCCGCGCCACAAAGAGGAAACTCAAAATGCCGCTGATGCCGGTCAGCCCGGCCAGGACCAGGAAGATGACGAGGTTGCTGCCGTCTTCCAGAATCCTCTTTGGGCTCAGGAAAACAAGCAAGGGCACCAGGGCCGTCACTGCCATCCAGACGAACAAGCGGAAGGTGATGGGGAGCCGGTTTTCGATCTGGGCGACAGGCCCGGAGATCGGAGGGATAAAAAAGGAAAAGCCTCTTCGGATCTCGAAGGCTTTCTCATCGACCATGTTTTTCGTGGCGGCATCCCACACGTAGAGGCGGGCTTGAAGCAAGCTCTCCGATGATGTGTCCACAAACCGAATGAGCTCGCCGCCAATGGCGTATCGCGCCTTGCGGGATTGGGCTGCCCTGCCCAGGTCGCTGACATTGCCATAGGTCCGAATTTTCGAGCCCAGCCGTGTCTGCAGCCTCTCGATGATTCCAGGCTCCAGGAGATCGAACCTGTCGATGCGCCAGATGGTCTGTCGAAGGGGCATGGAAACAACACCGAAGGCATCCCGATCGAGGTTGCCAAAAACCGCACGCCCGCGATCCAAACCCAGACGGTCCAGCCAGCTGCCGGCCTGCTCAGCCAGATCCCCCGCCATCGCCATCTGGCGCGGGGTGTACTCAGGGCGGTCGGGCATCAGCCATTCCACCCCGTTCCAGACGCAATAAAAGGTGGCCAGAACCAGCACCCAAAACCGTGTGCCGTAAAGGATCGAGGCGGCCCAGAATAACGGTTTGATATGCATTGTGTTGTCTCCAGTGAAACGACGATTGCCGGGGCGCGGTTCTTTCGCCATGGACAGCAGGTTTCTGGTCCAAGGTTCTTGTTCGTTAGGGTCTGTGCAAAAATTAATTCCGATTTTGCTGGAGGGGATTGGGCGGGCTGGCAAGGCGCGACGAGCGAGCATACCCGCGCGGTCTGTGAGCGAGGAGCAACAAAGCCAGCGCGCCCAAGGCCCCCAGCCCGCAGGGGCGGGGCGGCGCCGGGCCATCTGCTTCGTTGCTCGGTCGGTCGAGTATCGCAGGGGATACACTCCCTCCCTTGCCTGCCTGCCGGCAGGCAGGCCTGCCTGCGCCGCCGCGGCAGGCAGGCGCCTCGCATCTGGCCCGGCGGCGCTCCCGCCAAAATCAGAAGTAATTTTTGCACAGACCCTTAGCGGGCGTCAGGCAAACAAGAAACCAGCACACTCAACCCCGCGAGCCCAAGGGCGATGCCAACCGTCCACATGACCACACTCATCCAGCCCGCTGTCGAGTTTAGATGGCGCCAAATTGGCGATGCCACTTGCGATAGCGATCGATCCGCTGGAGCGTCATCCCGAGCTCGGCGGCGCCCTCTTTGCTCTCCTTGATCTCCCGGATCACATCGTCAAAGTCGGCGCGCCGCACCGGGCGCACGTCGAGCACGTAGTCGCGGATCGTTCCCTGGTCCACCTTGCGGGGGACATCCTCGTTCACCGAGGCCAGCAGGCGCATCACGACCTTCTTGCAGATCCGCTGGATGTCGCGTCCGACCATGCCGTCGGTCATTTCCGCCAAGCTTTCCAGAGTCAGATCGTTCCCCAGGGCGTATCCTCGGTCCGTCAAGTGAAGCCGGAAGATGGCCGCGCGCGCGGCCGCGTCCGGCAGCTCGACCAGGACTCGCAGATCCATCCGGCTCAAAAACGCAAGGTCCAAATCCCAAGGCAGATTCGTGGCGGCGATGGTGATGATGTTCGGCGTGATCTTCTTCTCGGCCAAACCGTCCATCTCGGCGAGGATCGTGGACATGATCCTCTTCTCCGCTCCCGACTCGAGCCGGTCGCGGCTGGCGACCAAGGACTCGATCTCGTCGATAAAGACCACCGCCAGACCTGAGTCGGCCTGGTCGCGGGCATGGTCGTAGAGGGCCGAGATCAATTTGGATGACTCGCCAAAATACTTGCTGAGCAGGTCCGAGACCTTGACGTTGTAAAACACGGCGCCGAGCGTGTTCGCGGCGGCGGCCGCCAGCAGTGTTTTGCCGGTGCCGGGCGGGCCGTACAGCAGGATGCGAGTGGGGATTTCCAGGCGCCGGAGGCTCTCGGGTTTGCGCGCCAAGAGCAGGCCCATGGCGTATTTCAGGTCGTGCTTCGCTGCCTCCATGCCGCCGATGTCCTCCCAGGTCACCTCCGAGCGGTGAATCAGGGAGGCCACCATGTTCGCGTAGCCGGCATCCTCGGGCGCGGGGGCTTCCATCTGACCACCCTTGGAAGCTTGCGCGGGCTTCTTGGTTGCCGCCCGGGCCCGCTCTTCGCACCGGCTGGCCTTGTGGATCAGCCGCGCCGACTCGAGCAGGTTCGTCTCCGCTTCGGCCAGCCGCCGGAAATTGCTGGCCATGCGCAGCCAGCACTGGGCCGCATCGGGGTACCGCCCTTCCTGCTCAGCCTTGGCGGCATTTTCAAAGTCATCGTGAAGCAGCCGTGTGAGCTGATCGACGTTGTGTTTCTGGCTGGGTTTGAACATGGCAGGCAGGTGGAAAACGCAGGCAGCCGAATCCACGGGAGGCGAGGGCCGCCCGCGGAAGAGCAGCCCCCCCGGCATGATTAGATGTTTTCGAAGTCCTCCTTCGATTGCGCGCTGGGCCCGAGCACCTGGCTGCGGAGCTGCTCGAGCGTCTTCTCGTCGCCCTTCTTGGTGGCCTCGGCCATGGCAATGAAGATGCCGGTATCCAGATCCTCGTCGGCAAAGCCCTCCTCGACCTTGGCGCCCTCGAGGGCCCGGCCCAAGGCGACATCGAGCTTCTTCATGAACTGCTCGAGGGAGACATCAGCCCGGAGCATCATGTCCCTGATCTTCGGATCTTCGAGCAGACTGCCCACTTTGTCGTAGGCCCCTTTCAGCGAGCTGTCCGAATAGCGCTCCAGCTTCCGGCGCGTCACCCGAACGAAGGCGCGCGCCTTGATGGCCGTCCCCATCTCTTGGTCCAGTCCAGTGGTTTCCGTGCGGGCAGCCTTCAGTTCCATGGCCGCTTCCTTCATGCCAGGCAGGTTCCGGCGCAGGGCCGCGTCGGTGCCCTTCTTCAGTATCGCCTCGGCTTCGCGGTCGCTGCGCTTGCGGTCATAGCCCAGCTCGGCGATTCGCCGGTCAAACACATCTTCCTGGCTGCGCAGCCCCAACACGACGTCCTGGAGCTTGCGTTTCTTGAACACTTGAACAAGGGTTTCAAACATAATTTGCCTTTCTGGTTATGGTTAATGGACGAATTTGACGCTGCCAAAACTTTCACGCCTCGAGTTCTGGCTTCTTCTTCTCGACCGGCTGATGTTCTGCCTCCGGCATGGGCGGCAGGGATTGCGATGCCTCGGTTCCTTCCAGGGAGGACGAAGCGGGCCCCAAGATCTGCTCCTTCCGCTGTTGGTCGCCGTAGAGGCCCTCCTTCAGCCCCTGTTTCTCGTCTTCCCACCTTTCCATCAGATCTTTTTGGACGTGGATTTCCCTCTGGAAATCGATCAACTGCTGGCGGCTCAGCAAAGGCTTATGCTGCTGCCTCTGAAGGCCATGGAGCAGCTCGAGCTCTTGCAGATCGCGATCAGCCTGTTCCCAATCCTGGAAAGCCGCGACGGCCTGGTTTTCGGCCCGCTCCAGGTCGCGCATCCATATCTGCTGCTGACCCTGCGAATGCTGGCCGAGCTTCATCGTGGACTGGATGGCGCTCTTGAGCTTGTTGAGGTTGGCTTCCGCTGTGCTGTAATGCTTGGCCGCGACCTCCGCCTGCACGCAAGCTTCCTCGATCTTCTTCGGCAGGTGGCTTACGTGTGGTATTTTGCCGGTGGATTCACCGCGCCCGAACAGGGCGGCGAACAAGGCTTTGATCGATTCCCATAAGCTCATGGTTGGTTCTTGTGGTTGGGCGCTTCCCGCAGCCTATTTCTTTCGTGCCAGGTAAAAATGTCCGCCAGTTCGGCCCGCCTGCCAGCCGTTCAGGGATGGGCTGAGGACCTCGACATGGATCTCGGTGAGCCCCGTGGCGCTGGCAACATCCGCTCCCAGGACCAGGTCCTTGCCCGTCGATGCGAGGTAGTCGCTCACCCGCCGCGCGCACTCGACATCGGATTCGGGCCGGCAGAGCAAATCCAAGGCAGGTGTTTCCGGATTGCCCTCGTAGCTCCAGCGCATCGTGTGAGGGTCGCAGCTCACCAGGACCGTATGCGACAATCCTCCGGGTCTGGGCCCGGAGAAGAAACCCGCAAACGCATAGTGCCAAACCCCTCCGTCTCGTTCGAGTTGTTGGTTGCGCGCGGCGATCACTGTGGAAAACGGGGTGACGATCTTGCCGGAGGCCATCGCGGCAGGATCCATCAGGAAACAGAAGAGGAGGCCGCCGGCCACCTTCTTTCCGCAGAGCCCTTTCACAGTCAACCGCCGTCCCAAGGGAATCGAGTCGAGCAAACCTTCGGGCCAGCGCTGGACCGCCTCGAGGTCGCGCAACTCGGAAAGGCGATCTGTCTCACTCGAATTCAATTCGATCTCGGGAGTGCCGAGGAGTCCGGGAGCGACGTGAAAAAGCTGTGGCGCCAGCGATGCAAGGTGCTCCTGGAGACGGGATTTCCAGCAGCCGAAAATCTCGTCCTCGACGTGTCGCAAGCATGCCCGATGCGGTTCGCCCTGGGCGGCGCAAACCTGCAACCCGATGGCGCGTTCCGGCTGGGTCGATGCGCCTGCGAAGGCCTCAGCTCCAACCCCTCGAGGTGCATCATCCATGCAAGTCCTCGAGGGCACATCCCGCCGGCCGAAGCGGCCCTTGCCCCCACTGCCCAGCGCCTTGATTGCCGCGGCAGCATCGGGCACACCCGCACCGGTTTCCCAGGCGCGCCGATGGGGCATGCCATCCTCCCGGTTCAATGGGACACAGGAACGGCGCATGGTCTCGAGAACGAGATCGCGACGAGCTTTCCGGTCTTTCTCGAGACAGATTCCATAGAGCACGGCGCTCAGCCCAGCGATCGCGGGTGTGGCCATGCTCGTGCCGGAGATGGCCGTGAATAACCCGGAGCCGTCGCTCGATGGATATCGGCCGAGCAGTGCCTTCGCCCCCAGAACGCCCACCCCCGGCCCCACCAAGTCGGGTTTGCCAAACAGGGGATGGCGTGGATTGCTCGAGCCCCTGCTGGAGAACCGAGCCAGCCGCCGCCGGGCATCACAAGCGCCGACCGCCAGAACCGCTGGGGCATCGGCTGGGGCGCCCACAGTCTCGAGGCTCGGTCCGCTGTTGCCGGCCGCCGCGACGATGAGAATGCCATGTTGTTGGGCCAGGCATTCACAAGCGATCCGCAGCAGTCCGCCACCGTCCGAACTCTCCGCCTCGCCGATGGAGAGGCTCAGGACATCGACCCCCTCGGCCGCCATCCAATCCAGCGCCAGGAGCAGGCTTTCCATTGAACTGTTGCCGTCCTGCCCGAATACTTTGGCAAAAACCAACTCCGCTCCAGGCGCCACCCCGATGTCCGCCTCGCCGCGGCCCAGCGCCACAGACGCACAATGGGTTCCATGCCCATCCCAGTCGCGCGAGTTCCCATCCCCGCTGAAATCGCGAAGGTGTTCTGGATCCAAGTGCCGGAGCGCCGGGTGGTCGATGTCCAGTCCCGTGTCGAGCATTCCCAACCGAACGCCTTCTCCCAGAGGCCGGCTCGTCAGAGTGTCCAGGCCAAAGAATGCGGGCGCTGCCATGGACTTGGCCGGCTGCGGCGGAGGCAGCGGACGCCAGAATCGGAATCGGCTTGCCGCCAACACAGTGGTCGCGTTCAATCGCGTCTGCACGTAGCGCAAGACGTCGCCCAGAGGCGGCAATGAGATCTCGACAATCGGCAGGTGTCGGAATGGGCGCCGCAAACGGCCGCTCAATGGGCCGTCTTCCAGCAGCCGCACTGCCTCGTCAACGACCAGGAGACGCAGCCAGGCCTTTCCCAAACACCATTCCTGCGCCAATGCCCACAACTCCAGCCACTCCCTCGGCTCATCGATCTGGCCTGCCGCAAGCCGGTCCCAGTGCCGCCGGAACGGACCCGAATCCGGCATGGCCATCGGCACCCAATCCGCTCCCGACTCGTGTGCTGGCGCACGGTCCTTTGGCTGGCCGATGTCAAGCAACTGGATGCCAGGTGCGGGCGGGATCCGAAAGCACTCGGGCGCTGGTCCCGCACTGGCGGGCGCCGGTGGCACGAGTCGCGGTTCGAACCAGACCTTATCGATCAGCCCTTGATCGAGCAAACGCGCCCAGATATCGAGCGAAAGGCATGCGGCCCCAAGCCCCAGATGCGGGAAAATCCTCAGCTCACCCAGCGCCAGGACTGCACCTTCGGCTGCCTGCGCCTCGCGAATAAAGAGGTGACTCGGGTTCGCGTCGACAAATGCCCTCAAACCTGCCATCGACCCTCCGGACTCGGCGAGTCGGAAGGCCAATCGCAGCGATTCTCCCGACAACTCGCCATGCCCGGGATCGAACGGTTGACCCGCGTCGGCAAACTCGGGTCGAGCCAGCAGCGCACGCAGCTTGGCTTTCTGCTCGTCCGGCCCGGCTGGCTGCCGAACCTGGTCACCACCAGTACTCATCGTGCACAGCGAGTGGATTTGTCCGGGGGACTCTGTGCGAAAGTTGTTCTTCATTCAACAAGAAATGTCATCGAGCGGCGTGCTGCGAATTGGGTGGCTGTCAGCGGTTCGTATTCTCCCCCCGATCGGGAACTGACAGGAGAGAGGCGGCGCGAACGGGTGAAAGCGTGCTGGTGGAGGAGATTCATGCTGGGCGAGCATTGCCAAGCCGGCGGCCGACTGTGTGAATCGCCTGGCACTCGGCGAAGGAGAATCAAAGGTTAACCCGATCCACCACGGGGATCTCGAACAAGCCCCAACCCCAGCCCTCGCGGCCGTGTTTCGTCTCGAACCTGCCCGTCAAGCTGTCCGTGACGGCTCCCCGATCCCACTCGGAATCCAGGCCGCGGTAATGAGCGTTGAATCCCAGCCAGTCCACATGAAAATCCCCGGCCTCGACCGCCACCTGCCGGTCCGTCACCACCGCCAATAATCGCTCCGGATAACCGTTGGCCCGGCCGTTGTCACCATACGAATCCCCCTTCTCCTGGTACGGCTCGGCCGCCTCGACAAAGGGAGACATCCCTTCATTGGGCGTGACCAGCAGCGTTCGCTGCGCCGGGATCCACCGAGTGGATTCAGGCGAGTGCGGAAAGAGCTTCGCCACACGGCCGCTCATCCCGAGGTTGAACATATGCAAGTAGCCAGAACGATCCGACTCGACCAAGATGTGCAAGTAATCCCCCACCCGTAACTCGTCCACCATGCATGCGGACTTCAACCGATCCAGATCATCGGACGACAGCGGCGCGCTCGATTCCGGACATGGCTCGAAACAGGGCGGCGGCTGGCCATGACGAACAAATCCGCGCATGCCGCGCAGCTCGGCCCCCGGGGCCGGAACCACGTACACCCGCACCGCGCAGACCGGTTGCAGCTTGCGCAGACCATTCACTGCCTCGACGATCTGTGCTTGCCGAAGCGATAAGTTCCCGTTCATGATGATCCCTCGCCATGACAGCCCGTTTCGCTTTCCAACGATTCTAGGCGCCTGCGGCGTCGGCTTCCATCTCGACATGGCATTGGCCGTCCAATGTCTCGAGCCGAATCCGGTATCGGCCTGGGCTCACGTCTCCGGCGCTGTACCGCTCGCCCTCGACGATTCGAGGTCCGCCCACCGTGCCCCCGCCGGCCGCCCATACCGTCAACCGGAACGGCTTCAATGGCCGCCTCTCCTCGTCCAGCAACGTCATCGAAAACTTCAGCCGCCGGTCGGCCTGCACCTCGATTCCCAGCATCCCCACACACCGCACACCCGGTCGGATAAACATCCGTTGCCGTATGCCGCCAGTCTCGCCGGCCAGAGCGCCACCGCTCGCGCCCTCACCCGTGCCGCGCATGGCCCTGTCCGAAGCCATCGCCGGCGCTGCCAAACCCGCCTCCAGTTCCTCCATGCCAGCCGACACCCGGATCTTGAATCCCTGCCACAACTCATACACCCGTTGCGCCAAAGAGCCGGCGGCTGATCCCTCTCGCTCCCGCCTCCATTGCGCCAGAAGGTGGCCATGCCGTGCACGCACATCCTCCTTGCTGGGCCGCAAAGCCGCCAGCGCTCGATCCAGCTTTTCGCACAATTCAAACCCCAATTCCTGGCTCATATTCTTCCTGGTTGCCAGCCTCCTCAGTGAACCCTGGGACGGTCATTCTCGGTTCCTTAACAAAAAACGGCTTACTTGCATCAGAGCGGCTGCCGCCGTTTCCCGGCTCACGCCGCCTGCCTGGGCAATCCGGCTCAGGGATTCGTTGGCTATCCACCGATCCAACCACGCCGCATGAACCCGCTCGGGGTATTGACGCAGATCCTCTTGCCGATCTTTCGCCAAACTTCTCAGTAAATGTTTCAAGATCCGTCCGATCGCCAACTGGACCTGGTTCTCCGTCACCTCAAAGATCTCAGCGATTTCCTTGATCCGGAACTCCTTGCAATACCACAGATCGAAATATCCAGCGTGCTCTTGGTTTGGGTAATCCGCCAGCCAATCGGCCATCGCTTGCCCGAACTCGAGGCGGCAGAGGTTCTCGGCGGCATCCGGCGCCGGATCCGCCCCGATCAGGCTCTCGAGCAGCGAACGATCATCGTCAGAATCGGCCCCATCGAGCGAGACCAAACGCTTCTGCTCACGCCATACACGCCGCCGTTGGTCCCGGACCGAGTTGAACACCAATTTCCAAAAATAACCCCAGGGATTCTCCGCACCAAGAATGAGACCGAGGTTGGCAATCACCTTCTCATAAACAAGGCCGGCGCTGGATCCCTCATCCCGTGCCGGAACACGAAGAATGCGCTCGATGGCAATGATTTCCTGCAACAGGATCACTCCCCATTCATCAAATTCCTCCGGCATGATTCGACCGCTGGCAACCTGCCCGGTCAGAACCATAAACCGCTCCCGCCTCGATCCCGTCTCGCTGTCCATATGCAAGGATTCTTGCCGCTTGCCGATCAGCCTAGCCAAACGAGGATAACATGTAAATAGACTTCGCCAGCCTGACGAGTGGATACTGCTAAACCTGTCGGGGCGGGACCGGGAGGGCCAGTGTTGATTCCGGCTTGCCAAACACTGCCTGAACAGGTAGCAAGAAAACAATCCATGGACTTGGGATCAACCAAGAATCCGAAGATGCTCGAAATCCATTTGTCCAACAAACGCCGCCCTCAGGATATGCTGCTGATCATGCGCCGCAAGGAGGAGGCATTGGATTGCCGGCTGGCCGAGCTGACACGCGACTACATACGCTGCGAGCGGGAGATCGATTTCTCTCTCAAGAAAAAAACAGATGTTATTCTCAAAGGCCACAACCTCGAGAAGCGGCTGGCTGATACTGAACTGAAGGCTCTCTATCGCCAGATTTCGGATTTGCGCTGCGCAATATCCTGCGCCACCAAGGCCCGCGCCTTCTTTTCCCTCGCTCGTTTGAAGCTCGAACGGCACTCGGGCGCCAAACGCAAGACTGCTTGGAACAATTTCCATACGCTCCCACCGATGCAGTCCGCACAGTCCGGCACACGCTTTTGCCCAAGCTTTGTCCGCGCCGCTCAGCGTGTCGATCTCTCGAAATCACGTTCGAGGGCGGGCAGGTCGTTGACGATCCTGACCCTCAGCCGGACGCAGAGCGGCCCGTCACTTGGGGCTGGGAGGGCTGAGACGGTCGATCTCGGCCTGGTACTGGTCGGCTTCGTTTTTTTGGCCCAGTTGCGTGGCCAGGGTCTGAAGCACACGATACACCGAGAGCCGATCGGAGTAGTCCGGATGCTGGCGGAGAAATTCCTGGTACAGCGCGTAAGCCTCCCGGGTCTGGCGCGCTTGAGCCATCCACCGGCCCAATGCAAGGGTGATCCGGATCCCCTGCTGGGGAGTAACAGTGAGCCCGCGCGCCCTCTGGAGCGTGGCGATCGCGGATGCCGTCTCGCCCGCGGCATGCTCGAGATCGGCCATCTTCTCGAGCAGGACCGCGCTCGAGGCGGTCGCGGGCGATTCGCGCAGGAAACGAATGACCTCGTCGCGGGAGGCCCTGCCCTCCGCCATGCGGTTGGCCTGCAGCAGAACCCGCCAGGGCTGGACATCGTCCGGCCCCGTCATTCCCGCCGCCAGCGGATCCTGCGGCATCGGCAGATAGAGCGGATCCCCAACCACCGCTGTCTGCCACGAAAGAAACCGCTGCGAGGCCAGGGCCGCCTCGCCAAACGTGAAGCCCTCCAGAAGCCGCTTGAAAAACACATCGAGGTTCGGCGTCGCATCCAGATACGGCTCGTAGACGCAGCCCATCGTCGCCGTCGCCCCCTTCAAGAGAAGCGCCCCCACCCAGCTCGATGAGGTCCGGACCGAGCTCGCGCTGAACGAGAACAGGTGATACGCCACCGCGCCCGGCACAAACTCGACCTGCGGCAGCAGAAACGGCCCGCTCACTTTTCCGTCGTACCACCCCGCATACAGCGCGATGTGGCTCAGGGGAAACCCGGCCGGGAATGTGGCCCCCTGGTCATCGAGCACTGTCTCGAATCCGAACTTCCGGGCAGCCGCAGCCGCGCCATGCAGCCAGTCGTCCCCCACGCGGTACGTCCCGGTCCGGATCCCCCGCGCGTCGAAATAGGCGCGCCCCCAGAGCCCGCGCTGCTCGGCGGCCACCGCCTGGTCCACCAGACGGCGCGCGATCTCCGCAGAAGGCCCATCCACCCGGCCCACGATCAGGACGCCGTTGGTCGGATGGATCGATGAGGCCTGGCCAGCCTGGTATTGCGGGTTCGCCACCATCCCGTACAGCCGGCGCCCCTGCTTGACCCAGGGCAGCAGGGCCAGCTCCGAATCCACCGCCGCTTCGTTCCGGCGCAAGCCCGGCTTCAGCAGGTGCTGCCCCGCCTCGACTACGTTCGTGTCCGGCGCGATCCGCAAGGGCACGCCGTAACAAAGCACCGCATACCGCACGCGCGATCCAGTCAGCCGCGCATAGCCCCGGCCCGCCGCATCCGCCGTCGCCATCTGGATCGCCAGACGATAGGTGAACCAGTGGCGCGATTCCATCGCTTCCAGCAACGGCTCCTCCAGACGAGCCTGATACTCCGATCGGGAAATCGTCTCCGCCCGCGACAGGTCCAGGCCGATCACCTGTTCGGATGGGACCTGCCGGACGAGCGCGTAATGCTCGGCCACAGCCTGGGAATCGGGCCATTGGCGATTGTAAATGACGAGCGTCTCGTCCCCCCGGCCCGCCCCGCGGCCCGCCGGAGCCGCCAGCGCCCACACCAGCGCCGCCACCACCCCCGCCAGATGCCAGGCTTCCCCCCTAAAAAGCCGGATGCCTGCACTTCGACTATCGGCCGCGCAGGGACGATCCATGCTCTTTGGACGGCCAGCAGGGGCTGTCGGTTCAGTCGATTTCAACGCGCAATCCGTCATAGGCAAGTTCGATCCCGGCCGGCAAGGCCGCCTGGTCGCGGTCATGGTCGTAATCATGGGTCAGGTGAGTCAAATAAGAGCGCTCGGCGCCGATCCGAACCGCCGCCTCGAGGGCTTCTGCAAGGCACATGTGCGTGCGATGCGGCTTGGGACGCAGCGCATCGAGGACGGCGATCCGAACGCCTCGGATCCGATCGATCACCGCCGGCGGCACCGCCTGGCAGTCGCTCAGGTAGGCCGCGCATTTCACTCCCGCTTGCTCGAACAGATACCCGTGCGTCGGCGTCGGCCCGTGCGGCAGCGGCAAAGGGGTCACGTCCAGATCCCCCAGGCGAAACGCCCCATCCAGCTCCCGAGGCTCCGGCATGAAATACCCCGGCAGGATCGGCCCCCCCCGGAACGCGTAGGCAAACACGCGGCGCAGGTCCGCCATGGTCTCCGCCCCCGCATACACCGGCAGCGCGCCCCCCCGCAGATCGCAGAACCGCCGGCAATCGTCCAGCCCCATGATGTGATCCGCATGGGAGTGGGTGATCAGCACCGCATCGAGCCAACGGATCCCCTCGCGCAGCATCTGGATCCGAAACTCCGGCGTGGTATCCACCACCAGCCGCACCTGGGGTGTCGCCAGGTAAATCGATGGGCGGGTCCGATGGTTCTTAGGGTTGGCCAGGAATTCGGGCGGATACTCCTTCCCGATCATCGGCACGCCTTGCGACGTCCCCGTGCCCAGAAATACAAGGGTCAGCGGCATGCGGCGCACCCCCATCGCCGCCCCGCCCGCCCCAGCGATCCGCCGGGATTCTCGCAAGACATCGGCTGCATCTTTCGCCGGAACATAGTGCAGCACCGCCGATATGGCCATGCATTTGTTGCCAAAACCCAATTTTTCGGACAGGCTCCATCGCATCATGCTGAGCACGCTCCGCATCAAGAACCTCGCCCTCGTGGCCGACCTCACCCTCGAGCTGTCCCCGGGGTTCTGCGCCGTGACCGGCGAGACCGGCGCCGGCAAGTCGATCCTTATCGGAGCCCTCAATCTGGTCCTGGGCGAGCGCGCCGATCGCACCCTCATCCGCAGCGGGGCCGACGCCTGCGCCGTCGAGGCCTTGTTCGACATCCGCCAGCCGCACGCGCCATGGTCCGCCTTTCTCGAGGAGAACGGCCTCGATCCGGGCGACTCCGGCCAGCTCCTGGTCAGACGAACCCTCACCTCCTCGGGCGCCAGCCGGCAGTTTGTCAATAGCTCCCCCGCCACCCTCCCGCAGCTCCGACAGCTCGGCGAATGGCTCGTCGATTTCCATGGCCCCCACGACCACCAGTCCCTGCTCGAGCCCGCTCGACAGCTCGATATCTTGGACGCCTACGGTCGGCTGGCCGAGGCGCGCGAGGCCTTCGCCGCCCTGGTCCGCCGCCGCGCCCGGATCGACGCCGAACGCTCCGCCCTCGTCCTGGACGAGGCCGAGCGCGCCCGGCAGCTTGACCGGTGGCGGCACCAGGCGGCCGAGATTGACGCCGCCCGCCTGCAGCCCGACGAGCTGGCCGACCTCGAGTCCGAGCACGGCCGGGCCCGGAACGCCGCCCGAATCCTCGAGCTGGGCCAGCAGTTGATCGGCCGCCTCGCCGAGGACGAAGGCAATCTGCTCGCCGGCTGCGGCCAGATGGTTCGCTGGATTCAGGAGCTGACGCGGCTGGATCCCGGGGCCGGGCCCCTGGCCGCCCCTCTGGAAGATGGGGCGGGCCGGCTGCGCGATTTCCAGAACACGCTCTCGCATTACCTGGATCGAATCGAGGTCGATCCCGCCCGCCTCCAGCAGCTCGAGGAACGCCTCGATCTGATCCATTCGCTGCAGCGGAAATACGGGGGGTCGATCGCCGCGATTCTCCAGGCCGGAGAAGCCGCCCGGCAGATGCTGGATCAGCTCGAGCATCAGGCATCCGAGGCCGCTCGGCTCGAGGCCGAAGCCAGCCGGGTCCAGGCCGATCTCTGGCACGCTGGCCAATCTCTCTCCAAGCTCCGCCGGCGCCTCATCCCCAAGCTTTGCCAGGCCGTCCGCAAAGAGCTCGCCGACCTCGGCTTCGCCCGAAGCCACTTCGAAATCTCCATCGAATCGATCGCCCAACCCCAGGAGATGAGCCGCACCCAAGCCGCCGGATTGGATACGGTGGATTTCCAATTCACCGCCAACCCCGGCGAGCCGCCCCGCCCGTTGCGCCGAATCGCTTCCTCGGGCGAGATGGCCCGCGTCATGCTGGCCTTGAAAACCGTGCTGGCCGCCGAGGACGAGGTGCCCGTGCTGATCTTCGACGAGGTGGATGCTAACATCGGCGGCGAGACGGCCCGGGTCGTGGGCGAAAAAATGCGGCGGATCGCCCGGCGGCGCCAGGTGCTGTGCATCACCCACCTGGCGCCGGTGGCCGTCGCCGCCAACTCGCATTACATGGTCAGAAAAGAGGTCGCCGGGGGCCGCACCCTCACCGCCATTGATCGAATCGAGGGTGAGGATCGCGTGGCCGAGCTGGCCCGCATGCTCGGCGGCCACACCCCCGCCGCCCGCCGGCATGCCGCCGCCCTGCTCGCCAGTGCCGACGAGTCGAACCGATAGGACCGCGGCGCGCGGCCGGCCCGCAGCCCAACAATTGCAGCACGCGGATCCGTTCGAGCGCCCCACCGCCCGCCGGATGCGACTTCGTTGCTGACAAAACCGCGCCTTGTCTCCATGCTCTCCACCGCACCGCATATCCTACACCCACCATCTTCGATCCGTCTCCATCGCATCTGAAATCATGAAATCCATCCTGCCCATCTTTTGGATCGGTTTGCTCGGCAGCCAGCTCGCCGCCGCCACACTCTCCCAGCCCAACATCCTCCTGCTTCTCAGCGACGATCATAGCTATCCCTTCGTGGGCGCCTATGGCGACTCGAACGTGAAAACGCCCGCCCTCGATCGCCTCGCCGCCGAAGGCATGCGCTTCCACCGTTTCTTCACCGCCGCACCTCAATGCGTCCCCTCCCGCGCCACGCTCATGACCGGCCGCTCCCCCGTCGCCTCACGCATGACGCGATTCACCTCCCCCCTCCCGGCCGACGAGGTCACACTGCCGGAAATCTTGCGCGACCAAAAAGCCTATTTCACGGGCGCCTGCGGCCGCAACTACCACCTCGACGGCCCCGGATCGGCAAATCCAGCCATCGCGAGCATCTTCGATCGCCACCAGCTCAAGACCTTCGCCCGGCGCGTGGATTATCTCCGGCCCGGCCCCGACGCCGAGGTCGCCCGGCTGGTGGACGAGTTCCTCGACCAGGTGCCTGCCGGCAAGCCGTTCTTCCTCTGGGCCAACTTCAGCGACCCCCACCATGTCTGGAACGCCCCTGCCGAGTTCCGACCCGATCCCGCCTCCCTCCGCCTCCCCGCACACTGGCCCGATCTGCCGGGCATGCGAGAGCAGCTCGCCGATTATTGCGCCGAGGTCAACCGCCTCGACCGGTCGGTCGGAGCCGTGCTCGATGCCCTTCGCCAGCGCGGCCTCCTCGACCGCACCCTGGTCGTGTTCATCGGCGACAACGGCGCCGCTCTCCCCCACGGCAAGGGATCCCTCTACGATCCCGGATCCAACGTGCCCTGCCTGATCCGCTGGCCCGGCGTCGTTAAACCCGGCCTCGAATCGCGGGCGTTGATCAGCGCCGAGGACCTCGCCCCCACTCTGCTCGACGCCGCCGGCGCCTCCATCCCCAGCCGGATGACCGGCCTCAGCTTCCTCCCCCTCCTCCAAAACAAGGCGTTCACCCCCCGGAAATACTTGTTCGTCGAGCGCGGCCCCCATGGCAGCGCCCCCGTCACCGTCAATATGAAGAATAGCGGCTACGACCTCTCCCGCGCCGTCCGCTCTGACCGCTACAAGTTCATCTACAACTGCACCCCCTGGATCCCCTACGGGCCCGTCGATTCGGCAGGCGGAGCCGCCTGGCATCAGATCGTCGCCGCTCATACCAACGGAACGCTCACCCCCGAGCTCGCCGCCGCTTACTTCACCGCGCCGCGCCCGGTCTACGAACTTTACGACCTCGAGAACGATCCTTCCGAGCTGCGCAACCTCAGCGGCCAGCCCGCGACGGCCGGCGTCGAAGCTGAGCTCCGCCTGGCCCTCGCCGAGAAGATGATCACCGACTTCGATTACCTCCCGCTGCCCGCGCTCCCCGCCCCCCCAACCGCGGAAACCAGGAAAAGGGGCTCCCAGGCCGCCGCGCCTGCTCCCTCCGGCAATCGCGCCGCTCAATTCAAACGCCTCGATTCAAACCAGGATGGCCGCTTGAGCTGGGAGGAGTTCAGCTCCAGCCGCAAGCCCGGCGAAGCGAAAAAATGGTTCGGCCTCCGCGACGCCAACCGCGACGGCTCCCTCAGCCGCGACGAGTTCGTCTCCGGCACCCCCGCGTTGCCCACCGTCAATTGAAAGGCTGGAAGTCCAGCTGAAGTTGCCCCATTCTCCGCCCGATCTCACCCCACGACCTCGACGCGCAGATCCCTCATCGTCGCCAGATCCCCCAGCGCCTCCTCCCCTCCTCGCACCGCCTTCCCATACCCGTGTCACCTTAGGGTCTGTGCAAAAATTACTTCCGATTTTGGCGGGAGCGCCGCCGGGCCAGATGCGAGGCGCAAGGGAGGGAGTGTATCCCCTGCGATACTCGACCGACCGAGCCACGAAGCAGATGGCCCGGCGC